>Ga0209318_1000008_pt1 | contig 335317 bp, 277 predicted proteins | sample RifGroE1_FD_183999 | JGI IMG/M metagenome (GOLD analysis project Ga0209318, IMG submission 183999) | Groundwater microbial communities from Rifle, Colorado, USA - Groundwater E1 (SPAdes) (version 2) | ecosystem: Environmental > Aquatic > Deep subsurface > Groundwater | place: Rifle, Colorado...
TTCTATAATGAGAAAAGGATACATCAGAGCTTGAAATATGAAAATCCAGCTGATTTTAAAGAAGAAAATATAGCATAATGTCCGGATTTTTTTATAAAAAAAGTCTTGACTTTAGGGGGTTAATGCACTTTCTCAGATAAGATTTTCATAATTTCTTCCTCCATATATACATCGCATTATAATAACTTCTTTATCCGATTCATTAACAAGATAAAATAATATGTAATTATCTATAATAATTTTTCGATAGCCTTTAGATTTCAAGATTTCATCAATAACGACAGCTCCTGAGTAAGGGTGATCAGATAATTTCATTATATGTTCTTCAATCTTATCGATAAGATTATCAGCAGATTTCTGTGCATAAAGATTATTTGAAATATAATTAAAAATATCTTCCAAATCCATATTTGAAAGTGGTGTGAATTTTATAGTATATTTAGCCAAAGTTTTTTCTCAAATTTTTAAAAACAACTTCTGCATCTACAAGAGAATCATGATTTTTTAATTCTTCCTCAGCTTCGCTTAATTTTTTATATATATCAGAAAGTGCAAAGTGTTTTTCGTATGCTTCAATACTCATTACAACCAGATCACCATAGCCGTCTTTCGTTATGAAAATCGGGGCACTATTTTTATGACATAATTCCGATATTTTCTTTGTTTTTCTTAAATCTGTTATCGGCATTATTAATGGCATGACTTACTCCTTTATGTACATAATTATGACATAATCATGGTGTTTTATCAATACAAAAGTTTGTAATTTCAGAAGCTTTTGCAAACATAAGAGTTTCATCTCGTTACAACTCTTACAAAATTACTTATTCAATTATCTTTGTTTTTAAAAAATATGGAAGCAATTGAGAATTATAATTTTTATAATCAATTAAAACCTGATATCACACAAAAAGAAAATTGCCAGGTGTTTGACTGGAGTTATAATCTCACACCAGTTTCAGTTCAGTATAATCAAAACATACATCATTCCCTAAAATAGTATGAAACAAATCAGCTAATTTTTTATTTCCCAGTACCGTTTCCAAATTACTCTCACATAGTTTTTCGGTCATAATCCGGGTAATAACAAAATTGTCATCAACCGGGAGTCTTTTTCTTCGTAAACCGCTTCTGAGAGTTTTAAGCCATTCTCCATACTGTAATGTTGCTTTTTTTAAAGGGGCGGTATTTACACCTCTATTTGAATATAACTCATTCATGTGACATAACAGAACATACATATAATCCGGCGGGGTAAGGAACTTTTTATATATACTATGGGGTATCATTGATGGCATTTTCATATCGGCAAGTATTCTCAGATATGTGGAATATAACGGTTTTGTATAATGTAACCGGGGCATACCGGATTGTCTTTCTTCACTATAAATGGTTGTATAAAGATTATTTAAATGAGGATATGAATTATTAATACTGTGCATAAATAAATCTTTCTGACATCCCGGACGGAGGGTAAGGTTACCCGGTGAAATGAAATCAGCACCGGCATTTTTCAGTGTTTCAAAAAGAGATTGTACTGTATTCACGTCGTCTGTCAAGCCGGGACAGAGAGGCATTGTTAAGACTCCTGTATGAAAACCATGTTCTTTCGCTTTTTTTATAATATCAAGCCGTTTATTCGGGGAACTTGCATCAGGTTCAAGGAAATCAGACAGTTCTGTATCAAGGGTTGTAATTGTTGTCATAATAAGAACTTCGGGAAATTGTGATAGAATATCAAAATCCCGTAGAACCAGATCATTTTTTGTCAGTATAACAAGGGGTAATTGTGCAGGCAATAATGCTTTTAAAAGTTGCCGTGAAAGCCCGTATTTCTCTTCAACCGGTTGATAAACATCGGTTACACCGGAACTGAATGACAATGCACCATATTCACGAGCTGTTACTCCCTTTGCAATATCACGAGTTACCAGTTCAATGAGATTATTTCTTACTGCAATATCAGATTCAAAATTGCCCTCCACAAAATATTTTTCCGCCCGCCCGTCGCAATATAAACAGCCATGACTGCACCCCCGGTAAGGGGCTAATGAACGATATAATGTAATAAGAAAAATCTCCGGTACAATAGCCCGATGTATACCTGATTTGGCTTGTATGTTTGTAAGGTTAATATCCCGCATAAATTCATTATTTCTTAATTCATATACTTTGTCAAGAATCTATAGTATGAAATTGTGTGATAAAAGAGTATTTTTGTTAGTGGCTCTATTGATGATAAAATTAGATTGAAGAAAGTAAAATAAAAAGACGTGATGCTTTACCACAGAGCCACGGAAAGCACAGAGGGGAGAATAATAAGAAATTGTCAGGCATGTTTTGAGCCGATGATTTTTATATATAAAAATATCAAAAAAAACTCCGTGCCCTCTGAGACTCTGTAATGGAAATTCTTAGACGTTTTCAAACCGGATGAAGATACCAGCGAGTGAACAATAGATATTAATTGTAACCATTGTTCACCCTCTGTTTTATTTTAGAATTGCAGAATTACACTACTGTAGGGATTAACATTTGAGATCTTTATCATATTCTTTTTATTGGTAATTTTTGCAGTTTTACCCAATAAAGTGATAAAAGTGACTTCCTTGTTTTCTAATGTGGAACCTGCAATATCAAGGTCGATTGTTTGTTTTTTTCCTGAAAAATTATGAATAACCATAACTTTATTTCCCTGATATTCTCTCACATAAACAGCAATTTGCGGTTTGTTTTTTGACTTTACATTTATACTTTCAAACGAACCAAGTGACAGTGCTTTGTTTTGTGTTCGTATTGAAATTAATGAACGGTAGTGGTTGAGAATTGATTGTTCATCTGCATCCTGTTTTTTTACATTGTATAGTGCATAATTTTCATTTAACATATTCCATAATTTATCAGCCGGGGAAAAACCACTGTTTTTACTGTCGTCCCATTGCATACAACTTCGTAGCCATTTATCACTTTTTGATGCGGTAAAAGTATCCATTCCGATTTCCTCTCCGTAATATACAAATGGAATTCCGGGAAAAGTCAGATATAAACTGCCTGCTAATTTTGTTTTTTCAACATTCTGTTCAAAAAACGTGAATGGTCTTTTCAATTTTTTATTATCTTCTGCAGAAAAAGCATCGTGGTTAGTCAGTAACGTGCCGTAAAACCCGCCTTCAGTGTTTTTTAAATCTTTTGCGTATCGTTTTACTAAATCTTCTTCAACCAAAAAAAGACCTTTTGTTGTATACGGAGTTTCTTGTTTTACAAGATTAAGTACTTTTCTGTTGGATTGAAAATTGAAAACAGCATGAAACATATCTTTTCCGGTTCCTAAATATTTTGTATATGGCTGAGAGGAACTTTCCCCGATTAAGAAAATATCTTTACTGTTATATTTTTCTTCATGAATTACTTTTCTGAAATCCCTGAAAATCTGAAAATTCTGCTCGTCGCTTTCGGTTACATCGGCTACTGCATCAAATCTGAAACCGTCAACACCGGCATCAAGCCAGAATCTCATAACTTCTTTCATGTATGCAAGAACTTCCGGGTTATCATAATTAAGGTCGGGTTTTGAATTAACAAATTTACCGAAATACCATCCGGTCGGTGTTTCATGCCACATCTTTTTTTTATTGGTTTCATTTAGATTGGTATCAGACCAGACATACCAGTTTCTGTATTTGGATTTTTTATCCTTCGCAGCGTCAATGAAAAACGGATGCTGATCTGAGGTGTGATTTATAACAAGGTCAATGATGACTTTTATATTTTTTGCGTGTAGCTGGTTAATAAGATTTTTGAAATCATCGAGAGAACCGTATGTCGGGTCTACATCCATGAAATTGGTCGGGTCATAATTATTGGTATGTTCTGCAGAGTCATTAACCGGCATAAACCAGATTGCTGTAATCCCGAGTTTTTCCAGATAATCGATTTTCTGAATGACACCCTGAAAGTCACCATATTTATCACCATTTGAATCTTTGAAAGACCGGACAAATAGTTCATAAAAAACACCGGTTGAATACCATTTGTCAACTGAATTGGATGGCATTTGAATTACTTCACCGGAAAAAAGATTTGAAAATAATAAACAAAAAAGAACCAGTAGTATTGATTTTTTCACAATAGAATCCTTTGTAGTTAGATTTTATGAAAATTATAGTGCAGATCATCAATCTAGTCAAGCGTAATACTATAATTAAAATAAAGTTACTAAATCATTAAATAAATCATCGGGGGACTCTAATCCGACAGATAAACGTATCAATGATCTGGTTATTCCCCGTTTTAATTTCTCTTCGGTTGGGAGTGATCCGTGTGACATTGTCCAGGGATAGGATAAAATCGATTCAACTCCGCCTAAACTTACTGCGGTACTCCATAATTTCACCTTTTTCATAATAGTTTCCATTTTATCTTCATTGTCAATGAGTATTGATAAAACGGCACCAAATCCGCTGCATTCATCTTTACAAATTTCATGTCCCGGATGACTTGAAAGTCCGGGATAATACACTGTTTTAATCCAGCTGACATTACAAAGTTTATGTGCAAGTTGTATGGCATTTTCTGTTTGCTGTTTCATACGGGCACCGAGTGTTTTAATACCACGTAATAATAACCACGAATCATCGGGTGATAAAATAGACCCGTATGTGTTTTGAGTAAATTTTAATCTCTTGCATATTGTTTCGTCTTTTGATGAGGCAACCCCGGCAATCAGATCGCTGTGACCGCCAAGAAATTTTGTTGCACTATGAATTGAAATATCAACGCCAAGATCAAGCGGTTTACAAAAATAGGGACTCATAAAAGTATTATCTATAATAGAAAGAATCGAGTTTCTTTTTGCAATTGCAACGACTTGTTTAATCGATGTGATTTTTAATAGCGGGTTGGATGGTGTTTCGAGATAAATAACTTTTGTATTTGGTTTTAATGCAGTTTCAACATTCAATGCATTGCTCATATCAACAAATGTATAATCAATACCGAAATCAGGAAGTACTTTCGTTATAAACCTGAATGTTCCCCCATAGATATCCGCAGGGAAAACGGCGTGATCGCCGGTTTTCAGAAAAGAAAGCAAAACGGTTGTAATCGCAGCAATTCCTGAGGGGTAGGCAAAACCTCGAAAACCGTTTTCCAATGCTGCAATGGTATTTTCCAAAGCATCGCGAGTCGGGTTGCCTGATCGTGAATATTCATAGACCGGTTCACCTTCAACGTGGTTTATCGCAAACGTTGAAGCGTTGTAAACGGGTATTGATAATCCGCCTGTTTTTTTGTCTATTTCATTTCCGTTATGCAAAATAATTGTGTCATAATTCATTGGTTGCTCCTTTTTTATGATAATGCCTGATTTAAATCGTTAATGAGGTCGTGTATATCTTCAATCCCGACTGATAACCTGACTAAACAGTCGGTAATCCCTGATCGTAACTGAATTTTTTCCGGGATGGCAGCGTGAGTCTGAGTTTTAGGATAGGTTATTAATGACTCAACACCACCTAAGCTTTCTGCGAATGTTATAATCGAAACTTTTCTGATTACATCAAATGCTCTTTGATAATTGTCGGTATAAAAAGATATAATACCGCCATTACCGGATGATTGAGATGTATGAATTGTATATCCCGGATGGTTTTTAAAACCCGGATAAAATACTTGAGTGACTGCAGTATGTGAATCAAGATAAGATGCTATTGTATGTGCATTTTCTTCTATTTTTTTCATGCGTATAGATAGTGTTTTTAATGAACGAAGCATTAACCAGCTGTCAAATGGTGCTAATACACCACCGGTTGTATTTTGAATCATGCCGATTTTCTCAGATAACTGAGGTGAATCGGTTATGACAAAACCTGACAATGTATCATTATGACCGGACAGGTATTTTGTTCCTGAATGTGCAACGATGTTAATGCCAAGCTCGATTGGTCTTTGAAAACATGGTGTCATAAATGTATTATCGGCAATTGAGATTATACCTTTTTCTTGAGCGAATGTTGAAATTAATCGTAAATCGGTTATCTTCATCATGGGATTTGTTGGTGTTTCAACGAAAATTGCTTTTGTGATGCCGGGTTTAAAGTTTTTTTCTATAGTTTCAATGTTTGATGTGTCTATATAGGAGAACTGCAATCCTAATGTTTTATAAATGACCTCAAATAAACGGTATGTTCCCCCGTAAATATCATCGGAGACAAGTATATGAGAACCGGCAGGAAAAAGCATAAATACAGCAGTTAATGCAGCCATTCCCGAAGAGAAAGCAAAGCCTTTATCACCTTTTTCTAATAACGCCATTGTGTCTTCTAATGCTTTTCGAGTCGGATTAGATGTTCTAGAATAATCAAACCCTGTTGACATGCCGATTTCAGGATGAGCAAAAGTTGCTGATTGATAAATAGGCATACTGATTGCACCGGTTTTGCTGTCATGTAACATACCTGATCGAACTAATAGAGTATCTATATTCATATGCGTCTCCTTTTTTTTGTAAAGAACTAATGCTATCGTTATAATAGTATATGTTTTTGAGATTGTCAAATTGTTTTAAAAAAATGTTAAAAAAGTATTTGACATTTAATTATTTTGGTTATATACTACAAATACGATAGTAATTAAGAGGAATGAAAATGAAGCTTTCAACAAGAACACGATATGGTCTGCGAATGTTAATTGCGCTTGCTAAAAAATTTAATCAGGGACCATATCAGATTAGTGAGATTTCAAGGCTTGAGGAAATTTCAGAAAAATACCTCGGGCAAATTTCTATAATACTTAGAAATAATGGCATTATAGAATCAACCCGCGGTTCACAAGGAGGTTTTTATTTAACAAAAGATCCGGCGTTGCTTAATCTGAAGGATATTGTGGAAATATTAGAAGGTGATATTTCTCTTGTGTCCTGCTCAGATATAAATGGTGAGTGTAATAGAACAAGTCAGTGTGTAACAAAAGATATTTGGGAAGAAGTGAATAATGCCATTAAGTCAACACTTTCAAAATATACATTACAGGATATTGTTGATTTGAGTAATACAAAAGATGGTGAGATGTTTTATATTTAAATAGTATATGGAGGCTTACAATGGGAATTGCAAATAATATTACAAAGTTAATTGGAAATACACCAATGGTACGACTTAATAAAATAGTTGGTGATTCAAAAGCAGAAGTAGTTGTTAAACTCGAATTTTTTAATCCTTTGTCAAGCGTTAAAGACAGAATTGCATTAGCGATGATTGAAGATGCAGAAAGACAAGGTGTAATAAAAGAAAATACAGTTATTATAGAACCTACTTCAGGTAATACCGGTGTTGGTTTGGCATATGTTGCCGCTCAACGAGGGTATAAACTTATTTTAACAATGCCTGAGACTATGAGTATTGAACGAAGAAAACTTCTTAAAGCACTTGGGGCAGAACTTGTTTTAACGGAAGGAACAAAAGGAATGAAAGGTGCTATAGTGAAGGCTGAAGAGCTTAATAAAGAAATGCCTGATTCGATTATTCTTCAACAGTTTGCTAATCCTGCAAATCCTGAAATACACAGGGTGACTACTGCAGAAGAAATCTGGAAAGACACAGATGGTGCAATTGATTTTTTTGTTGCAGCTGTTGGAACCGGCGGTACTCTTACCGGTGTTTCTGAAGTTTTGAAAAAGAAAAACCCTGCAATTAAAATTATTGCTGTAGAACCTGCTTCCTCACCGGTTATTTCAGGCGGAGCGCCGGGTCCTCATAAAATACAGGGAATTGGAGCCGGGTTTATACCTCAAGTGCTTAATACCGGCATTATTGATGAAATAATACTGGTAAAAGATGAAGATGCAGGTAATACTTCGCGAAGACTTGCAAAAGAAGAAGGTATTTTTGCTGGTATTTCATCGGGTGCAAATGTATGGGCTGCATTGCAAATCGCCTCAAGACCTGAAAATGCAGGAAAGAGAATAGTGACTCTTACTCCAGATACCGGTGAACGGTATTTATCAACATGGTTATTTGAAGAAAACTAATACAAGGTGGTTAATTATGAGTTTAAATTTTGAAACGTTAGCATTACATGCAGGTCAAAAACCTGATACAGATACATTATCACGAGCTGTACCGATTCATAGAACAAGTGCCTATGTTTTTAAAAACACCGAGCACGCTGCAAATCTTTTTGCTTTGAAAGAAGCAGGTTATATTTATACAAGGTTGAATAATCCGACTCAGGATGTGCTTGAACAACGAATTGCTGCATTGGAAGGTGCTCCGGCTGCTTTAGCAATTGCATCAGGAACTTCAGCGATTTTTTATGCAATAATTAACATACTTTCTCAAGGGGATGAAATAGTTTCTGCAAATAATTTGTATGGCGGAACATACACTATGTTTAATGATATCCTGCCGCAATTCGGGATTAAGACTGTTTTTGTTGATCCTAAAAATCCTGAGAACTTTAAAAAAGCGATTACTTCAAAAACCAGAGCAATTTTTTCTGAAACAATCGGTAACCCTTCATTGGATGTTGTTGACTTTGAGGCAATAGGAAAAATTGCACAGGAAGCAGAAATCCCTTATATTGTCGATTCAACTTTTACAACACCATATTTGTTTAACCCTTTAAAACACGGGGCTAATATTGTTATTCACTCATTAACAAAATGGATTGGCGGACATGGAACTGGTATCGGGGGTATTGTTGTTGATGGTGGAAATTTTAACTGGAAAAACCCGAAATTCACATTATTTAATGAACCTGATAACAGTTATCACGGTCTTCGATATGCTCATGATCTTGGTGATTTAAGTGCAGTTGCATACATTGTCAGGTTACGGCTTGTACCATTGAGAAATCTCGGGGCTTGTTTAGCACCTGATAATGCCTGGTTATTTATTCAAGGGCTGGAAACGTTAGCATTAAGAATGGAACGGCATAGTACAAATGCCCTACGGGTTGCGGAATATTTGAAAAAACACCCGAAAGTTGAGTGGGTTAAATATCCGGGATTAAAAGATGACAGTTCATATCAGCTTGCATCAAAGTATTTTAAAAAAGGTTGTGGAGGAATGGTTGTTTTTGGAATTAAAGGCGGAAGTGTTGCCGGGAAAAAATTTATTGAGTCAACAAAGATTTTTTCACTACTGGCAAATGTCGGCGATGCAAAATCACTTGCAATTCATCCGGCTACGACAACACATTCACAACTTACTGAAGAACAGCAGAAAGAAAGTGGCATTGCTCCGGAATTAGTTCGATTATCAATTGGAATTGAAAATATTGATGATATTATCGGAGATCTGGAACAGGCATTATTACTTGTATAAAATCGTGTAAAGAGAGGATGGAAATTCTCTCTTTATATTGAAAATTATCAAATTTGATAATTTCATACATAATGATTTATCTGTTCTTAATTATATCTTAACAAATAAAATGTATAAAAATACCAGTCGTTACGTAATGTATTTTTTACATGAGGCTTTGAATGGATAACAATTTTTTAGATACTATGTTACTAAATCTTTTTACTAATCATTTGAGGCAAAAAGAATATCATGTAAAAAATGATGTGACATTATATTCAACTCTTAATGTTGATCTGAATATTTCAGCTATTGAGTTAAAAGCACTAATAGCTTCTTTTTCAACATGTATTATGGAATATTGTTATATAAATACCCATATCAGTACGTATTTTGAAATCGAAAAGTTTACTCTTGAACCATATATAATTAATCATATTATCAGGAAGATCAATAATCAGCCTGTTCCGGTTATTGAGTTTTTTGAAATATTTAAAATTTCTTTTTTGAAAATTATCAAATTTGATACAATCATACATAATGATTTTGAAACACAATACTTCTGTTGCAGTAACTTAGCGTAATGTATCAAATAAATATGTTAACCCGTCAACTTTCAATTGATAAACAATCTGCATGATTTCTCCAAGTTCACCTTCGGGATATCCTTTATGACTGAACCATATAAAATATTCATCCGGTATCTGCAAAAGAAGTCTTCCTGAATATTTTCCGAAAGGCATACGATAAGCAGCAATTTTTTTTAGTAATTCGATATCCATTTTTTATCCTGAAAGTTTTTCTTGTAAGAGTTTCTGAAGTATACTATTTTAGCTCGATTTATTTCAATGTTTTTTTTTAATCTTCGTGATACATATTCCTTCCTTGATATTTCTGATAAGATTGATTAGAATATAGTGGATGTTGAAAATCCCGGAGAAAAATAAATGAAATGTAAACACGTTTTTGTTTTTGTAGTATTAATCATACTCGTTGCCTGTGAAACGGTTAAACCGATTCCGGGTGTTAAACCAATGTTAGCTCCAGGGCTTATCACAATGAAGAAATACGGGAAAAAATTAAATCCTTATGAAATATTACATTTATCAGGTCAGATTATGGGCGAAATGGGGATTTTTGGTGCTGTTGGCTATAATGAATATATCAATAAACTCAATAAACCAAATAATAAACGCGTATTTATCGTCGAATCAATTGTATTCAATAAAGAAGGTTTTGCAGAAGATATAAAAGGAAGAATTGAAAAACCTGCAACCTATATGGAATTTGTTGCAAAAGGGGGGCTTGGAATCCCTGTTTATGAGGCAAATACGCCTAATGAATTGGGAGTTATTTTTGGACGACGTGCAAATATTGCATCACGGGATGGCGTAATCGTAAGGGTAAATCCTTTAGAACATACCGATTTATATTACATACGCTTAGGTTCAGAAACGTATGATGCGATTATGAATGCTTCTATTTTATTTCAAAGCTATGAAATGGTACGGACTCCCTATATTGATAATCTTCGGGTAGAACTTGAAGGTATGATAATGAACAGTGATTCAAGAGAATTGATTCTTGGCGAAATGAAAAAATTTAAAGAAGAAAATAAAGATAAGTATACTACTGAGAATGATATTCTGGTTGCTTTTATCAATTCAAATGAGAGTTATCTTGAGATGCTGAGTGAATCAAATCATGATGCAATGGAAAGGATACATGAATCCAAAATATTTCTTGATATGATAAAAAATGCAGCAGAGACAGCCTCCGGTCGTGTTGCAATAATATTTGGAGAGATCGCTTTAGATATTGCTTTGATTACATTAGAAACCGCAGGAAATGCAATGTCACGGGGAGATTCGAGCCTTGGTGGTATGCTTTTGGCCGCTATTGAGGCGACATCGCTGACTATACAAAAAACTGCAGAATATGTTGCACGAAATGTTCCTCGTAATTCCAATATTACACTACCTGATTTACAAAATATCAACGCTTATAATAATTATATGTTCAATCGATATATTGAGAATTCTAAAAAAAATAGTAAAGCGGAAATGGAAGCTAACGCAATTTTTAAAACGCTTAAAAAAACCGGTGCTATTAAGTAACTATGGAGGTTGTATGGAAAAATATATTTTAGCAATTGATCAGGGGACTACGAGTTCACGGGCAATTATTTTTGATACATCAGGTAGTGTTGTAACGCAATGGAGTAAAGAGTTTACCCAGATTTACCCTCATCCGGGTTGGGTTGAACATAATGCGGTTGAGATATTTGAATCAGTTATAGAATGTATTCAATCGGTTTTTCGCTCAATCGGGTGCAGTTATGAAAATATAGACAGTATCGGTATAACAAATCAGAGAGAGACCACCGTATTGTGGGATAAAAAAACCGGCCTTCCTGTTCATAATGCAATTGTATGGCAATGCAGAAGAACGGCATCCCGATGTAATGAAATAAAAAAATCAATTTATAATGAAATTATCTTTGATAAAACCGGTTTGGTTGTAGACCCTTATTTCTGTGCTACGAAAATTGAGTCTATTTTTGAAAATAATAAAGACATTTATAAGCGTGCTTTGAATAATGAAATTGCGTTTGGTACAATTGAGTCCTATCTTATTTACAGATTGTCAAATGGAAAATCACATGTTTCAGATTATTCTAATGCGTCAAGAACAATGCTTTTTAATATACACACGTTAGAATGGGATAAAGAACTGCTTGAGTTTTTTACGATTCCTGAGAGCATTCTTCCAAAAGTGATTCCTAATTCGCAAACAGATATAAAAACAGATCGTTCGGTAACAGATGGATTTGAAATACCAATTTCCGGTGTTATCGGAGATCAACAGGCTGCGCTGTTTGGCCAACGATGTTTTAATAAAGGTGATATTAAAAATACGTATGGAACCGGGTGTTTCCTTCTTATGAATACCGGTGATAAACCGAGAAAGTCAAAAAATAATTTGCTTTCCACGATCGCCTGGAATATTGATGGTAAAACAACCTACGCCATGGAAGGTGCTGTTTTTATTGCAGGAGCGGTTGTTCAGTGGTTGCGGGATGGAATACAATTTATTGAAAATAGTGGTGATTCTGAATCATTGGCACATACTGCGAAAGACAATGGTGTCATTATGGTCCCGGCATTTACCGGATTGGGTTCGCCATACTGGGACCCTGATGTGCGAGGCGCTATTTTTGGTATAACACGGGATACGGGAAGAGCGGAAATTGCAAAGGCAGCACTACAGTCAATTGCATTTCAGACAGCTGAGCTTGTTAATGCCATGAAAAATGATTTTAGTGGAACAATCGGGCATTTTTATGCTGATGGCGGAGCTTCAGCGAATAATTATTTAATGCAGTTTCAATCTGATTTACTCCATATTGAGATTAATGCAGTAACTATGCGTGAGACAACTGCACTTGGGGCTGCTTTTTTAGCAGGGCTTGCAACAGGATATTATGAAAATATCGATTATTTAAAAGGATTAAATAAAGCTGTTAGTGTATATAAACCATCAATCAATTCGGCTCAAAGTAAACTGCTAATGAAAAGATGGCAAAAAGCAGTTGAAGCAGTAAGGTTATTTGGTAGCGGTGACATTTAATTGTGTTTTGTATCTTCAAATAATAGTGCATAAATCGTTTCTTTGTCTTTTTCATTAATGTTAATTTTAGGAATATACATACAAATAAAACTTGTTAAAAAAATATAAATCACTTCTTCGTCTTCGATTACTTTATGAATATCGTCATGGTTTATAAATGATGTCTCATTTAGTATTGTTGTTTCAATACCAAGTTCATTAAATCGTAAAAGAAAATTATTCTTATAATAGTCGTTGTATTCTTTATTGACAGATTTTGTAAATTTATATCCGATATATGCCGGTACCAGACAGGCGATTATAATGGTGAAAATGCCTGAATTAATATTCTTGTAATAGAAGAAACTCAAAATAATCATAACAAATAGAATTAAATATATTGGAATAAATTTGAGTAACGTTCCTGTATATAGATATTCAGATCGAAGTGTGTATTTAAAAAAATCTTTTTTTGTATATGAAATAGAAAGTGTTATATCAATGTTGTCCATATTTCAAAAATCCTTATCCAATTGAATATTTTTTTCACGATACACTTTTTAATCTGCTTATTCAATCAAAAGTTTAGAATTGTTAACATTTATAGTGGATTAACCGATAGGTAGTGTAAGAAGTATATAAAAAACAGGACTTTTCATTAATGAAAAAAAAACACAAGAAAGTCACGACTGAAAAAATCAGTAAACAATCTATTCAAATAGAAATTTCAATTGTTGTATTATTGAGCACTGTTTTTTTACTTGGAATTATTTCATTTGGTATACACTATATTCAGATTAGGCAATTTACAAAAGTTACAGATACATTAATTGAATCGAAAATTGATGATTTGAATTTTTTAGTGAATGCAGAAATTAATAAAGAAGTGATTGATCAATGTATAAATAGATTCAGGTTTGGAAAAAGTGGATTTTGCGGGATTGTTACGAATAACCGGTCATCAGATATTATTCAGAATACGGTTGTTAATAATCAGATTACTGATAAAATGTATGAATATAGTAACACGATGGCTACTACCGGTAAAAAGATTGTGTCATTTTCTTATCTTGATTATAATGTGATGATAAAAAATTTTGAAGCGTCCGATTTTTTAGCATCCGACATACAATGGGAATCTGGTTTTATTGCATACAGACCCGATGAGGTTTTTGAAAAAATAATTGTATTCAGTTTTGTTTTTTTTATAGTATCTTCATTAGCCGGTCTTTTTGTAATCTATTTTATTTTTAAAGGGTTACTCAGACGATTAGTTTTAAAACCGTTAAAAGGTTTTATTGATAAGTCATTGAATGTCAGTTATGGTGATTTAACTATTAATTTTGCAGTAAATACTACTAATGAGTTTCATACGTTGGGTGTTGCATTTAGTGAAACGATAACAACACTTAAAGTGCTTATAAAGAAAGTTTATATTACATTAATGGTTATTACTAGAAACTTAAGGACTTTATATACATCATCAAGTGCTGTAGAGGAATCTGCTCATTTGCAGGTTGAGAAAGTAGAAAAGACAGTTAAAAGTGTTGAAAATCAGAATAAAATGGTTGAAAGAATTGCAAATGAATCTGATAAGGCTAACAAGTATGCTGCCATTGCTTTAGAAAAAGCAAATGTTGGTATGGAATCTATGATTAATCTGAAAGATGAAATGACTAAAATTGAAAAGAGTTCAATGGAGATTTCAGAGATTATTAATATGATTAATGATATCGCTGAACAAACAAATTTATTATCATTAAATGCATCTATCGAGTCAGCCAGAGCTGGTGATGCGGGCAGGGGATTTAATATAGTTGCCGGAGAGATACGGAAATTAGCTGAGAAATCCACTCAGGCCGCAGACCGGATTCATTCACTTATAACAAACAATAATAATATTATTAAAGTCGGTGTTGATTATACAAATAAAACAACAACAGTTTTAAAAGAAATTTCACAATCAAATCAGATTATAACCGGGCTTGTTAATAATATATCGGATGAAGTTAAGAATGTAAGAAATGGTACAACTGAGATTTTAAACTCTGTCATGTATATTTCAGAAAAAGCGCATCAGAATTTAGAGCAGAGTGAACATGTTGGTTCTGCAATTGATGATTTTGTTATTCAAACGATTGAACTTCAGAAATTTGTGGGTAAATTTGACACCCGTTCTCAAAAGATTAAAGATAATCAGAAACAAATAGAAGCGGTTTTGGATGCAAAATTAAACGAGATTCAATCTGTTTTTAAGAATTATGGTAAAAACTTTTTATTAAGTGACGATGTAATTAGAATTGAGTTATTCAAATTAAAGGAATTATGGATTGGTAAGACGCTGATTACCGGTAATAATGATTTTGCTGATGAAATTTCAAAGATTGCAACGTGTTCATTCACAATTTTTCAATTAAGTGATAACAATTTAATACGTGTTGCTACAACGGTTAAGAATTTTGATAATTCCAGGGCTGTAGGATCATATATAGATGAATCAACAGATGTTTTCCAAAAGATTGTCAATGGTCAAACTTATTTCGGGCGAGTTTTTGTTGTTAATCGCTGGTATGTTGCTGTTTATTCACCAATTATTGATTCTACTAATAAAATCCTCGGCGCAATTTATCTGGGTTTACCTGAAGAAAATGAGTTCCTGGAATAATAAATATTTTCTCGTTTAAAATCAAGGTATCAGGTTTTTTTAATTTCCCCTATATCATACAGGATAATTCAATTATTGTTTTTACTGCTTTTTCCATTGAGTCCACCGGTATCCATTCTCCGGTTGAATGAAAATTTATTCCACCCGTAAATATATTCGGGCAAGGAATCCCCATTGATGATAATGCAGAACCATCAGTTCCTCCACGTATTCGTTTCAATATCGGGGTTGCTCCAGCTTTAATGACAGCTTTTTTCAAGGTGTCCATCAGGTGAGGATGTTTGTTAATTTCTGATTCCATATTTTTATATTCTTCATTATAACTCGCAGTTATTGTAAAATCATTTTCATTAAATCTTTTACTCATCGTTAGTTTACAGTCTGTTATAATAGTTTCAATTAAGGATATTTTTGCCTTAATGCCATCTTCTGTAAAATCACGGATTATTAGGGATATTTGTCCGATTTGTTCATTTGAATCAATACTTGAGACATGAATATACCCCATGTCATTATTTGATTCATTAGGTGAAATTTTTTGACTGAATAATGTATTTAGAAATATTGTAATTATTTCAATAGATGATATTAATTTCCCGTTTGCATATCCCGGATGGCAATTTTTTCCGGAAATTGATATGGTACAATTGTATGCGTTGAAGCATCCATATTCTATTTCTCCTTCTTCACCACCATCTATCGTAAAAGCAATTTTTGATTTGAATGTATCAAGGTCAATATATTCAAGTTGATGACCTATTTCTTCATCAGGAACAAAAGCTACATAGATATCAGGATATTGTAATGTGTTTTTATTTGCGATTAAATATTCACAAGCGGTTAGTATTTCAGCGATGCCGGCTTTATTATCGGCACCAAGTAATGTTGTGCCATCACCGGTGATTATTTCATTGCCTGTGTATGCAGATAATTGCGATGATTCTCTTATCATAACGCTTCCATTAGCAGCTAGTATATCATCGCCATCGTATCTGAATCGTATTGGTTTTACATTTTTTCCAGAAACAGAAGGTGATGTATCAAGATGTGCTATGTAGCCGATAGGTGCTTTGCTATGATCAGTTCCGGGGATAAATCCATAGAGGTATGCTTGTTCGGATAGTGTCGTTTTTGTAAAACCAATTTCAGACATTTCAATTTTCAATAATCGTGCTAACTCCATTTGTCCGGGAGTGGATGGTGTTTTTGTGCAATTATGAGCTGATTGTGTGTCTATTTTTACATATCGAAAGAATCTTTCTGTAACCTTTTCAATCATACGTATTTCCTTATGGTTTGTTTTTTACAATTTCATAGAGTGCTATTCCCGATGCTACTGATACATTGAGAGAATTCTTATTTCCTTTTAATTCAATATGATAAATTTTATCTGAAATCTCCAATATTTCATCTGAGATGCCAAATTCTTCATTTCCAAAAATGATTAATTTTTTTTCAGAAAAAACATTATTTGCTATATCGATAGAATGGATATTCTTTTCTATTGATACTATTTTATAATTTTGTTGTCTAAATTTTTGTATTATTTCTATTGGATTTTTATGATGAGAAACCGTTATTTGTGAGTTCATGCTTGTTCTTTTTGCTTTCGAGTTATCAAGACCCGGTGTTATACCGCTTAGTATTACTTCGTCAACGCCGAGTGCTTCAGCTGTTCGTATGATTGCACCTGTGTTGTATGGACTTCGGATATTATCCAACAGGAGTGATATTCCTGATTCATTTTTTATTCGTATTGAATTATCAAAACTATTATTTTCGTTGTATGCTGAAAAATCCTCGATTTTTTGGAGAAGAATTTCTGCTAATAAACCCCAGTCATATTTTTTCTCTGGTATAGAGTAATTTTCATTTTCATATTTATTAAACCATATGATAATTTCTTCGGGAGAGTTAGCTGTACTATTTCCGGATATATGTTCTTTTATGATATAAGCGGTTTTTTTATATCTGTTTAATTTTGATAAACCTGAGAATTTTTTTTCAGTAAAACTCATATTTTCTCAATTGTTGGTATTGTAATTTTTTGTCCTTCCCTGATATCATTAAATTCTTTTTCAAGTTCTTTAAATGCATCTATTAAAACCGGATCAAAATGCGTACCCGATCCGTCTAGTATTATTTGTTTTGCATCATCATGTAAAAAAGGTGGTTTATATACTCTTTTGGATGTTAGTGCATCGTATACATCAGCAATTGCAACTATTCTTGCAGATAAAGGTATGTCTTTATTTTTTAAGCCATACGGATAGCCTGACCCATCCCATTTCTCGTGGTGAAAATAAGCAATTTTTTTTCCCATAAGTAAAAAAGTTGTTCCGTTACTATTGAGTTGTTTTTCAGCATCCTCAAGTGTTTTGCCACCAATAATTGTGTGTTGTTTCATTTCTTCAAATTCACTATCGGTTAATTTACCCGGTTTTAATAATATTGAATCTCTAATCCCAACTTTTCCAATATCATGGAGTGGGCTTGTATGGTAAATGTTGTATATGAATTTAGTGTTAATTTCATCTTTATACATTGCATTTTTGAAAAGAAAATCCGCCAGGATATATGAAAAGTGACGAATTCGGTCAAGGTGTTCACCTGTTTCATGATCTCTTGATTCTGCAAGTCTTGCTAAAGAAAATATTGTGACATCCTGGATTTGTTTTATTTCTTTGGTTCTTTCAATTACTTTAAGTTCTAAGGTGTCTTTTAAATTAACAAGTTCACTATTTGTTTCAAGCAGTTGGTCATTTAGTATGTTTAATTGTTTTGCCCGTTCTACAATTGATTCATATAAAACATCTTGTAATGAATCTGAATTTTTTTTTAAGTGATCAAGAAAAATCTGTTTTTCACTATCTTCAAGGTATTCTAATATACCAAAGAAAACCTGGTCAATACTGCCTTTTATAGTGTTTACTGATTCTCTTAGTAAAAAATCAAGATCATCAAGGTTTTTATTTCGCAAAATTATTCCTTAAGCTGTGTAATTTATGGAAGGTCATTTAAGTCCTTTTAAATAGTATTTCATGATTTTCAATTTTAATGTAGTATTCTTTTTCGTAACGCAAAACAAATACCTGTCACAAACCAACGATAGCATGCCAAAGTTATCTATAATACATAGTTTCATTTTTTTTTACAATTATTTATACAAGTAATAGGTTTAAAAGTCAATAGAACATCTATTTTATAAACTGAGAAAAAAATATGAATTTTTTAAGAAAATATATTGACATTACATGAGGTTCATGGTATAAGCATCACATCAACAAATAGTTGATGGTTGATTAAGTAGTTACTGACCTGTTAGCTCAGTCGGTAGAGCAACGCCCTTTTAAGGCGTGGGTCGAAAGTTCGAATCTTTCACAGGTCATTTTATGTCACATTCGTCTAATGGTTAGGACACCGGGTTTTCATCCCGGCAATAGGGGTTCGATTCCCCTATGTGATAAGAAAACTTCTCAGTAATGAGAAGTTTTTTTTATTAATATTTGTCAATGTTTTACAACTTTTTAGCATTTAATATTTCTAAGGAGATATATATGCTAAAATTCGCAGCTACGACTTTATTTCATTTTGTTTTGGATAAAGGGTTATTAACTAATCTATGTATTGAGGCTGATAATCAAAAAATTACCGTATCTGAATTAATTGATCAAGCTTTAAATCGGGCTTATTTTTTAATTGAAAAGGCTGATTTTGTGTTATCAAAAATTATAACAAGCGATTTTAAAGAAGATGATTTAGTTATGGATTGTAATATAAAAATAACGATCGACATAAAATTTAAAAACAAATTATTTAATATGCAAGATCATTTCCATTTAAAAAGTAAAGCATCGCTTCTTCGATATATTATTAGAAAATATTTGCTTAAGATTGAACAATGGTATAGAAGGACGAATTCTCCAAAGAAAGATGTTCGTGCGAGATGTTTAAGAATGTGGAATAAAGCAAAAGTACGAAGAACTATTGATTCTTTTGGAATTTGGGATAAATATAAAATAGACCATATGGACTGTTTTTATCATCCACCAACAACTTATATATTCGACTCAATGAACCAACTCTGTAGAATAGTACATAAAAAGCTTTTTAAAACATTAATTTAAAAAAATCCCTTTTAGTCACTACTTTTTATTTTATTAATATTCTCAATTCTTTTATTTAATTCTTTCTCAAACCCGAATTGTTTTGGTTTATAATAAGATTTACCAATCAACTGCTCTGGCAAACATTTCATTTTCGTAATAGGAATATCAAAATCGTGAGCATACTCATAGTTTGCCCCATAACCTGCAGTTTTCATAATATCGCTAACCGCATTTCTTATATGAAGAGGAACTGGGAGATCGGGAAAGTTTTTAATATCATTTCTAATAGATTGAAGCGCAATGTATAAGGAATTTGATTTTGGAGCCAAGCTATTATAAGCAACCGCTTGAAGAATTGAAAGCATCGCTTCAGGCATTCCTAACGCTGCTAATGTATCTCTGGCTGCTATACAGATAATAAGAGCCTGAGGATCTGCCAGTCCTATATCCTCACTACTGCATTGTATTATTCGCCTGACTACATTCATCGGGTCGTCCCCGCAATCTAAAATCTTAACCGCATAATAAAGAGCTGCATCAACATCTGAGTTTCTCATTGATTTATGTAGAGCTGATAAATAGTCATAGTGATAATCGCCGGTTTTATCATATGAAGGTAATCTTCCTTGCAAAACTTTATTAATAATTTCTTTTGATATATCCACATCGTCAGAATTATCTCTAATCGCAAGTTTAATAGACATTTCTAAAATACCAATTGCTCTTCTAGCATCTCCTCCCGAAATTCCAATAATAGCGTTTATATCATTTTTCGAAATGCTGATATTTTTGTTTACAATCGATTTAGCTTTAAGAAGTGCTTTATTTAATATTTCATTTAAATCAAATTCTGATAATTGTTTGAGAATGAAAACTCTCATTCTCGATAATAATGGTGAAATAATTGAAAATGATGGATTCTCAGTAGTTGCTCCAATAAGTATAATAGTTCCTTTTTCAACATACGATAAAAAAGCATCCTGTTGAGCTTTATTAAAACGATGAATCTCGTCAATGAAAAGAATAGTTTTTGTCTTGTATAAACCATAACTTTCCTCTGTTTCTTTCATGAGATCTTTAACTTCTTTAATTCCGGTTGTTACGGCACTTATGCTGATAAATCTATTTGTAGTCGTCGATGATATTATTTTAGCTAACGTTGTTTTTCCGCATCCGGGAGGCCCCCATAAAACAAAAGATGAGTAGTCGTCAGTATCAAGCATTTTTCTAAGTAAGCTGTTTTTATCTACAATGTTTACTTGCCCCAGATAATCATCTATAGAATCTGGTCTTAATAATTCAGAAAGTGGAGTTTCAAAGGTAAATTTATTCATATTCAGCTCCGAAGAGTAATTATTTTATGAGGTACCCTTTACTATACAATAAAAATAATTATTGTTAAAACTATTTGACACTAAAATGAATATTAATATAATGTTATAATACGAGGAGTGTTATGATGAATAAATATGTATTATTTTTATGTATGATAATATATGCATTTACGGGATGTAATAAAGAAGAAGAATTTGATTTAAATGAAATAGACGCTATGGTTAGCGACAGTAAAAAATCAATTCTTGAAAAGACAACCTCAAAACCGGGCGGGAAAACCTATAAAACAGGAACAATCGGAGGAACATTTGTACGAACATTATTAGATGACCCGAAATCATTTAACCTGATAGCAACAGATGATTCAAGTGCAAAAGATATTTTAGATCCGCTTTATGAATATCTTGCAACCTTTGATGCCAATGAAAGAAAATTTAAACCAAATCTTGCTGATTTTGAAATAAAAGCAGATGAGAAAAATAAAACCATGATCTTAAAATATACATTACGGGATGATTTATATTGGACTACCTTTGACGGAAAAGTAAAGGTAAAAGTTACATCAGATGATGTGGTTTTCTGGTATGATAAAATATCAGGAAATGAGGCTTTGCAATCTTCAGCCTATGCAGGGCAATTTGTAACAATGCCGGACGGAACAGAAGAAAGAATAACAATACATAAAATTTCAGAAACTGAATTTGAGTTCAGATTTCCGAGAATAGATTCAAACCCGGTTTTATCAACAAATATGATCTTTGGACCCAAATTTATCTATGAAAAAGCACTCAATGAGGGTGGAATCGATGGCGTTATGAACATATTCAGTGTTGACACCGATGTAAAAACAATTCCATCGTTAGGTCAAAGACACATGATAGAATATACCCCGGGTGTTCGAATTGTCATGAAACGAAATCCTTATTATTTTAAAAAGGATGCTGATGGAAATAGTTTACCCTATACTGAAACCGTTATTTATAAAATAATTTATGATATGAATACAGAATCACTTTTATTTAAAAATGGTGAAATCGATTTTACACCGGTACGACATACAGATTTAGATGGTTTTTTAGCAATAGAAAAACCCGATTTTACGATATATAATGGCGGAACAACATTGGGATCTGAATTTTTTAGTTTCAACCAGAATCCTGAAAAAGTAAGCAAAAAAGTAAACAGCTGGTTTACAAAAACAGAGTTCAGACAGGCAATGAGCTGTATCGTAAATCGAGAAAGAATAATTCGCCAGGTATATAAAGGATTGGCTGAGCCGGCAGAACATTTTTTTGCAAAAGCCAATATTGTATTTGATCCATCAATTAAACAAAAATATTTGTATAATCCTGATAAAGCGTTAAAATTATTGGAATCTGTTGGTTTTGAAAAAAGATCAGATGGGATTCTCGTTGATTCTGAGGGAAATCCAGTTGAGTTTGAAATGATAACAAATGCAAATAATACAATGCGAATGGATATTATTTCAATATTTGCTGATGAAGCATCAAAAATAGGTATTAAGGTAACAATAAAAGGCATGGATTTTCAGAAAATAGTTGAAATGTTAACAACAACATACGACTGGGAGTCATTAATATTATCATTGGGAACAAATTACTGGCCTACTTCAGGTTCAAATGTATGGATTTCAAACGGCAGATTACATCTCTGGAGACCTTTTCAGGAAAAACCGGTAACCGAATGGGAGGCACGGGTTGATTATTTATACAATGAAGGGAGCGGAACTGCCGACTTAAAAAAAGCGAAAAAGTATTGGGATGAATACCAGCGAATATTACTCGATCAATGTCCTGTAATATATATAGCTCATACATATTCATTCATGGGTATTCGTAATAAGTGGGATAATGTGTTTTACGATACATTAAATGGAATGAAAGATGAATATTTATTTCTAAACGAGTAGGGAAAATGAAAATAATATCGCTGTTATATATATTTAAACAAAAACATCCGCTTATTGCATTTATAACATCAAGAACTATTTCAATGATTGCAACCCTCTATATTCTTGGTTTTTTTGTATTCGGTTTGATGCAATTAGCACCGGGGGATGTGGTTGATTCATTTGTAATCAAAGAAATCATGAATGCCGAAGGTCGTAATGAAATAGGTCTTTTTAAGGCAGAACAGATTGCAGCGATGAAAAAAAGACTGGGATTGGATAAACCTTTCTACATTCAATATCATCATTGGTTAAAACAGGTCTTTATTCATCAGGATTTGGGACGGTCTTTAATAAGCCGCGCGCCGGTCTTATTTCTTGTCCGGTCACGACTTATAAATTCATTAATATTAAATCTCCTGTCATTATTTTTTATAACAATACTGTCATTTGCGCTGGGTATTTACTTTTCATCAAAAGCAGGAACTAAATTTGATTATATTTCAGGTGGAATAATGATGGTGCTCCATGCATTTCCCTGGATATTAATGCTTATATTAATGCAAATATTTGCAGCCGCAAGCGGATTATTCCCGATAACCGCATATCCCGGGTTTCCGTATAGTGAAGCACCGGTTAAATTCGTTTTTAAATTTGCACATCACATCATACTTCCTCTATTGGCTGCTTTTTTATCAGGAATCGGCGGAACGGTGAGAATGATACGTGCAACAATGCTCGATCAGTTAAATCAACCATACATAACAGCCATACGATCACGAGGAATTGATGAAAAACGTATATTTTTCAACCATGCATTCAGAAATACGTTAAATCCATATATAACATCCAGTGCAAATCTATTAGCCGGTTTATTTTCTGGCTCATTAATACTGGAAATAGTATTTTCATACCCCGGAATAGGTAAATTAATGTATGAAGCTGTAATTCAGGAAGACATCAATCTTGTGTTGACAAATATCATGTTTATAAGTTTCCTGGTATTAGCTGGAATGTTACTCTCAGATATACTGCTTGCAATAGTTGACCCAAGGATAAGGTATTCAAAATCATGAACAGATTAAAAACAATGATACTAAAAAGACCGGTTGCATTAATTTCTTTACTCATACTGATTGTATTATATATGCAGTTATTTATTATTGAATTTATAACACCGTATACGCCATCCACCGTATTTGAAACATTACCATATCATCCGCCCATGGTAGTCTGGTATTCAAAAAAGAACGGGTTCGGGCCGCAGGTTCAGAAAATGGTAATGATTGATGAAATTCGTGCTAAATATGCCCGGGTTCGGGGTGAATATTATAAAATTGAGTTCTTTGTCCGCGGCAGTGAATATACATTATTCGGGTTTTTTAAAAGTCGTATCCATTTGTATGGAACGAATGAACCATTTGTGCATGACCGGAATGAAGTACAGAATTATCCCGTATTTCTTTTTGGATCTGACGGTCTGGGGCGTGATTTATTCTCAAGAGTTCTCTATGGTTCACGAATCAGTTTAAGCATCGGAATTATTGCAATAATCATATCCCTGTCAATAGCACTGTTCTTAGGTGGAATCGCAGGTTATTATGGGGGCAAAATTGACTGGCTGATAATGAGGTTCTCTGAACTTTTCATATTGATACCGGGGCTTTATTTAATATTATTTATACGTTCATTAATATCCCGGAATATTGACTCAGGGAAAGCATATTTACTCATAACAGTGATATTGTCATTTGTAAGCTGGCCGGGAAGTGCGCGATTAATACGGGGGCTGGTACACAGTATAAAACGTGAAGATTTTGTAACAAATGCGAAAGCTGAAGGGGTGCCTTCTTTAGTTATATTAATAAAACACATAATACCGCAAATGTCCTCAATATTGATTATTACAATAACACTGGGCATACCTGGGTATATTTTAGGCGAAACGATACTTTCATACCTCGGGCTTGGAATTGTTGACCCTTCAGTTAGTTGGGGCTCGTTAATAAGCCGGGATTCAACAACAATCAGTTCAATAATCCGTTATCCATGGGTTGTCATACCAGGTATTTATTTATTAATCACAACGCTCTCATTTAATTTCATTGGCGAATTTTTACGGGACTACTTTGATCCATTTCATAAAAGTGACAAAGGAGGCCTGTAATTGATATCAATAAAAGATTTAGTTGTATCATTTGATACTTTCAGAGGTAAGTTACAGGCTGTTCGTGGTGTTTCCTTACATATTAATAAAGGTGAAATTGTATGTCTTGTCGGTGAATCAGGCTCTGGTAAAAGTGTCACTGCACAATCGATGCTCAGATTAATAAATGACCGGTCGATCCAATCAGGTTCCATTGAAATTGATGGTTTTAACATTCTGAAATCTGATAAAAAATCACTTGCCCGGTTTCGCGGAAAACATTGCGGAATGATCTTTCAGGAACCCGGCAGATCATTCGATCCGTTATATACCATAGGAAAAACATTTCACGAAACAATTAAAGCACATAATAAAACCATATCAGATAAGGCAATCTTTGAAAAATCACTATCGCTTTTAAAAGAAGTCGGTATCTATAACGCAGAAGAACGACTGGGAAATTATCCTCATCAGTTATCAGGCGGCCAGCTTCAAAGGGTCATGATTGCATTATCAATAGCATCGGATCCTGATTATTTAATAGCCGATGAACCGACAACTGCCTTGGATGTTACAATTCAGCGAAAAATAGTAGAATTGATAAAGCGTTTAAGTTTTGAAAGAGGGCTGACTGTTGTTTTTATAACGCATGATTTATCTCTGGTAAAAGATTTCGCCGATAAAGTCATTGTTATGTACTCGGGTATTATATTAGAGCAGGGGAAGGTTGATGATATTTTTAATCACCCGAAACATCCGTATACAAGGGCTTTAATTAAATCAATACCAAAAGCCGGTGCAAATTATAAAAATGAAAAACTCATATCGATTGAGGGAGTTGTACCCGATCCGGTATATCCTCCGCCGGGTTGTCCGTTTGCTTCACGCTGTTTGTATACACAGTCCATATGTACCGTTCAAATCCCGCACAGTATACAAACCGATGCCTACTCACAGTACCGGTGCATACTGACGCCCGAAGAACTAAAAACCAGGGGGGATGTATGTTAGAAATTAACAATGTCTATAAAAAATTTAATCTTGAAGACGGTTTATTTGCCGGATACGGAAAATTCGTTTATGCAGTCAATAATATTTCATTACATATCAAAAAAGGTGAAACATATGGTTTAGTAGGCGAGTCGGGATGCGGGAAATCGACATTATCACGATTAATTGCCGGTATTTATAAACAGGATTCCGGTGAAATCAAAATAAAATTAGGCGGTGTCTCATACAATCAGGGAGTCGCAAATGATAATGCAAGTGTATTAGCATTAAGGCAAGGTGTTCGATATATATTTCAGGATCCGGCTAAATCATTAGACCCGCGAATGAATGTTGGTGAAATCATCGTTGAAGGGTTTAAGTATACACAAGAGTATAAAGGGAAAAAAGATGCACTTAGAAGAACAGGTGCATTGTTAGAATCTGTCGGTTTAAGTGAAAAAGATATCTCAAGACGACCCGGTGAGTTCTCCGGGGGGCAACGGCAGAGAATATCAATCGCAAGGGCGCTTATTACAAAACCTGAAATTTTAATATGCGATGAAGTCGTATCCGCACTCGATGTCTCTGTACAAAGTCAGATAATCAATTTGCTGATTGATATTAAAACAAAAGAAAATATAACCATTGTATTCATTTCACACGATCTTGGTCTTGTTTCCTATATTTCTGACAGGGTGGGGGTAATGTATGGTGGCATGATTGTCGAAGAACTTGATGCAGAAAAAATTGTAGATAATCATAAACATCCCTATACAACGCTTTTGTATTCATCTTTATCAGGGAAAATGAAAGTCGAAAGTATAATACAGAATGATGAGGTGGCAAATATAACAACTCAATTAACCGGATGCCCGTTTTATCAGCGTTGTACTAAACGCATAGAGATATGTCACACTATGATACCGGAATTAAAACCGGTATCGAATGACAGTGAACACAAAATTGCATGTTTTGTTATGAATTAGTTTTTTTATCATCAGTAGTTTTTTCGGTTTTACCGGCAACAAGATAAATAGCTGATTTTAATGATTTAATAATATCACGTTTTTCATCATCACTTATTGATTTCGGGTCAATAAGTGCACTGTTAAAAACAATACCGTCTTTATCAATTTTCATAATATTTCTTGATTTTTTAGAATTCCCAAGTTCATTAATGACTTTAAAAGTACTAACTGGTTCGCTAATTCCTTTTAATTGAAGTTCTCCAACCGGTTCACATTGAATCTGATCTTTTATAAGTGAATATGTTTCATACGAAATATAAATTGCATCAGCATCAGCTGCTGCCTCAAATCGTGCTGCAAGATTAACATGACTTCCTATTATGGTATAATCCATTCTGTTTTCAGAGCCAAAATTACCAACGGTACAATACCCTGTGTTGATACCCATACGGATATGCAGCGGTCTGTGAATCCCTTGCTCTTTCCAGTAATATCGCAATTCTTTCATTCTGTCCCGCATTTCTATCGCCATCATAGCAGCTCTGTATGCATGGTCTTTATCATTGACAAATTCGGGGTCACCAAAGAAAACCATAATTGCATCACCAATAAATTTATCGATTGTTCCTCCCCATTTAATAGCAATTTTCGCCATATTATCCAGGTAGGTATTTAATATTTCTGATAAATCTTCCGGTTCCATACCTTCGGTTGTTGATGTAAAACTGACGATATCCGAGAAGAAAACTGAAAGTTTTTTTCTCATGTGTTTTTTAGTATCTATTGAGGTTTTTCCACCGATTATTGAGTCGTACAATTGTGGAGCCAGATATTTTTTCATTTTGTTTAAAAGTGATTGAATAGTTCGTGTTCGTTCTATAATTGTGCTTTCAAGATTCTCATTCATATTTTCAATTGTTGAAATCTTGTCACTCAGTGTCAGACGCATATTATTAAATGCCTGACTTAATTTTCCGATCTCATCTTTTAAATCGGTCATGATTTCATACGAAAGATCACCTTCTGTGATTTTATTAACACCGTTTAAAAGATTATTTATTGGAACAAGAATTGATTTGGATAAAATAAAAACAAGAAAATATGATATGATTACACAAACTATCATAATGATCATAAAGTTAATTGATGCGTTTAACATCATTTTAAAATATGGTGATGATGGAATACTTATTCGTAAAACTGCCAATGTTTTACCTGTAATATCAAAAACCGGTGTGTATTCTGAAATAAAACCACCGGGTACAAGATTGGCGATTTCAATATTCTTTTTTGATGCTACAACTTTTGCATATAAATCATCATCAATTTGTCGTTCATCTGATGACACTACTGAAATGACATCGTGATAAATAGCATAATCAACATCCAGTAAATCTTTCAACGTTTTTGCAAAATAATTATCATCATTTAATATATATCGGACTGATAAATAACCAACAATTTTTTCATCTCTGATAATGGGAGCCGCTGAAGAAATTGATAAAATTGAATTATAATCAAGAAGCTCAACAGTTTCAGTACCGGTAGCAACATTACTTGTTTTTACAGCTTTTTCAATAATATCATTATCTTTAAAATCAGTTTTTATCTGATGCTTAATAATTGAATTAGTAGCCAGAGCTGAACTTGTCATAACATCAAATTCAGAGTTTAATATAGTTATATTGTATATTTTTTCTCTTTTTACTACTTCCTTAATATATTCTGAAAGTTTATTTCGTATATCAAGATCGGTTAATACCTGGATCGCTTTATCATTTGAAAGGTTTGATGTGAAAGAAACAATTTCATTTGTTTTATTGGCATAAATCATTTCAGTAACTTTAAGGTTTTTTTTCATGTTATAGGTTGCTTCATTTTTTATTTTGCCTAAAAAGTACATAACAGAAAATGCTGTTGTAATAAATATTGTCAGCCCTGTTACAAGTATGAATGAATAATGCAGTTTGTTTTTTAATGACATTTCACTTAAATTAATCACGATTTGTACCTCTAAATTGAATTATATTGTATTTTTTGTTTTCTTGCATATCTTTCAAACCCAAAATTAATAATTTTCGTTAAAATATTTGTAACAGTGATACCTGATTTTCTCCAGGCATTATTATAAACGGACATCGCTCCGAAACCCGGAACAGTATTGATTTCATTTAATAAAATAGTAGAAGTATTGTCAATAAAAAAATCAATTCTTGATAAACCGGAAATTTCAAATTCTCTGTACACAACTGCTGCTGATGCATATAATCTGTCACGGGTAATTTGATCAATAGCTGCCGGTATAATATCAGGAAGAGCATTTTTACCATATTTTGCATCATAATCAAGAAAATCATTAACTGAATTAAATTCTGCCGGAACACTGAATTCCGGAATCAGATCACCGGTTACACATATACCATATTCTTTTCCGGTAATTTCTTTTTCTACAATTACCCGGTCACCATAATTGAATGCTACATCTATACCCGTTTTAAGTTCATTTATATTATAGCATTTTGAAATACCGACCGAAGACCCGAGGTTGGGTGGTTTTATAAAAACGGGGAATTTTATTGTTTCTGTTATTTTTGTTATGAATGTATCAGGATTTATTGTATATAAATCTTTATGAAGTGTGAGAAATTGTGCAACCTGAATTTTTGATGATTCCGCAATCTTTTTTACTTTTTCTTTGTCATTAGCAATTAATGACGCTGTAACCCCGCATCCCGTATAGGGTACGCAATTAAATTCCAGTACACCCTGGATTATTGCATCTTCACCGCACAAACCGTGAAACACCGGGAAAGCAATATCTATTTCATTACAAGTAAGTTTATCAACCGAATTAATATGTGAAGATTTGATAATGTGCTGTTCAATATAGTTTTCAAAGTCATCTGGAATCGTATCATCGTTTCCAAACAAAGCATATTTTTTTGAATGTATAATTGAAAATATTTCACTCAATGACTCTTCTGTAGTCGCAATAGTATTATTCTGATTAATGTAGATGATAAACAGATCAAAAAGATTTCTATCCACGTATGCAGCAATATATAATGCTGATTTAATGGATATTTCTCTTTCTGCTGATTTACCGCCGAATAATAATGCGACTTTTTTTTTATTCATCTTTACCTTCATTTTTTCGCGGGTTGGTACTGAATATAATAAATAGAATTGTTGAAATAATGATAAAAATACCGAGAATTGCTGTCGTATTTATAAAACCCGTTGCACTTATAAGTGCACCGGCTGTTAATGGAACAAATATTGCAATCAATTTCTCGTACGTCGTAATAATACCAAGTGTTTTTGCTTCTCCAATTCTTTTTGCAGTATCTGTTGAAGTAATAAATGATTCGGTTGCTGCATCGGTTAACATACTTCCAAAACCAAGACCGATAATAACAAGAATAAATATGTAAATATTAGGATTTATAAGAAATAGAAGTAGAAAAACACCATTGATTAAATTACCGGCTGCGATAAATAATTTGTCATTTTTAATTTTGTCGGCTATACGGCTGAAAAATGGTGTTGATAAACTGATAATTCCAAAAATTGTTAAAACACGACCAATATCAGATTGTGATATGCCTTTATTATCCATAAAAAGAGGAAAAAGATATTGAAACAAACCGACAAATGCCAGTGAATACGGAATACTGGAAAGCAATGTGTTTACCAGTAAATTTCTATTTTTAAAAATACATAAAAAGTCTGATAGGGATGCATGTTTTTTTTCATCAGAAATATCATCTTCAATAACAACATCTTTTTTAATAAAAACGAATATGAAAAGAAGTAAAATAAGAGCAGCAATACCACTTATAATCATTACATTTCTAAAGCCAAGACGGCTTACTAAAATACCACCAATTGGAACTGCACATATCGCAGCTGATGCAAAACCTGCTGACCAGTAACCAAAACCTGTAGTTCGTGATTTATCGGGTATTGAATGAATAATTAAATTTGTACTTGAAATTATTATTCCACCATAACCGGCACCGGAGATAAATCTGAAAATCATTAACTGAATGATAGATGTCGAAAATGCTGATAAGATTGCTCCGGCAAAAAGGAGCAGTGAACAGGATAATAAAATCTTTCGAACCCCGAATCTATCAGTTATAAAACCGATTAACGGAACAAAAATCATAACCCCGAGCATATATGATGATATCGGCAGTCCCATTATTGTTCCCCGTGAGGTATTGAACAATTGAAGTGGTTGCAGATTAAATAATTCGTTAATATAAATCGGCATAAAAGACAATGGAATGAGTTCGGCAAAGAAAAAGATAAATGCTGTAAATCTAATGATTTGCATATTATCTTCTGATTTTTGCACAACAACGGCATTTTCAAGTTTCGTATTTTTTACAATGAGTATATGAAGAAAACCCATCATTTCAAAACCAAAAACTATTGAAATGAGAATAACGGTAAGAATATCAAGGATTAAATTTCGCTGTTTTTCTTTAATAATTTCACGGTTCATATAGACAAATAAATAACCTTTCAGCTGTTGATTTGAATTTAACGTTGTTACAATTCTGAATGGATTTGCAGCAAAATTTTCTTTTTCACCTGAACCGACTTGTATTGATTTATTATTCTTATCGCCTTGATATAAAATGAATCCATTTGTATCAGTAATTCGCATTTCAAGACATTCAATATTATCTTTAACTCTTTCATGAATTATTTCTTCGGCTTTTTTCATTCGATCAATTTTAATATCTAATGAAAGTACAAAGTCAAACCCGGTTTTAACAACTCTTGATAATGTTTTCATGTTTTGATTAAATAATTTAGAATATTCAACTTCATATAATTTGTTATTTACAAGACCCGAGCCTAATTGAGAAAAAGTAAGTATGACAAATATGATAATTGATATGAACATTTCTCTTTTTTTACTTTTCTCAGTGTATAGAAGAAGCATTGAAAGTACTAAAATAGTTATGAAAAGTGCTAAACTAAGAGAAAATCCATAATATTTCATTGTTTTCTGATTAATCGGTGCAACCTGATCTTTAATCATTTTACTGTCTATTCCGAGATATAAAACACCGGTCCAGTCAGTTTTATTATAATATAAAGGTAGTGCGGTATATATAACCGTTTTAGTATCAAATGTATATTCATCAGATTGATTTTTAAAGACTGGAATTCTTTTGAATGGTACTTTTTTACCTGTTATACCTGCTGACATTGAATAAAAAACATCACCTTCAGGCGATGCAATGATTATTTCTTTTATACCCGTTTTTTCTTCACCGGATGATATATCAATTATTCTATTATAGTCTCCGAATCTGTCTAATGGTTTACCGTAATCAATTGCTGTTTCAACGTTTTTACGGATTTCTTTTGAAACAATTCGATATCGTGAAACCACCGTTTCTTTATATGTTTTTTCAAATGAAGATGTGGTTAAAAAACTACTTAATAATTGTGAAATTATAATAATAATTGAAGCCCCGATCAATATGTATAAATTATACTTGACTCTATTCATCATTTCCCGCCTATTGTCTGATATATTTCATCAGAACTTGCAATAATATCGATTGGAACATCATAGTTAATTAATTCTGCCGCTTTTAAATTGATTGCTATATGAGGGACATGTTCAAATATTTGATTGAGAGAACCTGCTTTTTCTCCTTTTAATATTGTGACAATTTTTTTTGCATTGTAAATACCGACAGATATGACATTACTTTCAGATTCTCCTAATAATATACCGTTTGATACAAAATCAGAACCTTCCATTGCAAATGTCGGGATTTTATATTGTTTAATAATTTTTAATAATGCCGGTAGAATGTCAGGAGTCAGTCCGCCTTGTATACCAAGATAGAGTGCATCAATATCCGGTGCAATTTTTTTTACGGCGTTTATATATTTCTTTTCTGCAAGAGCAAAATTTTCATCAGTAGGATCTTCTATGACATCAGTGGATGTAACTAATTCAAAGCCCAGTTGTTTTGATAACTTTTCTGCAGCATCAACAGCACCATAACTTCTTCCAAGAGGTGTGTCGGTATAGATTATACCAAGTTTTTTAAACTTAATAACACTGTGAAACAGTTTAAACTGTCTGGAATCCTGTTCAGGATCACAACTTGCCGATAAAAGAATATTCCCCGAGTCTTCATACGATTTTATTAAACCTGAACCGATGGGGTCAGAAACATTTTCAGCTATTACCGGTATTTTAAGAAGTTTTGATTGAGATACAATAAGTGCTGATGTGGTGCCTAATGAGATAATAATATCAGCTTTTTCACCGGATAAAATATTGTGTAATTTAGGAGAAATTTTTGTCGGTTCTTCCCAGTTAAAATCGAAGTATGCTTCATTACTGAATATAAGGTATTCGCTTATTTCAGGATCACTTAATTTTATTATTATTTCCGGCATAGGCAATGTATCATCAAATGTAATATTTTCTTTTATCCACCCTAATGTAGATAAACCTTCAACAATACCTTTTAACATATGAGAGTAACCGTAATATTCACCACTTTGAATTATTGCAACTCTAAACTTTGCACCGTCTTTTTTTTTCACAGGAATTAACTGTTCTTTGTATGCTCTTGACTGATCTCCTGTTGAGTCGGTCAGATCAACAACTTCGATGGTTTCAATAATATCTGATTGATATTCTTTTAACTCTTCAGTTCTATTGGAGTTACATCCGGTTATAAGAACAAGTAAAAGCAGTAGTAATAATTTTGATTTCATAGTAACCTTCCCGATATTTTTTTGTACGTACAAGTTTTTTTGTTTGAGTTACATTGCGGGTAACTCTACAAATCCATTATTTCAAACCGACAGAGTATTCATTATATACCATATCGGTAAATTGTTTTTTAAAATCATACAATGATTTTCTTGAACCGGAACCGTCTAAAACTACATCGTATTTATCAGATATAATTTTTAACGATTCCAAATATCCAAATGCAGATAAGCCCTGAAAATCATTGTCAGCTATTCTAAATATATTGATACAGGTTCTATCATGATGCGGTGCAAAAGAAATAAAGCCTTTGATCATGTTATTCAAACAGACTTCATAACTGTCAATACCATATTCTTCCTGATGTGATAAAAACCATGTAAATGCATCATTACTATCAGGTGTAATCCCACGGTTAATAGCGTTGTGATGCCATTTTTCTCTAAGATTTTTTATTATATCACAATTTTTTTTATTGTACTTTTTTAATATCGGATTTCCATATTTTTTTAAACAATTTGCAATATTTCTTCGCAGTCGTCTAAAATGGGGATATGATAAATCTTCAATTTGTTTAGGTATTATTGTAAATAATGGTATTTTGTTGTTCATAATTTCAAATATATCATTATTATATAAATGTATTTCATCGGGAGAAATCCTTAATATTCTTGGGGCTGGATTATCGAATCGTAATGCAGTTAGTTCTTGTTTGGTTAGTTCAATGATTTTTGCCTGATCAACAAAAGGCGGTGCATAAAGGTTTGTACATCCGGTAATTTTGTCTTTAAAATATATATATAAACCATCGTTATTTTCTTTGTAGAAAATCTCACCAAATTCAAGGTCATTTACCATTCCGCAGAACGAGAATTCCCAGATGTTGTATTGATATTTCTTTAGATATTTCATTATAATATTGTTTGAATCAGATTGTAGAGTATTGTAATGAATAGTGTTGAGTTCAATTACTTTGTCGTTTGAAAACAATTCTATACATCTCCTTTATAAGAAATAGTTGTATAAGGATGATGAAATGCTTTTACAACCGCATCATATTTGCAGTCAAATGATATTACATCACCAGGCGATAGTGAATGTTCACAATCAGTTATGTCAATTACCGAGTGATCATACGACTGAGCGCATATAATTATACCATTAGTTATCGGTCGGATATACTTAAAATCCGCAATCATTGAGCCGAAATTTATTACCGCCCGTTTTCTAATACCATTAGTCATAAATAAACGTTCATTATTAAAATGTTCGCCAAAGCTGTTCAACGCATTGTTTCCTTTTATATTGGTATTGACTTCTTTCGTTTCGATAACTTCACCTTGTAACGTAAATATTTCATTCTCAAGTCCGTGAATCGGGGTATTCGTGTAAGTGTTAAAACCGAATAAAATTGATTCTCCCATTCGTATGTGAGTCAGTTTATGGGGCAGTTGTTTATTGGTAAGAAAATCAAAAAGAATGGTTCCGCCTGCTGCAATAATTGGATCAGATAGTTGTATCATTTTTGATAATCTGAGTGATGTATCACAAAAATTGTTAATATCATCCACATCAGGAGTGATTCCGTGAATACAGCCGTAATTTGTTGAAAACCCGGTTATTCTGTTGATATGTTTGTCATCAATGTGTTGAATGAGGTTTTTAAACATCCCGGGAAGAATGCCTTCGCGTAAACCGCCCATTTCAAGTTGTATGATAAACCGGACTTTTTCTGATGCATCGGATAAGTGATTGATAATAAACGGGTCGGCTGTATACACAACATCCGGTATGTATGGTGTGTTAATAATCGATCTTGTTGCAGATAACAAAGCAGTCGGGAATGTATTTTCCCATTTTGAGAGGTTTTGTTCATGCACATCAGTAATGATCGGCAGCCCCAGCTCAATCAATGGTGAAATAATCTCACGAACTGATCTGACACATTTTGTAACAGGCAGAAAAATAAGATTGTTATCATTGCACATTTTTTTAATTATTGAATAGTTTGAAGAAATTTTTTTGTTGTCAATTATTAAGTCCGCCATATAACTCTTCTATAATAAAGTATACTGATATGATAGGTTATAGTTTATTCAAAATCAAATATTTTCTTTATTTTGCAAAACAAAATTTATTAATTGCTTCTGCAACCCCGCTTTTATTATGATGACCGGTTATATGGTCGGCAATTTTCTTAATATCAGCATTCGCATTGTCCATCGCAACACCGACTCCCGCCCATTCAATCATTGCCTGATCATTGTAACTGTCTCCAATTGCCATTACTTCATTTTGCTTGATATTAAGAATATCTGCAAGAATTGATAGACTGTTTCCTTTATCTGTACCGGCACCCATAAACTCAAGGAAAAATGGTTTTGAAATATACATTGAAAGCCTGTCACCTATTCTGCTTTTCAGTTGTGATTCAACAATTTTCAGTCTGTCAGGATTTTCAAGCATAAGGAGTTTTACGACACTTTGCGTAACCATATCTTTAAGTGAAGAAACTTCTCTGATTGATAAGCCGGTTATTTCACTTTCTATTTCAGTGTATTTATTTCTTTTTTCAGTAATAATGTGATTATCAAGATAGGTATGAATATATACATCATGTTCTTTACTAAGGTCAATCAGTTCATGTGCCAGCTCTTTATTAACAGCACTCTGATACAAATTTTTACCTGTGGACAGTTCTAAAATTGAGGCACCGTTAAACGATATAATGTAACCTGTTTTTTCAATACCGAGTTGTTTCGCAATTTCAATCATTGAACCTGTAGGTCTTCCTGAGGCGAGAGCGATATGGATACCTTTTTTTGCAGCCCGTTTTATTGCAAGACGGTTACGGAAGGTTATTTTCATTTTGTTGTTTAATAATGTGTCATCAATATCCATAGCAATTAATTTAATCGGCATATTTTCCCTCACTGAGTGTTTGTGAAGTATATAGCATTTCTTCAGGTATTAGTCGAGTGTGGTAAGGTCTCCTTATATTTTCGGTTTATCTTTAAACATCTTTTCGTGCATGGAGTTAATATATATATCGTTTTCTATTAAGTCTTTGTTGTATTTTTTTTCCAGTTTATACATATAGATATCGTTATGTATATGTTCGGATATAATCGATGACAATAGGCAGTTATCTGAAAAAGTACCGGAATAATTATCATTATCGCTTCCACTTGCAATGAGTGATTGTTTACAGTCCGAAACTAACATGATTCGCTTGTATGAGCTTTCTTTTATAAGCATTTTATCATTGTGATAGTATTCTACAGGTAAATTATCGATAGTATGTGTCTCAAATGAAAAAAGTATTATTCGTACTGATCGTATACGGGCTGATTCAAACTCATTTTTAAAAATAGAAATATTAATATTTGTATTGATGTATAATTCGTTTTTTGCAGAATTTATCATATCTTTAATTTTATTGATAATGTTTTCATAGCCTGAAATATTCCAGAACTGATCGGTTTCGTTACTGCTGTTTATTTTAGAAAATGATTCTTTTAAACTGTCGATATTGTTATTTATTTCGTTTTGTAATTTATCGAATAAAATATCCGGTGACTGGGCTTTATATTCATTGGATTCTCCCGGTAATAAAAAAACAACGCCTTTCTGATAGAGAGAATTAAGTGCGATATACACTGAAGTTCTCGGCATATTTAAAATTTTTGCAATTTGCGATCCGTTTAATACCGGCGTTTTTACTAATGTGTAATATACAAGTGCTTCGGCTTTATTAAAACCTAGTTTTTGAAGTTTATCTATTAATTCTTCCATTCATTTTCTCCGCAACGTGATTGTTTTAATCATATAATAATCAAATTAAAAAATAAATACTATTTTTGTAAAAAATAGTATTGACAATTTGTTTTTATGTTGTATATTTAATACAACAAATAAATGTAGTAAATTATATACTACATAAAAAGGAGTCTGTTATGAATATGAAGAGTTTTTTATTGTTCGTTGTTTTTACTGTTATTGGTGTTTTTTTTATTGGATGTGCTACTGCTGATGAAGTAAAAAAAGAAGTTGTAGTTGATGCAACTGATGATACGCCCGTTTCAACATTCAATTATTATTACACATTTGATCTTTCAGCTGCATCTGATGATCTTGCTGATTTTGAATCACAAAGCAGTGCTGCGTGGATTACAAAAGCAATTTTAGATGCTGATGGATGTTCTGTTTATTTACTTGCAGATGCTGCAACAGCATCCCCAATGACCAATAAATTATGGGGAACCGTATTGTATAAAATGACTAAAAATACTATTTCAGGTTTATATGAAGCTACTTTAAAACAAAGTGCTACTACATACAACGAATGGGCAACCGGACCTGAAATTCTTAATTTAAAGATTGTGTTAGTTCAGAATTCTGATGTAGTAGCTTTTGAGGCAAATCCTGATAATAACCCTTTTTACGGTTTTCCTAAAGGTATGGGGAATTTAGCTGTTGATTATAAAAAACTTGTTAAAGATACTACAACAACTTTTTTTAAGTTTGATAATAATGCAATGACTACGACAGTATATGATGTCATGACAGTGACTTTGAAATAATAAAATAAATATTTGGTCGGGGAAGTAAAATGTTATTTATTGCATTTTGCTTCCCCATTTTTATTGAGGCTTTATCACGAAGAATTGAAGCGTGATTACAGTCAGGAGGGAAAAATGAAACGTAAATTAACACAATTATATATAATTGTATGTCTCGTATTTGTATTTTTTCTATCATGCACTAATGGTGATCAGGGTGATGTTGTGAAAGCACCTGAAGAAGAAGTTCCGGTGACCATAAAATTCTATCCTGAGTATACACCAATCGGCGGTATGTTTAAAAACAGTGTTTCTGTAACTATTGCATCTGAGTTGAAAACTGCTAAAATATACTATACCAATGACGGTTCTACACCAACAGAGAAATCTATTGAATATAAAGAACCTTTTCAGTTAACTGAAACGACTGTAATACGAGCCGTTGCTATGTATAAGGATTTACACTATTACAGTATGACTGCGTATGAAATTGACAATACCAATACAGTACCGGATATTTCAACCCACGTTGCATCACCTGAAAATAACTGGGGTGATGAAATAATCTACATGATGATGTTGGACAGGTTTAATGATGGCGAAGCTGCAAATAATAATCAGGGTTCCGGTGAATATGGAACTGTTGAAGGCCTCTATAATGGTGGTGATTTCAAGGGCATCAGTGAGAAACTTGATTATATAAAAAATCTTGGTGTAACAGCAATCTGGATAACGCCACCCGTTAAAAATCAGTATCACGACGGAAATCATGCCGGATATCACGGATATTGGGCAAGTGATTTTTTAAATACAGACCCTCATTATGGTTCGATAGAAGAATATAAAAACTTTGTTGACCTTGCTCATTCAAAAGGATTGAAGGTTATACAGGACATCGTTGTTAATCATATTGCAGATTATTTTAAAGTTTCAACAACCGGTAAATATGATACTATAGCAAGTCGGTGGAGTATAAATAATTCCTCAATTCCATTAAAACAACCTGATAATTCTCCATGGACAATGAATAATCCTACGCTATTGACCGAAGATGAATTTAAATATTCATCGTTCTATAATTGGAACCCGATGATTATGGATTACAATGATTACAATCAGATTCGAACGTATCAGGTTGGTGATCTGGATGATTTAAAAACGGATAATCCTGTCGTGAGGAGTTTGTTGCGGGGGTATTTCAGATACTGGATTGATAAAGTCGGAATCGACGGTTACCGGGTTGATACAGTCTATTATGTTGAGCCTGAATTTTTTGCAGATTTTGTTAATTCAACGGAAACTGATAATTTAGGTGTCCGGGAATATGCAAAATCAAAAGGAAAAAATGATTTTATTGTATTCGGTGAAGCCTGGCATAGAGATGATGAAGTGTGTGCAGAATATACGAAAGGAACTGACGGTGATGCTCGCATGGACTCATTGATTTATTTTCCGTTAAATCTTGCGGTAAGAGATCTTGCTTCAGGTGAGAAAACATCATTAGTGACTGAAGTGTTAAATAAAAGGTATACGGTGGGGTATCAGAATCCTGATAAACTCGTAACGTTTGTAGATAATCATGACATGGAAAGATTATTAAATAAAACATCACCGGAAATGGTTAAGGCTGCTTATACAATAATTATGACGATTCCCGGAACTCCTCAGTTATACTATGGGCAGGAACAGGGATTTACGGTTGCACGGGCTGCAATGTTTGCAGGCGGGTTTAAAGATCATGGCCAGACAAACGCTTCTGATTTATTTACTGAAAGTGGCGTGTGGTGGGATTATTATTCGGCACTTATTGAAATGAGAAAAAATAACAGAGTTCTTCGATACAATAATCTGAGTGTTATTAAAGACACTGATAATGGAGGCGGTATTTTTGCATACAGGCTGGTTGAAAAAGATAATGCAGGAAATGCGTTAACCGGTATCGATAAAAAAGCATTGGTGATTATTAATTCATCTGATAATCAAAAAACGCTGTATGTAAAAAGCGGCTTTCAAGCCGGGGACAAACTCGTTCTTATCAGCCCTTCAGTGAATCTAAATAGTCTTACTGAGATAATAGCACATGAAGACGGGTATATTTCAGTTGTTATCCCGTCACTTGCTTCAGGGGTTTATGTTTTAAAAGAAAATGGAGTCCCATATACAACTGATAATAGAACAATAAATATAAGCACAACTTTTTCTGAACCCGTTTTTACCAGTACTATTATTTCCGGAACTTTAGAAAATGTAACGTTTCCTGTTGAAATTGAATTGTTGGTAGATGATAATGAAGATGCACCTCTTGATTCTTTTATTGTTAATGAATTGAGCTGGACTAAAACTGTCGATATCAGTTCAATTTCAAATGGATTGCGTACAATGCGTGCGAAGATTAAAGGAACATCAGTGTATTCGGATAGTGTTACCTTTGAATATAAAAAACCGTATGAACTGGTTGCTCAAACTGATGATCCTCTAGGTGATGATAATGGACCATCAGGAAAATATATTCAACCAACGGACAGTACTTTTGCCGGTAATATGCAGGATATTAAAAATGTGAAACTCTATACTTCTGGTGGTGATTTAAAAATTGATATTATCATGAAAAATATTACAAGAGTTTGGAAACCGACGGTGAATCAGTTTGATCATGTTGCATTTTCAATTTTTGTAAGTAAACCGGGTGATGTGAATGGTGTTAATTTTCAGCCATTGCATAATTTTACACTTCCCGATTCATTTAAGTGGAGTTATCTATTTAAAGCAGAAGGGTGGAGTACTGTTGGTTTTTCTTCAATAGATGCTACAATATCTAAAAATGGAACACCGATAAGCCCGGCTCCTTCCAGTAGTGTTAATTGGGCGTCAGATACCGAAAGTCTAAAAGCTGATGGTGTTATTACATTTACAATTAGTTCTCAATCAATTGGTAAACCACAATCATTATCGGGTTATAAAGTATATATCAACACCTGGGATATTGATATGGGGAAACTACGTCAGATTTTTCCTGAAGCGAAAGCATATTCATTTGGCGGTGGAGAAATGGAAACAGATGCACTTATCATGGATGAAACAGCAGTTATAACAATTCCATAAGGTTATAATATGATTCTTTTTAATGCAGACACATATGTGTCTGCATTACTTAATCACAATTCTGTTATGCATTAATAAAACCGTAAACTTCTTCGGTAGTCTTAACACTGATACCAAATTCTTTACCCATTCTGATAATTGTCCCGCCGAAAATATCACGTTCATCAGGTTTATCTTTTTTTTCGAAATCTCTTTGAAATGATGTCTTTGTGTCGTAGGGGAATTTCTTCCATTTCATAAAAGAATCTTCAAGTATTGTTTCAGGTAGTTGTATGTTTTTTCTGACAGCTATTTCGTGTATTTCCTTCATTATATTCTTTACATAAAGAACAAGTTGAGGTGTATCGACTACTTCCCCGATTGTTTTGTTAGAGAACGCTGTTACCATCCCGTATGAGGCGATAAAAAGGAATTTACTCCATATTTCGGTATACGGGTTATCTGTCCAGTTATATTTAATACCGGACTCATCAAAGAGTGTAAATATTTCAGGGTTTATAAAGTCGTTATCAGGATCTTTTCCAAAATGTATTATACCGTTTCCACCCCTTTGTGTGATTGTACCCGGTTTTTCAATATGCGTTCCAACATATACACAGGATGGGAAAACAACACATTCATTGAGAACTGATTTTACTCGAGTGTAAATATCCACTCCGTTTAGAAGGGGGAGTATCATAGTGTTTTTATTTACCTTTGGTTTTAATTGTATGAGAACATTGTCAAGATCATACGATTTTACGCAGATCAGGCAGAAATCAAGTTGAGGTAAATCATCAAATTGATCACTTGCTGTATCCGGATGGCAGGTAAATACTTTTTCATCTGTATCAATAATCAGCCCGTTTTTTTGAATTGCCCTTAGATGTTCATTTCTTGCGATAAAATGAATGTTGTGTGTATTATCCTTTTCAATAAGTGACGCCAGCTTTCCGCCAAAATATCCTCCGACCCCGCCAATTCCTATTACGCCTATTTTCATATTTTACTCCTTACTTAATTTATTATTAAGTATGTTAAGTATATGTTAAGTTTTGAAGCGTGTCAAGTTTGAAATTAAGATTATTGGAATTAGTGTAATAACTTGACATTGATAATAAAACACTATAGTATTCTGTAACTGAAAAAAAGTTAATGTTCGGTTGCAGAGTTGCCAACGGGAATTAATGCAACAATGAAAAAGGAAATATATATGAAATTATTAATTATCGGACCGAATGGTAAAATGGGAAAAGCAATCGTACAAACTGCGTATAAAAATAAAGATATAACTATTGTTGGAGGTATTGCCCCAAGTAATAGAAGTTATATAAATAGTGACCTCGGCTATTTATGTGGTATCGGTACTCCGATTAACGCTTTGGTTTATGATAATATTAACGATATAATTTCAAAAGCTGATTTAGTGGTAGATTGTACAATGCCTGACGTAAGTATCTCTGTATTAAAAGTATGTGTTGAACATAATAAAGCATTCATTACTGGAACCACAGGTTTTAATGCTAGTGAAATGGAATATATCAAAGAGTCAGCTGAATGCATACCTCTTTTACTTGCTGCGAATACTTCAAAATTAACGCATATCTTTTATGCCCAGCTAATTAATGTTTGCAAAAGTATAAAAGAGTATGCTGACATAGATATAATTGATTATCATGACAATATGAAATTGGACGCTCCAAGTGGAACAGCAAAAGAAATAGCCAGGATGATAGCTAAAGAATTAAATTATGATGTAAATACTTGTTTCGAATATGGTCGGAACGCAAGAAAACGAAGAGGGAAAAATACTATTGCATTTAATTCGATAAGAAGCGGTGGAATATCCGGGGCAATCAAAGTAATATTTGGTTTTCAGGATGAAAATATAGAATTAAGTTTAAACATTTTTAATATGAATACTTTTGCAAAAGGTATTGTAGATGGCTGTTTGTATTTAAAAAATAAAGGAAACGGCTTATACGGAATTGAAGAGGTTTTCAAAATTTAGAATAATAAATATGAAATTATAAGGATGTGTTATGGGTGATATGTTAGTTAAACTCTATGATTTGGATTTTTCAAAAATATCAAAGGAAACATTTAGTGATGAAATCTCAATCGTAAGAGCTTTATCACCTGACAAACACAAAGTTTTAAGTTTCGTAAAAGAAAAATTCAGTGAGAATTGGGTAAGCGAATGTGAAAAATCGTTTATGAATAATCCTATAAGCTGTTTTATTGCAGTAAAAGAGAAAAAAATTATCGGATTTGGATGTTATGATGCTACCGCAAAAGGTTTTTTCGGGCCAACAGGCATAGAAGAAAAAAATAGAAATCAAGGAATAGGTGCAAAAATTCTATTATCATGCATGAAAGATATGTGGGATCATGAATATGGATATGCAATAATTGGTTGGACATTTAAAGCACGAAAATTTTATGAAAAAATAGTTGGTGCAATAGAAATTGAAAATTCATTTCCGGGGATCTATAAAAGAATGATAGATTTTTGCGGTGATGTTGAAAAAAAATAATAGAATATATTCACATACAATTTAATTTAAACGATAAATGTTATAATAAATTTGAAGCTAACAACCGATTTAACACCGACCCGGCTATTGTCACACAAATTGCTGAAATTGTTTTTAGACATTCTAATTTTTTGTTAAACCGGAAAATTTCTTGTTAATCACGAAGAACCGGGCTGAAAACAGCAATTTATGCGCCAATGTACGCCTCGCGGGTTAATCGGGCGTCGATGCTGTAAAAAAAGATCGAAAACCACCCCTGTCAAGTAGTAAACAATTTATAGACACCATTATTTTTTCTTTTCATTGACAGTGACGATAATTTTTCCTATCATTAACCTGATACAGTTTTTTATAAAATAGATGAAACGCATTGTATCGGGCAGGAAAGAATAATCTTATTTTAATTGAGCTACAATAAAAATCAGTTTCAGGAGTACAAGATGAGTGATTTAAAAAGTGATGTACGAAAGTTATCAGCTATAATGTTTACCGATATTCATGGCTACAGCAGAATGATGCAGATAGATGAGAAAGAGACGATCAAATTACTGGATGAACACAACAGACTTTTATTTCCCATAATTGAAAAACATGGCGGTACAATTATAAAAACGGTAGGAGATGCAATACTGGCTGTTTTTGATAGTTGTATTTCAGCAGTCGAGTCAGCTGTGCTGATTCAGGAAGCATTGTCACAGAGAGCTGTTGAGGAGAATGCTAAAGTTCTCCGGGTTCGGATCGGAATTCATTTAGGTGAGATTGTATATAAGGATAATGATGTTTTTGGAAATGGTGTCAACATTGCAGCAAGACTTCAGCCACTGGCAGATCCGGGCGGTATTTGTTTTTCGCAGTCTGTATTTGAACAGATCAGCAGTCATTATTCAGATAAAATAACCCGGGTCGGACCGGTAAATCTCAAGAATATTTCAGAGCCTCATGTTATTTACCGGATGCAGATCGAAGGATTTGATGTTAATACAGGTACTGATACATTGAAGTTCAATACCGCATTTGCTGAGGGACATAAAAAAAGTCCGGCGGGAAGTAGCACGAAAACGGATGTAACCCGGGAAGGATACAGGATTAATTCAACATTTGCGTCGGTACGAAAAACAGGTGTCTGGGCTATAGAATCGGTTATTATCGCAAAAGTTATATTTGGTGAAATGACGCTTGATTTTTCCATGATTGATTTAAATGGAAGAATTATTGAAATAGATGTTAAGATTATATGCGGTGAATTAAAAATTATCCATAAAGGCTCGCAGAGTATTCTGGTTGATGTTGATGTTGCGATGGGTGATATTTCGGAGTGTAATGCCAGTGTTGATGAAAATACCGGCGTAATTAAAGTAACCGGCAAAGTTATTATGGGGGCTGTTACGATTAATAGAAAAGATAATTAAACGAGCCTCATGCAAAAAATCGAGAAAAAAAAGTTTTTTGCCTGAAACTCTGACGTTTAAAAATAAAAATGCCGGAACAAATAAAGGATATATTTTATGTCCTGTGCTGTGTAAATAGTTTTATTAGTAATGCTTATTTGTCTATAAAAATATGCAGGGATATTGTATTTGATTGGTATTAAAGCTATACTTAAAAGTATGGAGTCGATTAAAAATCTTCTCTGAAAACCATTGCTTGACATTACTGAATAAAAAAGGCGGTAATCAAATGAAGCTTAGCAATAAAATACTTATTCCGGCGACAATTATAACAGCACTCGGCCTTGTGATACTGACACTAATTATTTCACTATTTACTTATAATATGACCGATAAAATTATCAATGAAACAGGTCAACTCACCGCATCGAAATATGCCTTGCTGATTCAGGAAGAAATAAATTTGAAAATGAATACTATAAGAGTTTCTGGAAAAATATTTGAACAGATAAATTCTCTTGCTCTTTCGGAAAGAAGAGATTTTATCAATAAAACTCTGAAAAAGATAACAAGTGTCAATGAGGATATCTTAGGATCATGGACGGTATGGGAGCCTGATTATCTCGAGGGTAATGACAGGTTCTACAAAAATACGCCTGGAGCAGATACTTCCGGACGATTTGTACCATATTGGAACCGGGTGGGTGGATTGCATGTTGAAGCTTGTATGGGATATGAAAATGATGATGAAATAGGACAGTACTATCATCTGGCAAAAAAAACAGGCAATGAAGTAATAATGGAGCCGGTTACTTACCCGATAAATAATGAGAATGTAACTGTAGTCAGCCTCTGCGTTCCCATTATTATAGATAACCGGGTATGTGGTGTTGCAGGTGTAGATTTCAGTATGGATGATTTTAAAAAACTGGTATCAACTGTAAAACCTTATGAAACCGGATATGGTTTTCTCTACTCCAATAAAGGAAGTATAATTGCTCACCCGGATAATACAAAAATAGGGAAATTTTTAAATGATGTTAATCCGGAACTTGAAAGAAAATTCAGAATATCAGATAAAATCAGCAGTGGGGAATATTACAAATATAGTGAAAAAGTTTCTGTAAACAATACGAGTTTAATAATATTAGGAGCCCCGTTGATTATAGGGGATACTGAAACGCCATGGTCTTTCGGAATCGCTATTCCTGTTAAAGTTGCATATTTGGGCTTGAGTAATCTCATTAAAATAATCATAGCGTTATCTTCAGGGATTACGATTCTTCTTTTCATATCGCTTTTTCTGATTACTAAAACTATAACCGGACCTCTGATAACGATTGACAGAAAAGTTGAAGAGATCTCGACCGGTAAGGGAGATTTAACAGCAATAATCAATATACCCAGTAATGATGAAATAAGCCATCTCGGGATGAATTTTAATAAATTTACTTCAACACTGCGAATTATGATATCGAAAATCAAAGAGATTGGTGAGGTAACCAATGGTATAAGCGGGGAGCTCTCAAGTTCAACTGAGGAAACATCCGCATCTCTTGATGAGATACGGACAAACATAGAAAGCATAAAAGATAAAATTGTTATTCTGGATAAAGAAGTGGAAAAATCAGATATTTTATACAAAGAGATTACAGATAATTACAAAAAATTAACTAATCTTATTGTTCTTCAAAGCTCTGATATAACGGAGTCATCATCATCAATAGAACAGATATCGTCTTCAATACGTAATATAGCGGATACTGTAGAAAATAAATATAAGACAACTATTGAATTGCAATCAATTGCAAAAAACGGTGAATTAACAATGAATGAAACTATAGAAATTATAAAAAAAGTTGCCAGTTCGGCTTCTATTATGATGAATCTTCTCACTGTAATAAATGATATTGCTTCACAGACAGATCTGTTGGCAATGAATGCTGCTATTGAAGCTGCACACGCAGGTGAATCAGGAAAAGGGTTTTCGGTAGTCGCTGATGAAATAAGAAAGCTTGCAGAAAATACTGCGGTTAATTCAAAACAGATATCGGTATCATTAAATGATGTCGTTAGTAATATCAGCATTTCTGAAAATGCAACTATTAAAACAGGTGAATTTTTCAGAAGCATCACAGCAGGAATTGATGATGTATCTGGTAATATGCTTGAAATAAAAAATGCTACAAATGAACTGGATAGTGGTGCGAGGCAGATCATTGTAGCGTTAAGTTCATTAATTACAATCAATGCTGATGTCAGTACAACAAGTGAAGAAATTAAAAATAAAGTAGATTCTTTAAGTAAATCGATCTCAGGTTTATCATTTATTTCCACTGAAACAAAAAATGGAATTGAGGAGATTTCAATTGGAATCAATGAAATATATCAGGCTGTTAGCGATATTACAGAGTCAAGTTTAAAAAATTCAGATAATATTAAAACTATTCAGCATTTGTTGTCTGATTTTAAAACATAGAAAACCTGATAATTTCATAGAAGTAAATACCTGTAGAGCCAATTGGAAAAATACATCTTTAATATCGAATTTTTGCAATTGGCTACTCCTAATGCCATTATATCGCATATCGCTCCAGTAAAAATCATGTACCCGTGATTTTTGCAAGAGCCTCTGTATATTAAAATTATTGATTTATGGAAAAATGTACCGGTATTTACGTTTTTAAGTTTTATTGGTGCCCTATAGTTCTATTATAGAAATAGTTTTATCGTATAACCATTTCGCCTTTTGTTACAAATTTATGTTTAGATGTCAGATTTTTCTTAGGTCCATGAGCTAAAATAACCTTGTGTGTTCCCTTAGCTAAAACTGTGTCAAAAGAGTCTTTTGAATTAAGCGGTATTCTAAATCTAATTTCTGTCCATCCGTCTTTCTCAATGCCACTTATTAATGTTACATCAGCAGTACCTTTACCACCTCTATATGAAGTATCAGCTTTATGACCAATCGGTGAATGACCAAAATGATCTTCAATAATAACGTTATCACCATCCACAAAACCTATAATGTAGTTTGCATCTTTCATTTTAGTAGTCGGGTTAAAACCGACTGCAATCCATCCTGAAGTTTTTCCTTTGAGAACACCTTCAAGCTGATCGCCGATAATTATCCATTCAAAAGACATTTCACTTGCAGTAATAATACCTTTTTGAATTGAATCGTTTGTTACATCTTCTGCCGAAAGGCAGAAAATAGCAAAAAGTGATAATAAAAGGATAATTTTTTTCATTTTTTTTCTCCCGAAAATGTAATGTCATATATATTGTATATGGAAAATACATTACTATGTCAATATGTTTGTTTGTTTGTTTGTTTGTTTGTTTGTTTGTTTGTTTTAATATGTACTTATTTACTAAGATTACTCATTGTAAATATAGAGTCCGGAATATCAATATCCAGTTCTATGTTGCTAAATTTAATTGTTGTTATACTGTTTTTTCGTAAAAGATCTTTAATCTCTCTGACTGACCAGAAATATCTGGATCCGTATTTTTCAAGTTTCAGGATATTCATTTCTTTAAGACGTTTTCCTGAAACAGCATACATCTCCATTTTAACCGGAAAATAGGTTTCTTTATCCACCCAGACTTTTCTTTTTTGATAACTGACACTCTTATTTCTTGCCGTAAGTTCGAGAAGAAAACAGTTTTTATTATTTAATAGTTCCTCTCCGGTTAATGTGGCGGTATATTGTAAATCAAGAGAATCATTATTGATCATGTCCTCATAACTCATGTCCGAGCCCATCATTGACTGTTTCAGCATATGACCTACAATGGGGACTATTTCTTCAAGATCAGGCTGGTAAACATAAAGATTTCCATCTTTTTTCAGATATTTTGTGCCCTGATCTTCAGGATTTGTAAAAACATTAAATGAGTTTTTGTTTCCTTTGCCATATGCATTGAATGTTTTAACTGTTTTTCTGCCATTTGACTGAACTTCAAGTTCACCGGTAAATGTGATTGAATCATACAAAATATTGGCATCCGTTTTTCTCAGTATTGATTGCGGATCCTCTGCAAAAAATGTCATTGTCATACATAAAAACATCATAATAACTGTCTGTTTCATATTTGTCTCCTCAAATTTTGTAAATAAAACTACGTGCTGCGCTATTTCTCTCTTATTGCCTCAGCCGGTTTTAGCATAACCGCTCTTAAAGCTGGTAGTGAACCTGCAATTAATGCAATACTAATCCCTATAAACATCATTGTCAAAACCAGTTGAACGCTGATATTCGGATAAATAACATTCTTTATAGGCATTGGCATTCCGTCTGTTATTGTTCTTCCGAGACTCAAACCTTTTGTTTTAAAGTATAAAACAGGAGGAAGAGCTATTAATCCGCCAATCAGACTGCCGATTACACCATAAGTCATCGATTCAAGAACAAAAAGTATTCCTACTTTAAACGGTTTCATACCAAGTGATTGTAATAATCCGATTTCCGAAGTTCGTTCAAGAACACTCATCATCATTGTATTGCTAATTGTCATTAATGCGATTAATACAAAAAAAACCATTACCATAGGGAATATAAAATTTAGAATTTTAAAAATCGACTGCATAATTCCATGCTCATAAACAGTAAAGACATCAAATTCACTTTGATTGATTTCGTACATTTTTAGTAATTTGTTTTTTAAGCTTTTTACATGGTCGATATTATTTGTGACAATAATTATTTTCTGTGGCATTTTGTCTACTTTTAGAATTCTGAATGCATCATCGATACTGATATAAAATGTTCTGTTAGCTTGCAATGTATTAAAATCAAATATTCCGGCAACTTTAAGTTTTCCTCCGGCAAACGAACCGTATGAGTCTCTTGTTAGAAGCATTACAGTGTCACCTTGTTTGCATTTGAGATTTTTTGCAATCTCAACTCCAAGAAGTATCTCTTTTGGCATTCCGGTAAAATAAGAACCGGAAACAATATTATTCTCAATTTTTATAAAATCCCTTTCTGCTACCGGATCAATTGCATTACCGACTGCAGGAAATGTTTCATCGCCTTTCATAAACATACCGCCAAATGTTATCCGTTTAAAAACACCTTCAACACCTTTTATTTCTGAAATTTTTGACACCAGAATATCTGAATCAGCAATTCCTTTATCAAGTGGAAACATCCTTTCTTTTTTTGTAAATTCTTTTGTCTGAATAAGAATATGTCCTGATTCTCTCGTTGCAAAGGAAACAATATCTTTTGTTACACCACCAAAATATGAGTTACCGATAATGAGAATAGCAACGGTAATAATAACGGCAAAAAGAGTAAGAAATGATCTGCCGCGGTTTCTTGTCAAATTTTTTAATGAATAGCCTATCAAATAGTTCATTATTTACTCCTTAATACCTGTGCAATATTCAGTCTTACAGCCCTTAATGCGGGATAAAGAGTTCCTGTAACAGCTGCAAAAACCGCTGCAATAACAGCATAGAAATAATAGCTGAAATCAAAATAACCATAAATTTTTGAAGGCATATTTTGTGTTAAATCTGAATTTACCAGCGATATCCCTTGTATACATATATAAAGAATCGGCGGTGTGCTGATTATAAAGGCAAATAAAGCACCTGTTATTCCTATTATTATACCTTCATATATAAACATTTCTATAATTCTGTGATTTTTCATTCCGATTGCTGATAAAGTCGAAATCTCTTTGGTTCTTTCAAAAACTGCCATAAGCATAGTGTTTGTTACACCGGTTACTGCCAGAATAAGCAGGAAAACGATTATTAATTTCTGTGCAACCTTACGCATTGCAAAAAAAGTCAAAAGTTCTTTTAATTGTTCTTTCCAGGTATAAGCACTGACTGTGCCATTAATATTATGTATTACATCGTTTTTTAAAAGTTCAGAGTTGATTTTATAATTTCCATTTAATGATAAATCTATTTCACTTGCATACCCGGATGAGTCGGCAAGTATTGATGCATCGGCAAATTTGAGAACAACAGAGAAAGAATCTATTTCGGGATTTCCTGTATTTAAAATTCCTGCTATATAATAACTAACTGCATTGTGAGCATTGTTCACTGTTCTTGTATATACAATAATTTCATCTCCAATAGCACCGTCTATAATTCTGGCAAGATCATGTCCGATAAGACATTGATTCTCGCCGTTTGAAAAATTATCGTATACAGTACCTTTATTCTCATCCAGAATATCATTTTTCAAATTAAATACTCTGTTATCGGATGCCGGGTCGATACCTATTACATTACAAATAACTTCATTGATATCAACGATGATTCTTCCTCTAAAATTAAGCCTTTTCGTAATTTCAACATGATTGATTTTGCTCTTTAAAGTTGTAATTATCTGATCAGGATCTGATATAAGATTTTCAAGCGGCAGATTATTTCTCTCATTAAAATAATCTGTATTAAAAATTTTCACAGGCGCTGTCATTGTTTTTCTGTAATTTCTAATCGTGGTTTCATCAATACCGTTAATCATCGTTGATGACATTACAAGTGCAAATATACCGATAGTTACAGAAAGTATTGTTAATAATGATCTTTTTTTATGCCGGAGAACATTTCGGAATGATAATGTAATTAATCCTTTCATTTTCTCTCATCCTTTACGATACTGCCATCCTGAAGAGTGATTAATCGTTTGGCGAAATTCATGATTTTACTGTCATGAGTGGAAAATACAAATGAGGTTTTGAGGTCTTCATTCATTTTTCTCATAAGATCTAAGGTTTCACCTGCGGATTTTGAGTCAAGATTTGCTGTCGGTTCATCGGCTAACACTAAAACCGGTTTTTTAACAAGCGCCCGTGCGATTGCCACACGCTGCTGTTGACCGCCTGACATATGTGAAGGAAGTCTGCCGGCAAGTTCCTTAATGCCCACTTTATCAAGTATTTCCATTACCATATCTTTTCGCGTCTGTTTGTCTGATATGTTTTCAAGTAAAAGAGGAAACTCTACATTTTCATAGGCGGTTAAAACCGGTATCAGATTGAAACTCTGAAAGATAAACCCAAGTTTTTCATTTCGTATTTCAGCAAGCCTGTTTTTTGATAATCCGTAAATGTCGATTTTATCAAGAATAATTTCACCGTCATCCGGTGTATCAAGACACCCGAGAAGATTAAGAATAGTTGTTTTACCGGAACCTGAGGGGCCGACAAAAGCTATCATGTCTTCACTATCCAGTTGAAAGTTAACATTTTCAAGAACCGGAATCCTGATCTCATTTATATGATATGATTTCGTAATATTTTTAAATCCCGCTATTATACCCATTATATCACTCCTTTTTTATTCAAATCCCGTATAACAAAGGTCTTGCACCATACTTTTTTTATTTTGAATGTTTGCATGAGGCTTTATTAAATTCTCCTTAGTATCATTTCAGACATCATTGAGGTATCCGCTTTAACCGGTGAGTTTTTATTGTCTGATGCGGTTGCGATTAAAACGGTATCAGATGACGTTATTCCGTATTTTCCAAGGCTTCTAACAGGCAGGTTTTCAAGTAGTTTCTCGCAGAAATCTGCAAAGTATCGCGAAGCGTTTTCATCTGTTTCATTCTCGTTTTCTTTTAATGCTCTGCCTAAAATACCGATTTTTTTAAGTGTAGTAACATTGTTTTCACGATTTTTGAGTATAGATTCCACGGTAAATGAAATTGTTGAAGGTAAAAGATTCGCACAGGCAACACCGTGTGGAATAGGAAATAAACCGCCCATAGGGCCTGCAATTCCATGACAAATACCAAGTCCCGCATGTGCTAAAGTGATGCCTGAAATATATGATGCATAACTTAGAGTATCGCGAAGCTCTTCATCATCAAAACGACTGTTGCAAAGTTGTGTTATTCCTTGCAATGCAGGTATAAGTGCAGGAAGAGCAATTGAATCTGTAAAAATAGTGCTTTTTGTCGAAATGTAGGACTCTATCAGCTGCGCAATGGCATCCATACCACATGATGCTGTTATTTCAGGCGGCAAACCATCGGTAAGAGAAGGGTCTATCAATGCCACATCGGGAACAAAACGGTCATGCCGGAGTGATTTTTTAAAACCTTCAATTCCGGTACGTGCTATTACCGCGTTTTTGGTTACTTCACTTCCTGTTCCGCTTGTAGTAGGTAATGCGATAAAGGGTATTTTAGTTCCGGGATGATTTTTATCACCAACATTTTCAAGATAATGAATCACTGAGTCATTAACGGTAATCATTGCTGAAACTGCTTTTCCTGTGTCTATGACAGCACCGCCACCGATTGCAATTACCAGGGCAATTGAAAGGTTCCGATATTCATTGACGATTGAATCAATGAGTTCAACAGTCGGTTCGCCACCGGTAATTTTAAAAAATACTTTGTGTACAATACGCTCTGCCACTTTATGTATAATGTCCGCTTTTCCGCTTTTCATAAACGAATTACAGGTAATAATAAGAACATTGCCGGAAGCATTTGTAATAAACTCAAGTATATTTTTATAAACGCCCCTGCCGAATTTTACGAGCGGAACGGATTGTAATGTAAAAGACTGCATAGTTTTCTCCTGAATACCTGATATACATGAGGCTCTCTATAATTAAAATAACGGCGCGATTATATTGTGAAGAACCCCTTTTCGCGGTTCGACCATCCATTCAGATACGGTATCACGCCATTTTTTATAATGCCCGGTTTCTTTATGAACAGCAGCAGCCTCTTTTGAGATGTAGGCCTCATATAAAGTGAATAATTGCGGGTTTTCAGCATTCTGTAGAATATCAAACCTCAGATTTCCCGGCTCTTTCAGTGAATTATGGTGATTTTCAATAGAGGCTTGAATAAAGTCCTCAAGATGCTCTTTTTTAACATGAACTGAAACTATGGTAACTATCATATTTCATCCTTTTATCCGGTATCCCGGTTTCATGGAAGTATAATGTGAAAAGAGTATACAGTCAATTAAATAGAAGTTATTTTTTAAAATTTAGAATGGATGTTGACTTTTTATTTAATCCACATTACTTTTTAAAAGTAGTAAAAGTGAGGTACAATATGGAAACAGTTTTATTAAAATGTCCCGAATGCGGTCAGATTAATCGTGTTGTAAAAGCAAAATTTCATCTTCATCCTAAATGTCATAGTTGCAAGAAAGTGTTAACATATCCCAAAACACCTCTAACTGTTACCGGGGCTAATTTTAATGAGGAAGTTGTTCAGTCACCCGGGATTGTATTATTGGATTTATGGTCACCTACATGCGGTTATTGTATGAAGTTAAACCCGATTCTTGATGAAATTGCATCTGAATATGCAGGTATTATTAAAGTTGGTAAGATTAATACTCAAAATGATCAGGTTTTAACCGGTCAGTTTAATATTCGGGGTGTTCCTGCATTGTTTTTATACAATGACGGAAAGAAAATAGGTGAAGTGGCAGGTTTTATGCCTAAAAATGATCTCGTATCATGGATTAAGTCGCGAATTGATTTATAGAGTAACTCTTTTGAGAAAAATTAAAAAAATCGTAGCCTCTTATTATGGGGAAATTCAGGATGTTTAACCACTGAGCCACTGAGTGCACAGAGAGTAAATGAAGAATTAGGAGTTTAATGAACTTTTAAATGGGAAAATAGAGAAATAAATTTCAAAATAACTCTGTGTTCTCTGAGTCTCTGTGGTGGAATTTTTTTTGCGTTTTTTAGCTGGAAAAGATTTATTATAGGCTTGTTATATATCGTACATAAAACCGTTTTTTTTATTTTTTTCTTCTCGTATAAAGTCTAAGTTTCAGGTTTTTAAAGTTTCTTTTTAATATATAATTTGCTTGACATTCTTTTGCGTAACTATTATAGTAACTACGAATGGGTGGTTACTGTAATAGTTACTAAGGATGTTGAAATGGAACAAATAATTAATGACATGAAAATACTTGGTTTAAACGAGTATGAAATCAAGGCGTATTTAAGTTTGCTATCTGAATATCCTGTTAACGGGTATAATTTAAGTAAGAGTTCAGGAATTCCCCGTTCAAGAATATACGAAGTGCTTGAAAATCTTAAAAACAAACAGATTGTGTTTGAAGAACAGGGTGAAAAAGCTGTCATTTACTATCCCATAGAGCCTGCGCTTCTTATTGAAAAAATGAAAAGTACTTTTGGCCGGGTGCTTGAAAATGTTGATACCTATACCAGAAAATTATATTCATCAAAAAAAATAGATAATAATCTCACCGTCATTAAAGGCACAAAAAATATCATAGATTTTTCAAATCTTCTTATATCTCAGGCTGTTGAACGGATTTCTCTTTTTCTATGGGATGATGAAATGCCTTTTTTACAAAACAATCTTGATGAAGCAATAAAAAGAGGGGTTGTATTAAAGGGTATTTATTTTGGGCAGAACAATCCATTCAAAGAACTTGTTATTCATAGAAGAATTAACCGGTATTTATCAGAAAAAAAAGAACGGCATATGATTATTGCAATTGATACTAAAGAAGTTCTGTCGGGGATTATTTCACGGGGTGATGAGAGTCAGGTGACATGGACAAAAGACCGTGGTTTTGTACGAATGGGTGAGGATTACATAGAACATGATTTAATGATAAATCTTTACGCATATCGTTTAACCGGTAAGGAAAAAGATGATTTTGAACAATTCGTCGATGAAGTTAGAAAAGAGTATTCCGGTTTCACCGAAGAACAGATCAGGAATTTTCAATAGGAGCCTAGTATGATAGCAAAAAGAATGACAAATATACCAAAATCTTTTATCCGGGAGATTCTTAAAGTTGCCTCAAACCCTGACATTATTTCTTTTGCAGGCGGATTACCAAACCCCGGATTGTTTCCCGTTCAGGAAATACAGGAGGCTTCAAATAAAGTTTTCAGCAGTGATGGGATGAGTGCATTGCAATACAGCACAACGGAAGGGTATTTGCCATTACGGGAATATATTAGCGCCCGGTATAAAGAAAAAGAAAACCTTGATATATCACCGGATGAAATATTAATTACAAACGGTTCACAGCAGGGGCTGGATTTGCTTGGTAAAGTGTTAATTGATGATAATGATGGTGTAATTATTGAAAAACCCGGTTATCTCGGCGCTATTCAGGCATTCTCAATGTATAATCCTGAATTTTATCCTGTTTCACTTGAAAATGACGGGGTCGATATGAAAGAATTAACAACTATTATTGAGAATAATGCTGTAAAACTTTTTTATGGTATCCCCAATTTTCAAAATCCTTCAGGAGTTACGTATTCCACAGAAAAAAGAGAACAAATCGCTCAATTACTTGATAAACGAAATGTTTTATTTATAGAGGATAATCCGTATGGTGAATTACGTTTTATGGGCGGGACAAAAAAATCGATTAAATCATATCTTCCCGATAGCGTATTACTGGGGTCTTTTTCAAAAATTGTTTCTCCCTCATTGCGACTTGGCTGGATTGCAGCGCCACAAACTATTCTTGAAAAATGTATTATTGCAAAACAGGCATCAGATCTTCATACCAATTACTTGTCGCAACGAATTTTATATCAGTATTTGACAGATAATAATCTTGATAATCATATTAGTAAAATTACTGCAACCTACAAAATGCAACGGGATATAATGGTTCAATCAATCAACACTTTTTTTCCCGGAAATATAGAGTATACAAAACCGGAAGGTGGTATGTTTTTATGGATTACTCTACCAAATGGTATGTCAGCAATGAAACTTTTTGAACGTGCTATAGAAAAAGGCGTTGCATTTGTACCCGGGAAACCGTTTTATGTGAATGACAACTCTGATACTACGTTAAGACTTAATTTTTCAAATGTCACTGGAGAAAATATACAAAAAGGAATAGAAATTATGAGTAAAATTATTCGATTTGATTAAAAATTTAAATAAGTGTGGAAATAGTCATTGAAAAATGATACAAATTTATTTAATCTGTGATAATGCTGAGATTAAAAATAAATAAAGTAATAAAAGTGACAGGAGATAAAAAGTATGGCAAAAATTGTAGCTACCGGTTTAGTAAAAGTGTGGATGAAAATAATTGGTTTTATACTTTCATTACTTGGTGTTTCAATGACAATGACAGGTTGCCCAATGTATGCATCCCCTGAAATGTATGGAGTGCCTTATGATGGCGGATATTATCAAATAGATGGCATAGTAACCAACTCAGCAAACATTCCAATCAAAGAACTCAGTGTTATTGCATGGGATAATGTATCAAAGGAAAAATTAAGTGAAGGTAATGTAACCTATAGTGACGGCAGTTATAATCTCTCGTTTTATGATAATTCAGAATTTATAGATAAAAAAATATTTATTCAGGTTTTTGATGTTGATGGTGTTGAAAATGGAAGTTATCAATCCGCTAAAAAAGAATTAACGATTACAAAAACTAAAAATTCCTATACGGTTGATACTATTATTTTAGAAGATTCTACTGATGATAAATAATAATATATTGATTAATGTAACAAAAAAATTACCGTTTACTAAAAAGATAAAATTATCGTTATATTCACAAATAACTGCCGGAAATACAAAACTTCATCAGTTGTCAACATTGTTCTGGGAGCTGACATTACGATGCAATTTAAATTGCCGTCATTGCGGAAGTGATTGTACAAAAGATGCTGCAATTCCTGACATGAAACTTGAAGATTTTCTAAAAGTTTTGAGTGAAATAAAGTCAGTTTATGACCCGTCTGCAATCATGATTGCCATGGTTGGTGGTGAACCTTTGATGCGAACTGATTTAGAAGAGTGTGGAAAGGCTATAAGAAATCTTGGTTTTCGTTGGGGAACGGTTACCAATGGTATGTTATTAACAGAAAAAAAGTTTAATTCATTACTTGCAGCAGGCTTAGGAAGTATTTCTGTAAGTCTTGACGGTTTAAAAGACAGCCATACCTGGATGCGGTGTAATAAGGACTCATTTGAAAATGCTGTTAACGCGATACGGATTATTGCATCCCAGACAAGAATTGCAAATGATGTTATAACCTGCATTCATAAAAAAAATATTAATGAACTTGATGATATAAAAAAACTTCTTATCGGGCTTGGCGTAAAACGGTGGCGAATATTTAATGTGTTCCCGAAAGGACGAGCGAAAAATCATGAGGGGTTTGCATTAACAAACGAAGAATTTGTCGGGCTTATGGAGTTTATCAGGCAAACACGTGCTGAGGGGCTTATTCATATTGATTATGCCTGTGAAGGTTTTCTTGGTAATTATGAAGGCGAGGCGAGGGATAACTATTTTTTCTGTCGTTCAGGTATCAATGTGGCTTCGATAATGGCAGACGGGTCTATTTCAGGTTGTTTAAGTTGCCGTAGAGATTACATTCAAGGGTCGATATACAAAGACTCTTTTATTAACTTGTGGGAAAATGCTTTTGAAATGATGCGTAACCGATCGTGGATGAAAAACGGGATATGCAAGAAATGTGATGTTTTTAAATGGTGCAAAGGCAATGGTTTACATCTTAGAGAAACTAAAGATGATGAACTTGAAACCTGTCATTACAATATGATATTATCCTCAAAATAGTGATATACTCTACTATAAACGTATTAAAAGTCCAAACCAACCGTCAATCTGATTGAACATATTCACTATATATGATACAATCTCTATGTGAGGGGTTACTATGAAACAGTTAAGTTTAAACAGACAGGAATTTTCAAGAATTATCGATGATGAATGTATCTATGTAGATAAAACCAGGCTTCTTTGCAATATTATGAACTCTGGAACAGCATTCTTTCTCTCACGCCCTCGGAGATTTGGTAAATCGCTCCTTTTAAACACATTTAAAGAGATTTTTTCCGGTAATCGCGAGCTTTTTAAGGGAACATGGATATATGATAAAATAGAATGGAAGAAATATCCAATATTGAAACTTGATTTTTCAAGTATGTCATATAAAGATCTCGGTTTAAAAGAGGCTCTTGATGAAGCGTTAACTGCAATCGGATCAAAATATGATATAGAACTTTTGAAAACTACGTATTCAGGGAAAATCAGTGAACTCATTGAAAAACTCGCTGCAAAATACGATAAAGTGGTTGTCCTCGTTGATGAGTACGATAAACCGATTTCCGACTACATTGATAATATTGATCAGGCGGATGAAAATCGCGATATATTAAAATCATTTTACAGCAGCCTGAAAAGTCTCGATTCCTGCATAAAGTTTCTTTTTATAACCGGCGTCTCGAAGTTCAGTAAGGTCTCGATATTCTCCGATTTGAATCATCTGACCGATCTGACGATTGATCCGGCATATTCAACACTCCTTGGCTATACGAAAGAAGAACTTCTACAAAACTTTACAGAATATATCGATACAATCATAACAAAACACAGTATATCACACGATGAACTTTTTGAGAAAATGGCAGCAACCTATAACGGGTACAGCTGGGATGGACTTAATTTTGTATACAATCCGTTCTCGATTCAGTCTTTTTTCAGAGTTGGCGAGTTTCATCACTTCTGGTTTGCAACAGGAACAGCAACTTTTCTTGTAAAAGCTCTGCAGAATGCAGGTAAAATGCCCCAGGATGTGAGTCCGCGAAAAGTAACCCTCTCATTTTTTGATAAGTTCGAGCTTCGTAGTATGGATCTCATATCTTTGCTCTTTCAAACAGGGTATTTAACAATCAAGAAAGTCGACAATGAAAATCAGATTTATACACTCGCATTTCCTAATGGAGAGGTAGAGTCTGCATTCCTTAATAATCTCCTTGAGGTGTGGTCAGGTCGTGTTCAGAGCGAAGTCAGTGAGATAATGATAGGAATTATCGAAAGTTTACAGTTTAGCCAACCCGAATTGATGATAGACGCATTTAAAAAACTTTTTGCCAGCATCCCTTATGACCATTTTATTCAGAAACACGCCATTGAAGCAATATTTGCTTCGAACATTTACACGGCATTGAAGATTATGAGTGTACGCCAGCAGGTTGAAGTGCATACTGCTAAGGGCAGAATCGATGCAGTGATGGAAGGAAAAGACTGCGTGTTTATCGCTGAGTTTAAGATGGGTACTGCGGAAGAGGCGATGGCACAGATTGAGGAAAAGAGGTATTATGAACCGTTTGCCGGTGGTAGCAAGAAAGTGTTTCTCATTGCAGCGGGGTTTAATGAGGCAGAGAGAAATATCACCGATTATCTCATACGCAAGTTATAATAAACCAATTCAGGGTAGTTCAAACATGCTTAAGTACCTCTGGTTTTCGAATACAATTAGAACTAATGTAATTATTTAATAAAAACAAAAATATCTGTATAAAAATAATTTTTTTTGGTATAAAAATATACAATCATATTTTAATAAAGGAATATTATGAAAACAACTATTATTATTGGGGCAGGATTAGGCGGTCTTATTACCGGAATCCTTTTAAAACAATCACAGCCGGCTGATGATGTTATAATCTATGATTTAAATAAACATCCAGGTGGTTTTTGTAATGCATTTGAAAAAGCATGTACATACAACAATGAAAAAGTTAAGTATAAATTCAGCGTCCCTGTTGTAACGAGTGACTTTGGAAAAGGTGAACCCTTTGATTTATTTTTTAACTACATGGGAGTTAAAAATATTGACTGGAAAGTCGTTGAAAAACCTTTCTGGTATTATCCCGGGGATGATGCGCCGTTTATGTTTACAAAAACCGGTGTTAAAGACTTAATAGATAGAACTCCTGAAGCGGAGAAAAAAGCTGCGCGAAAGTTTTTTGAACACATGAGAGTGTTATATAATGAAGTTTTTCATAAAGCGTATGTTAATCCGACAATTTTACAGGCAATTAAAATGATGTTTACAACCCCGACAGCGGTAAAAGCAATGCTTGCGAATAAAACATATTTAAAACACATACAGGATATGGGGATAAAAACTCCGATAATCCAGGATCTATTTAGTATTACTGAAGGGTTTATGGGTGTTGAAGTTGAGAAAGCAAGTGCTGTTGGTGAGTTATTAATGATTCAGAGTTTTCTTGAAAACTCACTTATGCAGCCTACAAACGGTTATACATTCCAGACAATATCAGATAATCTTGCAGAACGTTTTAGAGCGTTGGGCGGTAAACTCAATTTAAAAACTAAAGTGGATAAAGTTCTATTTGATAATAAAAAAGCTATTGGTGTGAGCATTAATGGTGAAACGATACAAGCTGATAATGTTATTATGTCTGTTGCACAGGACAGGATTGAGTCACTTATTGATGGCGGAGAACATATTGGCAAAATAAAGTCATTTCTTAAAAAGACACGAAAAATTGCATATCCAAATAGTGACTTTTACAGCATTTATCTTCTTGATAAAGAATTTGTTGATAAAAATCCGAGACTTAAAGAAACAACATACCATATTTATAAAAAGACTAAGGGGCTTGGCGGTAATAAATGGAATCTATTTATGATTGCACCGGATGAGTTACTTAATGACAAGTATTATTCAATGACTTTATTGTATATTGAACATGATCAGAAAAAAATTGACTCTTGGATGGATCTTAGAAAGAATGATTATACAAAATACGAAGAAGAAAAAGAAAAAATGGCTGAAATCCTCATTGATGAACTTGCAGAAGTTGAGCCTTGTTTTAAAACACAAAGACCATTAAAAAATCTTTTAACAATGTCACCGGCTTCTTATTTGCAATACGGTTCAAAATATCCGATTAGCGGTTTAAGTCAGGGACCTGATAACTTTGCAATGAATAGAATGAAACAGCAAGTACTTGATAATCTTTTTATATCAGGCGGAGCTTCGTTCTCAGCAGGTGTGTGGGGAGCAATTGCCGGTTCATGGCAGGGTTTTGTCAGCATCTATAAGAAAGTCTATAACACTGAAATCGGTAACCACGATGTTTTATACAAACCGGGTTTAAAGAATTTACCGAAGAAATAGATTCTGATTAGTTCGAGCCTCATGCAAAAATACTTTTTTTATATTGAATTTTTGCATGGGGCTTTTTTTATATTCTGTGTAAAAAACATCAACTACTACTTTACTTCAGGTTTTTAAAATTACGACAAATTTTATTTGAAATAATTTACAGTCCATGCGGTTTTTTTATCATTTTATAAATGTAAAGACCAGTTTTCATAAAACCGGTCAGAGATTAATGCATTGAAAAATGATTTAAACTCCTAAAGAATATTATATGTAATACTGTTATAAAACGGGTTTCGTTATGATAGTATTATATCCGCCGAATCCATCATCGGATAAGTACATATTATGAAGTTTTTCAGAATAAGGCTGAATCCAATTTACATTGTTTATAACAAACTTGTATATTGAACCTACTGGCGTTTTTTCAAGGAGTGTTTCAAATTCCCATAAATCCTCAACGGAGTTATAAGTCATCTGCCAATCAGTATGAGCAGGATCCCAACCATTAAAAGTTCCGCTGATTTGTACAGACTTGATATCAGATTCGTTATATATTTTATTGTCAAATACAAATTTTATCTGTTCTCCGGTAATAAAATACCCATTATAAAGTGTATTTTCTGTTGTTACATCTTTCTTTGTACTGGAAGAATGACTGTCTTCTGCTGTAATGGGTACCTGACACCCGAAAAAAATAAATACTGTAAAAATAGCAAAGAAATAAATAACTGTTTTTTTCATAATAAATACTCCAATAATGATTTTGATTGAATATAACACATTTTTTTCAATAGTAAAATGCGATACCCATATCAGGACTTTATTTATTAAGAAATGTAATATAACTGTAATAGACTTATTCAACATTTTGTTGGGAAATTTATTTTTTTATGTCATGTCAGGCTTTAATTATTACGTTTTGTATATATTTTAAAAGAATGTATTTTTTGTAATGTTAGATAATTATTGTTTTTATAATTTTTTGTATTATAATGAATTTATTATACTTTGGAGGTTTAAATGAAAATATCCGGGTGATTATTTATTTTCTCAATTTCTCAATCTCAGAGATACTTAAACCGGTGTAATAGGATATTTTATCTACAGGAAGCCCATCAGATAGCATATTTACAGCGACTTCATTTTTTCCTTTTTTTCGTGCATGATTTAAAGAACTGACTTTTTCATGGAGTGATTTCTGTCGTTGTTCATAGAGGTATCTTTCTTTCTTATACGCTTAATACATAGAGCTGATTGAATGCTTTTTTAATTTCCGGTATTTGTTCTGCAATCATAGAAACGCTTTTTAGTTTTTCATCAACTACCATTTAAACAACCATACACCTGAATCACAAATAAATATATTAATAAAACATATCAAATATCAATAATAGTGTTATCTTTTAATAAGGTACCGTTATGCCTCCTTATGGTAGATTTTATACGGGCAGTATAATACCCTATTTCAGGAGAGTGTAATGCTACTAAAGAAACGCAGCAGTATAAGAAAGTGTATAAAAAAACGGTTACATCAGATCTTACAAATACAGACTTTAATAGAAGAAACGCCATTGAGAGCTGAACTATTCAGTATAGCTCAGTTTGAAGAACACGCCAGAATACTCGCATCCAAACATACCATCAGCTATAAAAGAGGGAAGGAGAAACTACTTTCACGGTTAAAAAAAAATGAAGCGGTTCTTTTACAAGCTAATGAACTTCTTGATGAGACTGCAAAACAAAAAAGAATAATATCCCCGGCAGGTGAATGGCTTATGGATAATTATTATCTCATTGAAGACCAGATTCGCCTTGCCCAAAAATATTTACCCAAAGGGTACAGTCGTGGGTTGCCAAATTTAACTAAAGGATCAATGGAAGGGTATCCGAGGGTGTATGATATTGCCATGGAAGTGGTGTCACATGGAGATGGTAGAGTTGATATAAAAGGGCTTTCAGGTTTTGTCAAAGCATATCAATCGAAACAGTATTTAAAACTTGGTGAATTATGGGGTATTCCGATAATGCTTCGCCTTGCTCTTATTGAAAATTTAAGAAGAGTGTCATCCCGTTTAATTTTAACTCAAATAGACAGAGATAAAGCAGATTATTGGGCAGGCAGAATATTGGATGTGTCTGCGCAAAATACCAATGAAGTAATACATGAAATTGCAGCAATGGCAAAAGATAATCCGCCTATGTCTGACTCATTTGTTTCAGAATTCGTAAGGAGACTTCAAGGACAAAGTTCCACATTGACCCTTCCGCTGATATGGCTTGAAAAAAGGCTTTTTGAACAGGGCGAAACGATTGAACGTTTAATTCAGTCAACCAGTCGGAAACATGCTGCAAATCAGGTTTCGATTGCTAATACAATTGAAAGTTTACGGGTTATTGAAAGTTCAAACTGGCATGATTTCGTTGATGAAGCCAGCATTGTAGAACATATTCTTGAACATGATCCTTCTGGTGATTATCCGGGTATGTCGTTTGAAACCCGTAATGACTATCGCGGGGTTATTGAAAAACTCTCCACGAAAACCGGTATTGGTGAAGATTCATTAGCAGAAACAGTTCTTGATATTGCAACTAAGGCTTATGAAAAAACCGGTAAAGATGATGTTACGTCGCACATAGGTTATTATCTTATGGATAAGGGATTAGCCGTTTTTTATCGGACGCTTGGCAGAAATCTCCCGATTACCAATTATCTTAAAGCGAAAAAAACAACTCTACCGTTTATTGTATATATACTATCAATTTTTATTATAACCGTCACCGGAACCGCACTTGTATTATGGGGAACAGGACAAAACATTGTATTAAACATTTTTCAGTATCTGCTGCTTGGTTTTCCTTTACTTTTTTTAATCAGTCAGACAGCATTATCGCTGGTAAATTGGGTCGTTACTCTGGCTGTTTCTCCCCGTTTACTGCCGAAAATGGATCTTAGCAAGGGCATTCCTGCAAATGCGCATACATTAGTTGTTATTCCGACAATGTTAAGCAGTGAGACGGCAATAGCGTCACTTATTGAAAATCTTGAAGTTATGTATATGGCTAATTCCGATGTTCAACTTGATTTTGCTTTGTTAACTGATTATACCGATGCACTTCTTGAAACCATGCCCGGGGATGATGCATTGTTATCACTTGCAATTGCCGGTATTGACAGGCTAAATAGCAAATATCCAAAAAATGAAGGGTTTATCTTTAATCTGTTTCATCGTAGCAGGAAATGGAATCCAAAAGAAAAAAAATGGATGGGATATGAACGTAAAAGAGGTAAAATATCAGATTTAAATGCATTATTACGGGGCAAAGGCGAAGGACGGTTTAGTTCTGTAACAGGAGATAGTGCGTTTTTACAGGATGTTTCCTATGTTATTACACTTGATACTGATACAAAACTTCCCCGCAATGCAGCTCGTGATCTGGTTGCCATAATTATTCATCCGCTTAATCGTGCGAAATTTGATGTCAAAAAACAGCGGATCGTTTCCGGCTATGGTATACTTCAACCTCGTGTGGAAAGTAGTTTTCCAAAAGAAAATGCCTCCTTTTTTGTCACTTTGTATGGAGGTGAAAAAGGAATAGACCCGTATACCAAAACGGTTTCTGATGTTTATCAGGATCTGTTTTTTGAAGGGTCATTTATCGGTAAAGGTTTGTATGATGTGGATGCATTTGAAATAGCAATTGGTGACCGGTTTCCTGAAAATTTGATTCTCAGTCACGATATGCTTGAAGGGTGTTATGCCCGCTGTGGTCTGGTTACCGATGTTCAGTTGTATGAAGAGTATCCGGTGAGTTACTTAAAAGATGTAAACCGCAGGCGTCGTTGGATTAGAGGGGATTGGCAAATATTCGCTTGGCTCTTTCCCCGGGTAAAAGATGCAAAAAATAAAAAGACACGTAATCCAATTTCAATGCTTTCAAAGTGGAAGGTATTTGATAATTTAAGGCGCAGTCTGGTTTCTATATCAACAGTTTCATTATTCGTTTCAGGATGGATTATATGTAATAATTCATGGTTATGGACATTGTTTATTATCATGCTGATTTCTCTGCCGATTCCATTGAAAACCTTATATGATTTTTTAAAAAAACCTAAGGGGATATCATTCCGTGATCATTTGTCAAGTTGTCTGACTTCTTTTTCATCAGGGGTATTTCAGACGTGTTTATCACTTGTTTTTCTTGTATATGAAGCCTATTTTAATCTTGATTCAATTGTGAGAACAGTATGGCGAACCTGTGTTTCTCATAAGCGATTACTTGAATGGGCTACTGTTGATAGCACTGCTGTGCGATTAGAAAAAAGTATTGCAACTTTTTATAAAAGAATGGGTATCGGACCGCTTGTTGCATTTCTTTGTGTAGTAACCGGATATAGTGGAGCAGATTTCCCGGCAATAGTGATACTTCTCGGGTGGTTTGTATCTCCGGCAATCGCCCTGTTAATCAGCAAACCGTCACATCCCCGAAAATATAAATTATCAGATGAAAGGTTGTTATTTTTAAGGAAGTTAACTCGTAAAACATGGCTGTTCTTTGAAGATTTTGTAACCGAACAGGACAATTTTCTTCCGCCTGATAATTTTCAGGAAAAACCTCTCGGTGTCGTTGCCCATAGAACTTCACCGACAAATATTGGCTTATCACTTTTATCAAATCTTACCGCACTTGATTTTGGTTATATCTCTGTAGGAATGATGGTTCGTCGCTCAATAAAAACACTTACGACGATGAGTAAAATGGCGAAATTCAAAGGGCATCTTTTTAACTGGTATGATACACAAACATTACAACCTTTAGAGCCAAAGTATGTTTCATCGGTGGATAGTGGAAATTTAACCGGTCATCTTATTGTATTACGCTCGGGACTTACAGACTTGTACAGCAGCCCGATTGTTTCGATTAGCTTATTTAATGGTTTATCAGATACATTGTATGCAATGGAAGATAGTATAAATACTTTTGATGGAAATGTATCAGAAATTGAATCACAAATATTAGGCAGGGCTATCAGGAAAATTATACAATTACGGGAAACGATTGCAGTGCCTCCGGTTTCTCTATCAGAAATTTATAGAGTACTTCTACAGCTTTCAAATGATATATCAAAAATCTATGCGGGGTTAGACCGGATTGAGTTTGAAAAAATCAGAAATTGGGGCAGATCATTTGAAAAACAATGTTATGATTATCTGGAAGATATTCTGTTAATTGCTCCATGGATTCTCATTTCTCCGGAAATTCCCGGGATGTGGGAGTCTGGTGATGAAAAACAAAAAGCAAGGCTTACTATTCTTTATAAAGAGTTGCAATTTCTTGATCAAATACCGCGGCTTGATTATGTTGCCCGTCTTGAATTAAAGCTCCTGCCATTAATACACGAGATTATAGATTCAATACCGTTGCCGGGGGAAAGTAGAGAGAAACATATACAATGGTTTCTTCAATTAAAACATTCGATAGAGGATGCCGGAACCCAATCAACTGAAAGGGTAAAAGCTATTGAGAATGCAGTGTTACTTTGCACTGAGTTGTCGAATGTTGAGTATGATTTTCTGTATGATAAAGCAAAAAATCTTATGGTCATTGGTTATAATGTCAACGAACAAAAACCTGATTCATCATGTTATGATCTTCTGGCATCTGAAGCAAGACTTGCAAGTTATGTCGCAATTGCACAGGGTAGAATACCTCAGGAACACTGGTTTATATTAGGCAGACTTCTATCAAAACGCGGGGGAGACCCTGTTTTAATTTCCTGGGGCGGTTCGATGTTTGAATATTTAATGCCGCTTCTTATCATGCCGAACTTTGAAGGCACATTATTGGATAGAACATATAAATCGGTAGTAAGCAGGCAGATTGATTATGGCAAAAAAAATAACATCCCCTGGGGGATATCAGAATCAGGGTATAATAAATTTGATGTTACTATGTCATATCAGTATCATTCATTTGGTGTTCCTGATACGGGTTTTAAGCGTGGTTTGTCTGAAGATCTTGTTATTGCACCGTATGCATCTGTTATGGGTTTGATGGTTGAAACTGATAAAGCGTGTAAAAATCTTGAATTATTAACCGGTTCGGGGTTTGAAGGTGACTATGGGTATTATGAAGCAATAGATTATACCCCGTCAAGACTTGCTCCACATCAAAAGCACGCTGTCATACATTCATATATGGCACATCATCAGGGAATGAGCTTTTTATCACTGGCATATATTCTACTAGATAAACCAATGCAAAAGCGGTTTATTGCCGATCCTGGTTTCAAAGCTACCGAGCTTCTACTTCAGGAGAAAATACCTGACAGTATTGCTTATTTATATGACACTGAAGTAACCGGATCTCTTAGGAAATTTGAGAGTCGTGAAGTTTTATTACGTGTATTTACAACTGCTAATACCCCGATTCCTGAGATTCATTTGCTTTCAAATGGAAAATATAATGTAATGATAACCAATTCCGGCGGCGGATACAGTCGTTGGAAAAATCTCGCTGTAACACGATGGCGGGAAGATGCAATACTTGATAATAAAGGTACATTCATATATGTGCGTAATATTGAAACACTCGATTTCTGGTCAACTTCATATCAGCCTGCACTGCATAAATCAAAAAAATATGAGGCGGTTTTTTCCCGTTCATGGGCTGAGTTTAAACGCAGTGATTTTTCAATAGACACACATACAAAAATTGCTGTGTCTCCTGAAGATGATATTGAGTTACGCAGGGTTACAATCACAAACCGGTCCCGGTATAAGCGCACTGTTGAGCTGACGAGTTATGCAGAGGTGGTTTTAAATGATCATCAGGCGGATGTTGCTCATACCACTTTTTCAAATCTGTTTGTTGAAACAGAAATTATTAAGTCTCATCAGGCTATTGTATGCAGTCGAAGGCCGCGGTCTGAAAAAGAAAAATTTCCCGTTATGCTTCATCTTATGGCAGTTCATGGTAATGCAACAGGTGATGCATCGTATGAAACTGATCGTGCAAAGTTTATAGGAAGAACCAATACACTGGTTAATCCTGATGCAATGCAATCAGGAGACCCTTTATCAAATAGTGAAGGTGCTGTGCTTGATCCAATTGTTTCAATCAGGTGTACCGTCGTTCTTGAACCTCAGGAATCAGCGGTCGTAGATTATGTAACAGGTATGTGTGATGATAGAGTTCATGCAGATAAAATGATGGAAAAATATCGGGATAAAAATCTTGCTGATCGTGTCTTTGAACTTTCATGGACTCACAGGCAGGTTGCATTGCAACAGATTAATGTATCAGAAGCAGATGCACAACTTTTCGGGCGACTTTCAAGTCCCGTAGTGTATGCCAATTCCTTATGGCGGGTTAATGAGATATTATTACGACGAAATCTACGGGGACAATCTGATTTATGGGGATATCGTATTTCTGGTGATTTACCGATTGTTTTAGTTAGAATAGAAAATCCTGATAATGTAGAACTGGTAACAAAAATCGTTCATGCTCATGCTTTTTGGCAGATGAACGGTTTACCTGTTGATGTTTTGATATGGAATGAAGATCATTCGGTTTACCGCGATGAAATGACTGATAAGATAAAAGGACTTATCGTAAAAAACAGTCGCAAGTCATCAAATCAGCCCGGTGCTATTTATGTAAACCGTGCTGATCAAATGTCTGAAGAAGATAAAATACTTATGCAATCAGTTGCTCGTGTGATACTATCAGACAGAGCAGGTTCTCTTGAAGAACAAATTGATAGTTTTTCTCATATACGAATGTCACGACCTTATCTTAATCCTGTACGAAAAGTGTTGCAGGAGAATATGGATGCCGGTCTTGAAGAACGTACTGATCTGGTATATTACAATGGATATGGCGGTTTCACCCGCGATGGCAGGGAATATGTAATACATGTTAGAAATAATAAAAAAACACCGGCGCCGTGGGTTAATGTGCTTGCAAATAAGGATTTTGGAACGGTAATTTCTGAAAGCGGCAGTGGTTATACATGGAGTGAGAATGCCCATGAGTTTCGCTTAACGCCGTGGGGAAATGACCCGGTTACCGATGTCTCAGGTGAAGCAATCTATATCCGGGATGAAGAGACCGGTGTTTTCTGGTCACCTTCACCATTTCCTGCACAGGGTGAGTCATTGTATATATCCCGCCATGGTTTCGGGTATAGTATTTTTGAACATTTAGAAAACGGTATTTTTTCTGAGTTAACCGTTTTTGTATCTCTTAATCATCCGGTAAAATTTCAAAGTTTAAAAATTCGTAATAATTCAGGTCGTAAAAGATCACTTAGTGTGACATCGTATAATGAACTGGTTATGGGGACAGAAAGAGAAAAGTACCATATGCACATTCAAACTGAAATTGATCCTAAAAGCGGTGCATTATTTGCTACTAATCATTACAATAAAGAGTTTCCTTTACGCGTTGTTTTCATGGATACCAGTGAAAATACCCGCTTTGTCAGTGGTGATAGAGATGAATTTCTCGGTAGAAACGGTTCTTTGAACAAACCAAAAGTAATGTATAAAGACAGGCTTTCGGGTAAAACCGGAGCAGGGCTTGATCCTTGTGTTTCAATGCAGGTAAAATTTGATATTTATGACAGTAATGAAAAAGATGTAACATTCAGTTTTGGTGCAGGAAAAAATCATGAAGAAGCACGTGCAATAGTACAACAATGTAATAGTAGTATATCAATTCAACATGAACTTGAAGCTGTCTGGGATTATTGGAAACGAAGTCTTGGTGTCGTGTATGTTGAAACACCTGATGATTCTATAAATTTTATAGTTAATGGCTGGCTGCAGTATCAGATAATCTCCTGTCGTTTATGGGGGCGAAGCGGGTTTTATCAGTCAGGCGGGGCTTATGGTTTTCGTGATCAACTTCAGGATGTAATGGCATTAACGTATTCACATCCGGCTATGGTGAGGGAAAAACTTTTGCAATTTGCCGCTCATCAATTTACTGAAGGCGATGTTCTTCACTGGTGGCATCCGCCGCTTGGCCGGGGAATTAGAAGTCATTGTTCTGATGATTTTCTATGGCTTGCCTTTGTTACCTGTTTGTATGTCGATGAAATTGGTGACACCGGAGTTTTAGATGAAATCGTTCAGTTTCTTGATGGTCCGCCGGTCAATAGTGGTGAGGAATCAAATTATGGCCTTCCCGGTGTTGCAGAACATTCTGGAACGTTATATGAACATTGCGTCATAGCGGTAAAAAACGCGCTTAAATTTGGTGTTCATGCACTCCCTCTTATGGGTGGTGGTGACTGGAATGACGGTATGAATCTTGTTGGTCATGAAGGAAAAGGGGAGAGTGTCTGGCTTGCTTTCTTTTTATACAAGGTGCTTACTCAGATGAGTACAATTGCCCACTCAAGAGGTGATATGGAAATGTACTCACTTTGCATGACAGAGACAGCAAAACTTTCACGGAATATTGAAACAAATGCCTGGGATGGCACATGGTATTTACGGGCGTTTTATGATAATGGCGAATCTATGGGCTCTTCGCAGAATACAGAATGCCGTATTGATGCGCTTCCTCAGTCGTGGTCGGTGATTTCCGGTGCTGTAAACCCTGAGCGATGCAAAGTGGCTATGGAACAGGTTGATACACTGCTGGTTGATAGAGAAAATGCACTTATAAAATTGTTTTCACCTCCTTTTGATAAGGGGAATGCTAATCCGGGATATATTAAAGGGTATGTTCCCGGTGTGAGAGAAAATGGTGGACAGTATACACATGCAGCTGTATGGACAACAATGGCGTTTGCTCTTTTACAGGATAAAAATCGTGCATGGGAATTATTGAATATGATTAATCCTGTTAATCATGGTGATACAGCAGAAAAATGTGATGTGTATAAAGTTGAGCCGTATGTAATGGCTGCTGATGTGTATGGAGGCGAGGCTAATGCCGGGCGGGGCGGATGGACATGGTATACCGGTTCCGCATCATGGATGTATCAGCTTATTGTTAAGCATCTTCTCGGTTTAAAACTTGAGGTAGACACATTGTATTTCAAACCGTGCCTGCCGGATAGCTGGCTTGAATATAAACTTCACTACAAATTCAGACAGACATTTTATCATATAACGATAAAACGATCAGGGAAAGAGGACAATGTGATTTCAATTTGTCTTGACGGGGTAAATCAGAGCAATTGTACTATTCCATTGAATGATGATGGAATGGAACATGCGGCTGAAGTTGTAATAGGATAATTATGTGATGGTATGAAAAAAACCGGTACGATATCGTACCGGTTCTTTTGTGAGTTTATTTGAAATTTACTACTTCAAAACATTGTTAAAAAAAGAACTGTATTTTATTTCATTTGTTCCTAAATAACCGGAATTAAGTAATGAGTCTTTCACAAAATTAAAATCTTTTTCATTTAAAAGGTGATTTACTTTAGCTTTAACCGGAATGTTTTTAATTATTGCAGATAACATTTTTCCCTGATGAATCCTGTCGCCTTTAGAATATTTCATTACAATATCCAATGCTTCTTTTTCATTATCAATAACAAATTGCCATCCTTGTAATGTGGCTTTAACAACACTCTGTACAATCTCCTTATTTTCTGACAGATATTTTTGGGAAACATACAAGCCATCTTCAGGAAAATTTGCATTGAAATCTTTCGGGTTGAAAATGATAAGATCAGATTCTTTCATACCTTTTTCCAATAGGATATTATATTCATTATAGAGCATAACAGAAATTACTTCACCGATCGCATCATAGTTTCCATTCACAAAGGGCATCATATCAAACCCTTCTTCAACTAGATTGGGAGTGATTTTCTGTTGTCTTACCAGTGTTTTTATTGGTGTACTGAACATACCAGCCCAGTAACCGATTTTCTTACCATTCATATCAGAAAATTTTGTAATATTACTTTTTTTGTTAGCAACAAGAACTAACATACTGTTTGGAAAAATCTGAGCAACATTAACAATAGGAGTACCTTTTGACGCAAACTCCATTCCTCCTGATAACCAGGCAGTTGCAAAATTAACTTTTTCACTTCTGCAAATCTCTAAAATACCATTTGATGTCGGCCCGCCTTCTTCAATAGTAAAATCAACCCCGAGAGCTTTGTAATAACCTTTTTCAATAGCAGCGTAATAACCTGCAAATTGTGCCTGATGAAACCATTGAACCCGTAATCCGGTATTTTTTGCAGATACCCCTTGTAAACCCAGTAATAGTAAAATACCCGTAATCCTTAATACATTCATAATTTTCCCCTTTGCTTAAATCTTTTTTTCCAATTTTAAGATTATCCGGTTATAATAAATGTTTATCGGGACTTTTGCAATAGAATATAATTGTAGAAGTGTTTTTTAGCAGAAAACAGAAGAATCCTGCAAATAAATTGAGTATTTAAATCTTTTTTTGCAGGATTTATCATAGTTGTTATTGAAGTTAAAAAGGAGTAGGTTATTTATTTACTTTTTTTTCTTTTTTTTCTTTTCGTTTTTCAATAAGTGTCTTTGCCGGTTCTTTTTTAACTTCTTTTTTTTCTTTATCTTTATTTGCCATAGTTTTCCTCCTTTGATAATTATAGTCATTTATGTTTTTTTTTGCAAGAGGTTTACATTATTCGATTTTTCTGATTTTTTCTCTAAGTTCTTTTATTTGTATATAATATTTTTCTGTATACTGTTTATTAAATAGTGTTGTCAGATTATCATCTGAGTCATCATTTTTTATTTTTTCATTAAGTGAAGTTATATCAAATAATAACATTTTTTCATTAGCGGATAATTCTATGTGTGCTTCTTGGAATAAATCTTTTAACTGTGATGATTTAATCGAATCTTCACCAGTTTTATTTACAATGACTGATTTTACAAGGTTCTCAAGCATACGATGAAAAAGCATAAATGCTAATGAGTACTCGTTATTATTAAAAAGAGATTCAATTGAATTAAAATCATTATCTGACTGCTGAAGATATGATGCTGCAATTTCTGATGAAGATTGAACCGGCACTATATCCTCTGTTTTTTCAACAGCTTTTATCCAGTTATAGTTTTTATAAAAACCTTTTGTATCTTTACCTGATAGTGCAGATTCTAATTCACTTTGGTTTTCATTTTTTAAAACTGCATTGTACGTTACATTGTATGAAAAATCTTTTGGAATAGCTGTTATAACAGATATAGTTTGTAACATTGTAATAGTATCCGGTACAATGGTGAAATTAATATTTTCAAATTCACTTGTGAGAAAGACCGTTATGGTAGAATTAGCGGATATTTCTTTTCGCCATTTCCAGAGTGAGTATTCACCGGCAGGAAGATTATAGAAAAAATAAACACCATTTTTTGATCGTGCCGTGTATGTCTTTTTATAATCTTTACTTCGTGCAATAACAACAATGTTATCATTATACACACCGTCTTTCAGTGACCAGTATGTTCGGTTGGTTTTAAAATCAATTTTTCCGGCACAAATACCCGTTGCTTTTGTTGTGACCGGTTTTGGAACAGTAAAACATGAGGTCATTACTATGAAAAATAAAAACCAGATGATTTTAATACATTTTTTTAACATTGATTACTCCATATATCATTTAAATAGAAAATATCATTTTAAGTTGATAAATAAAAGAAGATTTTACTGAGTTCATTGAACAAACTTTGCAACACAAAATAAAAAGCAGCCCCGAAGGACTGCTTATATTTTTCTTTTACAATAAGATACTTTTTAAAATATTAATAACTATTTTTCAGGGTATAGTGTAGTTGCACCAAATGTTAAAATAAATCCATAGGTAGCATCATAGTTAAATGTGAATATTGGAGTTCTTGTTACCGGAGCAGTCGGGTGATTTATTGTAGTTGATGCTGCAGTGGTATTAGTCATTGTTGACTTTATTACAGGATAATATTCTCTCTTGATATTTGTATTTGTTTTAAAAGGGCTTAATTTACTATCACTATCAATAGTATATGTTACTTTGGTATATGCAACAGAAGTGCTGTCAAATGCACCATCCGTTGTAAAAGTAGCTGCCGGTGGAATCGTTTCTACGGTAATTTCTGTTTTTCCAAAAACTATTTTTACATAGTTTCCTGTTCCGTTATATGTTTTTACTCCTGCTGCATCTATAGAAGTACCGCCGGTTTTTGAAGGATCTGATATATAGGTGCTTGATTGATAAATAGGTGCTGCCGGTTCACATGAAATTATGATACCTGCAAAAATAGTCATTATTAAAAGTGTTACAAATTTTGATTTCATATTTTACTCCTTAGTTATATTATAATTCATTTTTCTAAAATTTTCTATTTCGCTTTAGGTTTAGCTTTTGGTGCCGGTGTTACCGGTGCCGGTTCTACAACCGGTGCCACGACAACAGGTTTTTTGTATAATGCCGGAAATTTTGTTGAAACTTCAAGTTTCCAGTTAGCAAGATTAAGTATATTGCTATCAGAAGATGAAGCAACCGCAAATCGAGGTGCCCATTTAAACTCAGCATTCCATCCTTCGAAATTAAACCCAAGTGTTAAACCGGGATCTAGGAAATGAGTTAATGTAACGTTTCCTGCAAGGGTATTCCATTTCCATTCACCAACATTTTCATCGGCTCTATAAACTTGGTTAAATGTAAATCTCCATTCTGCATCAAATTTTAACCAGACAATTTTTGCAAATGTTGCTTTCCAGTTAGCACCGGTTGCAATTGTTGTTCCTATGATTCCTGTTGATTGACTGGATCTTCCTGTGTATGTATAATTTATGCTATCAATTGAAAATGATGGTTTAATCCAGAAATTATTTTCAAGATGAGACATCGGGTTTAATGCAAGATTGATTTTTAAACCGGCTCCTCCGCCAATTCCTGATGGATTTTGAGCGTATTGACTTGCCTCAATAATAGTGTTAAAAGATTTTTCAATTTTAGTATAATTAATTGATCGTACGCTATAATCTACTTCAAAGCCAAGTTCAAATTTAGGTAACCCTATTTCAAACCCTTTAGATATACCAACCAAACCATCATAATTAACAGCGACATATTCATTTTTTGTTGCAAATTCAGCTCCATCAATTTTTTCAACTATAGAGTCTGAAATACCAAGTGTACCCAAAAGAGTATTAAAAGAGGTAACATCGCTTGAAATCCCATTTCCACCGGCAATTCTTAGGAATTGTCTGATTTTCATATCATTGATAAAATCATTAAAAATTGCTGATTTTATAATTATTCCGGCACCAATTTTTCCATAACCAAAGCCTGACATTGTGTCATTATAATAATTATGAATAGTATCTTTAGTGCTTTCATATTTACTAATGACAGAACCACCGGCAGCAAGAATCGTTAAATTGATTTCATCAGTAACAGGTAGACCGATAAATGCGTCAAAATTAGTATTAATTTTAGACCATTTCTGTATTTCATTTCGTCCTTGTTCCCCTCCGTTTTTATTTTCTTCGAGTGTGTACGTATCCATCTTTAGATCAATTCCGGTAATAAAACCTAATTTAATCTGTTCCATTATTGGAAGTGAAAGTTCAATTTTGAAAGCTGCATACGGATCGGCTACAAAATTTCTTAATCCGAAGTTAATGTCGTACTCTTCAAATCCTGCAACTTCTTCAATATCAAACGAATAGATCATTGATATTGAAAGAAAAATTGCTAAAGTAATGCTTACAATTTTCTTCATTCTTATTTCTCCTTTACATTAAAATTACAAATGATGTTATAATATTCTCATGATAAGTCAAGTGTTTTATTTTATTTTTAAAAGAAATTGTATTTAATATAAATTATTGATATCGTGACTTTTCTAAAGTTCTTGAATGTGCATATAAAGGAAATATATTTTGAAAGTGATAATAAAAAATACTGTTAAAAACACTTCGATTACCGTTTGTTGATATATTATTGCTTCCAATAATTTTTATTCCTGCCTTAATTCTGCTTTCTGTACGAATTATCGGGTTAAATCATTTGAAATTAACGAGAAAATTTCTTTTGAAAATCGGTGTACTTCCTGTTCGTAATCATTATTACGAACCCTTTTTTGATGCACGCTTTTTAGCAAAACCATTATTTGAATATCTTGAGTTATTACCGACTCTAAATAAAGGTGTAATAGTTCATATACATGACATTTTTTCACCAAAAAATTACCCCGAAAGTTGGGATATCGATGAAGTAAAACTATGGAATGAGCAATATCTTTTAGAGGCTTTTCTTACTACTACTACTAATAATAATAATAATAATAATAATAATAAATGGAAAATTATTGTGGCACTTAATTATTTGCATCATACCAATTTTGATAAACTGCAATCAAAATGTCCCCGACTAACTCGTGACAGGGAACCCGGGTCATTTTATATGATAAAAGTCTGATAATTTTTTTTATAATGATTACTTTTTTATTTTTTTATGATACATTGAACACAATATTAAAAAAATAACTGTTCAGGATAAAAAAATGAAACTTTTAGATAACTCCAATAGTAATTTCGTTACTATCGGATTAAAGTCAATAACCGATATTGATTTAAAATTTCTTATGTATTTAAATTTAAATGAGATCCTCTATCCGGTTCTTATTGATATAATTAATCTCTATAAGTCTGTTGAACTATCAAGATTTGATACTTTTTTTGCTCATTGTAATGATGAAGCTATATTATTAAATGATGAAGAGTTTAACCTTTTTGAGAGTGTGGCAGATACATATCCAAATATTGATAATATAGGTGTTGTTATAGTATTTAGAGGCTTGTTTGTTCTTTATTCTTTAGTTTTACAAAATTTTGAACTTAATTCACAAGATAAGGAATATAAAAATAAATTTTATTCTGATGATACAGGGCATCAATTTAAAGCGTTAATGACTCGTGAAACACGTCCTGAAAATTGCTTGCAAATTTTTAAAGATATAATAGAAAAAACTTCATTTAACGATGAACTTAAACAATTAATATTTGATTATTTTAAAATATTTCAAGTTAAATTTAACAAATATCCAGCAGTTTTTGATAATCCATTTTTTCAAAGAGGGGCAATATTAGCAGATTTTGATTTGTTTACATCAACAATCAGAAACTATAAAGTTCCAACTGATATTTGGAACAATAATGATGATTTATCAATTTATTCGCTTTGTTTGATACGGGATAGATTAATGATCCTTTTTTGGAATGATTTAATAGAAAGTTCTGATATAACAGATGAAAGGAAAAAGTATTTTAACTCTATAATACCGAATTTGTCAGATTATGATATATTAGAATTGACAAAAAAAAATGGAAAAATGTTTCTTGGGGATTATATAATAACTGATATTATTTTATCTTTTAAAGAAATCAAACAATTTAATAATCAAACGCTTCAAGTAATCATAGCTGTTTTTTCAAAAGTACAATCAAAACAATATATTTATTGTGAAAATTTATTTTCATTGATGCTTACTATTTTATTATCCCCTGATTGTATTAATCATATTAAAGATAGTGCTTCATCAGAAAATTTTTCAACCGCTGATAAATATCAGGAACGAATTACAATTTTAGTATCGCTTCTTTCTTCAATAATAAAAATGTATATAACTGATTCAAGAACATTAGAAAATTTATATTACGATATTGAATTTCCCTATTTTAAAAACCTGATTGATGCTTATAAAATTTATATGCAAATAGTCTAACTTTTTTTTATTGAACAATATGCTGAAAAAAGATTTTTTCATCACCATATTTTGATGCAATAAACCGGCTTTCAAGATTTATTTCTCCGATAAGAATAAGCCCTGTTGTTTCATCAGCAGGTTTGACAAATACATCAAATAGTTTACTGCCTTCTGATAATTCATTTAGTTTTAGCCTGAAATCACGATTGTCATTAGAATCTTCTGCAGTCCCGGTCGCAGGATAAAAAAAGATCTGCTCCGGCCCTATTGGATTACTTTCAATTGATCCGTCAGCATTGATTTCTGCAAATGGTTTTAGTGATACTTTTAAGGCACTTCCATCCGGATTAAAAACTTGAGCAGCTTTTGTAAACACATTTAAAATTGACATCATAAGTGATGATTTCGGTGGCGGGATGATATTTGATAAAGGGTAAGCAAAATAGTTATAATTTTTTCCCTGTCCGTCAATTGTGTGAAGCGCTACAGTATTCAGTGATGGTTTTCCATCAATTAAAAATTTTAAAGCAATACCCGGTTGCAGATTGTCAGGATTGTATTGAACAACCGAAGCTCTAATAATCCCGTGAAGAACAGATTTGAATAAGCCTGTGTATTGTGCTGATCCTGCAGATGGTGTGTATTGTATTTTTGCAACACTGCCATACGAGTGAATAAGTCTTTTTCTGTTTAACGGCATTTCATCAGATTGATGAGTTATCGTTGGAGTTAGGTATTTTACCTGGAAAAGTTTAAATATATCAAACGGAGAAACCCCTTTAGTAGGTAATGATGTATATTCACTTGATTCAATCTGTCGCCATAATAAGTTCTGTTTTTCTAATGCAGTTTTTGACTGATAATCAACAGGTAAATTTTGCCCGACAAGTGAAAATGGTACAGCAAGAAAGAATGAGAAAAAAATAATTAATATTCGAAAAAATAACATATACTATCCTTATAAAACGTACGTAATTCAATGTTTATTACTACTGAAGTTCTTGCAAAAATTCGAGCAGAAAAGAGTATTTTTGCAAGAGGCTCTACTTAAAAATCTTTTTGAAGTAATCATCCTGTATTTTTTCAGGATTAATTTTCTTTAATCCTGTATTAAATATTTCAAGATATTCTTTACCAATTGGTGTTTTTTTGAAACACACATAAATCATTTTATTTTCCAATGATTTTTTATTATATTGAAGATGTTTTCCATAATCTTCCGTTTTATTAATCATTATTAAATAATGAAATACATTCTCATCAATAATAGCTAATGGTATCCTGCCACCTTTAACTTTCTTAATATTGGTTATATCATCAACAACTGAATCAACTTTAATTGTACCTTTTGCTGTTAAATCATCAAAGTCTTTTGTGTTTACATAACCACTGACGGTCCCAATTGTGTATGAAGACAGATCATTGAGTGTTTTCCAAACGATAGGATTACTTTTGTTTTCTACAAAACCTAACGGACCTTCCCCAATCGCATCTGAAAAATAAAAATTATCAGTAATAGAATCAGAATAATATTCAGGTAAATATCCTGCATATTTATCAGATTTTTCGGCAAGATTCAATGTTCGTTCCCATGGATAAAATTCAACTACTAATGTGTACCCCATAGCATTAAATGCTTCAGTTGCTACTTTAATACTTGCCCCCTGATCAAACAGGCTAGCACTGGAATATGGAGCCCATTCTAAGGTTGTTAAATACACTGTTTTGTCAGCTGCATTCACAATTGTTACAAATAATAAAAAAGTTAAAAATAGAACGATGTTTTTCTTCATAAAAATCCTCCTTAGTATAATGATAAAATAAAAATTGTTAAGAGCATTTCTAAATATCCCCTATATAAATCAATGTTAATTTATATCTTTAAAAAAAGCAACAAAATAAAAAGTAAAAACAACAGAGCTTTTATTACTCAACAATGTTTACAAAATCAATGGTATACAAAGTATCATCGATTTTCACTAATGCAGCAGAGGTAAACCAGTCAATATCATATTCATCAATTACTGTATTGGTAATTTTTTCTTTTAAACAGGTATATTTTTGAAGCAGAATACCATTAATAAATGCGTTGTATTCTGATGCATCGTACTCTTTTCCATTATAATATATTTTCCCCTGAAAATAGCGAAGTAGCGATACAAGTGATGAAACTTCACGACTGTATATATCTTCAAAAAGTCTGTCTTTTATGCCTTTTGTAAACCATAGATTAAGTGACTGTAAAAAATAAATTGCAGGAATTCCGGTTTTAATTGAATATTCAGTTCCTGACATTGATTTATTCGTTTCTGAAACTTCTAAAACTGTTCTTATTTTTTTATATGTATCAATTTCAATCTCACCGAGACTCGTGATTAATTCAATTGTTTGAGATTTTGGATCGCTCATAATATAGTTTTTTGCATTATCACAAAAAATTAATGACATCGTAACAATATCCATTGTATTGTCAGAGTCACCGGTTTCAGATTCGCGGAAAAAATCAGGTGCATTATAGACAGGCGCAAGTCCCGGAAATGAAAACTCCAATAATGAGCGGTTTGTATAAAGAACATCAAGATCGTAAGGATTATTTGTATCAAGTTGATAGTTTGTAAGATTGATGATTCTATTTTCTGTTCTTTCAAACTCATTCAGTTTATTAAGTCTGTATCTTTTATTATTTTTAAATGATGTAATAAGATTTTCATCAAGTGCTATTAGATTTTCATTGATTAAAATACGGCGATTATCCCATACTTCATACAAATTAGGAACACGCATTACCTCATTAATTCGCTGGGTATATTGTGTTCGATTGGATATAAATGGTCTGGTTTGTGATTCCCATAGGGGAAATAATTTCGACGGATAGGTTTTCTGAAATAACGGGTTAACAATTTCATTTTTAATCCGGTAATCGATATCATATTTAAAAATTAACAGATCATCATTTGGATTGATAAAATATTGACGCCAGAACGTTTCATAGGGATAATATAATGAGTCTACAAATTTTTTGTCAACCACTGCAGTTGTGTAATAATTTGCATTCAATTCATCAACTAAGAATTGGGCTGTATAGCGTTTTGAGGTAAAATCAACATCGGCAAAAAGCAGATCATTAGAGCGGAATTTGTAGTATGAACCATTTTCCTTCATGTAATACATTGAATTATAGTATACAACGATGTCTTTTTTATCGGAATAATAAAGACTTAAAAGTTTATCGGTATAATATTCACTGTAATCAACATAAATTGTTACATCATCATACAAACCAATCCCTTTATCCCAGGTCAATTTTTTTTCTGCATATTCTTTTCTGATTGTATGAATAAATCTGCTTTTAGTTCTGACAAGATTATAATTGTCTGAAATATCAGCAAATTTGTTTTTATAAATAAATGACCGGATTGCTTTGATTGAAAACGGTGATGCGGAAAAAAGAGTTACTATTAATAAATGTACATAGAGTATGACTTTAAACATAGAACACACTATATACTATTACCCTGAAAAAAAACCTGATATTTACAAAAAAATAATTTTTTTTTGTTGCGGTGAAACAATTTTGTTAGTGATATTTCATCACTGGTACGTTTTTGTATAGTTTGTGAATGAATAGCGTCTTTAAGTAATATACAGTTGGCACATATTTTGCTAAACAAAATGAGGAGTACGCTATGAAACTATTAATTGTGGATGATTCAAATATAATGCGCAGAGCAATAGAAAAATATGTAAAAGACTTTAAACTCGACCTCATCGGTACTGCCGGCGATGGGGAACAGGCTTTAGCATTATTTAAAACACATTCACCTGACGTCGTCACTCTTGATATAACAATGCCTAAACTGGATGGAATCTCATGTTTAAAAGAAATGATGAAAATAAATCCGCGTTGCAGAGTACTTATAATAAGTGCATTAAAAGACCCTGCCACAAGTTTGTCTGCTCTAAAATATGGTGCAAAAGGGTTTTTACCAAAACCATTTACTGAATTGCAGTTAAAGGAAGAAATTCTTGAATTATTGGGGGATACTAAATGAAAGAAGAAGAAATAAAAGGGTTTATACATACCGTAACAAGTTATTTTAATCAGATAACGGAAATTCCTGCAATAATGGGGCTTCCATATATTAAAGATAATAAAACTGTAACATACGATTTCACCGGAGTAATCGGAATATCGGGTAATAGAAAAGGGGCTGTTTATTTTACCGCATCGAAACAATTGCTTCTTGATTTTGGACATTTCATTCTTGGTGATGATCAATTAGATGATGATGCGTTGTATGATTTAATTGGCGAGATGGTCAATACAATTACCGGTAATATGCGAGAACTTTTTGGCAGTACATTTACAATTTCTGTCCCGATTATTATGAAGGGCACAATTGAAGATATTGTTATTCAGTTGAAACCTCCCGTTTTTATTATCCCGATAAAATGGAAAGAACATACATGTCATCTTGGAATCGGGCTGGAGTAGATTATGAATAATACAATGTTGGATATATTATGGATTGTAGTCGCATCAGGTCTTGTGTTTAGTATGCAGGCTGGTTTTGCAATGGTTGAATCAGGTTTAACTAGATCAAAAAACAGTATTAATGTTGCAATTAAAAACCTTACCGATCTTGGTGTTTCCATAATGATTTACTGGCTTTTCGGTTTTGCAATCATGTTTGGTATATCAAAATGGGGATTATTCGGAACAACCGGGTTTTTCTTTGAACCGGTTGCGACGTGGGGAGCTGTTTTCTTTTTATTTCAATCTATGTTTTGCAGTACATCAGCAACAATCGTATCAGGAGCTGTTGCCGAGAGAATGAAATATTCAAGTTATATAATTTCAACAATTCTTTTATCACTGATTATTTATCCGGTATTTGGTCATTGGGTGTGGGGCGGCAGTTTTATCGAAGGTTCAAACGGCTGGCTGCGTTCTTTAGGTTTTATTGATTTTGCCGGGTCAACAGTAGTTCATAGTCTTGGGGGATGGGTTTCTCTTGCAATACTCATTATTATCGGGCCGAGAATCGGACGGTATTCGCCGGATGGTAAAGTAAATACAATAAATGGAAGTAATATCCCTAATGTCGTTCTCGGGGTTATTATATTATGGTTTGGCTGGTTTGGATTTAACGGGGGCAGTACTTTAGCAATGAATGAATCAGTTCCCGGCATAATTTTGCGAACAACATTATCAGCCGCAGCCGGTATGGTCGGTTCGCTTTTTATCGGATGGCCAATTCGCAAAAAACCTGATGCAACATTAGTAATGAATGGTTCATTAGCAGGTTTGGTTGCAATAACCGCATCGGTTCATGCGGTGAGTTCTTTTGAATCCGTAATAATCGGTTTAATAGGCGGTATTGTAATGATGGGTACCGAAGAATTATTAAACAGATTACGAATAGATGACGCTGTCGGGGCTATTCCTGTTCATTTAGCAGCCGGTATATGGGGGACTCTTGCCGTTGCGATATTTGGAGACCTGACAATTCTTGGAACAGGGTTATCCCGGATTAATCAGACGTTTGTTCAAATAATCGGTATTGCTTCATGCGGTATTTGGACATTCGGACTTTCATACACTATTTTGTTTCTTGTTAATAAAGTTGTAAAAATGAGAGTTTCCGTTGCCGATGAACATACGGGGTTAAATATTGCCGAACACGGGGTAACTACAGAGATTCTTGATTTATACACGACAATGGATGCTCAGGCTAAGACGGGTGATTTGAAACTTCGAGCTCCTGTTGAACCGTTTACAGAAGCCGGTCAAATTGCGCTCATGTATAATAAAGTTATCGATTCACTTGAAAAAAATACTATTGAAAAAGGGGCATATTTAGATATTCTACAGAATGTCACTGACGGGATATTTCTTGTAAATCGCGATCTGACAATTGGAGATTATTATTCTACAGCACTTGAAACTATTTTTGGACAAAATAATTTAGGTGGTCTTAATATCATTTCTGTAATAAGTCAGCAGATACCATCACGAATTGAAGATGTATTACACGAGTTTTTTTTTGTTAGTTTTGATAATTCGATTAAATGGAGAAATTGCAGTAAATTAAATCCACTCAATGAAGTCGAGTTTATTATACAGGATGGAAAAGGTTCTTTTACAAAAAAACACCTGTGTTTTAACTTTAAACGCCTGGAAAAAGATGGTGTCATTGAACAATTACTGGTTTTAGTACGGGATGAAACTATACAAAAAGAACTTTCTTTAGAAATGGATAAGAATCAGAAAGAAAACCGTTCTGAAATGGAGCTTTTGTATAAAATACTTCATGTTGAACCGGAAATTATGGCTGAGTTTCTCAATAATCTTGAATACGAGTTAAATGAAATAAACCGGGAAATGCAAAACGGGGAGAGTAATTTACGTGATACAATTGAGGTGATATTCAGACATTCTCATGCGATAAAAGGTGAGGCGGGGCTTTTACAAATCGATTTTATAGCAGAAAAAGCAGAGGAACTGGAAAATACGATACTTTCACTTCGTAATCGCACAACCATTGAAGCAGGTGATTTTTTACCGCTTACTCTTTTATTCAGTGAGTTGCAGAAAACAGCATTGAATGTTAAAGATCTTTTACATAAATGGTTGAAAATTGATAATCCGGCAAAACAATCATTTGAAACTAAAGATGAATTATTTATTAACAGCATAAAAAATATGGTGAAACGATTATCATTAGAATACGGAAAAGAAATTAAATTGCATTTTGAAGGTGATATTTTTAAACATATTAAAACGGATAATCATAAAAAAGTAAAAGATATAATCATTCAGTTATTACGAAATGCGGTTTTTCATGGAATAGAAAATCCATCGGTAAGAGAACGAATGGGGAAAAACAGGGAAGGGGTTATTCATATTAAATCACAAAAAAATGAAAATAATGTTACCATACAGGTAAAAGATAATGGTCATGGAATTGATAAAAGAAAACTGTATACAATCGGAGTTGAGAAAGGTTTAATTTCATCACCAGGAAAGAAAATAACAGATAATGAAATTATTCAGTTGCTATTTGCATCGGGTATTTCAACAGCCGATAAACCGGATCATATTGCAGGTAAAGGTGTAGGAATGGGAATGGTTAAAAATCTGATTCGTGAACTTAACGGTTCAATTAATATCAAATCAAAAAAAAATGAATACTTTGATTTTCTTGTCACTTTTCCTGTTAATGGGGAGATAGTCAATGGATAAGATTATACCGGATATAAAAAATATCGAATGTGACAAAAATTGCCAATTTTATAATCTGTTTAAAAAATCACAGGAAGCGATGTTTTTAACATCAAGAGACGGCTATTTTCTGGATGTCAATGATTCCATGGCTTTGTTGCTTGGTTATAAAAAAAGCGAACTTATCGGTATGAATGTTGAGAAAATATATGATGTTAATAAAGACAGAGATTTATACATTAAATATATTGAAGAAAAAGGAGTGGCTCAAAATTATGAGATAACACTGAAAACATCTGACGGGAAGGAATTATTCTGTCTTATTGACGCAATTATCTGGAAGGAAAAAGGAAAAATTGCCGGGTATTACGGGATAATACGAACGAAGAATCAGATTGTGAAGTCTTTCCAGGAATATTTTAATAAACTCAATGCTGATAGAAGTTCCACCGGGTATGAGAAAAAGAGCCAAATATCCGATACAATGTTATTAATGCGATACGGTTCGAGTGAGCTTCTTGATTATGTCCAGAAAACAGGTAAAAACCCCATGCAATCCGGGAAACGAAAGGTAACCATATTGTTTTTTGATATAATCGGTTCAACAACGATTGCAGAAAAATTATCACCTGAGGTTTTTACTTCATTTTTAAGTGATATTTTTGTCGATATTATGGATTTGATATATGGAAATCACGGATCTGTTAATAAATTACTTGGCGACGGTTTGATGGCAACTTTTGGTGTTCCTCTTGAAACAGATAATGATGAATTTAATGCAGTAAATACAGCAAAACAGATTGAAGAATATCTTGATACATACAATGATGTAAAACCTGATTTTATTGAAAATGAACTGAAAGCGGGAATTGGTATCGCTACAGGATATGTTTTTGCAGGGGTAATCGGTTCTGTTCGATGGGAGGAATATACGGTTCTCGGTGATACAGTAAATGTTGCCGCGCGGTTTGAAAAACTAACCAGGAAAATTGACGGCAACATTCTTATTGATGAAGCAACATATAATGCGGTCAAAAACGACTTCCCGGTAAAAGCAATTTACAAAGGTGCTGTACGGGGCAGGAAAGAAAAAATGCGCCTATTTTCTGTTTAGAGAGCCTCTATTCTTATAACATATCGGAACATTTTTCAATGAATAATGAAGCTACTGCATCATTTGGAAACACTGAATGAATTTTTGAAAAAAGAGTTTTTGCCTCATCATACTTCTGAATATTAAAAAGGTATAGTGCATTGTGTAAATCAGATTTCGTTGTGTCTTTCAATTCAATCAGTTCATTTGTATCTGCATCATAAATCTCAAAAACAACAATTGACTCGGTTTTTCCTTTTACAAGTGTATTACCTAAAAATCTATATTTATATTTATCGGGAAAATTTAAACGATTAAACAATTCTTTGGTAATTAATGTCGAAACACCAAAATCTTTTGTCAGTGTATCAAGTCGTGCGGCTAAATTAACAGAATCTGAGATTACCGTGCCTTGCATTCTTTTTTCATCACCTATAATTCCAAGCATAAGTGTCCCCGTGTGGATACCGATTCCGGCATTAATTTCAAACAAACCCTGCGCTTTCCTTTCCCGGTTGTATTGAGCCAGTTCCTTTCTCATTTCAATGGAGGCGATGATTGCATCATCAGGATTTTTAGGAAATAAAGCCATTAAACCATCACCGAGATATTTGTCAATAAAACCGCCATTTTTTCTGATGATCGGTCCGATTCTTTGTAAGTAAGAATTTAAAAAGTCAAATGTTTGTTTCGGTGTCATCGATTCTGACAGTGTGGAAAAAGAACGGATATCAGAGAACATAATTGCCATGTCTTTTTGTATCTGATCTCCCAGTTTTACCTGCATAATATCATTTTTTGATAAAAAAGTAAGAAACTCTAAAGGAACAAATCGTTCGTAAGAGGTATTGAGATCCTGCATATATGTGTTATAATCCTGAATTGTTACAGCCATTAAATTAAAATTTTCAATGAGGTTTGCTGTTTCTTTTATATTTGATTGAAAATCAGCACGTGCTTCAAAGTCCCGCTCAGAGAATCTTTTTACTGTATCAGAAAGGAGAATTATTGGTTTACTAATTGAATTAGCAAGTACAGCACTTATTACGATTACAAAAAAAATCGCTAAAATCATAATGACAAAGCATATAACAAGTATCTTTCGTAAAAAAATAGCGATGTTTTTATTGGAAATATCAGCACCAAGAATTCCAAGAAATTCACCGGTATTTTTATCAAATATCGGGGCAAAACCCATCATTGAGTAAACTTTATAATCTTTATCATATATAAATTGGGTTTCAATGCAGTTTTCTTTTTCTTTGAGAGCTTTTTGTGTTACCGGCTGAGATGAAATATCATAATCAAGCCCGAAATGAGAAATATCTTCATCAGGAGCTGACTCTTTTTTTAACGAAAGCACATCTGCATCAACGACAAATCGTGCCATGGTTTCGTCTTTCCCGGGAATTAAGGTGTAGACAAAAATAAAAAGGTCTTTTTTGGTATTTCTAATCTCGTTTAAATAGTTATATATTTTTTTATAATCATCAGATTGTTCGATACTATCAATAGAATCAGTTGTCAATTTATTTTCATTTATTTTCTCTGTTAACCGTTTAAATGCATCGGTATCTATACCTGATGCACCGAGGAAAACGGTGCTTTGAAAATTTTGTATTATTTCAGAGTACAATTTCTGTTTAACAAAATAATAAAAAGCTGCAGTTACCACCATAATAATAATTAAACTGGAAAAAAAGAAATACAAACCAATATTCATTTTATAGCTGATTTTTTTTGCCATAAAGCACCTTTTATTTTTTATATAGTAATGAAACATTGGAAATCATATTTTCGTCCTTTTTTTTCTCGCCGGAATAATGAGTCTCAATGTTGATGTTTTTATTGTTTTCACTTTTATTAATAATTGCACTATATAAAACCCTGTATTTCCATCGTATTGAGCCTTCAATCAGGATTTTGTATTCCCCGTCGGCAACGGGAAGTGAATTATAATCAGTAAAATCCCATGACAGATTGATTGTTTTTGATTGAGGTGTGGCACTGCTTATAGAATCAATATCCACCTTGGACAAAGTTGATACTTTTGATGATTTAGCCCATAATGGAATAGAGTCCGGTCTGTTTTTCCATCCCTTTTTGGCAGTAAATTGTGTGACATAGATAGTTTTTACATAGTTTCCCGATAAATCTTCTATCCATACCGCAAATTGATTACTGGCAATACCGCTTAGTCTTATATAATCAAATGATATCTGTATTGCATTTTCGCTTGTTTTAGTAGCTGATATTACATCATTACTATATAAATGAAATGTACTGAGAGCAAACAGGATGAATAATGGTATAATAAACTTATTGTTGTATGTGTATTGAATTTTCATAATATCTCCCTGATTTTTACTACGATTCTTTTTTAACTATTTGTATGAAATTGTCATATTTTTTAAGTAAAGTTGAATTATTAAATGTTTCTTCTGAAAGTTTCAGTTTCATAATTTCATCAGTTTTACCTTTTAATTCGTCAGGAATAATTGCATCAATCGAAAATGCCTCCCCGGCAATAAAAGAGTCATTTAACAGCATTTTAACTTTTTTAAATACTCCATTGTATCCAAATGGAGAATCTTTTTCTGATTCACCGCCACCACAACATGTTGCAAAATATAATGCTTTTATGGTGTTTTTATTTTTTTTTATAAAATCAAAAAGTGGTGAAATTAATTGTCCCATCCATATCGGTCCGCAAAGGATTATTTTGTCATAGGTTTCAATACGATGTTTTGTTTTTTTATTTCCAAAGCTTATTTTTAATAAGGAAGATAGTATGAGGAAAAAAAATACATTTAATCGGGGGATTATTTCGTAAAGATCAGCGTTTAATGATGCAGAGAGTTTTTTAGCAATAAATTTATTATTGCCGGTGCGGGAGTAGTATGCAATTAGTATTTTCATAATGCTTCCTTGTATATTGATTGATTATATGTATATCATACTATAAAGTATTAAATTGCACAAATTAAAAACTAATAAAAAAAAATTAAACCTTTTTATTAGTTAGTGTATCTAAGTAGTAAAGGAGTTTTAATATGAAAAAGTCATTTGTTTTTTTAGTTTTTTCGATTTTCTTATTTGCAGGATGCGGTGTTGCAACTATTCCTGATACAAATTCAGCATCTGATACCGGTTACTCATTAAGTGCTGATGGGACAAACGCAACAGTATCAACTTCAAAAGGACTCAAGGATATGCTTGCGAAAAGCAGTGTGACAGTAATTAAACTGGAAGCAGGAAATTATGCGGATGAATATGATGTTAATGATGCAAAAGAAATTAATGGTTCTCTAACTACAACAATAAATAAAATATCAGTCAATTGTAGTGATGTAACAATCAGATCTTCAACAATAACAACGCTAATAGCCGGAAAGGGCATAGAAGAAGGTGAATTAACTTTAGAGGATGTTATTATTGAAGGGGATGCTGTTTTTCAGGGTGGCGGTTCAAATAGTATTAAAGTGCTTGGGAAATCCATTTTTAAGGGACTTGTAACACTTGATAAAGCAGGAATCAGCTTCAAAATGGGAACGCTCACAGAAATAATAAAATCACTTATTGTTTTACAACCGGCCTCTATTATGCCTCTTGATGAAAATACACTTGCACCTGCTATTAAAGGTGATATTGTCATTAATTATACAAAATATAGTAGTGTTGCAACAGTTTGTAATATTATAGCAGCAAAACTCGTTGTTGGAGACACTGTTAATAATGTAACTCTTGGAGCTAAGTCTGTAATAGCAATGGTATATGCAACAAAATCAGGAACAATAAATATAACTAATAATGGAAAAATAGAGTCTGCTAATGATTTGGCTACTATTTTAGGAAATAAAGCCGAAAACCCTATGCCAGTTGATTTAAGTACAGATTATCAATTACAGGGAATTATTACTTTATCAAAATTAAATAATTCTTTATTTTCAGTTTCTGACATTAATTCTATTACTGATAATTTTGATGTGCAAACAAACTTTACAATTTCTGATGATACATCCATCGTTATCAGCTGGACTTCAAATAACTCTTCAGTTTTGTCTATCTCCGGCGAAAAGATCAGCGTTACACAACCTGATGTGACAACTCCGGTAATACTGACAGCATCAGTGACAATTGACGGCAGTATAATAAAAAAAGATTTCACTGTTACCGTAATTGCGAAAGTTAATCCCGATAATCTTACTAATCTTCCTGCCGAAGCCGATGGGACATGGACGATATCCGCTATCCCTCTATCTTTTACTGTAAGCGATTCAAAGATAACCATGAACGGTTCAACGAATCCGGTTCAATATGATAAGACTAACGGGCAAATGTATTATAAGAAAGAGAACATTAATGTGATAATGAAAGATTTATTCTGGAAAGATTCTGCGTTTTATAATAAAGGTGTGTTATTAACAAAAGGGACAGGGAGCGCGATTATATATAGTAATTTACCCGTTGAAGCTAGCGGAACATGGGCTGGTTCTACTTTTTTTACTGTAAGTGGTAATAAGATGAGTATGGGTACTATGGTGTTTGAAATTACCTATGATAGTGCTACCGGATTAGTATATGGAACTGCTGATGGTCAAAGCGGACTTCTGTCTGGTATATTATGGAAAAATTCTGCGTTTATATTTCAAGGTGAAATTTTAACAAAGGTTACTTTGATTACATTACCAGCTGATGCAGATGGAACATGGACAATGTCCGGTTCTACGGTTCTGAGTGTGAGTGGAGGTAAGATGACTATGGGGCCTCAGGTGATTGTCATTACCTATGATAGTGCTACCGGGTTAGTATATGGAGATTTTGATGGTCAAAACGGACCTATGACTGGTTTACTATGGAAAGATTCTGCGTTTATTTTTCAGGATGTAACTTTAACAAAGCTTACGTTAACTACATTACCAGTTGAAGCCGAAGGAGCATGGACAATGCCGGGCTCTTTAATTTTGAGTGTAAGTGGTACTAAAATGAATATGGGTAACCAGATATTTGATATTACCTATGATAGCTCTACAGGAGTAATTTATGGTCTTGTTGATGGACAAAATGTGCTTATGCCGGATTTACTTTGGAAAGACTCTGCGTTTATCTATCAAACTGTAACATTAACAAAAGGAACTTTTATTAATGTACCCGCTGAAGCTAGCGGAACCTGGACAATGTCAGGTTCTACTCTATTGACAGTAAGTGGGAATAAGATGAACATGGGGGGCGAGGAGTTCGATATTATCTATCATAGCACTACCGGACAAGTCTTTTTTTATGCAAATGCTATGACTTTGACCCTTGCTGTTACAGGTATAATTTGGAATGGAACTGCTTTTACTTATGAAGGTACAGTACTAACCAAACTTTAGTATAACTAATTTTAGAAAGGAATATGAGGATGTATGTCCTCATATTCCTTTTTTATTTATAACAATCCATCTTTAGCTTTTATTTTAATTTTTTTTTATTACAGAGGCTCTTGCAAAAATTCGATAAAAACCAAGAGTGTTTTTGCAAGAAGCTTTACAATCATTTTTTTATGAATTAAAGTATAAATAATAAAAGTTGTTTTCTTAAGAATTATGAAGTATATGTAATTAAGTAAAAAAAATAGGAGCATTTATGAAATATTGTACGCGGGTTTTATTTATTTTATTGCTGATAACTACTAATATCAATGCTGCAGAACTTAATTTTTCAAATAAAACTATTACTTTGGAAGAATGTATAAAAATTGCCGAAACGGCATCTTTGGATACGGCGATTAATGACATTCAAAAGTCAAATTATGACCTTGCGGTTATTAGTCGCTGGTTTAATTATTTACCTGATGTTGACTTTAATATGTATAAAAATTACTCATATCTCGACGTTGGTAAAGAAAACAACTATCAACTACCCCGTAATTATGCTGATTTTGAGGAAACTACCGGAAAATCAACAATTACAGGTACAAACCTGACCTTTAGACAAAAAATATTTGATGCGAATTTAGTAACTTTGCTAAGTGACGCTAACTCAATAAGAACAAAAAGAGATATAATTACGGATGAGTTTAAGGTGAATCTTCATGAAAAAATTCGTAGAAACTATTATGAAATTTTACTGAATGAGCAGAAACTGAATTATTACACGGCAATACTTGATAATTTTAAACCGGCAACATCCACCGGTTATGATGCTTTATTACATGCTGATGATAGAATAACCGCATTGAGAATAGAAAAAATCATACTCGATTTAAATGAGGCCGTAATAAATCAAAAACGATATCTGCTTTATTGTCTCCAGTTACCACTAAACAAGCAATTGATATTAACTACACCGCTTGTTTTTCCTGAACTTAATACGGACGCTGATAAAGCATCTGTTTTATTGAATAATACAAAGCTTAAAAATCTCCGCATAAAACTTTATGAAAATAAACGTACTTTTGCTATGGGATTTATGCAGTTTATTCCTAAATCCTCACTGTCTCTTGATACAATAATTAATGACAATCTGAAACTTGGTGTTGACGTTAATCTCGACGGCAGTAATTTCGGGGTAGACCTGATTGGTGAATATTTAATTTACCAGAATAAAGAAACCTATTATATCTACAAAGATGCTAAAGAACCGGTAATTACTTCTACAAATAATCCGAAATCTATTAATGACTGGAATATAAATGATACTAAATTAAAGCTACAGAGTACAATAAGTTTAGACAGAATTGCTTCTGCCGGTGTTGATATAAAAAGACTTAGAAATGCTGTTGAAATGGCTCAGATTGATATTACCCGTGAAAAGAACATTTTATTGATCAATTTTGAAAATATAGCACTTGATATATCTGGTCTAAAAAAAGATATTGAACTTGTTACAGAGAAGTTAGCCTATGCTCAGAGTAAAAAGGAACTTCTGAAGAAAAGTTCTCTTCAGGATGATATTGCAAAGCTTGAGTATTATGAATCGAGAAATAACGATATATTGTCATATACTGAGTCATTATTTAATACAAAATTAGATCTGATAAAAGCCTATATTATATATATGAGGGTTATCCAAGGAGGGGGGTATTTATGAAATTTGTTAATAAAATAGTTTTTATCGTGATACTGATTACAGTATGTTCATGTGGTTTTCCGGTAGTAGAAAAAAGATCCGAGATTGAGGATAATAATATAAAAGAATTGTATACTGAAATAACTAATGATGGTCTGATAATCAATGGAAGTATATCTAATGTTGATGATGTTGATTATTATCGTTTTACAGCCGGTATTGGTGTTGAATATACGATAAAGTTTAAAAGTATAAACCAGCTTGTTGCCCGAATGACAACTGATACTGAGGTGAACCTGGGATCTATTTATCCTTTAGAAAAAGAACCTTATTATGCTTATAACAGTTTTTATTCGAGTAAAAGTTATTATGTGTATATCAGTGTTTCGGCTAACGGTGATGAAAGCGGAGACTATCAGTTAAGTGTAACCGGTAAAATTGGTAATGATGTATATAACTATTAATCTGAAAAAAATGATTTGTTTTTTTACTTCATCAAATAAAAAGAAAAAATAATTAAACCTTTTTACTACTTAATGTATCTTAGTAGTTAAGGAGTTTTATAAATGAAAAAAATGGTATTTATTTTTGTATGTATGTTATTTGCATCGTTTATTTTCGCGAATGAAAAAGGTGAATTATTAAATTCTACGTTAAACAAAACAGGCAAGAATTATTCTACACAATTCCAATCTTTTGAGGCAGATAATTCAGAGAGTGGAATTATTAAAAATAAAAAACTTTTCTACACCGGTTGGTTTTATTGTATGGCTAACTCAACACAGGCATTTATTTTTACTGCTGTGGCTATGACAATTCAGCCTAATATGGGGTATATGTTTTTATTTACCGGTTTACCGGCATTTGTTAATATATTAGGAGCAAGTCTTATTCCGTTTGCCGGCCCTTTTATTACTTCTTTTTCAATGTTTATTACCGCAGCTGCCTGCTTTGTTGCAGGATTGGGATTTGGTGCTCCTTTACTGGTTGCAGCGGGGGCTAATTTAGTAATATCATCCTGGCTGGATATTGGAGCTGCTATACTTCAAATCAGTTCATTAGTTGATAATGAAAAAACTGAAGTTCAGAAAGTGTCATTACTTGCATCTGCGTTTTATAAAAATGAAAATGAGAATGGAATGGTACTCGGGGTAGGGTACAGGTTTTAAATGATTAGTTTTTAATAGAGCTTATTGCATAAAACAATACTTTTATATTTTATGCAATAAGCTTTTAATATAGATTCTTTACTGTTATTTTACTCCCCGAATACTGGCAATAACTTTTGAAAGTTCTATAAATCTTTGTGAAGATGATGACGCCCCGGTTACTGTATCAATTGAAAATGTATTTTGAGACTTCAACAGGGATGCTTCAAGTTTACCGATAGCATCTTTCCATGTCGTTTTATTTGTTTTAAGCATTTCACTGTTTACATAATCACTTGATTTTTTATCTTGTTTTTTTGCATCAAACTCATTATAATTAACAGCAGTTATTGCACCGTTTGTATACGTTACTGCAAGAGTTGCTGTATACCCTCTTCCATCCGGTTTATCACTCGCTGTATAAGTAGTGTTCATCGGTAAAACGGTTGAAGATTTATCGCCTTTTTGTGCTTTAATAAGTATTGCTTTAGCAAGTTCATTGAAAAGTTTCGTTGAAGTAGTTGCGCCGGTTACACTATCGACCGGAACTTTTTGTAATGATAGAATTTTTTTATTTAATTCTGTGTAAGCTTCTTGAGGTGCTATACCCGATTTAGGCTTCATGGTATTGGCATACATTTTATCGGCAGATTTTAAACTTCCTGTTGCATTAATATAATCCATCTTCGCTAAAACAATTTTATTCCCTTTAATCGTGATTTCAAGTTGCGGTTTCCATGATTTTGAATCATTAAAATCGTAAGTTCCAAAATAAACACCATCTTTATATGTGTTTTGAGCAAATACGATACAGGATGTTAAGATAAAAAATAATATAAAATGCCGTTTCATAATTTTTCCTCCTGCTTTATTATAAATAATACTATGATAAAAATCAATACTGTTTTGTTTAATGCAAATTGTTATTGTTTTTATGACTTATCATATTGAAGCTCTTGCAAAAATTTGAGATAAAATGAGTATTTTTGCAAGTAGCTCTATTGTATTTTTTAATGATATGAAATATCATTAATTATGTACCCGTATTCAGGAATATCTATTTATACAAAGCGAGGTGGTTACCATGAAAATATCAGTGAAATTATTAGTAAGTTTTGTAATTATTGCTTTTTTTACGCTTATCATTGGTGGTACCGGAGTAATAATCATTAATCAGAATAATAAGGTCAATAGATTTATATATGAGAAAGGGACTACCGGTATTTTTTATTTTGCTAAAATAGTTCCATTTTTTTATCATGCCCGGAATAATGTTGATCGATTTGTTTATGCAACGACTCAGAAAGACAGAGAAGAGGCAATTAAAGAAATTGGTTTTGCATCAGGTGAGGCTGATAAATTAACAAAACTTTATCAGAAAACAATGATTGATGAAAAAAGCAGAGAGTTATTCAGCATATTTGAGAAATCAAAAAAGGGGTATCTTGATACAGTTAATGAACTCTTTGGTATGATAATGAAAGGTGAAAAACGTGATACTTATATACAATTTTATACTACCTCGGTTAAAAATACGGAGAGTATTCACTCACAGGATATAATAAAAATTATTGATTATAATGCAGTTGCTACAGGTGATATTGCTGAAAAAAATCAGCGTCAGGCAACAAATGCTATAATTTTTCTGATATTTTTCACCGTTATTGCGTTTGTATTTGCCGTAGCTCTCGGGGTTTATACGGGTATTTATTCTATAACAAAACCTATTTCAAAACTGGTGAAATCATTGACTGAAAGCTCCTCGCAATTTTTAATATCATCAAAACAATTATCTCAGGCATCACAAGATCTTGCAAACGGTGCTTCAGAACAGGCTTCGTCAATTGAAGAAACTTCTGCATCGATAGAAGAGTTGTCTTCCATGGTTAAGTTAAGTGCGGATAATTCAAAAGAGTCAGCTAATCGTGCTGGTAAAACCAGAGAAGAGTCAGAAGCCGGTTATAGTGAAATGAAAAAAATGCTTCAATCTATGAAAGGGATAAGCGATTCAGCAGATCAGATACAATCCGTAATTGATGTTATTGATGAGATTGCTTTTCAGACAAATATGCTTGCATTAAATGCTTCTGTTGAGGCTGCACGGGCAGGCGAAGCCGGTATGGGGTTTGCAGTTGTTGCAGATGAAGTTAAACAATTGGCAAATAGAAGTGCTTCTTCTGCTAAAGAAACTGCAAAAATGATAAAACAAACAATAGATGGAGTAAATGAAGGTTTGGGAATATCAAAAAAACTATCTGAAATATTTGAAGAAATTCTTGTAAATTCTGATGTTGTAAAAAAACAGACAAAAGAAATGGAAGTTTCTTCGGCACAACAATCGGAGGGAATAGAGCAGGTTCAAAAAGCAATATTGGAGCTTGATAGCGTAGTTCAGAATAATGCAGCTTCATCCGAGGAAACCGCTTCAACTGCAGAAGAACTTGAAAATCAGGTGAAAAAAATCAATAATGTCATATCCGAGCTGGATGGACTTTTAAACGGGTTGAAAAAAGAAAATAAAACCATATCATCTGATGTTGTGACTGATAAGTTTTATCCGGGTAATGATTTCAACAGGAAAGATACAAGAAAGGCAATATCATATGAGATAAGTGAGGATGAGTAACAGTATAAATGGGTGCAGGTTAATCTCTAAAAATCCAATCAGATTTTTAGAGATTAACACAGATTTATTTTTTCATAGCACCCAATGGAAATATAGTTTTGTTATACATTTCATTAAGTACTTGTGCCATTCCGGTGTATATTGCTGAGAGTCCGCAAAAAATACCTTCATACCCGGCAATTTTAATTAATAGACTGTTTTCAAGTGCGTCTCCAATTGAAAGAAGAGCAAATAAAATTGTCAATGAACCGAAAATCACCATAGTTGCAATATTTGTTTTTATAGTACCGATAAAAAGTAGTGCGGTAAATATACCCCATACTGCAAGATATGCACTTTTTGCTGTTGAATCGGTTGCTTCTGCTATACCGAATTTAGGTAAAAGAATCATAGCAACAAGTGATAACCAGAAAAAACCATACGAAGTAAATGCAAGTGTACCGAAGGTGTTTTTCTTTTTAAATTCCATTGAGCCTGCAATAACCTGTGCAATACCACCGTAAAAGATACCCATAGCTAGAATCATCGAGTTCATCCCATAAAAACCAGCATTATGAATGTTTAAAAGTACCGTTGTCATCCCGAAAGCAAGTAACCCCAGAGGTGCCGGATTTGAATATGTATCGTTCATTGTATCTCCTGATTATGGCGGTACTTATATCATTAAAGTTTTATTTTATCAATCTGAATGTGAAGAAATGAGAAGTTAGAGATTTAAGTGGATTCGTTTTGAATAACCTTACAAAAAAGTGGTAATATAGTGTTGTTTGTTAATTTCCGGCTAAACTTCCTGAAAATTGTAAATAATATGCAGTTTTTACATGGTTCCCCCTTTAATATATACGGAGGCACTTATGAAAAAACACAATGACACACAAAAGCAAATCGGATATAATGAAACTGAGGATACAAAAATGACATCACGTTACATTAATCCATATGCCGATTTTGGTTTGAAAAAACTAAACAAACAGTCGGGATTATGCATTCAGATGGTTTTACTATAGAGCAAATGGTTAAGTATACCGGGCTTGGTGATACAGACATCAGGAAGTTAATCAGGGATTTTAATAACTGACAAAATATACTCACAATTTTCAAACAGGTATTACGAATGAGAATAAACAAAAACATTGTATTATTATACATTTTCAGTTTTTTTAAAAACTTTCTGATATTCGGTGCTGTTAGTGTACCTTTTTATCTTCATAAAGCGGGACTTGATTATAAAGGAATGTTTATATTAGAGGCTGTTTTTTCAATCGGGATGGTAGTCTTTGAAATACCGACGGGTATTATTGCCGATAAATTCGGCAGGAAGATTTCACTTCTTCTAGGAACATTAGTCTTTGGCGGTTCTTTTTTTATTTTCGGTTTTGTTCCGGTATTTCATATTCTGATCGTGGCGCAGATTATTTGTGCATTGGGTATGACGATGTTAAGCGGGGCTGATCGTGCGCTATTGTATGAGGTTATACAAAAATCAAAAGCTTCAGATAAATCGGGTCGTATTATGGCGCGGTATGATGCGTTTGGAACTGCAGGGATGCTTGTTGCTTTTCCGCTGGGTTCATTATTTGTCGGAAGTGGTATAGTTTCATACACTGATGCGTTAGGACTTGTTTTTATTGCAACGGCATTAGCAATATTATTATCAGGTGTTTTTATACTGTTCGTTACTGAAGACCGGGGGGGAATACATTCAAATACATCTATAAGTTCATTACAATTGGGAATCAATGGGTTCTTTTACACGTTCAAGCACCCGAAACTGCGTGTATTCGGTTTAAATTATGCACTTATTTCATCACTTACATTTTTTATGTTCTGGTTTTATCAGGCATTATTGTTAAAAAATCATTTTCCTGTGACATTTCTTGGTTTTGTTGCATCCGGGTTTAATTTTACCGCAATGATTTTGCTCTTTTTTACACCATTTTTTGAAAAGAAACCGGGTATTAAAAACACACTTTTTCTGTCGTCTCTAATACCCGGTGTTTTATACATTCTGTCATCGTTTATCCCGGGAGTTTTTATGGCTTTCATTGCCATATTCGGTGTGACAAATTTCAGAATGTTGCGAATGCCTATGCTTAATTCACTTATGAACAAACATATTGAAGATGGTAACAGAGCAACCGTTTTATCAGGTATCTCAATGATAGAACGGTTGTCAACAACTCTTTTGTACCCGATAGTCGGAATGTTGACTGATATATCGTTATCAATTTCATTTCTCGTTCTTGGTATAATCACGGTTATTTTATCTGTTTTATTACGGGTTGAAGAAGAAACGTTAGTCTGAAATCGAGTATAATTGTGTAAAATCCTCCAGGCTGATTTTAAGCAGTTTGAGTTTTTTGATAATTCTCGGTAATTCTTCCTCAATAAATACTTCTTTCTGCATTTGTAAAACCATATTTTCAGCACCTGGACTAACGAAATAACCGATTCCCCGCTGATTAAATATTATATTTTTCTCCTGCAGGGTTGTATATGTCCGGTTAACGGTATTAGGGTTTACTTCCATGGAAATGGCAAACTCACGTACAGATGGCAGGCGTTCACCTTCTTTCCATATCCCTTTTAATATGTTTTCACAAATCAGCTCTCCTATCTGGATATATATGGGGTTACTCTGATCAAACAACATTATTTTACCTCTAATTTTTTCATTCTAATATAGGAGATTGAATACAAGGCTATTGGTAAAAGTATTAAGAATATATTCCATACAACTGATAATACGGGAAAGTTCATACTATCATTGAATACTCCGAATGAATTTGGCATCGTAGACCCGAACGATTTCATAAAAAAATCAACAAGAGAAAGTGACATAAAAGTCATTACCGAAATGCCGGTAATAATAAAGAATGCTATGATTGATAACGTAGTTTTCATAAATCGCGAACTTTTAAATAGAAGAGATCCGGTAAAATATATAGAATGTAAAACAATAAAAAATCCGAATGATTGAAGCATATCTAATGTAAACGGGTTAAAAAAAGCTAATGCTGTACCATGAGAAATAAAACTGATCACCTTAATAAATGATGATGTAATTATAATCGTTGTGATTGATGCAATAAATAATATAAAAAGCGTATTGATAAGTTTAGCTGCAAACCGTTCAACATTGCTGACCGGTACCATAAGAAATGCAATAAGTTGTTCTGTATCATACGTGGCAGGAAATGCTTTGCTTGCCATAATTAAACCGGCAATTATTATTACTCCGGTAAAATTTGAGTAGTCGGTTGTTGTGATATTAAATCCGCTCATTATACCGCTTAATAGAATAAGACCGCCGATTATTCCAAGGAAAATTGAATAAAATCTCATTGTACCAAAAAGTTCATTTTTTAACAGATAAAAAAAACGTTTAGCATTAAAAACGCTGTTATGTATTGTAATCATTTGTTACCCCCGTTCTTGCTATTAATATAATTAATTGTATTGGTATCTCCGAGTAATACCGCATTAAGCAGATATTCAAGTACTCCGTGATCTGCCTGCGCATTTTCATCAACAACAAGGGCTGAGTACCCGCCGGGAATCTTTTCTGAATAAATGACATATTCCGGTGATTCCTCAAGTGATGGAAGCAATTTCACCGCAATTCCAGATGTTAGCTTGTTGATATCAGATTGTATAAGTATTGATCCTTCATCAAGAACGAGTATTTCATCAAAAATATTTTCAAGTTCACGAAAATGGTGGGTTGAAATAATAACACTCCGGTTTTCATTAATAAAATCAGCTAATATTTTACGAATCATTTTTTGAGACGGTATATCAAGTCCGTTTGTCGGTTCGTCGAAAATCAGTATTTTTGCTCCGGTTGCAAAACCGAATGCAAGCATAAATTTCTTCTTCTGCCCAAATGACAGAGTATGTAATAATTTAGTGTTATCAATAGAGAACTCATTGAATTTATCAAATGAAAATGCCGGATAAAAAGGAGCGTTTAATGTTGCATACATTTTTCCGGTTGTATTGGGCAGAAAAAAAGATTCAGGAATAAAAAATATCTGTGATGCTACTTCCGGTCGCCTGTCCGAACTTTTGTGATTTAATACAATGGCTTCGCCAGAATGAGGAAATAAAAGACCGCTTATTATTTTGAGTAACGATGTTTTACCTGATCCGTTTTTACCGATTAAACCGTATATTTTTCCTTCGTTAATTGTAAGTGATACATTATTAAATAATTTTTTTGAACCATACGCAAAACTGACATTATTCAATGAAACCATAAATTCTCCTTTGTTAGTGTAGTATGTAACTAAGACACTTATAACATACTGTATGTTTTTATTTATTACAAGTTAATTTGTATATTTATGATAATTAATTTACAATCGAGCCTTACTATACAATATGAAAGAGGAAATACAATGGATGGAAAAAAAAGAAGTGATGTGAAAATCGGGCAACAGGTTTCAATCGTGTTAAAAGAAGATCAGAAAACTGGAAAGTTAACAGAAGGGGTTGTAAGTGATATATTAACAAATTCAGCAGAACATCCACACGGAATTAAAGTAAGACTTGAAAGCGGTTTCGTAGGCAGGGTAAAAAAATAGGCTGATGTGGTTATTTTATTCGTTGCATGAGAAAATAATTCCTTCACTCTTAATCGTTTTAATATAACGCGGATTTTTCGGGTCGTCCTCAATGAGATTGCGTAACATATGAATGTGGACAGATAGAGTATTATCATTGATGTGGTTCTCATTACTCCATATATTCTGATAAATTTGTTCACGGGTAAGCAGTGTGTTTTTATTTTTTACAAGATAAAAAAACAAATTGAATAATTTACTGTTTAATTCAATGTTTTTACCGTTTTTATCAACTTTGTACCGGAGAAAATCAAATTTGAATTCTCCAACTTCAATGATTTCATCTAATGTGTTATTTTTATTATTAATTAAATTTTCATTAGTTTTAAGAAGTTTTTTTACGCGGATAATTAATTCTTCAAAATAAAATGGTTTTGTTAAATAATCATCGCATCCGATAGTGAAGTTTTCAATTTTTGATTGAATTGAATCTGCTGTTGAGATAATAATAACAGGTGTTCTGATAAACTGATCGCGGAGAGATTTTAAAATGATTGAACCATCCATATCACCAAGATGAAGATCAAGAATTATCAAATCAACAACCGTATTGCCTAAAATCGTGTATCCATCACGACCTGATGCTGCTTCGTGAAGTATAAAATTGTCTTTAGAAAGTGAATTGATAATCGTTTGTCTCAAATAGAGATCATTTTCTATTATCAGGATGGAATATTGCCTCAAACTATCTCCTTAATAGAAGTTTTATTAAATCGTACTATAAAACTTGCTCCGGAAAAATTTCTGGAATCATCAAGTATAAGTGTAGAGCCAATAATTTCAGATATTTTCCTGACAAGGTAGAGCCCCAGGCCTGTTGACTGCTCCATTCCTGTCGGTTTTGCAGAAAGTTTCTGAAACTTGGTAAACATTTTTCCTTTATCATTTTCTGAAAAACCCGGACCGCTGTCACGGATATGCCATTGTACATGCTGATTATCTTCTGTGATTATAATAGAGATGTATCCATTTTTAAATGTATATTTGATTGCGTTATCAATTAAATTTTCCAGTATTATTTTTGTTAGAAAATAATCACTGTAAATAAAGCAATCACCATGACTTTCTATTGTAATTGATATTTGTTTCATTGTGCAATACTTTTTACAATTATTTATAATAAGGCCGGTAAGTTCTGTAATGCTTATTCGTTCTGAAATAGTACTGGTAAAACCCGAGTCAACTTTCAGATATGCCATAATATTTTCATTAAATTTTTTTAAATCTCTCGATGCCTGATGTACCGTTTGATATCGTTGATCAAAAGGATTTTCATCTGAAAGTTGATTTGTTGTATGAAAAAGGTACGTAATCGGTGAAGCAGAGTTGTGGGTCAGTATATGAAGTAGTGAATTTCGTAAGTCAACAAGTTGTTCTTTCAGTAATAATTGTTCATGAAGATTTTTATTGTTATTTTCAAGATTTTTTGTTTGATCGCTAATCAGTTTGAGCAGATAATTAAAATTGGTATTTACAACTGAAAACTCATCATCAGAAGAAAAAATCAATTCCTGAGTATAATCACCATCTATTTTTTTTTGAATATATTTGCCAAGTAATTCAATTTTAGAAATAAGTTGTTTTGATATATAAAAACCCATAAGAACAGCTGTTAATAATGCGAAGACTGCTACACAGAAAATAATGTAAAAAATAGAAAGACCTTCCTGATTGATATTTGTTACAGGTATTAAACTTATCAGATTGATATTAATTTTTTTTACAGGTAAAATCACAACGTAATAGTGTTTTTTATTAATTGTGATTGTATCACCTGTTTTACTTTCTGATAAAATATTCAAGTCATTAATTATTCCAATAGAATTATGATTTTGAGTAATAATTGATAGTTTATTTTTTTGTAAAATAAGTAAATCAATATTGATTTTTGTTGATTCATACGCTATTTGTGAGAGGATTTTATTAAGCGATAAATCTATAGAAAAGACACCTTTAAAAACACCTTCTTTGTTTTTTACACCTCGAGTAGCAGAAATAACAATATCTTTTGTAATATATTCTTCATACGGGGCTACCCATTGTACTGTTTCAGATTCTTTTCCGGCGATATACCATGGCCGATTATATATTGAATAATTTTCAGGTGGAATCCATTCAGGGCTGACGATAATTTGATTTTTTTCAGAGCCACCATAATACATCCAGGTATTTTCCGGAAATACTATTCTAAAAAAATCCCATTCCTTTATTTTTTGTTTTATTAAATCCGGGTTATCGAAAATTGAAGATAAATCTTCTGTATTTGAAAGAGCGAAAACCAGTTCTTCAACCCTGTCAATATAGGTATCTATAGCATTGTATTTAATAGCCTGTAAAAAAGATGTTTGTGTAATTATAAAATTATGAACATTTTTTTTGTGAATAATAAATGAAAATAAAGTGCTGAAAATTAATATCGGGATAATAACGAGCAAAACGAATATTGTTATAAATTTACTTCGAACAGTTTTTTTCATGCAACATCCTGTTTACGGATTGTAGTTTAAGAACATACTATTGTCAATAGAACCTTTGTTTTTTTTAATCCGGATGTTATTATTGTGAATGTTTGTTATATCAAATGGTATGATTGTAATAATAATGTGATATTAATAACAATATGCTTGACATCGTTGTTTTTATATTGTACTTATATTCACAACAAGTGATATGCGAGGCACAACAAATATCTTTGTTTCAGTATTAAGTTGGATTAGAATCAGAAAGGAGGCATGTATGTTTATGAAAGTAACAAATCCCGAAGAACTTGAAGTTCTTATTGAGAGAGTAAAAGAATCGCAGAAGAAATTCGCGACATTTACTCAAAAACAGGTTGATGAAATCTTTAGAGTCGCGGCGGTTAGTGCTAATTCGGCACGAATTGTGTTGGCAAAAGAAGCGGTGGAAGACACCAGTATGGGAATCATGGAAGATAAAGTTATAAAAAATCATTTTGCTTCCGAGTACATTTATAACCAGTACAAAGATGAAAAAACCTGCGGTGTGATTGAAGAAGACAAGTCATTTGGTATAAAAAAGATTGCAGAGCCGATAGGAATTATTGCCGGTGTAATCCCGACTACAAATCCAACATCAACTGCTATTTTTAAATCATTACTTGCACTGAAAACGAGAAATGCAATTATCTTTTCTCCGCATCCAAGAGCAAAACGATGTACGATTAATGCTGCTAAAATCATACTGGAAGCTGCTGTTAAAGCCGGCGCTCCTGAACATATTATCGGCTGGATTGATGAACCAACTGTTGAGTTGTCACAAATGCTTATGAAACACCCTGATATTAGTATGATACTGGCAACCGGCGGACCGGGCATGGTTAAAGCGGCGTACAGTTCGGGTAAACCGGCTATTGGCGTCGGACCTGGAAACACACCGGTAGTGATTGATGAAACGGCAGATATTCAAATGGCTGTAAACTCAGTGTTATTGAGTAAAACCTTTGATAACGGGGTTATATGCGCTTCAGAACAATCTGTGGTTGTTCATAAAGATATTTATGATGCTGTTAAAGAAGAATTTTCAAAACGCGGTGCATATATACTGAATAATGAAGAAAAAGAAAAAGTAGGGAAGACGGTTATTGTCGATGGTCATGTTAACGCAAAAATTGTCGGTCAAAGTGCATTTGCTATTGCAGAATTATCAGGTATTAAGGCAGATGAAAAAGTGAAAGTTCTTATCGGTGAAGCGCAATTGATTGATGAGAGTGAACCTTTTGCCTTTGAAAAATTATCCCCGGTTCTTGGTATGTATAAAGCGGATGATTTCACTGATGCTGTAGAAAAAGCTGCAAAACTGGTTGAGTTCGGCGGTTTTGGACATACATCGGTTATTTATACAAAAGCGACTAATAAAGAACGTATTGCTCAATTTAGTGAAGCGGTAAAAACTGCACGAATTCTTGTGAATATGCCTTCTTCACATGGTGCAATTGGTGATATTTATAACTTTAAACTGGCTCCTTCACTTACATTAGGCTGCGGATCATGGGGCGGCAATTCTGTGAGTGAAAATGTCGGTGTAAAACATCTTATAAATATCAAGAGCGTTGTTGAGAGGAGAGAGAATATGTTGTGGTTTAAAGTTCCGCCTAAAATTTATTATAAATATGGTGCATTACCGGTTGCTTTACAGGATTTATCAGGTAAGAAAAAAGCATTTATTGTAACTGACAGAGCATTATCTGATATGGGATATGTGGAAAAGGTTACAGTGATACTTGATGAAATCGGTATTGATTACGAAATATTTAATGAGGTTTTACCTGACCCGACATTAACAACGATTAATAAAGGACTTGAATTAATCAATAAGTTTAAACCTGATGTCATAATTGCTTTGGGTGGCGGTTCACCGATTGATGCTGCTAAAATAATCTGGATGTTGTATGAACACCCTGATGTTCACTTTGACGGTTTGGCTTTGCGGTTTATGGATATACGAAAACGAATTTATACATTTCCGGCTCTCGGTAAAAAAGCAGCAATGGTTTGTATACCGACAACATCAGGAACCGGTTCTGAAGTAACACCGTTTGCCGTTGTAACCGATGATGCGACCGGTATTAAATATCCGATAGCTGATTATGAATTAACACCTGATATTGCGATTGTTGACCCGGAACTTGTTATGTCAATGCCGAAGGGGTTAACGGCCTATTCGGGGATTGATGTGTTAACTCATGCAATTGAAGCGTATGTTTCGGTTTTTGCAACCGAGTTTACCAATGGTTATGCACTTCAGGCAATGGATATGGTTTTTAAGTATCTTAAACGATCGTATGATAATGGCGCTGATGATGTTGAGGCAAAAGAAAAAATGCATTATGCTTCATGTCTTGCCGGGATGGCTTTTGCTAACGCATTTTTGGGGATTTGTCATTCAATGGCGCATAAACTCGGTTCTACATTCCATTTAGCTCATGGTCTTGCAAACGGTTTGCTGTTAAGTCACTCAATCATGTTTAACTCAACTGATGCTCCGAGAAAACAGGCTGCATTTGCACAGTATAAATATCCTGAGGCTAAAAAAAGATATGCAGAAATTGCTGATTATTTGAAACTTGGCGGTACCACCGATGATGATAAAGTTCAAAAACTTATTGAGGCAATCGAAAAATTGAAAGCTGATATAAAAATACCGGATTCATTAAAAAATGCCGGCGTAGTTTTGTCAGAATTCTATGCTAAGCTTGATTTAATGTCTGAAATGGCATTTGATGACCAGTGTACGGGAGCTAATCCAAGATATCCTCTCATTGCTGAAATTAAACAATTGTACATCAATGCTTTTAACGGAGAACTGAAAGAAGTTTAAGTGGAATTGTCGTAGTTTAAAAGGGGCTGTTTTCAGTGATGAAACAGCCCTTTAGTTTTTCGGAAAAATTCTGTCATTAGATTTTTTATAAACATCTAAATCATTTCTTTTTCCTATCGCAATTATTTTAACTATTATCTCATTTTGATTAAAACAATAAACTATTCTTATTTTCTTATTATCAACATACATTTTTCTTAAGCCGGTTAAATCAAATCCATGTTTATTACCTAATTCTTCACCTAACTGGGGATTTATAGAGATTTTTATTTCTTCTTTTTACCGTTTCGTAAATATCACGATATTCAATTATTTCCATTGTTTCCTTCATATTTTCGTATTCATCATATGGAATAATTATAGCTTCCATTTCATTATTTCTTAAAACAACAACTTTTTCTAAAGTATGAGCTTTTATTTTATTCAGTACTTCGCTGAAATTTCTGGTTAATTTAGTAGAGGGGATAATTTCTTCTTTTGTAAATGTTAACATGTGTTATCCTTTGAGTTAATATACAAGTAATAATACATGTTATAATTTGAAAAATCAATAGATTTTTAAGTTTCAAACACTTTTTTAGAAATACTTGACCAAAAGAGTTTGATAAATTATCATTTAAAAAAAAGTCAGGAGTCAGCATGGAAAAAAAAGAGTCTCACTGTATTAGTTTACTCTACCCGTCCGGTGCAAAATCAAATTACCATGAAAAAACAATTATTAATAAGCAAGGTGAAAAGGATCTCGATTTAGATAGACTTTTTGATGCCTTAATTCCAAATGGAAAAATTGGAAGAGAAAAAAGATTACTTCAGGAAACTATAAAGGATATGCTACTTAATGCAAATAGTGATAATGAAATAATTAAATACAGGCAGGATATATTCGAAGATCTTTTGACTTCTCCAAACCTGTTTAATACTTTGAAAGAAATTACACCTGATTTACTTGCTTTAAGCAGTGCTGCAGGGTATCTAAAACAGGATAATACAGACTTTTTTATTATGGTGAATAAACTGGTTGAAGTTGAAAGTTATGTTGTATGTATATATAAATTACATTCTGTTTTAAATACAATTGATAATCTTCGTTCTGAAGGTTTTCAAAAACTTAAACATTTTGTTGAAAGTTCATATAATAATGAAGCTTTCAAAATATTAGAAAAGAACCTGCCGGAGTTGCTTAAAAGCATACGGGGACTTCAGAGTATTACGATTGGTGTAAATCTGAATGGTTCTTTACAGCCATATGAAGCTACCCTTGTATCAATAAATGAAAAGAAGTATGTTGAACCGGTATCCGCATTACAAAAGCTTCTTGGTTATAATGAAACTCTCACCGGGATTGGAGAAATCCATAAAGAACCCGATGCCAATTTTAATTCTGAAAGCATGATGTCTGTCCCTATTGTTAGAGACGGAAGTTCAATTCTAAACCCATTATTAAGAGATGTTTCATTTGTGATGGATAAAATTGGGAAAAATCTGCAGAATCAGATAAAAAAATATATTAATATAAACACATCTCTTTTCACAGGACTTAACAATGAAATATTATTTTATATTGGAGCTGTTGAATTTTTAAATAAACTGAAAGAGAGCGGACTTCCTGTGTGCCGGCCTCAAATTATAGATAAGGAAAAACGGGTATTTGAAGTCGAAAATATTTACAGTCTTCATTTAGTTCTTCAGAACTATAAAAAGGGTAGTGATAATCAGACTCCTATAGTAAAGAATAATTTTAAATTTAATGATGATGGAAGAATCGCTATTTTAACAGGGCCAAACCGTGGTGGGAAAACAGTAATAACACAAGCCGTTGGCTGGGTACAGATACTTGCTCAGGCAGGTTTTTTCATACCCGGAACAAGTGCGGTAATAAGTCCGGTTGATAGTATATTTACCCATTATCAGATTGAAGAACGACCGGATAATCAAACCGGTAGATTTGGCGATGAAGCAAATCGTTTTTACGAGATATTTAACTCCATTACTTCTCACTGTCTTGTATTATTAAATGAATCATTATCAAGCACAAATGCCGGCGAAAGTCTTTATATTGCACAGGATATTATCAGTACATTCAGACTTGTGGGGGCACGAGTCGTTTTTGCGACCCATCTCCATGAGCTAGCAGAAAAGGCGGATGAACTTAACGCGAAAGTTCAGGGGAAAAGTAAGGTTTTTAGTCTTGTTTCACAGGTTCTTGATGGTCAAAATACTTTTAAGATACTAAAATCCCCACCGATGGGGCATAGTTTTGCACAAAAGATGGCTGAAAATTATAATATCAGCTTCCGGCAATTAGTAACAATGTTACAAACAAAAGGATTGGTTGATTAAAAAGAGGGTGGTGTAAATTTGAATATGGTATGATTTGGCATAATGTAGTTTTCTAAAATGTATTACTGTAACTGCACGGGCGAGAAACCCGTGGGGTACTTCATGAGGAGTTTAGTCGCGGATATCAGGAAGTTTCACGCGGAGTTACGGAGACGCTGAGTTGGATTTTTTTTTGTATTTTTATAGTATAAAAATGAACAATTATTTGATGTGAGAGAATAACAAGTGTTATTCAAAAATCCCGGGTTATTTTTAAAATTTTATTATCTGAAAATCCTTTTCATCAGTGTTCTATTCTCTCTCCGCGAACTCACAAACTCCGCGTGAAACACTCTTGAAAAAAAAGTTTGAAAACCTCAATATTTTTCTTATCTGCGGTTAAATAATCTTGAATTATGCCATGAAGAGGGGGTTTTTGTTTTAAATCCGAAAAACTTCGAGAATTTCTTCCTTATTTTTACCCATTGCAAAATAATCAGATGCCTCTTCAATTTTAGAAGTATCATTACAGTTTTGAACAAGATCCTCATCATGTTCACTCAAGAAAAATTTAAGTTTTAATTGACGAAGAAGTACTTTTTTCTCACCTTTGACTTCACCTTTCATCATCCATTCTGCACCATGCAGTCTTTCAAATGTATTTACATAAGCCATTTTTTTGCCCTCCTGATAATTTAGCACTGTATTCTCAAATTTCTTATCAATATCAATAGGTAACTTAATCACCCAGTCTATAAAGTTGAAAAGTACCCGTATATATTCCTCACTAAACCCTTTTTCAAGCAACAGTATTGTCAATCTGGTTTTCAAATCCAATTTCTTTTGTTGCTCTTTATTGCAAGTATGCCATTCTAACAAGCTATATGTTACCAAAGCAAAGGGGTTTTGTAAAGTTAAAAGTAGTTCACCCTGATCTTTAAAGTCTGTTATCTTCTTGTATGGAAATGTGAATTTATATTCAAACTCTTCAAACTTAAATTGATAGACGTTGTTAATATTTTTATTACTGCCGTCAGTTAAAAGCGCAACGCTCAGGATATCATGATTATATCGGTCTTTGATTCTGGTATAATAGTGAAGCATTCTTTCTGCAAAGTCTTTTTTGCGTGTTCCCTGAACTTCAATGTGGATATAGAGGATGCTTTTTTTCCCATTTTTAAGGGTGACTACTATTAATTTGTCTGCAACTTTATGGGTATGATATGATTTAGAAAATATCTTCTGAAGCTCTTTGTCTTTATGTTCAACCGGTTGTGTGAAATCAATTCGATTATACAATGCCGGGAAGTAGAAATCAAAAAAATCGGCGGTGAATGCTTCGATTAAACTTTTCCAGGCTTCATCATATTCACTTCGTTGCGTTGTTTTATAGTTCTGCACATTGTACTCCGTTTTTATCTCTACTTCTATTAAAGTGAAAAACTTGTAAAATCTGCGGGGATTAATGAAAATTTATCTATTTACATTTGCGTTTATCTACGGTTAAATAAACTTGAACTATGTTATGTGGAAGTTAGAAAATTTAGCCATAGATTAATGCTGATGAAAGCAAATGGGGGGGGGGCAGGAGGGTATATGAATACAGCGGTAATAAAAAAACAGATATTTAATGATATTGAAATTTTGAATGAAACAAAATTACTGGATTTACTTAATTATCTTAATTTTTTAAAAAATCGGGAAGAAAATGATCCGACTCTTGAAATAATTGAGAATGATGATTTTTATAATCAGTTAAAACGTGGTATCACAGAAAAAGAAAATGGGCAGGTATTTGACTGGAATAGCAGTATATGAAAGTACTCATTTCAGAGTCAGCTTTAAAGCAATATAAAAAATTAATAATTCATTAAGTTCATAGAACTTAATGTTTGGTATATTTTTTGACTTTGTCTGCTATTTTGTTAAAATTATTGTCAGGAAGTTTCACGCGGAGTTAGCAAGACGCGGGGGTTTAGAGACCTGGTATGAATTATCTCATTAACTCTTTCATCGTATGAACGTTTATTTCCGGTATTCTATCAATTATTAAATCTGCTATTGATAAATCCTGGTTACCAGAGTTTATATTTTTATACCCGATACATTTCATACCAGCTTTTTTAGCTGCAATCGTACCGCTTTTAGAGTCCTCAATTACAATGCATTTATCTGGATTCACGCCTAATAATTCTGAAATTTTTAAAAACACATCCGGTTCCGGTTTGCTTTTTTCAACTTCTTCTCCACTTATCCAATTATCAAAATATTGAGAAATACCTATTTTATTTATTACCGCTTCAATGAAAACTCGTGGAGATGAAGATGCTATTCCCATTGGTATTTTATTTAGTCGGATTTCTTCCAGTAACTCTTTTATTCCATCAATTGCTTTATAATCGCTCTTTTCCAAAAAATGTAGTTTCGTAGTCATTTGAAGCTCAATCAGTTCATCTATTGTTTTTTCAATTGAATATTCGTTTTGTATGATTTGCCACATCGCGCAATTTGTATATCCGACAAATCTTTCTAAATAACTTTTTGATTCATTTATATTTAATTTTCTCAAAACCATTTGATCAACTTCAAAGTGTAACGGTTCGCTGTCAATTAAAACACCGTCCATATCAAATATTACTGCTTTCAATTTTTCACATCCTACCCTGATAAATAAAATTATTTTTTATCGACACCCATTTGTAAAATACACTAAACATTCCAGCCTGACAAATCAATTGTATCCGATTTAAAATTCTGATATATTCTCATTTGTTTTGCTGAAAATTTTAAAACACAGTAATCCGGATCTGTAACTCCAAGCGGATAATACATTGTATCTCCATCGTGCCATATCATATCCTTTGTCATTTGGTCAGTTAATACTTCCATTGTTCCAATTAGCATAACACCTCGAAAAAATCGTTTGTCAAAAAAATAGAGACTTGCTTTATTGTTGAGTTGATATTGCTTTACTCGCATCGATGAAGTGTTTGTTGTAAAATAAAAAGCAGAAAGTCCCTCTCTTCTTCTGGGTGGAAGCATAGCTTTGGTATTTGGAAAACCCGATTCATCCACAGAACTAATTATTGATACGCCAATTCCATCGATCATTTTCTCAATTGCTTCATTTGATATTGCCATCATTCGCCTCCATACAATTTTTATAATTGATAACCTATGTTATTTATAATGTCAAATAATACAGTTTTTGTTTGTATATCAGTCATAATAAAAACAAAAAATAATTGTTTAAATTTGTCTAAAATTGTTTTATACTAATAGCAATAAAAAAGCTATACTCAAGGTTACTATTAATGAAAAAAATGATGCCGATGCGGTTACGGGTTCTTCTGACAATTCTCCCCATTGCAATAGTGCCAATTCTGGTTGTAGCACTCGTTACCGTTGGGTTGATACGTGATAGAATGATAAATCAAAGTAGAGTTTTCTATTCAAATATTGTAAGCCAGGTGGAAACCAATATTGATTTTTTTTATAATCAATATGCAATTGTTTTATCTGATATTACCCAAACCGAGTCTTTTTTAACCATTGTTAACCAGCCTCAAGCCAGAAACTTTAGAGAACAGCGGATCGATCTTGAGCGGGAAGACAGACTTTCTGTTTATGGAAGAGTCAGAACTACAATAACAACACGGTCAAAAGGTGATTTTATACTTCTTGAAACAGACAGGTATGATCACGATAGAAAAAAAGATTTTATTCTCACAAAATTCTCTGTTAATGATATCGTACTAACTGATAAAAGTAACTTTTTTGATTCTTCAGTATATAAAGTTATGAATGAACGTATGAATATGCAACCGGTTTTTTCTGTTGCATCATGTATGGGGTTAAACGGGTATGAACTTGATATCAGACCGGGTTTTTTTGCTCCATTTCTGCAGGATGGTTTTAACAATATCACAAAAGCTGTTGGTATCGTAGAAACAAAGGATTTTATTAGAGATTTGTATAAAAAAAATACAAGTTTACAATCAGGTACTATATATATATTAGATCAATTTGATAATGTATTATCAAGAAATCATCCTGATTTTGATGATTATTATGATTATGACAAAACAAAGAAGAAATATATTTTAAACCCGGGTGATCCGCTTTATGATTCATTCACAAAAATGAGTTTTTTAGAGTATAATTTATTGAATACAGATCCTGCAATATTACAGAACATTTCAATTGAAAATGAAATAGCTGAAAATGATGATGATGAATACTCGGTTAAGTCAAGGATTATAGAATACAAAGGGATAAAATATTTGTCATTCTTTACAATTTCTCCGTTGTCCGGGGCAAAGATAGCTTATTTTCATCCTGTTAAACAGATATTAGGTCCGATTGTTCAAATGGTGAATATGATATTAATAATTGCTTTTATAGTCACAATCGTAGTGTTAATAATAAGCCTTTTTATCTCCAGGTTTTTTACAAAACCAATTGTTGATTTAACAGACGCTGCCCGGGTTATTAAAAGCGGTGATTATACAAGTACTGTCAATTCACGAAAATATTTTGGTGAATTTGTTGAACTCGGTGAAACGTTTAACAGTATGGTTGCTCAGATAAACACATACAATCAGGATTTGGAAAGGCTTGTAAAACAAAGAACTGAAGAATTGCATGATGCTAACAGTCACTTAAAGACTGCAAATAATGATCTGGTACATATCAATGATAAAAATAAAAAAGAATTACTCATGGCACAACGGATTCAGATGTCACTTATTCCAAAAGTTTTTCCACATTCAGATATTATTTCATTTTCCGCCCTTTATTTACCAATGGAGGCATTAGGCGGTGATTTGTATGATGTGTATACAATTTCAGAAAGAAAATTCGGTATTTTAATACTTGATGTTTGTGGTCACGGGGTTCCTGCCGCATTAATTACTACGATGGCTAAAATGTCTTTCAGTACCAATTCAAAGCTGTTTTTTCATCCTGATAAAGTTATGGAGTCATCAAATAAAGATTTATGTGAGGCAATTCAAGGTTCAGGTGATTTTCTCACAGCATTTTATGGCATTATAGACATTGATAGTATGACGATAGAATATTCTAACGCAGGTCACAATGATATGTTAATAATTCACTCTGACGGGGAAATTACACCGATGGGAACAAATGGTCCGGTTGTCGGGGTGTTTAATGATATGGAGTTTGGTTCTGCTACGGTCAAACTGCATCCTAAAGACAGAATTGTTCTCTATACCGATGGAGTAACTGAGGCCATGAATTTTGAAAAATCATTGTATATGACGGAAAGACTGATTGATATTATAAAACAGAACACACACAAAACATCAAAAGAGTTTACTCAAATTCTTTTTGATGATATTATGACTTTTAAAGGAGATGTGCCTCATAATGATGATATTGCTGTTATCGTAACAGATGTTATATAAAAAGATGTTAAAATTAAATAAAACTGTGAAGGAAATATGGAAAATAAAGAAAGAAAGTTTGTGGCAACCTGTTCAACGGGGCTTGAAGAAATTTTAAAGGGCGAGGTTGAAAAGTGCGGTTGTGAAGTCGAGAGTGTTGGCAAGAATACAGTGAGTTTCTATGCGGATACCCGGTCGATTTATATGTTGAATATGAGTTCAAGAGTCGCTGTTCATATACTGCGGTATATTGATAATTTCTTTTTTAGAAATGCAGATGATATTTATAACCGTGTTTTCCGTATTGAATGGGAAAAATATTTTTCGTATGATAAAACAATCAGAATTGATATGAAAGGTAGTACGAAGAATCTGAAAAACACTCATTTTGGTGTTTTACGGGTTAAAGATGGTATTGTTGACCGTTTTAAAGATAAAACAGGTGAACGGCCTTCGATATCAAAAGGTGACCCTGATATTCAGATTACTATTTATGTGAATGAAAATCAGGCAATTATCTATCTTGACAGTTGCGGGCTTCCGCTTTTTAAAAGAGGATATAGAATTCAGCATGGTGATGCTCCGATTAAAGAAGATCTTGCAGCAGGCATTTTATTGTTATCCGGGTATGATGGAACGAAAGATTTTTTAGACCCTATGTGCGGATCAGGAACATTTTTATTTGAAGCCTATATGATTGCCTGTAATATTGCTCCGAATGTTGACCGGAAATTTGCTTTTATGAACTGGCATGAGTTTGATAAACCATTGTATGAAGTCGTTAAAACTGAACTAATTGACAGAGAAAAACGGTTGGAAACAACTATTACCGGTTTTGAAAAAGACAGTAAAACGGCAATTCTTGCTAATGTCATTAAAAAAGATTTTTTTAACGACAAAAAGATTAAAATTATGACCTGTGACTTTAGAAAAGTTGAAGAAACATTTGAAAAATATGTCATTGTTACCAATCCGCCGTATGGTGAGCGAATAAAAACTGATAATGACATAACATTGTTTTATAAGGAAATTGGCGATTTTTTCAAAAAAAACTGTACCGGCTCTGAGGGGTTTATATTTACCGCTAATTTAGAGGCTGCAAAATATATAGGTTTGCGAACTTCTGCAAAGATTCCGCTTTTCAACGGACCGTTAGAAGCAAGGCTTTTAAAATATCAAATGTATTAGGACGTTATAAAAAAACAGGTTGTGAAAACAACCTGTTTTTTTTATGTAAAGAATATTTACTGTTTTTCAATTCTTAATATATACGCACCAAGCGGATCGATTGAAATATCAACTCCGGCTGTTTTTGATCCACGATTTCTTACTTTTTTACCGTCAAATTTATATTGATTTTCTGTCATAAATAAATCTTTTAAAATGTATTTACCATTCGGATCTAATCCCATTGCAGAAAAACATTCATCGGTAATTTTCAGTTTAAACTTTTTTGCTGTTACAGAATCAAAATTGACAATGACAACAATTCTTTCATCACCGTCAAACCTGACATACGAATAAAGTTTTGTATCATCATAACCATTTGATTGATTCTTTTTGTTTGCAAAGTGTAATTCGTAGAAATTACCTTTTCGTAATGCATTGTTTGATTGAACAAGATGCAATAGTTTTGAATAGGCTTCTCTTAATTTTTTCTGATCAGCGGATAATTTTCCACCGTCAAAAGCTCCGTCATTCATCCATTTCTGATGTTCAGGAACACCCCAGTAATCAAAAATAGTTGTTCTTCCGTCTTCCTTACTGAAACCTGAAACACCTGCACCGGCTTCGCCGACTTCCTGACCGGAATACATCATAACCGGTCCTGAACCGAGAGTTGCTGATAATGTCATACCGGTGATTCCTTTCCAGACATTACCGCCACCAAAATAAGCAATTCGCTGTTCATCATGGTTTTCAAGAAAACGTAGCATTTTACTGTTAAGATTTTTAAGTGCCAGCCATGTATAATTAACCATATCCATTTGTGCATCATTTTTACTCATTAACGCCCGAACAGCATCATACAATCCTGACTTATCATACAGGAAGTCAAACTTTCCAATTTCAACATAATCACGGTAAGCACCTTTATTGTAAATCTCGGCAATAAAGATAATCTCAGGATTAACTTTTTTAATTTCCGGTATAACCCATGCCCAGAATTCTACAGGAACCATTTCAGCCATATCACATCTGAAACCATCAACTTTTTTTCCGGCCCAGTAGGTAAGAATGTCACGCATTTTAAACCAGGTATCAGGAATCGGATCAAAGTGTTTTGCTTTCTTATTTTGAATATCAACACCGTAATTAAGTTTAACCGTTTCAAACCAGTCATTAATTGAAGGTTGCGCTTTAAAAACATCGTTACCGGTTACTTTTGCAGGAAACTCTGTAAATGTTCTGTCTTTTGTGCTGTACGTATTTTCTTTTCCCAACGATTCATACCCCTGCGGAACAATAAAGTTTTCTCCGGGTATGTAATAATAGTTATTGTTTTTATCAAACGAAACAGTTTTATTGTCTTTAACGCCGAAATCATCAACACCCTTCGGTTTAGCATCAGAATTATAATCACGAGCAACATGGTTAGGTACAAAGTCAATAATTACTTTTAATTGAGTATCATGAGTTCTTTGTATTAAATCTTCAAACTCTTTCATACGGTTTTTAACATCAACAGCAAGATCAGGATTAACATCATAATAATCTTTAATTGCATAAGGAGAACCGGCTCGTCCTTTTATAACATCAGCATCATCATTTTTTATACCAAATTTGGAATAATCGGTTAAAACACCATGTTCAATAACCCCCGTATACCAGATATGAGTTACGCCAAAGTCTTTTAATGACTGTAAAGCAATGGTATTGATGTCATTAAACTTTCCGACTCCATTTTCTTCAATGGTTCCATAATATTTGTTGGTTGTTACTTTATTACCGAATAAACGCGTCATCATTTGATATACAACAAATTTATTGTCTTCCACCGGTATGGTAATGTCATTGGGGTCTTTTGGTGGCGGTGTTTTTTTTGATGCAAAACTGCCGAATAAAACAGAAATAGAAAAAAGTGTAATCATTATCATTTTCATTATGCTCTCCATAAATTTTTTTGTTATCACTTGTATAACTAAATGAAGTGTACTATTTACAGCGGATATGTCAAGAGGCGCCAAAAAAAATTAAAAAAATTATTGACAGGAGGGAGGATATTTGATATATCTCTCTTATCAAATGCGGGTGTGGTACAATGGTAGAACCTCAGCCTTCCAAGCTGATGACGTCAGTTCGATTCTGATCACCCGCTATTTAAAGCCAATCTATATGATTGGCTTTTTTTTATAAGCGATAACAATAAATCTATTTTCGAGAGTAGTGATTTTCGAGAATACTTAATGCATCAACAGCTTCTTAACCGCATATTCATAACTGATAAACTCCTGCTCAAGTCTGTTAATAGTTCCCTTACAATTAAGTCTTTCAAAAAGTGCCGTTTCATCAGCCGTAAGACGCAAATCACGATACTTCGAGACAACCTCACCTTCAACGGCAAGGGGATAAAATGTTTCAAAAGTTTCGTTATCCATCATCACCGATGTTGTTTCGGGGAAGTACTTTCTAAAGTTGGACAGTATGATGAAACCGTGCGGATCTATGTCGCCCCAGTATTGTATTGTTGCATTATGAAGCCATTGTGCTCTACCGCACAGTGTTACCCCGAAACCTTTGCCGAAAAGTGCTATCGTGTTCTTAAGTTCGGGAAGTGTAAGAAAGTTCAGAATATTTGAGAAGCTTGTTTTGTTTTCGATAATGATTACATTTTTTACCGGAATTGACAGTTCCGAGAACTCGCTTACGGTGATTGACAGATCTGTAAGGCCTGAGAAAAAATGATTGGCAATGTGTGTATCGAGGATTTTCATTCTGATAAGCGGTTCGGGATATTTGAGATTGAAGCGTTTTTCAAACTCTGTTTCTCCGGTATTTATATGTTCTTCAATGAGAATATCAAGCATTTCCCGGAGTATCGTGCTGTAGTTTTCAATAAATTTGCTGTGAACACCGGCATTAATTTCCCTGGTATAGATACCCGGTTTAGGATTATTGATAAAGTAACCGGTGACTTTGCATAAGTCGGGCAATACTGCAGAATAGTCTATTAATTTCTGGGGATATTTTAATGCCCATTCATTGAGTAACGGGTATTTTTCATATACAAAACGATATGTATTTTTAAAAATCTCTGCTTCTTGTGTCAGCCCTGTATATTTTAGATAGTCTTTTTCTGTTTCAAAGCATAGTGTATCGGGGATATTTTGTTTTCCAATCTGCCGGTTATTGATACATGAAAACCCGACAGTATAGCCGTAACCCCGGTTATCTTTTGAATTATCTTTAAGCTCCTGAATCCATTTGTCAAGTAAAGCGAAGTTTTTCAATGCTTCACCGGCAGTCGGTTTTGCAAATTGTATAGATAACGGAAAAAAATCTTCTCCGGTTATTATCGATTGAAGAAAGCTTTTCCATAACTTCAGGGCTTTCTCTTTAATTTGAGTGCTATTTATCAAGTTTCGATTGCTCCCTTTTCTTTCTATGTTCTTCAATCGTTATCTTTCTCAGATTTGATGCTGATCCCTCATCATTATTTGATACGACATGGATTGAGTTTATATAATTTTCGATAACATGTATTTTTTGAAGCGGGGTTATAAGAAGAAGCTGGAGGTTTAATTTCTTAAACAGTTCAAGTCCGTATTTGACACTGTCGTCACTTCCACGGCTGAATGCTTCGTCAATAACCGAAAATCTGAATGAACGTGATTTGGTAACATTCCACTCAAGACCAAACTGAAAGGCGAGGGCGGAAGCCAGTATTGTATACGCAAGTTTTTCCTTCTGACCGCCTGACTTACCTGATGAATCAGAGTAGAATTCCTTTTCAGTGCTGTCTGAAATCCACCGTTCCCGTGCATTAAACCGGTACCAGTTTCTTACATCGGTTACTTTATTCATCCAGTTAAATGACTTCTCATCCTTAAACTTATCAAGTATCTGTTTAACATCAAGAAATTTGCCTTCGGAATACAAATCACTTTCACCGGCTGTGTTTTCAAGGCATCGTCGCAGGTCGTACCTGAAGTTTCGTATGTCAATATCCTGTGTTTCTTCGGCTTCAAGTATAATAAACGTACCGGGATTGTATTCTATTTCATTCAGTGATTTATTGATATTATCAATTTTTTCAGTAATGTCAGCACCAAATGACTCGAGTTTCTGTTTGAAAAGTGCAATTCCCTGTATCGTTTTTTCCTTGAGCAAGTCACGGAATTTCCCTTCAAATTGTGGTAGTTGATCCTGAGAAATTGTCGTGAATATACCGGTATAATCCTTTCTGAATGTTATATCAGCCGATAAGGTAAGTGTGTCATCGGGATATTTATTATTAAAATCCGACATAAGCCGTGTAATTTTAGATGCGGTAAGTCCTGCTTCTTTCTGAAGTTTATCTCTGTCATTAAATACTTTTTCCCGTATTTCATTCTCAATATTCTGGAAATTGGAAATAGTAAGTTTTCTGTTTTTAATAATGCTTTCAAAAAATGCTTCAGTTTCCTTTCTTATTTCATTGTAGAGATCTAAAGGCATTGCTGAAAGCATATTTGTTAGTACAGATTCCTCATCCCGGTAATGTTTCAGGTCCCGGTCCATGTTGGATATTTCACCGACAAGCGTGTTTTTTTCATTCTCAAGGGTTATAAGTTCTTTGGCGATGAGTAAAAGCCGTTCTGTAATGGATTTAAGAAGTTCCGAGCCTGACTCAAGTTTTTTCTTTTCATCCTCAAGTTTAGTAATTTCCTTGACATCAGCTTCCCAATTAATACTGTTAAAGTCAGTAAAACCGGCAAGTTCTCGAGACGTTAATATCATTGTGTTCAGTTCATCAAGAGATTTTTTCAGTCCGGCAATTTCTCTTATTGTGTCACTCTGTTCTTTTTCAAGTTCGGCAATTCGTTCCTCAAGTAGACGTATTTTTCTTTTGTTATCCCAGCCGAGTATGTAATATCGCCTGTCAAAGATACTTTTTCTGTCATCCTTTTCATGTTTAACCCCACCTGTTTTTGTAAGCCCCTCCGGTGTAACTGCGTACGGCAGGTGATAAAAATCTTCCATTGTATCACAACAAATAACATTAAACCGTGACACTATTTCATTGTATAACCAGTCATAGTAAACGGTATCAGATTTTATATCAAGTTTGGTAATAATCGCATTTTTTTCCGCAGCTTCCCGATAGCCGGTTTTAGTGTCTGTTTTTACTTTGTAATAGACAATTCTCATCTTAAGATCAGTTTTATTGATGTATTCGTTAACCTTTTTATAATATTTGTCATGCACCAGAATACTCAGTCCGAAGTTGTGAAGTATTCTTTCGCAGGCACCTTCCCATTTCTCACATCCGCTTTTTATACGAATTAGTTCAGCTGCAAATGGAATTTCTTCGGGGTTGATTTTTAATACATCACATATTGAGTTTCTCAGTTTGATGTTTTCAAACGGTATCTGACTTGCCCGGCTTCGTAGTGATTCAAGTTCATTTTTTTCCTGGTCAATTTCAGTTTTGAGTTTGCTTGACGCAATTGTAAGAACGACCTTGTCATTTTCAATTTTATTCTGTTTTTCAGGAAGATTCGCTGTTAGTTCTTTAAGTCGTGAAATATTCTCATAAAAAATATCAGCATCGGCTTTGGGATGAAATGAAAGTGTTTTACACAAACCACTGTACCTGGTGTATTTTAGAAGTTTTTCTGCTCTGCTGTCATTGGTTTTCTTGAGAAGATACTCGATTTCATTAAGGCGGATAGCCTCGGAGCTTGACTGCTGGGTTTTAATCAGTGATATTTTCTCATCCTGCAGCATATTAATTTGAGTGTTAAGCTCTTGAAAATTGTTATTGTGAATATGTAACGCCCGAATTAACCGTTCATTTTCATTTTGTATTAGAACGAGTTTGTTTTCTGCGAAATACACGGGCATTGCCTGGCTGTATTGTACAAATCTGTTGTATTTATCTTCAATTATATCGTAATCGGTGATGTATGTGACTAACGGTTCTAAGAGTTTAATCTGTTCTTTTGCCTTGATAACTGCTTCATGCGCTCTGGTGAGATGATCAAAGTTTTTTATGAGCTCTGCAATCTCGGTAGCTGCATCCTGTTTTTCAAGCATATTATCCCGGACAAAATCGGTAAGATTACCAATCGATTTAAGAGATACGGTATGAAAAAAAAGCTCTAATGCCTTTTCTGACTTTATTCCGAATACCGATCTGAACTTTGAGCTGTAGTTTGCGAATGTTTCAAACAATTCCAGTTCCTCAATGTTTTTTAACTTCTTTTTCAGATCTTTAATATCCGTACCGAACCCGGTAAAATGTTCTTTTATCGTAAGTTTGTTTCTTGAAACAACAAAAAACTTTTCAATACTGCCGCCCCGTATATAAAACACCTGGGCAAGAGTTACTGTTTCAAGATAACCCGAGTTATAGAAATGACCAAGAATTACCGTGTAATGGGTATCATCCCGCAGATATACAGGTTTGGCACTTTGCTCGCGTCCGGTCTTCTCTGTTCTATATTCACCTCGAACATACGAATAAATAGTTCTTTCTTTCCATTCCGCACCGGCGGCTCTATTATAAATTATTTTATTATGCGGCACTAAAAGGGTCGTAATCGCATCGACTACCGTTGATTTTCCGGAGCCGACATTACCGGTTAAAAGTGAGTTGGCGCTATCCGGTTCGATTTTTGTGATAGTATTGAATGTTCCCCAGTTTAATAATTCGAATGTTTTAAGCCGGAAACCAGTCAGACTATTGTCATTGTCAAAATTAAGAAAGTCCATTATTACTCCGATACCGCATTGAGATATTCTTCAAGTTTATCATTAACTTCTGTAAGTATGTTTGCAGAGAATTTAGCTTTGAGTATTCTTTTTACTTCTACTTCACTGTCATTTATTTTTCGCAGGAATCCATATTCAATAAGTTTATTGATATGCGTATCAAGAAGATCGACCGTTTTTGCCTCATTTGATTTTTCAGGCAGAAATACCCCGAAGTTTTCCTTAATATCCTGTCGTTTCAGTATAAGTCGCGTCTGATCTCCCGAGGTTATTTCAAATTCAAGAAGTTTTTTTGTTAATATCACGCATAATAAACTGATATGGTAACCAAGCTGTCTTTTTGAAAAAAGAGATGGTATGTCAGTATCAGATTGTGACTTTTCATTGTCTAAAGTCTCTTCGTCATTTTCATCATTACTGTCTGTAAGATAGGCAAAACCATCATTTTCACTCATGATGAGTGTTACACCGATTTTTGCAAAATAATCAGCTATTCCGTACCGGTATGTTGTTAATTCATCCCATAATGCTTCCTGTTCGCTATAAATTGCCCCTTGAAGAAGACGAATAATTGAGTTTGTATATGGAAGTGTTTTGTTATCATTCATAATTTTTCCCTGCAGAATAGTATTAATGGTGTTGTAACGTGATAGTCTGTTTCTTCTTTATAATTAAATATATATAAAATCTCACTTTCAGTTTCATCAATGATACCGGTCAGCATATTTAAAGCGATGTAATAATATTCTATAATCTCTGAAACTCCCTTTGTAACGGGATATCTTTCAATTACCTGAGATAATCTGACCTGCTCAAATTCGGATAACATTTTTTCAATATTACTGATAAGCTCGTTTCTGTCAACAAATAACTGTTCGTAAATAAAATCAGTCGATACTTCACCATTGCCTTCGAGTATCTCATCAAGTGACAGCTGAACTTTGGGTGTTGCAATATGAAGCGGTCTTGAAATAAAGGAGTCAATACGCGGTTTGTCATCTATCTCAAGGAATCGTTTATCATCAGTAACTTTATTATCTTTTAGTTTTACAGCTTTAGCCTCAATTTCTCTGATTAGTTCTATAATTCTTTTATTTTCGCTGATCTGTTTTGCACTGACAAATCGTGAAAGTTGTTCTATAAGTGCATTGATTGTACGGTTTACCTTACCGCCTGCTTCTGTCAGATTGTATTTAAGTTTTTCAAGCTGAAAATCCCTTTTTATGAAACTTATTTCATTCATCGATATAACTGACTTGAGAAGATGATCCAGTTCATCAAGTTTATTTTGCGATAGAATAAGTTCCCAGAACCCCTTGAAACTTCGCCCCTGATCACTATCCCATATATCATTTTGCCATGAGAAGAAATTATCAATAACAGCACCTTTTGAAAGTGTCTCATCAGCAAGTTTTACCCGTATTGACCGGTCAACCTCACGGAAATTATATTCGACCTGACGGAAATCAGATAAAAGACGTGAAGATGTATCAAGAAGTTCAAAATACCGTTCTTTAATCTGTGTGGGATCAAGCGTTTCGATAAAGCCGGATTCAATTTTTTTAATTTCAATATCAATCTTCTCGCGTTCATTATGAAGCTCTTTTAAACGGATTTCAGGATCTTTAGAGCTTTTATAAACAAGGTCTTTTAACAGTTCGAAAATTTTTAACAGTCTTGACTCGGTACCGATAAATTCTTTTACTTCAAGTTCTGCAATCCACTCAAGTGCCTTAATTGCAGCCGGAGTCAATTCAAAAAGCGGGATATCAGATTCGGCAGTATAGTATTTTCTTAGAAAACCATCATCGGCCCATTGATTAAGGTAGGAAGCTGCATTAAGAGAATAATTATCATCAGGGAAATGTTCATTTATATAGTAGATATAATCAGTAAGATTTGCTGTTAAAGTCAGTGCATCAACAGCAAGCACTCCCGGCTCGCGGAATTCCCGTATAAAAAAGCCGGTTATAAACGCCAAAGTATCCTTAGCGAATAGTTTAAGTGTTGTATTATACTGTCTGAAGAATCTGATATCATCGTATTTCATAGAGAAGTTATAATGAAAATTGTGGTTTTTGTCATCTGAATTTTATATTTAAAAAATGGTTTTTGAAAAAAAATATTTTAGCAAGTGGTTAAAATGATTTATAAAAAATTGAATTATGATTATTTAACTGCAGATGGGGGTATTATAGCTTTTATCTATACTTGTATTAAAGTGTAAAATCTGCAGGGATTGGTTGAAAATTAACTATTTTCTTATCAGCGATTAATATATTCTATAATTATGCTACGTGCGGAGTGATCCCTTCTATTAAACCCGAAAAACTTCGAGAATCTCTTCTTTTTCCTTTCCCAAAATGAGCATATCAGATGCCTCCTCAATTTTAGAAGTATCATTACAGTTCTGAATAATATCCTCATCTTGTTCACTCAAGAAAAATTTGAGTTTTAATTGACGAAGAAGCATTGTTTTTTCACCCTTGATCATCCATTCTGCACCATGCAGTCTTTCAAATGTATTTACATAAGCCATTTTTTTGCTCTCCTGATAATTTAGTAATGTTTCTTCGAATTTCTTATCAATCTCAATGGGCAGTTTAATCACCCAATCAATGAAGTTAAATAATACTCGTATATATTCCTCTGAAAACCCTTTCTCAAGCAACAGTATCGTAAGTCTTGTTTTCAAATCCAATTTCTTTTGTTGCTCTTTATTGCATTTGTGCCATTCTAATAAGCTATATGTTACCAAAGCAAAGGGGTTTTGTAAAGTTAAAAGTAGATCGCCCTGATCTTTAAAGTCTGTTATCTTCTTGTATGGAAAGGTGAATTTATATTCAAACTCTTCAAACTTAAATTGATAGATATTATTGATGTTTTTACTACTCCCGTCAGTCAAAAGAGCAACACTAAGTATGTCATGATTATATCGATCTTTGATTCTTGTATGATAGTGAAGCATTCTTTCTGCAAAGTCTTTTTTGCGTGTTCCCTGAACTTCGATGTGTATAAAGAGAATGCTTTTTTTACCATTTTTAAGGGTGACCGCTATCAATTTGTCTGCAACCTTATGAGTATGATATGATTTAGAAAATATCTTCTGAAGCTCTTTGTCTTTATGTTCAATCGGCTTTGTAAAATCAATACGATTATATAATGCCGGGAAGTAGAAATCAAAGAAATCGGCTGTGAATGCTTCGATTAAACTTTTCCATGCTTCATCATATTCACTTCGTGGTGTTGTTTTGTGGTTCTGCACATTGTACTCCGTTTTTTCTCTACTTGTATTAAAGTGAAAAACGTGTAAAATCTGCGGATTTTTGAAAAAATTTATCTATTTTTTTATTTTACTCTTCCGCGACTCACCAACTTTGCGTGAAAAATTTCTATGTTAAACAAAAAAACCGAAGTTTTAATCTTCAGTTTTTTTATAATTTTTAAAATAGCTTCTTAAAAAAAATTGATACATTGAGTTAGAGGTGCCCTTAATACTACAATCATTTTGATCTTCAATTTTATTATTGCTGAGACGGATAGCTATTGATCAGTTTTTAGTGGTAGTAAAATTTACTGTATTTGATTTAAAGTATATTTTTTTCAGGATCGCTTGATTTTTTATACAATACAGCTACATTACCGATAATTTTTATAATGGTACTTTCAGTCATTGAAGCAAGACCTTCAATCATATCATTTTTTTCATCCTGAAACTTTTGAAATCGTACTTTTACAACTTCATGGTTTTCAAGCTCTATTTTTAATGCTTTAATTAGAGCATCGGTTAATCCGTTTTTACCAAGCATAATAACCGGTTGCATGCCATGCGAAATTTGTTTTAATTTTTTTTTGTCAGAAGCTTTAAGAGTCTCCACAATATCCACCTTACTATAATAATAAAGAAAAATAACAGTTTTACTAATTATAGTCAATAGATGCTTAGCATAATTACATTAAGCAGAGATGCTCTGAAGTCTGAAAATTATAATGCAATCTTCTTTTTAGAATAATGTGACATTGATAATCTTTTTTAATACACAAAATTCATTATAAATGATTTTTATAGGATTAAAATTATTAATATATGTGGTGCAGTTTTTGCTAGTAACTCCATATTAATTAATGGGGTATTTTTGATGAAAAAAAAAATTGTCGTATGTTTGTTCTTTTTCCTGATCTTTTCATATTTTTTCAGCTGTACACAGACTGATACAGATAACCAAAGCGGAACTTCTACAACTGTAGAAGCTAAAAAAAGAAAAGTAAGCATAGTCGTTAGAAATGCTGATGAATTTAAAAATTGTTCTTTTGAGATTAAAGTCTCTGCTGATGGAACAGAAGTTGATTCAATATCAACATTAGAAGATATTATAACAGGAAATTATACTTTTGAGTATTTATCAGTCGTTATAAATTGTTATGACACATCTGACAATGTAATAGCGACCGGTGAGTTAAAAGATACAAAAAATCTTATTATTATTATTAAACTTGTGAAGATTGGTACGCCTGATATACCTGATACAGAACCAGCTGTTCCTTTAACACCGGTAATATCACCGGAACCCGGGGTTTATAACAGAGGGATTTTTGCCGGTGTAACTATAAATGCTGATGCAACTGCTGATGCAATATATTATACAATTGATGATTCAGCTCCTGACTCTACAAAAACATTGTATACAGGTGCAATTACTTTAACGCAAACAGCAACGGTTAAAGCTGTTTCTTTTAGAGACGGTGTATATTCAGTAGTTGCACAATCATTGTATGAATTGACTGATGACCCGGTTGTTTCGCCAGTTCAATTCAGTATTGAAGCGGGAACTTATACAGATACTTCCTTTCCTGGTGTGACTTTAACAAGTGATGTAGTCGGAAGCCAGATATATTATACTATTGATGGAACTAATCCTGATAAAACTAAGTCATTATATTCAAACCACATTATTTTCTCTGAAACAACAACAATTAAAGCAGTTGTGTATAAAGACGGACTTTATTCAGCTATTGTAACTTCACTCTATACTTTAACACAAGAGCCTGTAGTTTCACCGGTTCAATTCAGTCTTGCAGAAGGAACGTACCCTTTAGCCGGTTTTAAAGCAGTAACATTAACTTCTTTAACAGAAAAAGCAGAGATTCGATATACAATTGATGGAACTGTACCAAATGCCACATCACTTTTGTATACAACGGCATTGCCTTTTACGAAAGCTGGTATATATGAAATAAAAGCAATTGCGTTAAAATCAGGTTTTGTTACTTCAACGGTTACTACTGTAAAGTTTACTATTGAAATACCTGTACTTCCAGCATTGGAAAAACCAATTGTTACTCCTGCTGAAGGAACGTATAAAATTAACGATTTTCCGGGTGTTATAATTCAACCTGAAACAAATGTTCAATTCAGATATACATTGGATGGTTCTGAACCAAGAGAAAGTTCACCATTATATACGACAAAAATTGTATTAAAAACCGCAGGTGTTTATACTGTTAAAATCAAGAACTTCAGAAGCGGTTATACTTCGTATGCTACTGTTACTAAAGTGTATACAATTATAAACAATGATATTCCTGTCGTAAAAACACCGGTAGTGAGTCCTGAAAATGGTACGTATACTATCAGTCAGTTTTCCGGATTTACAGTTACTTCTGACACAGATGTGACTTTCAGATATACTTTAGACGGAACTGAACCGATAGAAACGTCTGCGTTATATACAGAAAAATTAGTTTTTGATGTGAAAGGTAGTTATACAGTAAAAGTTAAAGGTTTTAAAGCAGATTGTTTAGCATCAGAAACAGTAACAGGATTATACACTATAATTGATGATGAAATCATTGTTACTCCACCTTCCATTTCTCCGGTTTCAGGAACATACAAAACGACTGATTTTCCGGGAGTAACGATTACTACAAAACATACAGGGGCTTCTACTTATTATACAATGGATGGAAGTACACCTTCAGAAACTTCTACGGTATATACGGCTCCAATTCAACTTGAGGAAGGAACAACTGTTATACGTACAGTTTCGTATGTAAATGATAGTCCACTCTCGGATGTTGTCCATGAAACATATATAATAACTAAGGATGATGGTGAAATACTTGATGTTTATGGGGCAACAGCTACCGGAGGTCTAAGGAATATCAATCTTGCCTGGTCTGAACCTGCTGATTATGACTTTCAACATGTTGTAGTAACGTACCTGACAGAAAGTGAAATTGTACCGAAAGGGACAAGCGTTCTTACTATAGACGGGTTAAATGATACTACTACTTATTCGTTTACTTTACAGACAGTAAAAAACGGGGTTTCCTCACAAGGAGTTACTATAAGTGCAACAACTAATACTCCCGCTACCAATTATATACCGTATATAGGTCCGTACCTGACACTTATTGCTCCGGAGCTTGATCAGAATACCGGAACACCGTCAGTTCTGGATCCTGCCGGAAATATGATCGTTAATTATGAATCTCAAGCAACCTCTCCGTTTACCGGTAAGGTATATTATAGAACAAAAGGTACGCAGAAGTGGTTAAATAAAACAGAGGATACTTATAATCTGTCAGATCATCTTGGCAAGGTTCATCATGTCAGATTGACCGGACTTACATCGGAAACAACGTATGAATACCAGATAATCAGCCCATCGCAAACTCTTTCTAAAATCTATTCATTTAAAACAGCAGGTTCAAATATGAATAGCAGCAGATTTCTTGTAATTGGGGATAATCAGGATGAAGAAATGAAGCAGAAATGGGGTGACGTAGCCGCAAAAATAGTAAGTGATCACCTTAATGATTTTGATTTTATCATACATGCAGGTGATATGGCTAAGGATGATACCATTTTTAACGGAGACAGATACTACTGGTGGCGTGTGTTTTTTGATAAAGGCAGAGAATTACTGGCATCTAAACCTGTTTTTCCAACCATGGGTAATCATGATACACCGGCGAATCCGGGGGCAACAAATCATAGTCAGGACTACTGGAGTAATGCAGAAGATACTGCAACTTTCAGGAAATATTTTTATATCAATCCGGATATGAGTATACCTGAATATTATAGTTTCAGTTATGGCAATGCCTATTTTCTAGGTATTAATACCGAGATTCCTGTATTTTACGGATTGTATCCCGAAAAAGATACTACTAATAAACGTTCTCATCAGGGTAACTGGATTAATGATACAGCATCAAATCAGGCTCAAGCTAAAACATGGGCTTTTGCGTTCAGCCATGTGCCGGTTTTTAATTCCGCGGGGGGAAAAGATGAAGTTGCATTTGTCAGACCGTACTCACAGTATTTAAATGGAAAGATTGACTGGCATCTTTCAGGGCATGTTCATACGTATCAGAGAAGCAGACCGTTAACAATAGGCACAAACGCCCAGGAATTTAAAAAAGAATACGGCAGGGGGGCAGGGCAGGGGGTAGGATATTTAATTGTACCGCCGGCAGGACATTGGCCACGACCGGGCTTGTCAACTCTGATGGAAACAGAGCTTGCGTCATATCCACAATATAAAGGTAATACTGAAGTGGAAAAGGGGCTTGAAACTGGATTTGTTATTATTAATATAGAAGGAAATGATTTCTCATTAAAAACCTATGGTCTTGGTGACGTTGATGGAAGAAATGCAGTCGGGTATGGTGATAACGGGCAGAAACGACTTATAGACAGTATATCATATACAAGAAAATCTTCAGTATCATCCAGTAGCTTTTCTCAGGCTTTTTATAGAGGCTCCTCAAACGGATGGAAAAGAACAGCAATGACTCTTGTTGATACTAACGTATGGGATACAACTGTTCTGGTAACTCCGGGAGAGAACCCGAAAGCATTTAAGTTTTTCACAAACCATGATGGCGAAAAATGGTATGGTGATACTAATAATGACAATAAAGCTCATTCTGATGAAAATGGAGATTTGCTGTTTCAATCCGGTGCAGGCACTTATAGAATAAGATTTAATGATAATACCAGAGATTATTCGGTATTAAAGATAGAGTAATTTATACAATAAAAAAACCTGCCGAGTAATGGCAGGTTTTTTTATTCTCTCCAGAAATACATTAAGCAGAGATGCTGTAAAGTCTAAAAATAATAATTCATTCTTTTTTTTAGAATGATTTGATAATACTAGTATTGAAAAATGTGCAAAACCTGTTATAAATGATTTTTAACAATTAAAATCTAATGTAATGTATGGTACAATTTATGCTTATTATTCCATATTTATTAATGGAGTATTATGATGAAAAACAAAATTGTAGTCTATTTGTCTTTTTTATTAATTTTTTCATATTTTTTCAGCTGTACACAGCCTGATACGGTTAGCCCAAGTGGAACTGATACACCTGTAGAAGCTAAAAAAACAAAAGTAAGCATAGTTGTTAGAAATGCTGATGAGTTTAAAAATTGTTCTTTTGAAATTAAAGTCTCTGCTGATGGAACAGAAGTTGATTCAATATCTACAATAGAAGATATTATTACGGGGAATTATACTTTTGAGAAATTATCAGTCGTTGTTAATTGTTATGACGCATCTAACAATTTAATAGCAACCGGTGAGTTAAAAAATACAAAAAATCTTATTATTATTATCACTCTTGTGAAGATTGATACAGAGCCTGTTGTTCCTTTAAAACCGGTTATGTCACCGGAAGCCGGGGTTTATAACAGAGACCTTTTTGCCGGTGTAACTATAACTGCAGATGCAACTGCTGATGCAGTATATTATACAATTGATGATACAAATCCTGACTCTTCAAAGACATTATATACAGGCACAATTGCTTTAACGCAAACAACAACAGTTAAAGCAGTTTCATTTAGAAACGGTGTATATTCAGTTATAGCACAATCATTGTATGAATTAACTGATGATTCAGTAGTTTCACCTGTTCAATTCAGTATTGAAGCCGGAACATATCCTTTAGAAACATTTCAGGGAATTGTGTTAACGAGTGATACAAAAGATGCTGAGATCCGATATACACTTGACGGTTCAATTCCTGATAGTTCATCGATATTGTACACTAAAGCAATACTTTTTGATACAGCTAATACATATATTGTAAAAGCGATTGCTTTTAAGAACGGCAGCACGGCATCATCAGTTTCTTCGGGCGAGTATGTAATAGAAGATTCTCAACAACCAATAGTTGCTAATCCAATAGTTTTTCCGGCTGCCGGAACATATACCAATACTTCTTTTTCCGGTGTAACGTTAACAACTGATGAAGCAGGAAGTCAAATATATTATACCATTGATGGAAGTAATCCTGATAAAACTAAAACATTATATTCAAAGCAAATTGTTTTCTCTGAAACAACAACAATTAAAGCAGTTGTGTACAAAGATGGAGTATATTCAGCAGTTGTAACTGCATTGTATACACTAACAAAAGAGTTAGTAGTTTCACCGGTTCAATTTAGTATTGCTGATGGTACCTATCTGTTAGAAGGGTTTAAAGCACTAACGTTAACTACTACTACAGAAAATTCCGAGATTCGATATACAATTGATGGTTCTGTACCGAGCGCCACATCACTATTGTATACAACGGCGTTGCCTTATACGAAAGCTGGTACGTATGAAATAAAAGCAATTGCGTTAAAATCTGGTTTTATTACTTCAACAGTTACTGCCGTAAAGTTTACCATTGAAATACCTTTGCTTCCCGTACTGGAAAAACCAATTGTTACTCCTGCTGAAGGAACATACAAAATTAACGATTTTCCCGGTGTGACAATTCAACCGGAAGCAAATGTTCAATTCAGATATACCGTTGATGGTTCTGAACCAACAGAAAGTTCACCATTATACACGGCAAAAATTGAATTGAAAACTGCAGGTGTTTATACTGTTAAAATCAAGAACTTCAGAAGCGGTTATACTTCGTATGTTACTGTTACTAAAGTGTATACCATTATAAACAATGATATTCCTACCGTAAAAACACCGGTGGTGAGTCCTGCAAACGGCACGTATACTATAAGTGATTTTTCAGGATTTACTGTTACTCCTGATACAGGTGTTACTTTCCGATATACTTTAGACGGATCTGAACCAACAGAAACATCTGCTGTATACACAGAAAAATTACTTTTTTCTGTGAAAGGCAGTTATACGGTAAAAACTAAAGGTTTTAAAGCAGAGTGTTTAGCATCAGAAACAGTAACGAGATTGTACACTATAATTGATGATGTAATTATTGTTACTCCTGCTCAAATTGATCCTGCTTCGGGAACGTATTATATTGATCAATTTAGTTCAATAGTAATTACAACAAAACATGCAGGCGGTGAAACATATTATACATTAGATGGTGTTGACCCGACAAAAGCTTCACTAAAATATACTGCTTCTGTAACTCTTGGAGTTGGAACTCATACAGTAAAAGCAATTACCTATGTAAATGATAGTTCCTCATTAGTTACTATAAAAGAATATATAGTTAAAGAAAGATTATCAGGAAAAGTTGTTTATTTCAAAGACGACGGTACATGGCCGGTTAGAAAAATATATTATTATGATGATAGCACGACACCTGCAAATAAAGTCGCTGAATGGGTTAGTATGCCTTCAATGACTGATGCCGGAAATGGCTGGTTTACATATCACATGAGTGAAGATTGGGTTGCTAATACGACAAAAATAATTTTCTATGGTGGCGATAATAGTAAAAGATATCCTGCGGACGCTCAACCGGGAATTGATGTATGTTCATGGAGTGAAGGGTATTACCTGCTTTCTACAAAAGAGTGGACTGAAGTAAATCCTGATGGTTTAGTTGTAAGTGCAGTTCCGGGAGATTCTACTTTTAAAACAGAAGCTACTGTATTATTGAAAGCAACAGGCGGAACTATTGTTGCGTCACGGTATACAACAGACGGGTCAGATCCTAAACTTGCAGGCACAACATTTGATCCCAATGGCCAGACTATTACTTTTGGTGGTAGTGCTGTTGAAAATGATAAGGTTTATTTGAAAGTCTATGCTTCAGATAGTACAAAAGAAGTTAATTCAACATTTACGTATACAAAGAAAAACCAGGCAGTAGACTTGATTGTTCATTTTGAAAAACCGGACAGCTGGTCAAAAGCATACATTCATTACTGGGATGTAACAACTCCTACTACATGGTTAACATGTCCTGAAGTTCCTTATGAATCAGGAAAATGGTATAAATATACATTTACCGGGGAAGATTCTGCAAAATTTCTTTTTAAGAATGCAAGCGGTGAACCAGGTGATAGAATTGCTGATCAATTTAGAGATAAAGAGGGTTGGTTTGCTAACAGAAATGGTGAATGGAAGTGGTTTGATTCAAATCCTGATAACGGTGTACCGGCTATTATTACATCAAATCCTCAGGGCGGATATTTTAGTTCTGCTACGGTTAATGTAACTCTTGGTATGACTATTGATCCAAACACTACATTAGTTGAAGCAAAATATACAACAAATGGCTCTGATCCGAAAACAAGCGGGACACCTTTTAGTAATGGTACTTTAATAACAGTTGGTTCCGGTTTAACAGATGGTCAATCTGCTAAAGTTAGAGTGTATGTTGCCGTAAAATCAAAGGTTAATGAAATATTAATATCAGAAAGAGATTATACCTATACAAAAGGTACAGCACCGACAGTAAATATGCTTGGAGCAACTCATTCTGCATCATCAACTACATTTTCAATATGGAGTCCTGATACATCAGATGTTAAAGTAACTGTTGACGGGACTGATCATGCATGTCTTAAATTAACTGATTCAAATGGTTATACCGATGTATATGGTGTAACGCTAACCGGAGATTTACACTTAAAAGAATATAAATTCAAAATTAATGGTAAAGGTGTTCGTGATCCGTATGGTGTTATGATCAATAATACAACAGGAAATAATGTTGTTATTGATTTGACTAAAACAGAACCGGCCGGCGGTTGGGCAACAAGACCTGCTTTTGCTAATAGAGAAGATGCTGTTGTATATGAAGTTCATGTGAGAGATTTTACAATTGATTCAACTTCAGGCGTGTCTGCTTCTAAAAAAGGTAAGTTTATGGGGATGGTTGAAACAGGAACTACTAACGGTAGCGTAAAAACCGGTATCGATCATTTGAAAGAACTCGGTGTAACTCATGTTCAGCTTTTACCGTTCTATGATTTTTCAACAGGAATGTATAATTGGGGTTACGATCCGGTAAATTACAATATTCCTGAGGAACAATACTCAATGACACCGGGAGATCATGCAAACCGAGTTAAAGAAGTAAAAGAAATGATTAATGAATACCATAAAAATGGCATTAGAGTAGTTATGGATGTTGTATATAACCATACATTTGCAAATGAAATGTTTGCTGATATTACCGGTAAATATTTTACAGGTAATAATGACTCAGGTTGTGGTAACGGTATAAATACCGGTGTGCCAATGGTTAGTAGATTTATCAGAGATTCACTTGAATATTGGGCTAAAGAGTACAACATTGACGGTTTCAGATTCGATTTAATTGGTATTTTCCATTATGATGAAGTCAGGAAATGGGGGGAATATTTAAATGTTGAAAAATATGCTGATAGAAACCTTTTAATGTATGGTGAACCATGGAATGGTTACTGGTTGTCAGATCCTATTGAAAATCAGAAGGTAAGACTCGGTACAACTGCTCCTATGGCAAGTGGTCATGTTGGTGTGTTTAATGGTAAATATAGGGAAGACATAAAAGGCGATAATGATAAAAAAGGTAAAAACTATATGTTTAATCAGGAAACTTCATGGTTCGGGGCAATTGCTGCCGGTATGAGAGGTTCTATCAAAGCTGCAAAAAATATGAATGTTTCATCCAGTTTGTGGGAACCTATGTTTGCGTATGATCCTGAACAGTCTATAAACTATATATCAGCTCATGATAACCTTTGTTTATGGGATAAAATTATATATTCTGATACAACCGGCGGTGCTACCGGTTATGCAGGAAGAGTTGCTAAGTTTGGTATGGGAATTGTTTTAACATCACAAGGTATTCCTTTTATCCATGCCGGAGATGAAATGTTAAGAACGAAAGCTCCTGATGGAGACTGGGAATTTGCTCACAATAGTTATAATGCACCTGATAAATATAATCAAATAAGATGGAACTGGAAATCAGAGAACGCTGCAATTTTTAATTATCATAGAGATTTAATTGCATTAAGAAAAGCACATCCTGGTTTACGATTAACTTCATGGGATGAAATAAATACAAGAATGAGAACCGAAATTAATAATGCAAGTGCATCAGGGATCAATTGTGTTAACAATGCAAGTTTACCTGCAAAAGTTGTATTATCACTTCTTGATGAAGATAATAATGTTGGTAACGGATATGAACTTGCTGTAATGTATAATCCCGGTGATAATTATACATGGACTCTTCCTTCAGGTACATGGAAGAAAGTATTTGATGCTAATGGTGCATGTAATGTTTCTGTATCAGGTTCTGCAGTTGTAGAAGGTTCTTCTGTAACCGTTTTTGCTAAAGACTAACACGTTAAGCTAGTATATGTAAGACTGCCTCATTAGTGAGGCAGTCTTTTCTTTTTTGTTCTATCCGTAATTACATATTCTCTGAAATGTTCTACAGTTTAAAAATAATAATTCATTCTTTTTTTTAGAATGATTTGATAATACTAGTAATGAAAAATGTGCAAAACTCGTTATAAATGATTTTTAACAATTAAAATCTACCATAATGTATGGTACAATTTATGCTTATAATTCCATATTTATTAATGGAGTATTATGATGAAAAACAAAATTGTAGTCTATTTGTCTTTTTTATTAATTTTTTCATATTTTTTCAGCTGTACACAGCCTGATACGGTTAGCCCAAGTGGAACTGATACACCTGTAGAAGCTAAAAAAACAAAAGTAAGCATAGTTGTTAGAAATGCTGATGAGTTTAAAAATTGTTCTTTTGAAATTAAAGTCTCTGCTGATGGAACAGAAGTTGATTCAATATCTACAATAGAAGATATTATTACGGGGAATTATACTTTTGAGAAATTATCAGTCGTTGTTAATTGTTATGACGCATCTAACAATTTAATAGCAACCGGTGAGTTAAAAAATACAAAAAATCTTATTATTATTATCACTCTTGTGAAGATTGATACAGAGCCTGTTGTTCCTTTAAAACCGGTTATGTCACCGGAAGCCGGGGTTTATAACAGAGACCTTTTTGCCGGTGTAACTATAACTGCAGATGCAACTGCTGATGCAGTATATTATACAATTGATGATACAAATCCTGACTCTTCAAAGACATTATATACAGGCACAATTGCTTTAACGCAAACAACAACAGTTAAAGCAGTTTCATTTAGAAACGGTGTATATTCAGTTATAGCACAATCATTGTATGAATTAACTGATGATTCAGTAGTTTCACCTGTTCAATTCAGTATTGAAGCCGGAACATATCCTTTAGAAACATTTCAGGGAATTGTGTTAACGAGTGATACAAAAGATGCTGAGATCCGATATACACTTGACGGTTCAATTCCTGATAGTTCATCGATATTGTACACTAAAGCAATACTTTTTGATACAGCTAATACATATATTGTAAAAGCGATTGCTTTTAAGAACGGCAGCACGGCATCATCAGTTTCTTCGGGCGAGTATGTAATAGAAGATTCTCAACAACCAATAGTTGCTAATCCAATAGTTTTTCCGGCTGCCGGAACATATACCAATACTTCTTTTTCCGGTGTAACGTTAACAACTGATGAAGCAGGAAGTCAAATATATTATACCATTGATGGAAGTAATCCTGATAAAACTAAAACATTATATTCAAAGCAAATTGTTTTCTCTGAAACAACAACAATTAAAGCAGTTGTGTACAAAGATGGAGTATATTCAGCAGTTGTAACTGCATTGTATACACTAACAAAAGAGTTAGTAGTTTCACCGGTTCAATTTAGTATTGCTGATGGTACCTATCTGTTAGAAGGGTTTAAAGCACTAACGTTAACTACTACTACAGAAAATTCCGAGATTCGATATACAATTGATGGTTCTGTACCGAGCGCCACATCACTATTGTATACAACGGCGTTGCCTTATACGAAAGCTGGTACGTATGAAATAAAAGCAATTGCGTTAAAATCTGGTTTTATTACTTCAACAGTTACTGCCGTAAAGTTTACCATTGAAATACCTTTGCTTCCCGTACTGGAAAAACCAATTGTTACTCCTGCTGAAGGAACATACAAAATTAACGATTTTCCCGGTGTGACAATTCAACCGGAAGCAAATGTTCAATTCAGATATACCGTTGATGGTTCTGAACCAACAGAAAGTTCACCATTATACACGGCAAAAATTGAATTGAAAACTGCAGGTGTTTATACTGTTAAAATCAAGAACTTCAGAAGCGGTTATACTTCGTATGTTACTGTTACTAAAGTGTATACCATTATAAACAATGATATTCCTACCGTAAAAACACCGGTGGTGAGTCCTGCAAACGGCACGTATACTATAAGTGATTTTTTAGGATTTACTGTTACTCCTGACACAGGTGTTACTTTCAGATATACTTTAGACGGATCTGAACCGACAGAAACATCCGCTGTATATACTGAAAAATTACTTTTTTCTGTGAAAGGCAGTTATACGGTAAAAACTAAAGGTTTTAAAGCAGAGTGTTTAGCATCAGAAACAGTAACGAGATTGTACACTATAATTGATGATATAATTATTGTTACACCACCTTCCATTTCTCCGGTTTCAGGAACATACAAAACGACTGAATTTCCGGGAGTCACGATTACTACAAAACATGAAGGTGCATCAACTTATTATACTATGGATGGAAGCGCTCCTTCAAAAACTTCATTGATTTATACAGCTCCAATTACTCTTGTGGAAGGAACTTTTACTGTGAAAGCAATAAGTTACCTTGGTGATAATTATTCTACAGTCACATCTGCTGCATATAAAATTGAGGAACCGGTTGATGGCATAAATATTTATGTAAAAACAACTTCTGCTCCTGCAATATGGGTATGGGAAACAACAGGAACTAAAATTGAATGTACAAAAGGTATGGGATTTACATGGGACTCACAACCGTCTATGATTGCTTCAACAGGAATGAATGATAATACCGGCTGGTTTATGTTCAATATTCCATCGACTTATGTTTCAGGCGGGGCAATTTCGTTTATATTAAATAAAGGAAGTGAGATAAAAACAACTAAAATGTCTACTTTCTGGTATGATAACGGAACTTTCTATGATGAAGACCCTACAGCTCCAGTTGTAACAACACCGGTTATTGTATTAACACCTGCAGGTGGTAACTTTACAGGTGCTACAACAACAGTGACTATCACAGTAACCGATGCTACTTCATCAAAGTATAGCACTGATGGAACTGACGCAAAAAATGGAACTGCATTTACCGGTACAACATCTGTTGTAATCGGAAGTGATATGAGTGTAAACAGCAGTAAAACTATACATGTCTGGGCTGAAAATAGTGATGGAGAATCTGTTAAATCAGCAGTTTTTACTAAGACAGATAAGCCTGTTACGCCTACACGATTAGGTGCTTATTATACAACTTCTGCTACAACATTTACAATCTGGTCACCGGATAGTTCTAACGTAACAGTAACTGTTGATGGTACAGTTCATACTTGTACAAGTGGTTTTGCTGTTGATGGCGGTTACACTGACACTGCACATATATATGGAGTTACGGTACCGGGAGATTTGAAATTAAAAGAGTATCAGTTTAAGATAGGTGGTAAGAATGTACGGGATCCTTATGGAGTAATGGTAAAATATGATCCTGCTAATGATGCAGGAACAGGTTCTGCTCCAAAATTGGAAGAAGGGGCTAATGTAACTGCAAATACAGGATGTTCTTCTAATATTGTTATGGATTTAAGTGAAACTACAATACCATGGGCTGCAAGACCGGCTCTTATTGAAAGAGAAGATGCAGTAATTTATGAAATAAGTATTAGTGATTTTACAATATCAGCTAATTCCGGAGTAACTGCTGCTAAAAAAGGTAAGTATCTTGGTATGGTTGAATCAGGTACTACTTACAATGGAGTAAAAACAGGTATTGATCATTTAAAAGAACTTGGTGTTACTCATGTTCAGATTATGCCGTTTTACGATTTCTCAAGTAAAAACAATCAAAGCACAAATCAGACATATAATTGGGGATATGATCCTGTAAATTATAATGTTCCGGAAGAGAGATTTTCACAAAATCCTGCTGATTATGCTGAGAGAATTAGAGAAGTAAAAACAATGGTCAATGAATTTCATAAAGCAGGAATAAGAGTAATAATGGATGTAGTTTATAACCATACATTCTGGGATGAAATGTTTATGGATATTTCCAGCAAATATTATATATACTTAAATGGAGTTAAAGCAAATGCATCAGGTTGTGGAAACGGTGTTGATACATCAAATGCAATGGTTTCAAGATTCATAAGAGATTCATTGGATTACTGGTTAGAAGAATATAATATCGATGGTTTTAGATTTGATTTAATGGCTATTTATAAAACAGATGCTGTTAATTCATGGGGTGAATATTTAAATGAAAAGTATTCTGATAGAAATATTTTAATGTATGGAGAACCATGGACTGGAATGTGGCATAGTGACACAGCCGGAAGAGCATGGGCTGCAAGCAGACCGGTTATGTCAAATGGTCATATTGGTAGTTTTAATGGAGGATTCAGGGAGTCTATAAAAGGTGGAAATGACGACACTACCGGTGCATTTATATTTAACTGGACAGAAGCTAAAGGCGGACAAAAAGGTGGTACTGACGGGGCTCAGCTTATTGAAGGTATTAAAGGCGGAGTTATGGGGTCTCAAACAAGTACTATTCAAGGAAGTGAAAAAGGTGAGTGGTGGATGTATGATTATGTATCAGCAAATGATCCTGAACAGTCTATAAATTATATTTCTGCACATGATAATTATGCATTATGGGATAAAGTTACTGCAACATCAACTGCCGGGTCAGGAGATCAAATACTGATAAATAACTTTGGTACTGCTATTGTAATGACTGCTCAAGGTATTCCATTTATGCATAGTGGTGATGAATTTTTAAGAACAAAAAACAAAGGTTCTTTTGCAAGTCATGCACATAATTCTTATATGTGGGGTACTGAAATGAATGAAATTGACTGGTCACTAAAATCGACTAATTCAACCGTTTTTAATTACTATAAAGATTTGATTAAATTAAGAAAAGAACATCCGGGGTTTAGAATGAACACTTTAGAGGAAGTTAACTCAAATGTTACGCCACAATTTGAAGGTGCTCAATTAGTTACGTACATCAATGCCGGAGCAAATGGAGATTCATGGAGTCAAATAAAAGTTGTTTATAATTCAACATCAGGTACAGTTAATACTGATGCAACCGGATGGACTAAAGTTTTTGATAAAAATGGTTTTACCACTGGAAGTGACGGTAGTTGTGCAGCACGATCTATGACTGTGTTTAAAAAGTAATGTAATAGATTTTTGTGGGGAGTGTCTTCGGACACTCCCTTTTGTTATTCTATATATGCTCTAATTAAAATACCGAATAAATCCTGGCTATATTGGTATTTTTTTTCTTTGACCGGAAATTTTTTATCATATTCTTCAACTTCTTCATTATTAATCGCATATAACGGACTTTCGTGAAAAGTCCAATACTGATTATCAAAAACACCTTTTTCTAATTCTAAAATAAGTAACCCTACAGGAAATTTATTATCTTTTGTCGTAATTTTATAATCCTTACAGCATTTAAAGCCGTGTTTACAGTAATTGTGAGGATCTCCGAGAATAATAATGGCACTCACGTTATTTTGTATGGCAATTTTTTTTGTATGATTAATTAATGCAGTTCCTACGCCTTTTCGTTGATATTCAGGTAGAACACATAACGGACCAAATGTTAAAGTATCAATTCTATCATTATTTTTATTTTCAACATACGATTTTGTATACATAATACTTCCTACAATTTTATTATCAGATTCAGCAACAAACGCCATTTCCTTAATAAAATCGGGATGATTTCGCATGGTATGCACTAAATAATGTTCATCGCAACCGGGTACATACAGATTCCAAAATGCTTCACGTGTTAATTCTTCAACGGTTTGATAATCTGTAACTTCCTCATTTCGAATTTTTAAATTAGTCATTTTTTATTCCTTATTTTCATTGATGCAATCATAAATATATAGTATTATTTTTTCTAAAAAACAATTCATATAGTAAATATACAAAGTTTTTCAGGATTAAGAATGGATAAATGTAGTGCGAAGAATCTATTAATTGAAAATGGTTTAAAACTTACAAGTCAGAGAGAACTTTTGCTTGATACAATTATTAATTCAGATTCTATTTTCTCAGCTATTTCTTTACAAGAGAAAGTAAATGCCTCTATGGATTTGGTAACAATTTATAGAATCTTAACTGTTTTTTTAAACAAAAATATTATAAGAGAAGTTATTACCAATGATAATACCTGTTTTTATGAGTTATCATGCGAACATCATCCCGTTCACCCTCATTTTTTTTGTAAAAAATGCAAAAGTATAACATGTTTAGATCCTGTAAACGCACATACTATTGTAACAACCGGAGATTATTCCTCTGACTATATAATAGAAGATATTGCTATACAACTTATGGGTGTATGTCCGAAATGCAAGTGAAGAAAATTGCATGTCACCACTCTATTATTAATGCTTTTTACATATTGTTTTTTTATATTTCAATAGAAACTATAGTAAAGCTTATACATGAAACCGGTCATATTATTTTTGCTTTATTTCTGGGTTTTCCTCTCGATAGCATTACTTTATATCTCAACCCATTTTCAGGCGGGTATACCGGCATTGAAGGTTTTGGTGCTGATCGAAATCTCAATGGCATTTTATTTGCGTTATCGGGAACTATTCTACCTGTAGTTTTGGGGGTTATTGTTTGTTTCTATTGTATTATACGAAAACCAAAGCGTCAGTTACAATGGTCTTTATTTGCAGGATATGCTTTTCTCATCAATGGGATTAATGTATGTATTGGCGTATTCATTCAGGATTCTGATACTGCTTTAATGGTTCAATGTGGTCTGCCACTTTTACCGGTTCTATTCATTTCATTAATTTTGATACTAACCGGCTCTTTTGTATTAGTACGATATTTTTTTATGGTATGCTTACATAGCTATTTTAAAACCATTTCTGATAGAATCATTCTATTATTGATATTCTGTATATCCCCGATGATTGCTATTGTAACGGCCTATTTCGTAGATGATTTGAGTTTTCAACGTGTTTTTATTGCTCTTGGAGAAGTTGTTTTTGTTGTACTGTTTTTTGTAATCTCTATTTTTTTTGCGAAACAAAAAAATTACATACTTGAACGTGAAAAAATACCCGTTTTTTTTGACTGGTTTATTGTTTTTCCGGGGATGTGTTTTTCGGTGTATTTTTATATTGACTATATTTTTTACAGATGACCCCCATGCTATTCTTTTGCTTTCCGTTCAAGATAACCGAGTGTCATTTTTAATAGACTGACAAATATTTCTTTTTCATCTGCGGTATCAAGTGATTTAAAATGCTTATCAAGCGTTTCAATATCCCCGCGGGATGCCGGCCCTGTTAGCGCATTTTCCCGGTCTTTGAGGTAATTTGATAGCGTGTTTGTTGAAATCGAGGCTATGATATTCAGTATACTGTCATCATCAAAACCAATTTTTTTATACATACTGAATGAATAATCAAGGAGTGAAACAAGATAATTTGAGGCTAATGTTGCAGCATAATGATAGGTAACTTTTTGTTCTTTTTTGAGCGTTACAAATGTATTCCCGAGTAAACCAAGAAGTTCTTCACCGGTTTTTAATCCTGTTCTATCACCTTCAATAGAAAAAATTGTCGTGTTTAGTTTTTCAATATCATTTTCAGTGCCTGTTAATGATTGTATGGGATGTAAAGAAAGACGGCCATTACAATGAATATTCATATCATACGCTGACATTGCCCCTGACAAATGGATAAGGGTTAAGCCTGATAAATCATACAACCGCAATTGATGGATAACTTCGAGAATAGCACTGTCTGAAACGCTGATAATAATACAATCTGAACTTTCAATTAGTTGTTGAACTGTAAAAAAGTGGCTGGTTGAAGTCATTTTTGAAGCAATAAGACTTTTAGAAGGATCACGTGAGTAATATCCGGTAACCGGGACGTCTTTACTTTTACAATAAAGCCCTAATGAGGTTCCTGCTTTTGATGCTCCGTAAAAACCGATATTCATAGAATCTCCAGTTTTATATTTTTTTTATGATAATTCATACTGTTTTTTTTAATAAATTTATAGTAAATTTAACTTAAAATTATGTGGTATCTGTGCATTATTTTCACATGAAGTTTCAGTTTTCTGAATAATATACACAATTCATTTAATATATCATACAACTTTATAGCTTAAAACATCTATAATGTAATTTTAATGAAATATTTCTAATTGGTATAAAAAATGCTATTGTTTTATAGTATACTTTAAATGTATTATAGATCCTCTTGCAAAAATCAAGAGTACTTGATTTTTGCAAGAGGATCTATAGTTAATTCATTAAGTAAAGGGTTTTATAATGTGTAATTTGAAAATGGTAATTTCATCAATTTTCTTGGTATGTTTAGTCTCACTTAATGCACAAAACGTTAATTTGTCAATCCATGATGCAATTACTCTTGGGTTGGTGAACAATCTTGATAGTAAAGCAGCTTCATTAACATTGATCGATACTCAATTAACCGCATATACTGTGTGGAATAAATTTATACCCGGTGTTTCAGTTTCGGCTTCTACAGGCGTTTCAACCAGGAATAGTAATTCAGAGGTAACAGAATCAGGCTCATTATCAGGCGGTGCGGATTTTTCATTGTCATTAAATGCAAGGAATTTCATTGCAGTATATGAAGCGGGTAATGAATATAAAAACGGCAGATCAACATACAATAAAGCAGTTGCAAACATACGAAAGGAAATAGCAAAGGCATATTATATACTTGTTGTTGCTAAAGAAGAACTGGTCATTAAAGAGTTTGCATTCAAAACAGCCGAAAAAAGGTATAAACTTGGTGAAGCCGGCTATAAACTTGGCGAAATTGGTGAAATTGATAAATTACGCCGGGAATACACGCAAAGGGCTGCTTTATATGATTATGAAGAATTAAAAAATAAGTATGAACTCTCGATTGATAATTTTAAGAATTTGCTTGGGTTGACTAATGACGCTCCAATTGAGCTTGTCGATACAGTGCCGGATATTACAAATTGCGATTTATCCTTAATAAATACTCTTCAACCTGAAATGCATATCGGGCTTGAGAATGCACGCTTTGAGTCAGAAAGGGCTATTATAAAACAGTTGTATGCAATAGCACCATTTTTACCTTCATTGTCATTTGGTGCATCACTTGGCGCATCACTTGGTGGTTCTTATCGGGGCAATCCGTATGACGGAAAACCTGCTTTTGACGAGCAGCATTTTGACTCTTCCGGTTCATTACGAATGAGTGTTTCTATACCATTGTCAGGTGTTTTTCCATTTTCTGAAGATCAGGTTGCTCTAATGAAATCTGCTAATGCTAAAAAGAAGACTGATATTGCTGTTGAAAAAGAAAAAAAACGGGTTGAAACTGAGTTCAAAACTACGGTTCGGGATTTGCAGTATATTTTAACTGCATATACCAATGGTATGTTAAATGTCGGTATTGCTAAAAAAGTTTTTGAATTAACTGAAAAAGCGTATAATGAAGGAACTAAAGAATTTACCGACTTGAGTACTGTTGAACAGGATTATCAGATTGCACAATTAAAACAGCTTCAAAGCCGCTTGGCTTTTGTCAGTAAGATTCTTGATTTAGAATATTATTATTTATCTGATTTACAATCAGCTTTTACGAAGGAGAACAAATAAATATGAAAAAATGTATGATAATGTGTTGTTTGATGGTTTCATTTTTCGTGTTTTCTCAGGATAAAACAGTTACTGTGAGAAAAATTAAAGCATCAAAAGCATACGAAACTTTATTTTACGGGGCACGGTTACAACCGGCTGCTCTTATTTCATATTCTTCACCGGTTACCGGTGTTGTGAGTAAAGTGTATGTTAAAGAAGGTGATATGGTCAGACCGGGAACGAACCTGATTTCAGTAGTACGAAGAAGTTCATCAACTGATTTTTTACCTTCCGTAGTTATATCCCAGGTAACGGGAGTTGTCGGCAAGATTAATGTTGTTGCTAATCAGGAAGTTACAGAACGGTTGGAATTGATTGTAATTGCCGATATATCATCCTATAAAACTGATTTATTATTAAGCGATAAAGATATTGTCCGCATTAAAAAAGGGGATTTTGCATATATTATTGGCACATCTTTATTTGGAAATATTACTTCGGTTGCAATTATACCGGAAGGTAATACAGGACTTTTCAGAGCTTCTGTTGAGTTTAAGCCGGATAGAAAACTTTTTTCAGGAGCTTTTGTTCAACTTGAAATTCGGGTTGATTATTTTGAAGGTGTTCTTGTTCCGGTTGAGTGGGTTGCTAATAAATATGGAAAAACTATTGTGACTATTGCTGTTGATAATAAAGTAGTTTTTCGTGAAGTAAAAGTCGGAACGCGATATGGTAAACGATTAAGTATACAATCAGGTTTAAAACCGGGAGATAGGGTAATCGTAAAATATAATAAAGCAATTTTTGACGGTGATGAGGTTACTGTTACCGAAGAAGCTGAAAATACAAAACAATCAGGATTTAATAACAATAATCCGCCCCCCGGCGGGATGATGAGCGGTCCGGGCAGGGGAATGTAATATGTTACAGTTTTTATTAAATCGTAGAAGAGTTATTCTTTTAATAATTGTCCCGCTTTTTGTTGCCGGAATATATTTTCTCGGAAAAATGCCCATTAAAATGTATCCGAATATGCGTAAGTCAACAGTAATGGTAAATATTCCGCATCCAAGTTATACCGCTGAAGATTTTTATGATGAATTTCGTGATACCCTTGAACCTAAATTAAATGCCATTGAAGGTGTGGAGTCTATTCAGTCAACCTATAATTCAGGAAGGACACGGTATCAGATCGAATTTGACTGGAATATTGATTTTGATACTGCAAGAAGTGAAGTTATATCGGCGATGGATTCAATTAAGAGCTCATTACCGTCAGAATCAGACAGCTATTCTGTAAGCTCATGGCGTGGTGCAACTGGTTTTATGTCCCTGGCTGTTTATTCTAACGAGATTTCCACTAAGGAATTGTACGATATTGTAGAACCTGTGTTAAAAGTAAGGCTTGCACAAATTAATGATGCCGAGAGTGTTACTGTTGTAAATATTGAAGAGCTTAATACAGAAATTATTCTGCGTCCCTCAGATTTACTAACCTATGGTTATACCCCTGATGACGTTGCCTCTGCGGTACGAAGCGGTTATAAACATACGTCAATTGGTTCTTTCCGGGAAAATAGAAATGTTTATAATCTCAGAGTAAAAACCGGTATTGACGGGGTTTATGAAGTTGAAAATATTCTTGTCGGTATCAAAGGGAATAAAGAAATTGTTTTAAAAGATCTTGCTGATGTAAAAATCTATTCCGGACTTCCGAGGAATTTGTATAGTGCAAATGGTGAACGTTCTATTATGATATTTGCAACACCAAAAGAAGACGGGAATATTAATTCAATGTCTAAAGATATTCTTACTGCAATTGATGAACTTAAAAAAGATTTACCATCCCATGTGCAATTTCAACCTTTGATTGATCCTGCAGTTTTTATAAACCGTGCTGTAAAAAATGTAATTAATGCAGCTTTAGTTGGAAGTTTACTGGCAATAATTATTATTATAATTTTTCTTGGAGAATGGAAAAATGTTTTAATTATTTCCTTATCAATTCCATTATCTATTGTGTATTCATTTATTCTTATGTATATTTTTGATGTAAGTATTAATCTGATTTCATTATCCGGGATGACACTTGCAGTCGGTATGATAATTGACTCATCCATTGTTATTATGGAAAATATACACAGACATCGCTTAGATCGTCATGGGCAAAGTATTAAAGATATTGTGCTGGTTTCTGTTGGTGAGGTTAGAGCGTCAATTATTGGATCAACTATTACCAGTGTTTGTGTTTTTCTACCATTATCATTTACAGCCCCGCTTACCAATGCTATACTTGGTGATTTGGCAAAAACAGTTATATTTGCACTATCCTGTTCAATGGGGACTGCTTTAATAGTAACACCGGTCGTTGCATATTATCTTTTTAGAAATGAAGAAAAATGTGAAGTAAAAGAAAGCCGGCTTGCAAAAATGTCAGAATGGATTGTTTCCCGAATGATCGGGTTTTATACAAAGATTCTGAAATCTATTTTAACGTCCAGGTTGCGATCATATACAGTTTTGCTTTCTTCATTTTTCTTGTTGATATTATTAATAATTTTTGTTGCACCAAAGATCAGAATGGAAATAGTAGCTGATCCGAGAAGTGATAGAGTAAGTGTCAGATTTACCAATAATTCAACGCTTGATAAAGAGGCTTTGTTAGATGCATTTATGCCGTATGAGAAACAGGTTCTTGCAAAACTGGGGAACAGGGTTGAAAGTCGTTTTTCAAATATATTTAATAGTTCAACGGGTAATCTTTTAATCACTTTGAAATCATCAAAATTGTTAGATAATGCAATTGATGATCTAAAAGATATTTTACAGAATAATGATGACTGGACTTTTGATATTGCCGCGTGGGATCCTTCAAAGTTGCCTTTACCGAGAACATACGGGTTACATATGAAAGTAAATGGCAGTGATAAAAAGGTAATTTTAGGGATTATGGAACAAGTGATGGATAGTATAAATAAATTGGATCTTTACCGGAGTGTTTCATCTGTTCCTTCTACAAGAACTACTGAAGAAATTATGCTTCTTCCCCGAAAAGAAGTTATTCAGGAATTTCCCGGTTTATCCGTATCAAAACTATCGGGACTTATTAAAATACTGCTTAATGGAACGCAAGTAATCAGTATGAATGAGAATGACACACAAATAACTATTTCAATGAATTATGCTGAGGGGATGGTAAGTTCTATTACTGATATATTAAATTATCAGATTCCTTATAAAGATAAATCAATACCGTTAAAACATTTTTTTAACTATACTATAAACAAAGGTATTGCGGAAATAAGAAATGATAATGGTGAGGAAACGTTTAATATATACGGTGAAATGCGAAGAGGTGTTGCTGATAGTAAAAAGAAAGGGTTTGAAAAAATGATACAAGAGAGTATTAATAAGGATGTAAAACTGCCTGCCGGATATACAATCACATTTGAAGATACCCAGAAAATAATTAATGAATCAGTAAGTTCATTAATTACAGCAATTATCATAAGTATTGTTCTTATATATTTAGTTTTAGGTTTACAGTTTAATTCTTTAAAGATTCCTTTAATAATACTTGTTACAATTCCTCTCGGTTTTATTGGTGTAATCGGTAGTTTATATATTTTCAACTCTACAATTTCACTTAATTCAATGCTCGGGACAATTTTATTAGGAGGAATTGTCGTTAATAATGCTATTATTCTACTTGATTTTTACATCTCATATCGTAAAAAAATGGATGATAAATTAGAAACGTTATTAACTGTTGCAAAATTACGATTTACTCCGATTTTAATAACAACGGCAACAACTTTGCTGGGTATGTTGCCAATTGCATTGGCTATCGGTGATGGAACAAATATTATTCAACCTTTGGGTATTTCAGTAAGTGGCGGTCTTTTGGTTTCAACTATGTTAACATTAATTATTATACCAGTAGTGTTAAATTTATTACCGGATTTTAAAAATAGTGAAAATTAAAATAATATTTTCCTATTTGAGAAAAATACATTATAATACTATAAAAAATAGGGGGGGAGTATGAGTATAAATGCAAGGTTTGTCCATATTAATATAGTTACTGAAAATGTTGACCGATTGGTCGTTTTTTATCAAAAGGTTTTTGGATGTAAAAAAATCGGTTCTGATAGAGATTTAAAAGGTAAATGGTTTGATGAAGCGACTAGCATACCAAATGCACATGTCCAGGGTTGTCATTTATTAATGCCGGGATATGATGAGAATGGTCCTACGATTGAAGTATTCAGTTATAAAACACCGTATACAGGTAATAATAAATTGATAAATGCTTCCGGTTTTTCACATATTGCATTTATAGTTGATAATGTTGATCTGGCATTGGATGAAATTATTGCTTTTGGTGGTTCACGATTAGGTGAAACAGTGAGTACAGAGATTAATGGTATTGGAAACATAAAGTTTGTGTATGCTAAAGACCCGGATGGTAATATTATAGAATTACAATCATGGAAAAAGTGAGTACTCACTCATTAATACATTAATGTTAGTTGTACTATTTATATAAAAAAGAGTCCTTATGGACTCTTTTTGCATTATTCAATATTTTCTTACTGTTTTTTTAACACAAGCACTGTAACATCATCAGCAAAACATCCATTATATTTTTTCATATCACCATTTTCACAGTAGTTAGTAAGATCAGAGATAATCAGCTCTTTAATCGCATCAACGTCCTTTTCACCTATTTCTTTAAGCAACTTCTTTGCTCCACACACATCATATTGAACCCCATCTTCATTTTTAGCTTCAATTAAACCATCAGAGTAAAGAAGAAGAACATCACCCTGTTCCATGGTAAATTGAAATTTTGAGTTAATTGCGTTTACTTCATTAATAATACCCATAAATGGTATTGTCCCTGATAGTTCTTTAAGTTCAAGAACTGTTTTTGTACTTTTTTTATATAATAAACCAATCTCATGAGCTCCTGCACAGTAAAAAATACCATCTTTCTCAAAGAAATAATTTTGAGTCATAAATGAATATGAACCTGCTCTAATGGTACTTAATAAAACAAGCGTTTTATTAACATAGTTATACATATCAACTTGCGGGTTTTCACGCTCTTCATGTTCAAAAAGGTATGCACCATAATTAAATGCTGATTGAGCAATTAATGCTAATATACCGGCTTCAAGACCATGACCTGATACGTCACCGATAGATATCCAGTTACCGTTTCTTGTTGTTCTAAAATCATAATTATCACCACCAACCTCAGCTGCTGCGATAGAAATATGAGCAATATCATAACCTTTCAGGTTTTCATCTCTACGAGGCAGAACAGAGCTTTGTATTTTAGCAGCTGCTTGAATCTCTGATTCAAGTCGTGTCATTTCCTTCGTTTTTTCAAGTAATTCTGTAATAGAAGTGCTTAATTTATTGTATGTTCGTGCTAATATATCTTTATCTGATCGTTCAATAATAGTGTGATTATAATTACCTTTTATTATTTCATTTGCCCCGTCTGTTAATGATTTAAGATAATCTGAAATCCCTAAAAAAGCATTTCCCATAACATCATTTTCTGATTTCGGAGAAATATGTGAAGTTGTATCTCCAATAGACAGTTTTTTTGCTATATCAGATAATTCTACATAATAGGTAAGAAGAAGCTCAACATAACTGTTTAATTTTGATATTTCATCATCATACCGTGAAGATTTTCTTCTATCAAGGCTTTCACCGACAAAATCGATAAGTTTATTGGCAGCATTTAAAATTGGTTTTGAGATTCTGTTACCGTTGTTTATTGATAAAATTATACCTGCAAACAGTTCTGCAAAAATAAGCATTATGATAAAAATTGTTGAAAAATTATCTGCTATCTTTGAGTATTTTGCTGATAATGTTAAAACATTATTGACTTTTTTTGTATAGCTTTCTGAAGAGCTGTAAAACACATCAACCTGATCAAACAGTCGTGTACCCTGAAGGATGTATTTGCTTAAATCTTTATCGCCAATTAATTCATATTTTCTATAGACAAGTGATTTTAAATTTAATTTTTTATAATAATTTTCTTCATTAATTTTAATCGAGGCTATCTTTTCACTGGTTTCTAATTGAAGAAATGTATTTTTTATAACAAAATTTTCAATATTCTGTATGATTGGACTGATAAAATCTTTCTTTGAATGATTCCATAAATCATACATGTATTTAATCTCTTTTTTTAAAATTCCGGGGATTAAAAATGAAACATTACTATCTTCATATATAGTAAGCAATAATATATCAATATCAGAAATATTGCGGTTAATATTCTCATACGGTTTCCCGTTCAGCCAGGTATTCATTGATAAGTAAAGGTCACTTTCAATTGTCATCCATTTAATTTGAACATCTTTAATAGTTGTTAACCGGCTAGCAAATGTATCTTTAATATATAATGTTGCTATCATTAATAAAACTATAATCAGTGAAGCAATAACTACAATTATATTAGAAAAAATGATTTTATTCTTGATTGTTTTTTTCAATTGATTTCAACCTTATTCTTTTTTTGAAGTAATTCTAAAATATATCACGGAAATAATCAACATGAATATTAAAATAATTATTTATATATGAGCTTCTTGCAAAAATACTCTTTTTATTTCGAATTTTTGCAAGAAGCTACTTATAATGCGATTATATCGCATATGGCGGAAGCAAAAAAAATGTACTCATTATTTTTGCAAAAGCCTCATATGATATTTAGTAGTTAGGCTCTTGCAAAAATCAAGACGGAAATTCAGGTGACTAAATGTTCCCATTTGATGAAAAAAAAGGGACTTTTTTTTTTGCTTCCGCCGTTACGCAATTTAATTGCGTTGATAGGAAGACACATTCAAAAATTTGAGATAAAAAGAGTATTTTAGCATGTGGCTAAAGTATTTTAATAATATACAAAAAAATGTTTTAATGTGAAGAATATCACAAAAATTATTGACTTATATAGTTTTCTATATTATATTTTATTAATTATGTGAATTAAGGAACTTTAAAAGTGGTAAATAACAAAAAATGCATATTAAGACTTTCACGATATAAAAAAGCGTTGACGAGACTTCGATCTCTTGGTTTTAAAAAGGTTTTCTCGGATAATTTAGCGGATGCAATTGGTGTAACACCTTCTCAAGTGAGAAAAGATTTTTCCGTATTTGAGTTGTCCGGTAATAAAAAAGGTGGTTATTCGATAGATGATTTACTGGAAAAATTAAATCGTATATTGGGTAAAGAAGAAGTGGAAAAGGTTATAATTGCCGGATATGGTAATATCGGGTCTGCTTTAATGAAATATAAAGGTTTTGAAAAAGAAGGGATAAATATTGTTGCTGCTTTTGATACAGATCAATCTAAGATAAGTCCAAAGGCTCAAATTCCTGTGTTTCATATTGATGAAATGAAAGCGTTTATTATTAAAGAAAAAATTAAGACTGCTATAATTGCTGTTCCTGATATGGTTGCTCAGCAGATTGTTGATACAATGATTGAAGCCGGCGTAAAAGGTGCACTCAATTTCTCTCCATTATTTTTACGAGTACCGGATGAATTTGTTATTTCTTATGTTAATTTAGAGGTTGAATTAGAGGGGGTTATTTATTTTGTTAATGCTCTCAATAATCCGAAAAACAATGAGATTGCCGATGCTGATTAACTGCCGATTGAAGAGTTGTTGATTAAATAATTATATGCTTCAAGGATGGTTTGAAATTTTTCCTTATCATAGTTTTCTTTGGCTTTATCAGGATGATGAATTGCTACTAATCTTCTATAAGCTTTTTTAATGTCTTTAATTGATGCATTCGTATCAAGCTCAAGTATAGTAAAATATTTACTTGTATCACAAAATCTCCCTTTGATAAGGTTAAAGTCAAATCTTTTGATATTTAATAAATTTGCAATAGCAGATATTATTTTTGTTTCATCAAATTGGAAATTTGGTGAACCCAGGATAAATAATAATTCAATAATATTGATTTTTTCGTTATATAAGCAATTCTGATTAACAACGGAGGATATTGAGCGAATATCAATTAATTCTGATTGGTTCATAAGATTAATAATATTTTTTTCAATTAATACTATATCATTCATATCAAATCTAAAATGTTCAATAAAGTATTCTTTAATAGTATTTATATCAGAAACTAGTATTCTATTTTTTGTTTTCAAGACAAAATAAACCGAAACTGATAAAATTGATCTTAAAATATTTGCTTTAAAAGAAGATAACTGATCATCAAGTACTTCATTATCAGCATAATTGCTACCATTATTTTCTTTAAAGTCAAACAAAAAATGTCCTAATAGAGTTGCAAGAAGTGCACCAATAAAATTACCCGTAACTAACAACCCCGATAATAACCCGATGATTTTACCGGATATTCTTAATCTTTTCATGATATGTACCCATAAATAAATAATACGATAATGTTATCTAAAATGCAAATAATTATTAAAATTAATAATATTTCTTGCAATAAATTTTGTTTTAGAGTAGTTTTTCTGTATGGAACATTTTAAATCTGACAATCAATTTTCATTTTCAATTAAAAAGAAAGAATATTCGGCATTATCCATGATAATCATTATTAATGTTATTTTCTTTTTGCCTTGGATTTTTTCCTATTTATCAGGTAATCATTATGCATATAATTTTTTAACCTATTTTGGGTCGCTTACTATTAATATTGATAGAGCTCCTGATTTTTTTGATGGTTATTTCTATCAGGTAGTAACTGCAATGTTTATTCATGGCAGTCTTATGCATCTTTTATTTAATATGTATGCATTATATGTTTTTGGTAAGTTTATAGAGAATAAATGGGGTGCTTTGCGATTCGCTTTGTTTTATTGTGTCGTAGGTATTTTGGCTAATTGCGCCTCTGCATTCTTCTTTAAATATACCGGGTATCCAGTCAGGTTAATCGGAGCTTCCGGTGCTGTTTTTGGTGTTTTACTTGCGTATGGAGCTTATAATCCTAACACTGTTCTTCTTTTGTTCTTTATAATCCCCATTAAAATCAAGTGGCTTGTACCGGTTTTTATAGTTATTGAAATTATTTTAGAAGTAACGCAAACTGCTTCGGGTATTGCTCACATAACACATTTGTTCGGGCTTTTATTTTCTTTCTTGTATTTGTTACTCTTTTTTAGAATAAATGCGATTAAAAAAATGTATTTTTCATCAGAAACAATTATCTAAAATATTTTTATTATTTTTTCATTATTCATTTATTTAATTTTAAAATCAATTATACTATTTTGATTAGTTCAAAATAGTGCTTATAACCTGATACATCGGGAGTTTATATGGAAATAGTTTTTATTATAATATCAATTTTTATCATGATTTTTCTTTCATTAGTATATGTTTATTCGAAGTTACGAAATAATGTAAATACTAAGATCATGAATTCTAAGGGGCTTTTTTATTTTTTAAAAAAAACAAATAGTGAAATTAATGCTTTTTGGAATGACCCGTATAATTTATTAGATACAATTATTGACTCTGTATTATTGATAGATAATACTTTTCATGTAAAATATGCAAATAAATCAACAGTAAATATATTTGGCTGGACAGCAAATGAACTGGTAGGTAAAAGTCTTGATGATTTATTTGAAAATGATAATAACAAAATGCGGGATTTAAATTTATTTTTATTAAGTGATCATCTTGAAAATTGTGATTTTTCAGTCAAAAGAAAAGATGGTGAAAAATTGTCTGTATTGTTGTCTGCGTCACGATTAATTGATAAGTCCGGAAATAATAGAGGCATCGTTTGTACATTTAAAGATGTCAATCGATTGAAAATTGCAGAGGAGAAATTATGGAAAAGTGAGCAGTCATATCGAACGCTTATTTCAAATATTCCCGAAGTTGTGTATCGTACGAATGATGTGATGGATTGGAATTTTATTCTACTTAATGATAATATTTTAAAATTAACAGGATATAGCAGAAATGATTTTTTAGATGGTGTTATACATTTCTCTGATATAATTCTTGAAGATGATAAAGCAAAAGTAAAAAGACTTATGTATGAATCAATGATAGAGAAAAAAGGGTTTGATATTGATTTTAGAATTGTTCATAATGATGGAAGTATAAAATGGGTTCATGTTAAGGGGAATGGTTCTTATGATAAACAAGGAAATATTGTGTCATATGAAGGTATAATGTCTGATGTGACAGGCACAAAATTAATAGAGAAAGAACTTCACCGGTTAAATTCAAATCTTTCACTTCAAAAAGAGGAATTGGAGTTTATTGTTCATATACGAACTCTTGAACTGCAAAATGCGATAAATACTAGTTCCGGTAATGATAAGAAGCGATTAGTCAATTTGATGGCAAGTTTAGTTCATGAATTAAGCACTCCTTTAGGAATGTGTTTTACTGCTTTAAGTTTTGTCAATGAAAAAGGAACAGAGTTAAAAGATGCGTTTGAAAATGACAGAATACGTAAAACAGATTTTAGTCAATTTATAAATACATTTGATGAAGTAATATCAATTTTAAATGGCAATTTAGATCATTCAATATCGCTTGTTAAAGCATTTAAGCAGGTTGTAACCGAACAGGTTCATGATGTTAAACGAAATATTAATGTAAAAGGGTATTTTGATGAAGTAATTTTAAGTTTGAAACCTGAACTTAGTAAAAAGGATTACAGGATACTGGTACAAGTTGATCCTCAATTATTTATAACTACGTTTCCAAGTGTTTTATCTCAAATATTAATAAATTTAATTATGAATTCTTTTATTCATGGATTTGAAAAAAAAGAATCAGGTACAATCGAAATTAATGTTACTGTATATAATAGTGTTTTAACTATCATATACACTGATAATGGTTGCGGTATCCCTGAGGATTCAATATCAAAAGTGTTTGATTTGTATTATACTACTAAAAAAGGTAGAGGCGGAACCGGGTTAGGTATGAGTATTATTAAAGAATTAATTGAAAATAAACTCAATGGAACAATTTCAGTGACGAGTAAAATAGATTCATTTACTACTTTTACGATAACTTTCCCGTTATAGTCTCGTATGTTAAGGAATGGTATGGAGCAACAGGAATATTACAGATCTTTTTCAAGTTATTTGAAACAAAAGTATAATACTAAAGTATGGCGTTTACCGGTTGATACGGGAAGATCGTGTCCAAACCGGTTAAACGGGAAACCGGGTTGTTCATTTTGTGATGGTACATCATTTTTACCTGATTATTTAGATGCTTCTGATTCTTTGGAACAGCAACTTGATAAAGGGCGTTTATTTTATCAAAACAGACTTGGTGTAAACCTTTTTTTAGGGTATTTTCAGGCGAATACCAATACGTATGGTCCAATCGAAGATCTTTTAGCAGAATACGAGTTCGTTTTATCAAAAGAATACATTGTTGGTATTATAATTTCGACAAGACCGGATTATATTAATACTGCAATCATCAGTGAAATTAATCAATTATCTAAAAAATGGGGCAAAGAAGTCTGGATTGAATTAGGTTTGCAAAGTGTGTATGATAAAACTTTATTGAGAATACATAGAGGGCATAGTTACTCTGACTTTTGTAAGGCGGTTACGATAATTAATACTATTTCCCCGGACATTAAAATTGCTGCACATATGATACTCGGCTTACCCGGTGAGTCGTACGAAATGATTGTAGAGGGAAATAAAAAATTATTTCATGATAATACAATTCATGGTGTTAAATATCGACCGCTTGACTTAAGTGAGAATACCGGTATTTACAATGATTACATTAAAAATCCTGATGATTTTCTGCGTTTTGATGATGTTTTATATGTCAGACTTTTATGTGATATTATTACTTCGATACCGGATAATATTATTATTATGCGTTTTGCAAATTATAAATCATTTACCAATGTGGCAACAAGTGAAGCTAAATATACAAAAGGAACTATTTTACGAATGCTCAATGAGGCATTAAAGACGAGTAAGGAAAATCTTAGAAAAAATTCTATTGATTTAGTATAAAAAACTGACTTTCTTTTGTTATTTAGTTATATTTATTACAACTTACATAGAAGGTGTTCAATGACATATCAAAATGGAGAGATAACTTTATCCCCATATACTTTATACTGGGTACAAATGCCTGCTATAATTGGAGAGGCGGATCGAATTGATTTATTAAAACGGGATGTTTTTGTAATCGAATGTCAATATAAGGTTGAAGAGTATGAAAAATTATTAGAAAAGAAAGATGATAGTTCTGCTTTTTTCTTCAATCTTGATAAGATACTCTCAAGTACCACTAAGCAGGGCGAAATAGAGTTAGCAAAGAAAGTAGCAGAATTTATTTCCGGTTTTTGTCCTGAAAGATCGGTTATTCATACAACGACACTTGATTCTACAATAAAGGAAATATTTCAAATAGAAGGGCTTATATATCTTGAAAAAAACTTCAATGATAAAGACGGTTCTGTAAATCTTATAATGAATTTATTAAAACCACTTTTTTCGAGTGAAAATAGAATTAGAAGGTCTGATATACGATTATTATTGTATCCGAATGTCCGTTATAAAATAGAGGCGATTTACGAAAATGGTAATAAAGTTATTGGCGGTTTTTTAAAAGATATCAGTTTAAGCGGTATCGGGATAATATTAAACTCGGAAAATGATATTGAGCATTTTTCTCTAAAAGATCAGATAATGCTTCGGTTAATTACTCATAATTCAATCTTAAAAATACCAATGGCAATTGTAAGCAGAAAAAGTCCGAAGGTTCATGAAATTGGTGTAAGTTTTACTATTACCGATACAAATATGATTCGGGAAGAAACTGCAAATTTTATTGTGAAGAATATTTACAAATGGATAAAAGATGTTATACTCACCCAGGGAAAAATTTAAGGTGTTCAAAATGAGGTAGTATGTATTTGTTGGTTGGTCTTGGAAATCCGGGTGATATGTATGCTAAAAACAGACATAATGCAGGTTTTATGGCACTTGATTATATTAAGGTAAAATATAGTTTTGATGGTTTCAAGAAAAAGGATAATTATAAATTCAGCAAAGGAAAAATCGGTTCGGAAGATGTGGTCTTAGTAAAACCGCAAACTTTTATGAATTTAAGCGGTCAGGCAGTAACAAAGGCAATGAGTTTTTTTAAGATTCAACCTTCTGATTTAGTTGTAATCTATGATGATGTTGCTCTGCCCTTTGGTAAAGTTCGTATACGGGAGACCGGAAGTCCCGGCGGGCATAACGGTTTAAAAGATATTGAAAAACAGCTGGGTTCAAAAAATTATACAAGAGTGCGTATTGGTGTTGATCCGCCACCATATCCGGGAATGTTGGCTGATTTTGTTCTTGGCGATTTTTCTAAAGAGCAAATTGAGGCTTTGTCAGCGGGCATTTTTGATAACGTTCTGGATGGAGTGAATTTAATTATACAAGGTAATATCGGGATGGCAATGAATGAGATTAATGGAAGAGATGGTGATCAAGCTCAGAAATAAGCTGGCTGAATTTGGTGTACAAAAAGGAAGCAGTATTCTGATCGCTTACTCGGGTGGTAAAGATAGTTCTGTATTGCTTGATTTTTTATCTGTATTGAATAATGAGTTGGAAATGCAGCTTGGTGTTGCGTATATTAATCATAATTTACGGGGTAACGAATCAATTGAAGAAGAGTCATTTGTAAGAAATAATGTAATAGCGAACTATAATTTACCGTTGTATGTTAAGGTTGCACAAAGCGGTTCTCTTGAGTCTCAGAAAGGCGAGTCAGTAGAGTCAGCAGCCAGGAAATTAAGATATGATTTTTTTAAAGAAATCGTTGAAAAGTATAATTATAAATATATTGCCACAGCACATAATTTCAATGATCGAATCGAAACTTTTTTTATTAATATTTTACGCGGTGGAGGAAGTGAGACTCTTAATTCAATACCGGCTGTTAATGGAAAAATTATCAGACCTCTACTTGATATCACCAGAGAAGAAATTGAAAATTATATACATACAAATCATATAAGCTTTATTGAAGATTCATCAAATCAAACTAATCTGTATAAACGAAATATAATACGACATGACATTGTTCCCGCCTTGCATACGGTTTCAAGTAATATGGTATCGTCATTTGAGACTGTTTTTAAGCATATTGATGAGGATACTGATTATATAAAAAGTTGTGCAGAGGTTGCCTTTAAAGAAATAATCAGATTTAAATGGGGTAATGTTACCGGAATTGATAGAATTGCATTTAATACACTCCATCCGGCTATCAGAAGCAGAGTAATAAAAAAATTATTTGATGTTTATGGCGAAATCTCAGGGCTCAATCAGGGGTTAATAAATGCTTTGGTTACTCAAAATAGAATAAAGTTAGTAAAGGGCAGATTGTATATTGAATCGAAAGGGAAGTTTTTATGGTTCTATAAAGTAAATAATAAAATTGATATTACCTGCACAATTGATACAATACCGTTTAAAAATGAATTGTATCATATTGATGTGTGTGATACCGGCTATGATTATTATCCTGTATTTAATTCTCTGTTTTTTCCGTTAACAATAGAAACTATTAATGAAAATGACGAAATTATGCTGGCGAAGGGGAGAACTAATATTGTTAAGAGATTGGGTGAACGGGGTATTCCGAAAAATATTGCATTACAAGGCTGTATAATTAGAGATAGTAACAAAACAATTGTTGTCTATTGTTGCGGTCCTTTTTTTGAGGCCGTTAATAAATCTGATAAAACTTCACTGTATTATTTAAAAACTATTTCCTCGAATACGGGTTTACAAACTTCTGTTCAATATACTTAATTATTTCATCAGTTATGCGGAATAAGAAAAGATTAAATTTTTCTACACCAATTTTATTGACTGACATTACATTGAAAATGGCACTTTCTTCATGTTTTGTTATTTCAATGTAGCTCGTTTGTAGATTATAGAGATCTTTGATAATTGACAATACATCCATGCTTTCTTTTTTTACAAACGTAAGGGAACTGCGGATCTTTGAGTATTCACCGAGTTGTTTTAATAAAAAATGTTTGAGCAAAGAGAAGTCATAAGTGAAAAAAACATCTGTTGTATCATTTGTGTCAGGTTTTTTTGTAATATACTGTGCTTCAAATTTTGCTTTTAATGAAGGAATTGCCATAACCATATTATAATAGTGTTTTTTTATACTGATGATTACGGTTGCTAATTCTGATTTGTATGTATTTGTTATTGATTCTCTTGTTTTTTCCGGTGCTAAAATTGTTTTCTCATCCATTTCAATGGTAATATCCCTATATTTTTTCAGTAAATTAGTTATTACCCGGATATGCATATTTGCATCAGGTAATTCTTTTGATAGTACGGGTAACTCTTTGATTATCGTTTTTATATCAAACTCTTCTATATCAAATGTATCTGCTGATTTAACTTTAATAACCTGTTTTTGAGAAATTGCTCTAATGTTAACGCAGGTAAGAAATAAAAGTATATCAACTGTTTTTAACGCTTCATTCAGTTTTCCCGGGGTTATCATTTTATATAATGCATCATCCAGTATTGAAAATATCTGGTTAATGTAGTTTCTTTTTAGTTCAATATGAGCGTTTTCTTTACTTAGTTTTAAAAGATCGATTACTTTCGAACCATCTGCAAAATCAATTCGTAAGTATTGTGCAAGTTTGTAATTATCTGAAAGAAATGTTTTTAATATAACAAAGTCTTGTTTTATTTGATTCTGTAAATATTCATTCATTTATTATTATCCTTAAACAAGTTTATCTAAACGCATTTCTTATAGTATAGTGCAATTATAATAAAAATACTGTAAAAGGTAAATACCAGTTACAAAGTCATACTAACTGTTAAAACAACGTTATGTGAGCTTCTTGCAAAAATACTCTTTTTTTCTCGAATTTTTGCAAGAAGCTTCCTATAACGCAATTATATTGCGTAACGGCGGAAGCATAAAAAAAGTACCCTTTTTTTCATCAAGTAATCTTGACTTTTGCAAGAGCCTCATGTATTTAAATTATTTATTATTTTAACAATATAACTTTTGAAATCTTCTAAATCTTTAGTATTCGGGTGATTCATCATGTCTTTTTTAAAGTCTAACCAGCCTGGTTTTTGCTTTTTAAAAACAATAAATTTAATAAAATATTGTATCATTAAATTGGGTTTTCCCATACAGTGATAGTAACCAAGAATATTATTTTTATTAATTATCTGATTAAATGTTTTTTCACATCCTAAAGCCCATTTGTTATATTTTTCACCGGAAATATCTGTGGAATGAGTAACAAATAATAATACTTTTTTGTTTAGTTTTGAAATGTAAAGTAATAATTTTTTAATTATCGGCACGATATCACTTGAATAACACGGAGAACCAATCATAAATAAATCGTATTGACTTAAATTATTAAAATCTAAATTATTAACATCTTTAAAATCATAAGAAAGGTTTTTAGAATTTAAAGTGTTTTTTATCTGCTCTGCTAATAATTTTGTATTTCCTGATTTGCTAAAATAAGCTATTAAAATATTCATTTTTTCCTCATTTTTTTTAGTTCCGCTTTTTCAGTGCACAACAATCATTATTTATTATTTTATACTTCATTTAAATATCGGCTTTCTTCGTTTTATACTTGAACAACTTTAAATTTTGAGTATTTATCGTTATCGAAATAAAAAAAAGTTTGTTTTCAATAGAAAAACCGGCACATTGAGCAATGTAATCCATATAACAAACGGTTATTACATTTTAGTAACGTTTTTGAATGAGTTGTACATTTTTGTATCAGTAAATCAATCGTTTTAGAATGTATTTCCAGTGATACAACACATTATTGTATTGTTAACAAGTTGGCACGCCTTATGCTATATAATAACAAAAATGAACCGGTAGTATGCTGATTACAGGTTACTCAACGTATAAGCAGTACAAACTATGATGCTGTACGACCGGCAATAAAACGGGATTTCCCGTAACAAAACAGACAAAAGGAGTACTAAAATGGACAGAAAAATTGTACGGGTACTACTCCCGGCACTGCTTCTTATTGCGGCTATCACACCTGCATTCAGTCAGGAAACAACAGATACCGCAACGTTAATTAAGACATTATCAATCGGACTCGACACTGTTTGGGTTCTGCTCGCAGCATTTCTTGTATTCTTTATGAATCTTGGATTTGCAATGGTTGAATCGGGCCTTTGCCGTGCAAAGAACACAGTAAATATCCTTGCAAAAAACTTTATTGTATTTGCTCTGGCATCTGTCGGATTCTGGTTTATCGGATGGGGACTTATGTTCTCAAACGGAAACGGTTTTTCCGGTCTGACTAACCTGTTTTTTGCCAACTTTGGTGTTGATGAAGGTTTTGACTCTATAAGCTGGACACAGGTACCTTTCTGGGCTAAATTTCTTTTCCAGTTGGTATTTGCCGGAACTGCAGCGACAATAGTATCAGGTGCTGTTGCTGAAAGAATCAAGTTCCATGTATTTATAATTTTCTCAGCTATACTGGTAGGTATTATGTATCCGCTTACAGGTCACTGGATATGGGGTGGCGGATGGTTACAGTCACTTGGTATGTGGGACTTTGCCGGTTCTACAGTAGTTCACTCTGTTGGAGGATGGGCTGCCCTTGCAGGTGTTATTGTTTTAGGACCTCGTATTGGTAAATATAGAGCTGATGGTACAGTTAATCCGATTTTCGGACACAACATGGCACTCGTTACTCTTGGTGGTCTTGTACTCTGGTTCGGCTGGTTCGGTTTTAACCCGGGATCAACTATGGGGGTAGGTGATGGTTCAGCTATTGCTCATATCGCCGTTACAACAAATACAGCTGCTGCAACTGCCATACTTGCTGCAGGTGCTTTATCATGGATTGTTCTTGGAAAACCTGATTTATCTATGATTATAAACGGGGCACTTGCAGGACTTGTAGCTATTACTGCAGGTTGTGCTTTTGTAAGTGTTGAATCAGCAGCAATAATCGGGCTTATTGCCGGTGTGTTTGTAGTGTTTGCTGTATTGTTGTTTGATAAATTAAAACTGGATGACCCTGTTGGTGCTTTGTCAGTTCATCTTGTTAACGGTGTATTTGGTACACTTGCTGTAGGTTTATTTGCACAGGACGGAATAACCGGTGCTGCTACAGGTAACGGTTTATTATTCGGCGGCGGATTTACACTTCTTGGAGCTCAGGCACTTGGTGTTCTTGCTGTTGGTGGATTTACATTCGGTATATCACTTGTCATATGGACAGTGTTAAAATATACTGTTGGTTTACGTGTTGATAGAGAAGAAGAAATTCGTGGTCTTGATATCGGTGAACATGGTGCAGAAGCATACGCAGGCTTTCAGATTATTAACTGATAAACGGTGTAATTTACGAAATATTTAGAGAAAGCAAATTGAATTACTACAGGAGGATACTATGAAATTAATAGTTGCAATGATACAACCTCACAAACTTGAGGATGTTAAAAAAGCACTTTTTGATGCAAACATACACAAAATGACTGTTTCAACAGCTCTTGGTTGTGGACAGCAGAAAGGTTATAAAGAAACATACCGAGGAGCTATTTCAGAGATAACTCTATTGAAAAAAACGAGAATTGAGATTGCAGTTAATGATGAGTTTGTAAAACCTACAATTGACGCAATTATCGCAGCTGCAAGAACAGGCAATATCGGTGACGGAAAAATATTCGTTACTTCACTTGAGCAGTGCGTCAGAATACGTACCGGAGAGACTGGTACAAGTGCTGTAGGTTAATTAAGTATCTCTTTATAAAGGCTGTTCCTTAACGGGAACAGCCTTTTTTTATAATTCATACAAGTGAGCCTTTTCCGGGTAAACTTTTTAAATCCGCAGAGTCTGCGCTATAAAATTTCAGGAATTTTCCACCAAAGAGCCACAGAAAGCACAGAGAGGAGATGAAGAAATGAGAGATTAATGTTTTTGTTTGGACAAAAGAAAAAAAATTAAAAAAAACTCTGTGCCCTCCAGTAAAACTGGTGTCTGTGGTGGAAATTGTGATATGTTTTCTATCGTTTGAATGGTACATTACCAGAAGTCGTAACCTAACTTCCCGAAAATAACGTTGATAAAAAAGTATTTTTTCAAGAACCCCTAATGATTGAATTTAAATAACCGAAATAATAAATGGTGACGTTTTAGTAAGGGGTTAATCGATGGAATATAATAAAGAATATGTTGAAAAGAATTTAATAGCTTATATTGGTAATAAAAGAAGATTGTTGCCTTTGATTAATGATGCAATAAAAAAAGCCGGTTGTGAAAATGGCAATAAAGGAAAGAAATTTCTTGATTTATTTGCAGGCACCGGGGTTGTATCACGATTAGCAAAATCATATCAGTTTGAAGTTCATACCAATGACTGGGAATGGTATTCTTATATTATGAACCGGGCATTTATCGGACTTGATAATTCAATTATAACGCGGGGATTTGCAAAACTCGGAGGGTTGGATTTGGTATTAACACAATTAAATGGAATTAAAACGGCATCTGAAAAAGACAGATACATTTCTGAATACTATTGTCCTCACAATGATGAAACACCGGATGTTGATACTGAGCGATTATTTTATACGAAATATAATGGTTTAAAAATAGATGGTATCAGGGCAATGATTGATACATGGTATCTTACAGGAATGATAAATAATGATGAACAGGATTTGCTCATTGCACTATTATTGTATGAAGCATCAACCCGATCTAATACATCGGGAGTTTTTAAAGGTTTTCATCGGGGATTCGGCGGGAATAACAAAGATGCGCTTTCGAGAATTATGAAAGAAATTACGCTTGTAAAACCACAACTCTGTGATGGAAAGGGATTTGTCTATAATGAAGATGCTTTACTGGTATCTCAAAAACTGACTAATGAAAAATTTGATATTGTGTATCTTGATCCTCCTTATAATCAACATCAATATGGATCAAATTATCATCTGTTAAATACAATTGCGAAAAATGATAAACCTGAAGTGAATAAAGAATTTATTATTGACGGTAAAAAGATACATAAATCTGCAATCCGAAGAGACTGGATTACAACACGATCGGGTTTTTGTTATAAGGACTCTGCAGAAACAGAATTTAACAAAATAATACAAAATATAAACTCTAATAATATTATGGTAAGTTATTCAACCGATGGAATTATACCGTTTGATTCAATTCTTGATATTCTCTCTCAAAAAGGTAAATTAAATATAGTAACGAGTGAATATGAAAAATATAAAGGCGGAAAACAGGCGCTGACAACAGAATTGAAAAATGTAGAGTTTATCATCATGGTGGATTCAAGAGTTTCAAGAAGTACTCATGATATGGTGGATGTTAAAAAAGATTTGCTGATGAATAAAATTGAAGTGTTATTGAAGAAATCTTTTTCTGAAACTGCTCTTAAAAAAACGGGTTATTCTATTGAAAAAAACGGCGGGATTTCAGATAATTTTAAAGATTATTTAACTAATCAGGCACATCTTATAATAAAAAATGCTCAAGTGACAGATAAAGAAATGATATTAAATAATCTCGTTAATTGGGATTATAAATCGTTAGAGTTATTTTATGATGATATAATGACTATTACTTCTATAACAAAAGAGGATGAAATCTACCTTTGTCTTGATATGATAGCAGATCATTATTCAAATGGTAAGTATGAGGAAATTAAACCTTTATTTGCAAAGATTCCATATTATTTATCAAAGTTTAATAATAAAAAGGCGTATAAAGCATCGTTACGAGCAATTATTGAAGTTTTGAATGTCATTGAGAAAACCGGAATCTTCTGGCACAATGAAGATATTTTACACCAGGCCGGGTTTAACAAAATAGAAACAATATTACTCGGGAAATTAAATTATAACTCAGTGAATGAGGATGATGAAATCATTGGGTTAAAAACTGTTGCCGGGCAAAAATATGACAGGCTGTTTGAGTCGTTTAGTAATTCTCAAGTCAGTGAAAAACAGTACGCTATAGGCTCTTGCAAAAATCAAGAGTACTTGATTTTGCGTCCGCCACATGCGATATAATCGCATTAGAGGCTGGTCGCCGAGTACGGCTGCTCGCCCATGCAACCAGGGAAGCCTCATGCAAAAATTCGAGATAAAAAGAGTATTTTTGCAAGAGGCTCGCTATTCAATCATCTTTTTAACGGTATAATTTTTTCCGGCAAAAATCATTGAGGCAGCTTCGGCTGCCTCATTTGTCAGTCGGTCAGTAGTATAATTCATTTTTTCCGGTATTTCATAAGGAAGAATGAATTTGTGAAGGTAATTCACCGTAACTGACTTTAAATATTTAGATAAAACGGTACTGTGATAGGCAAGTTCTGCTGAGATTAACTCATAATATGATTGAGAAGTATAAAACAAAATTAAATTTTTACTATGATTTTTTTTTAAATGAGCTTTTAATTTATATGAAGCTAATAATCTGATAAGTAATGATCGCTCATAGTCATTTAAGCATTTTAACTCAAACCATTTTTTCTTGTCATTATCATCATCTTCAGCGATAATATCATATTTACTCTGTAATCTCTCGAGAAGTAACATGGCAGCTTCCTGCTCCCCTTTTGAAACGCCGGGGTCATTGATTATCGCTTTGATTTTTCGTATTTTACCTTCAATATTCATTTTCCCCTCCTGATGGAAAAATAAACCCGGAAATAGAGGCTAAGTACCTCAATAATTAAAAGTTTGAAAAAAATGTTTTTTTCTCTTCGGTAGTATTAATGTTGAATTTTTCAGCAAGCATAATTATTTTTCTTATTTTAATCATTAGTTTTACTTTATTATTTTCGCTGATATCTTCGTTGATTTCACTAACAATAGCCGGTAATTTATTTTTCAGGATATCAAAAATCCGGTTTTCCAGTCTTGATTTTTCGATAATTATATTGGATTTATTGGTAAAGTCAATAAATTTGATTGCATTATTATAAACATCCGAATCGGTGTCAGTGTTTTCAGACAGACTTGTATATAAAATATCACTGAATTTCTTTTTTAATGACATAGCATCAATTTTTATTGAAAAATGATTAATTAAATCAAAAATTGAAAGAATATTATGTTCAAGAGTTTCATCGGGAAAGTCGTTAAGTTCCTGAGAAATTTTATGAAGATATATTTCTACCGTATTTTTGATAAAGTTAGACAATTCTGTTGATAAAGAAATATGGATTTCTTTATATTTTGTCATAATTTCTTTAACATCACCAATCGAGTCAGCGTTTCTATTATACACCTTTTTAATTGTTGAATTGATATCTGTTTCAAGAAGTGTATTTTTTACTTCAAGTATCAGATCTTTTTCGGATAAAACAGTATAAAATGATTCTCCCTGATAATTGTTTGAAATAATTAAATCTTTATGTGAGATTAGTTTCTGTTCATTTTCTTTACCGGTTATATATAATGAATACCCGATACCGCTTGATTTTATATAAAGAAATGTAAAAAGTGATTGTATGTTACTAGTTTTATCAATTATGATAATTTCACCGCGATACACATTTGATAAAAGACTTAACTTTTGCATTTTATAATTTTTATAATCAAAACTGAATGTTAATGATAGATTCGCCTGTCGTATGTTTTTTCCGGATTCAAGTAACGCTATGAAATTATTTGCAATATGTTTTTTGTCCTGAATATCCGTAAGAATCCATGTATTGAAAACCCAGAGAGCATCATGCAACTCAGGAATATTTGATTGTGCCTCTTTAAGTTTTTCTAAAAAATCACCTCGTACTACCGAACCGAATTCTTCGATAATCATAAGTGCTTTTGTCGCAAACTTAATATTCTGCACAGTCTCTATACCGGTAACCTCTGAGAAAAACCATCCGCATGATGTAAAAGAAAATAATGATAGTTTTTGAGCCTCTAATAACTTAAATAATTTGTCTTTTTCGCTGTCGTTAATTTCCCGTGTAAGATGTTTATCGATAAAACATTCATTTTTATTAGTTTGGTATTCTGATAAAATAAAATCAATGTAGTCGTTTCTTACGTCCCAGGGATCATTTATAAAATCAGATGTTAAATTGATAAATAGTGCATCAACATCCTTTTTAAGTATGGTAAATGCTTCCCGCAAAGGAGTTCGCCATTGCTGATTCCAGTTACTTTGCCCGCCTGTCTGGCACCCGCAGTCTTTATACCATCGTCCTACACCATGAGCACAACTCCATGATGAACCTAACTCATCATCCCCCATAAAAAGGTTAACTTCAAATATAATCTCGCTTTGAGCTAACGTCTCTCCGAAATTGGTAAAATGTAATTTGGAACCGTTTTTATGAAAGCGTGAAATCAGACTTGAGAGACACATATCGCCAAAAGGTTCATGATGACCATATATTTCACCATCGGTTGCTATTACAATAACCCCGTTGTCATTATTAGACGCATTAGCAATTTTGTATGATAAATCATCAGCGTTTCTTAGCAAATGTTCAAAACTGATTGACGTTGATAACTGTTTGTCATAAAAAAACACAGCAATTTCACCATGAGTTCTTTTTATAAGGTAGGGGATTGATGAGTCAATGCCTGATTTTCCAACCGCTATCCAGTTTTCATTACCTTTTTTACGTATGGCTATAGCTTGAAGAGGGGATAATACAATAAATTTAATTTTCTGTTCAATTAAAATATCAATTGTTTTATAATCAACAGCAGTTTCAGCAAGCCAGATTCCTTCGGATTTTCTACCGAATCTATATTCAAAATCTTTTAAACCCCATATAACCTGAGTTATTTTATCTTCAAAAGATTGTAATGGCATAATGACATGATTGTATATTTGAGCGATTGCATTTCCGTGACCATTGTGTTCTATAACACTTTTTTTATCACCTTCGATAATATGGTTGTAAATATCAGGTTCTTTATTTTCCAGCCAGGTCAGGAGGGTAGGTCCAAAATTAAAACTGAGGTATTGATAATTATTAATTATTTCATTAATTAAACCTTTTTCATCAAGAACCCGTGAGTAACCGTTTGGGCCGTAACATTCTGCTGCAATTCTATAGTTCCAGTTTTTATAAGGGTAGGCGGAGCTTTGATTGTCTATTTCGTTAGTCCAGGGGTCTTCTCTCGGTGGTTGATAAAAATGTCCATGTATAATCAAGTTGACCGGTTTCTTATTCAAAATGTTCTCCCACAATTTTTCCCAAAAATTTCAATTAATATGCTTATAACATATTTTTCGTATCAATGGAAAAAAATTATCATACAAAATGACATTATTTTAAATATTTAACAGATAAAAACCGTTAATTAAAAGGATTGTGGAAAGATATATATTTTGATGTTATAATTAAACTAAGGGGTTTGGTGTGAAAGAATTAACCGGTATTGATGAAATTTATACATTATTCGAAAAAAGGTATGAATTATCCAAACTTGCGAAAGAATCAGGTTTAGATGAAACTGAATTTAATAAATTATCAACAAGAGATCGATTTGTTACGTTATCGTATAAGTTAAAAGATTCTTCAAGGGTTCACCTTTCTTCTTTTTTCTTCGGAAAACTGTTTGAGTTGTCTCAGGATATTGAAGCGTTATTAAATAAAATAGATTGTCTTATAATATTAGGTGAATTTGAAGAAGCTTTCAGGTTTAATTGTATAGGTTTCGAGTTATATCTTGAGGATCACGGGATTGACTCTTCCGAGGTTGAAAAAGTTTTATGTTATCAAAAAGCGATTATTTATTTTTCTTCTGAACGATTAGAAGCTGCTGAATCAGTTTGCGAGGAAAATATTATCAAATTTGATCAGAAAGAATCTTTTGTTTTATTATGCGCAATTTTTGTAGCAATGAAGGAATATCAGAAAGCGATACGGGTTTTTACCCGGTATTCCCATAAATTTACCGATTCTTATGATTTTCTAACGGATGTTTCAATTTTACTGTTAACAATCAATAAAAATGATAAATGCAGCGAGTTTATTGTAAAATTGTATGATAAAGATGATAATGCAAAAACAAAAATTTCCACCTATTTAAATAATTTCTATGCGACAACTAAAAATAAAGAAATGCTTAAAAAGTATTTCAAAGATGAATTTCCAAGTGTGAAAATATGTAATACATAATCTATTATGTAGCCCCTTTAATTAAAGGGGTGTTTTCCTGTTTAATTTTTCTAAAAAAATACAAAAAAATTATAATTAAAAAAATAGAGTGATTTTTTTTTATATTCGTATTATCATTACATTAAACATTTCCCGGAGGATTAAATGTGTTTAACAGAAATACCCGGAACAATACTTGTTATTGATGATAGCGAAGTAAATTTAGAACTTATTGCATTAGTTTTAAGAAAAAATAATTATTCGGTATTGTCATCATATAGTGGTATGGATGGTTATAATTTAGCATGCGAGAAAATACCTGATTTAATTCTTCTTGATATTTCGATGCCTGATATTGATGGGTTTAAAGTGTGCTCCATGTTTAAAGCAAATCCTGTAACGTCGGGTATTCCAATTATTTTTTTAACTGCGAATGTAGATAAGGCAAGTATTATAGAAGGTTTTAAATTAGGTGCAGTTGATTATTTAACAAAACCATTTAATAAGCTGGAACTTCTAGCTCGAGTAAAAGTTCATTTACAGTTGAGGTTTACTTTAAAAAGAATTGAGGATAGTGAAGAAGAGTATCGACTGCTTTTTACTAATATGTCGAATGGTTTTGCACTCCATGAAATAATATGTGATGAATCAGGGCATCCGGTTGATTATCGTTTTTTACAGGTAAATCCTGCTTTTGAGACTATTACAGGTTTAAAAGATATTGATGTGGCAGGTAAAACGGTAAAAACAATATTACCCGGAACAGAAGATGTCTGGATAGAAAATTACGGCAGGGTGGCATTAACCGGTGATTCAATCAGTTTTGAGCATATATCCAAAGAATTTAATAAGTATTTTGAAGTATTGGCATTCTGTCCAAAGAAAGGTTATTTTGCAGTCGTATTTTCTGATGTAACAGATAAGCGTGTTGCTGCTAATCGATTACAACAATATAATAATGATCTTGAGAAACAGGTGAAAGAAAAAACGCATGAGCTGGAAGAAGCATTGTTTAAGCAGCAGGCTTTAACCGAAGAGTTGGAATTATCATTAAAAAAGGAAAAAGAACTTGGTGAGTTAAAAACAAAATTTGTCTCAATGGCTTCTCATGAATTTAAAACACCGTTAACGACAATTATGAGTACTTGTGATATTTTAATAAATTTCAGAAATCGTTATGATGAAGATAAAATAACTGAAAAATTAAAAAATATAAAAAGTGAAGTTATTCATATGACAAAAATGATTGAATCAGTACTTCATATGGGGCGACCTATGGATAAAGAATCCCCGGTTGTTATTGAGCCGATAGTTTTAAAAAGTTTTATAGAAACATTAACATCTGATTTTTGCATTAATGATAATTACAGGCATAAAATAATTATTGATGTTAATGATGAACTTTCACTGGAAACTGATAATGTCCGGTTAAAAATGATTCTTACTAATTTAATTTCAAATGCAATTAAATACTCAACAGAAAACACTGAAATTATTATTAAAGCATGGCGGGATAATGTAAATGTAGTTGTATCAGTACGTGATTTTGGTATCGGGATTCCGGTTGATCAGGTCGGTAAATTATTTGAGCCATTTCAAAGATTCAGTAATGTTGGTAATATAAAGGGAACAGGGCTTGGTTTGTCAATAATTAAAAGAGAAGCAGGAATAATCGGAGGTACGGTAGTCTATAATAAAGACATTGAAAAAGGATGTGAATTTATAGTTACAATACCGGATACCAGATTCTAATCGGGGGTAAGCATGGGGTATGTTGCAGTTGTTGAAGATGAAGATACCATCAGAGAAAATATAATCGAGATTCTTCATATAGAGAATTATCAGGTCAAGGGGTTTTCAAGACCAATTGAGTTTATTAATTATTTAAAAAATGTTTGTTCTGATGATATTGATTTAATAATCACTGATATTATGATGCCTTTACTATCGGGTATTGAAATGATTCAAAAAGTATCTGATTTTTGTCCTTTGCATCAAATCCCTGTTTTATATTTAACGGCTTTAGGGGATGAAAATACGATTACAAATGCTTATAATACCGTAGAATCTACACTCACGGTGGATTATGTTGTTAAACCATTTCAATTAACATGGCTTTTGGCAAAAGTCAAGACAATGATTTCTTTAAAAACAAAAAATGATAATCTACGTCATGCAAATGAAGATATAGTTAAAATGAATTTAGAAATAACCAGTATTCTTGATACGATTGATTCTGAAAACTCATATTTAATTGGGCGATTAAAGTCGGTAATAACTAAAAAGAATTTAGAAGTTGATAAAATGCTCGAAGTCGTTCGGGATTTAATTCCTAAAATTGCAGTTAATGATCTTGCATCACTTAAATTTGTTGCTAATATAATTGAGAAAAATAATGACATAATAGAACGGATTGTTCGTGAACCAACTGAAGATGACGAATTTTTTAAAATCCTGCCAAAAACGGCAGAGCCGCTTAGAACTGCCATCTGGGATATTGAACAAACGATTAAATTGTTTATAAGTTTAGGGATTATATCACAATCATCTATTGATAAAATATCATTTGAGGAAACTTCCTTTTATGAGATATTATTAAAAAATTATGAAAATGGACGATTCTCTACAGAACAGTTTAAGGCTTTTATGAATGATACAAAGTTTAAAAAATCAACAGATGATGATGTTATTATATTTTAATTAAAAAAAAGATAAACTTTTTTTTAAAAATATATTATATTGTCACAAATCGAATTTAAGGTGTAATTATATGAACAAAATTGTTGTTAATGGAAATACTCTTTCTATAGAAGCAGTTTATAAGGTTGCTATTGAGGGAGAGGATATTGTTTTACCTGATACTGCTGAGTTTAAAGAAAGACTTATCAGTGCCAGGAAATTTCTTGAAGACTATATAATGAAAGGTTATCCGACGTATGGTGTAACTACAGGTTTTGGTGACTCTTGTCACAATCAGATCAACTACAAAAAAGCTGAAGATTTACAGAGAGCTTTAATCAATTTTCATGGTATCGGAATAGGCAGAAATTTTTCAAAAGAAATCGGACGGGCAGTTGTTTTATGCCGGTTAAATTCTAATGTTAAAGGACATTCCGCAGTTAGACCTGAACTTGCTGATTTGTTAGTCACTCTGGTAAATAAAGATATTATTCCTGTTATTCCGGAGCTTGGTTCTGTTGGTGCGTCAGGTGATTTAACGCCATTAAGTTATGTTGGTGCTGTTTTGATGGGTGATAGAAATGTGTATTATAAAGGAAAAATTGTAAGTACAAAAGAGGCTTTTAAAGCTGAAAACATAACTCCGTTAGTTTTGAAAGCTAAAGAAGGTTTAGCTATAATGAATGGAACTTCTGTAATGACTGCAATTGCATCATTAGCCTGGAATAAAGCTAAAAAACTTGCTAATATTTCAGATTTTCTAACGGCTGCCGCTACTGAGATTATTCGAGGGAATGATGTTCCGTTTAGAAGAAAAGTATCAGAAATGAAAAATCATCCCGGACAAATTGAAAGTGCTGAGTATATTTATGATTTAATAAAAGATTCAAAACTTGTTTATAAATACGAAGATTTACTTAAAGAAATTGGTAGTATTGAAGATAAAAGTTTTGTTAAACAACATAAAAAGATTCAGGACAGATATTCAATTCGATGTGCTCCACAAATAAATGGTGTATTACGTGATACATTAAAGTTTACAAAAGACTGGATTGAAAATGAAATTAATTCGGCAAATGATAACCCTTTAGTTGATGTTGAAAGTGGTGCTTTATTTAATACCGGCAATTTTTATGGCGGTCATATAAGTGCTGCATGTGATTATTTGCGTATAGCTGTTGCAAATATTTGTGATTTATCTGATAAACAGGCTGAAATCCTTATCGACGGGAAATTCAATGGTTTAACAGAAAATCTTATTCCGGTTTTAGAAGATGATGATGCATACGAGAAAGGTTTAAGACATGGTTTTAAGGCAGCTCAAATATCAATATCTGCATTAAGTACTGAAGCACAGTTTTTAGCAGGACCGGTTAGTATTCATTCAAGACCAACTGAATCATTAAATCAGGATAAAGTTTCTATGGGGACTATTTCTGCACGAAAACTTGATGAACAACTTGATATTGCGTTTCTTCAGGTTGCTATACATTTGTGTGCTGTATGTCAGGCTATTGATATCGTTGGTAAAACTGAATTCACGCCTGAAATACAGAAAGTGTATGAAGAAGTCAGAAAACTATCTTCATTCGTAGAAAATGACAGACCGTTAGATAAAGAAGTTACTGCTGTTGCCGAGATGTTAAAAAGAACGACTTTTTTTTAAATAAGGATATAAAATGAATGATGATGCTAAAAAAAAAATTCAGCTTTATGCTGAAATTTTTAAAGCAATGGGACATCCGACACGCCTATCAATAATACTTGGCTTGACAAGAAAACAGTGTAATGTCAATTATATTGTAGAAAAGTTGGATATTTCACAATCAACAGTATCTCAGCATCTTGCAATTCTTAGACGGACAAGAATTGTTGAATGTACAAAAAAAGGGTTGGAAGTTTGTTACAAAGTCTCAGATCCTGTGGTTCTTGATATAATAGAACGAATTCTTAAGGATAATAATGGTGATATGATAGAGTATTGTTGTTAGAGCTCTTTAGAGGTGTCTTTAATGGCGAGGTTAAAAAAAACATTACTTCTATTGACATATAATCTAAAAAATAATATATTCCGACGGTATCTAACGGTGGAATACAATTGATATAATATAGACTGGAGGAATCACAATGGGTAGATCATGTGAAATATGTGGAAAGAAAACTGGTTTTGGACATAATGTGCCAAGAAAAGGTCTTTTAAAGAAAAAAGGCGGTACGGGTTCAAAAGTTGGTGTTAAGACTAAGAGGACATTTAAAGCAAATATAATGAATAAATTTGTAGTTGTTGGCGGTGTTAGAAAGAAGCTTAAGATTTGTACAAGATGTATAAGAACTCTTAACAAAGTGAGTTAATATCAGATCCTTTTAGGGCTTTCCTTTAAAAAAGGCGTTATATTTAATATTATGTATTAAATATAACGCCTTTATTTTTTTTAGCTCATATCTAATTATTTTTAATGCCAAGTACAAATAAATAATCTTTTGAGTTTGAAGCAACTAATGACTGATGAATAATAATAATTTTCTTTATTTTATTATCCATAAGATTTAACAGGTACGGTGCTTCTTTAGTAACATCAATATCAAATTTAGTATATACTTCATTTCTGTCGGTAATAATATACATCTGGTGAATTTTTACCGGTGTGTTAAAAGTAAATAACTCAATTTTGTCTATTTTATTTCTATTGGTTATTTTTATATTAACTTTATTAACATTTTTTCTGTTTCTAATTCTTAATTTTTTTATGTGATAAACCGTATCTGATAGATCAGTATCATCTTTAACAAAAGAATCTGTAATTATAATTCCTTTTGAACTGTTTTTTGGCTCCAGTATTTTTTCTGTATTCGTTTCTTCTGTGACTGTTTCTATTTCAGTCTCAGTTTGAGTTTTAGTTTCGGTTTGATCTGTTTCGGTTTTTACCGGTTCTTTTACTGTCTCGCTTGTTGATTCCCTTTTTCTGCCGGAAACTTCATCGAATTCATTTTGTTTTCTGTCTGTTTCCTGGGTTCCTGTTTTTTCTGCAGCTTCATTGACAATTTCATCAAGGGAATCTTCTATGAGAAAAATATCCTCCTGTGCATTGATGGTGAACGTAAGTGTCGTCAATACTATACAAAGTATTACAAATTTAATGTGCATTATTATATCCTTATTAAAAAATGGTTAATTACATTATATAACTATTTTTGAATTAATCTATAATTAATAGTAATTTTAATTAATAAATAGAGTATAATTCAGGCTCTTGAGCTTCTTGCAAAAATACTCTTTGTTATCTCGAATTTTTGCAAGAAGCTACTTATAATGCGATTTTATCGCATATGGCGGAAGCAAAAAAAAAGTACCCTTTTTTTCATTGAGTACTCTTGATTTTTGCAAGAGCCTCTCTTTACTATAATAATAACGTGGTATATATGAGAAAAGTTTTATTAGTTGCAATTAATTCAAAATTTATTCAAACAAATTTAGCTCTTCGATATATTAGAAATTATCTGTTGCAGCATAATTCAGATGTAACTCCTGTTATTAAAGAATTTACAATTAATCAGCAGGTGCATACAATTCTATCAGAAATATATAAGGAAAAACCTGCTGTCGTTTTACTTTCTATCTATATCTGGAATGTTGAATTCAGTTTAAAAATTATCACTGAAATAAAAAAGATTCTGCCTGGTGTCAAAATTATTACCGGTGGTCCTGAAGTTGCGTATCGGGCTCAGGAAATTATGGAAGAGTATACGCAGATAGATTATTGTGTTGAAGGCGAGGGGGAAGTTGTCGTTTCTTCTCTTTTAAAAGAACAATTGCCTCCAGGGGTATACTATAGAAAAGATAGTCTAATTATTAATACAGGTAAAGCGTTGCTTATTGAAAATCCTGATGAAATCCCGTTTCCTTACCTTCCAGATGAACTTGAGTTATTAGAAAATAAGATCATTTACTATGAGTCTTCACGAGGTTGTCCTTATAATTGTTCGTATTGTATATCATCGATTGATAAGACGGTGAGGTTTTTTAGCCTTGAAAGAGTACAACGTGATATTTCTTTGTTTTTGCAACACAATGTTCCGCTTGTTAAATTTGTAGACAGAACTTTTAATTTAAAAAAAGAACATTATCTTCCAATTTGGAAGTTTATTATTGATAATCATAATAATATTACTACATTTCATTTTGAAATTACTGCAGACCGTTTGTCTGATGATGATTTTACAGTATTGAATGGTATTGGCAAGGACGTTATTCAATTTGAAGTTGGTATTCAGACAATTAATGAAGAGACGCTTGAAATTGTTGCACGAAATTCTGACATAGTGAAACAAAGAGAAATGATTAAAAAAATACCGGAAAATATTCATATACACCTTGATTTGATTGCCGGACTTCCAAAAGAAAGTTTACAGAAATTTATTAAATCGTTTAATTATACAATACGATTAAAGCCCGATATGATGCAACTCGGGTTTCTTAAAGTATTATCAGGAACTGAAATGGCGAAAACTGCTGAAAAAGAAGGTTTTATGTTTTTCAGCTCTCCACCGTATGAAATTATTTCCACCCCGGACCTTTCATACGAAGAATTATTAATTATTAAGGATATTGAACACGTTGTAGATATCTATTATAATTCAAAACGGTTTAGTAAAACGATTGATTATTTGTTGAATATGAATGACCCCTTTTCATTATTTCATGAATTGAAATGTTTCCTGGAAAAATCAGGAGCGTTTGTTGATGCTAAGAAAACAACAGATTATTATTTATTTTTGTACCTGTATTTGAAGGAAAATCATTTACCTGATATTTGTATTGATTTATTAAAGTTTGATTTTATTTCGTATAGCCCCGTGAAAAGTTTTCCCGAGTGGTATAATCGAATGTATGACAAGGATGTTCACCATCATTTGATTAAAAAATATGCAGCCGGTGAATCAACAAGAAGCGGTTTTATAAATACTAATTATGAAGTGTTCAATCATAATCCGTTTACACTGGAAACACTGAGGACTGAATTGTTTTTTATTTATGAGAATGGAACATGTATTACAATAATTGAGAATGTAAAAAATGGGAATTGACAGAAACCTTCAAAGACATGTACGTCAAAAAGTATCATTTAGCTATTCGGATGTTTTTTTTGGACAGAATGTTTTAATTTCTGTATCATCAGAACATGGTTTATTGTTTAATAATGATTTTGATACATACAAAAGTAATGGTTACAGTAAAAATCATAATAATCATTCAATATTTTACGAAATCTGGCTTATTGATTCATCGAAACCATTAATTATTTTTCATCATGGGACAGCGGAGAACTCCTCACTACATTCAAAACTGATTTATTTTTATCTGATGAATGGGTATAATTGTATCGTGTTTGATCAGGAAGGCTGTGGTGAATCTGATGGAATTCGAGGCGGAATAAAAAATGATGATGATTTTATCAGAAATCTTGATTGTATTATTGAAAAAGGAATTACTTTATTTCATGAAAATTTTCAGGTGTATCCTGAAATTTTCTTAACTGCTTTTTCATCCGGGGCACCGGTAATTCTTGAATGGTATTCTCACTATGCAAAGGTAGAGCAAAAAATACTCGTGAAAAAAATATTTTTATTTGCACCATATTTAAAAATACATTCAAGAATTATTAAACCTTTAACGCATTTTTTTCTTCCACTATACCCGTTTAAGAAATCCTTATTACTGCGTGAAAATTCTCAAAAAGCTATAATTAATGGTGATTTAAAAACGTATATAAAAATGAACAGTAATATATCAGATAATACATTATTTTTAACAAGGCGATTTCCTGATACAAGAATTCATCGAATCAATTCGTATGCGTGGTTATCTTCAATGATTAAACAACAAAATAGAATTATACAAAATGCTTATCGCAACTTTACAATTCCAGTTTTTAGCTATATAGCTTCCAATGACCGGGTTGTTGATAATAGACAAACACGATTGTTTATGAAGAAGATTAAGCAATCTGATAATTTTTTTATAGTTGAAAACAGTTTCCATGAATTTTTAGATTATGAAGATGAGAGATCGGATTGCTTTTATTGTAATCTGCTTGGAAAGTTAAAAAAATAACCGGGAAATAATGCCAAATGTTTTATTTTCTGCTATAATTCATACGTTGGTTTTGAATGTATAAAATCGTAAAGAGTTATCAAATGAAACAAGTGTCGATAGTAACAAAAATAATTATAGCTTTTTTTCTCTCATCTATTTTATTTATGACTATCGTTAATGCTCTTTATCTTATTTTTGATATAAATAAAATTAAAAAAGAATTGGATAAAGAATATGAAATGGTATTTGAAAGGATGACCTATAATCTTTCGAATCCGGTTTGGAATCTCGATGAAGAATCAATGATAAAGGTTATTAGTTTTGAATTAAATGCAAGTTTTATATCCGGTGTAGCAATTGTATATACCCCGGATAAATTACCGTTGTATATCTATTACAATAAATCAGGTGAAAAGGTAGTAACGAAAGATTTTAATTCTACTCAAATAGTAAGTAATAAAATATATAATAAAAATATTATGAAAGATACATTACAGATTGGTTCAGTTACGGTGTACACGAATAATTCATATTCTAAAGAAAAAATAATTAATGTGATTACAGAGTCAATTTTTAAACTATTATTGTATTTATTGTTTTTTATTATCATTTCATTTTCAATTATATATGTACTTGTTATTAAACAAATACGTATTTTAACTAATGCGGTCACTTTATTCTCTGAAAAAAAGTTTGATACTAAGATTAAAACAATAACGAATGATGAATTTGGTGTTTTATCATCCAATTTTAATACAATGGCTTTAACAATAAAGAATTATAGTGACAATCTTGAACAAATTGTTGTTCAACGAACAAAAGAATTAGTTGAATCAGAAAAAATGGCAAGTCTTGGGTGTCTTGTTGCAGGAATCGCCCATGAAATAAATACTCCGATAGGAATCAGTTTTACAGCATCTTCATATCTTGAACAGCAAACAGAAATTTTCTATACTTCAGTTAAGGATAATACTTTAAAAAAGAGTTCACTTGATGAATATTGTCAGGGGGCTTTTGAAACATCTAAATTAATTGTTTCCAACCTTGATAAAGCAGCACAATTGATCCATAGTTTTAAGCAGGTTGCAGTTGATCAAACAACTGATTTCAAACGCATATTTAATCTTAAAAGTTATTTAAACGATATTGTTCTTAGTTTAAAACCTCAATATAAACAGGGAAATCATTCTATTGAAATTTTATGTCCTGAGAGTCTTTTTATTGATTCATATCCTGGTGCTTTATCACAGATTTTTACTAACCTTATACTAAACTCAATAATACATGGGTTTGAAAATAGAAAATCAGGATATATTCGTATAGAGGTAATTGTAGATGGTGATATTGTGAAAATTTTATATTCGGATGACGGGTGTGGTATTTCAAAGGATGTAATAGGAAAAATATTTGAACCTTTTTATACAACAAAAAGAGGTTCAGGCGGAACCGGGTTAGGGTTAAGTATAGTTTATAATTTGGTTAAAAGTAAATTAAAAGGTGATTTAATTGTTTCAAGTGACATGGGGAAAGGTACTTTTTTTACAATTAAACTCAAGCAATATAGTACATAATACTGTCAATGATTTCAGATGGGAGGAGATATATGGATAGTGATTCAATAGTTTTTGCACCTGAAGATACTAATGATGAGGCTTGCTTAGCTACACAGGAGTGCTGGAAAGTACTCATAGTGGATGATGAACCTGAGATGCATACTTTGACGAAGCGTGTATTATCCGGTTTTCGTTTTCTTGACAGGCGGTTACACTTTATGAGTGCATATAGTGGAATTGAGGCTAAACAGATAATGGCCGGTCATAATGATATTGCTGTAATTTTTCTAGATGTTGTGATGGAAGAAGAAGAAGCCGGTTTAAAAGTTGTAAAATACATTAGGGATGAATTAAAAAACAATTTTGTTCGAATAATATTACGAACCGGTCAGCCGGGGAGTGCTCCTGAAGAAAAAATAATCGTTGAATATGATATTAATGATTATAAAGAAAAGACAGAACTTACTATGAGGAAATTATTTACTACATTAGTAACAGCATTACGATCATACAAAGATATTGTAACTATTTATAAATATAAATTAGGATTGGAAAAAATAATTAAGGCATCTGCAAATATTTTTGAAATACAATCGCTTAAGTTATTTACAACCGGTGTTTTGATACAATTAACTTCGATTGTTAATTTTTGTGGTGAAACAACAGATATCCGGAATTCGGCTTTTGCAATAAAAAATACGAATGGCACTTTTTTTGTTATGGGAGCAACCGGGAAATATGCTGATGCAATTAATATGAGTCTTGAAAGCGTCGTTCCTCATAATGTTTTTCAGCTTATAACCCAGGCTTTTAATGAGAAAAAAAGTATTTATACTAAAAACGGATATATTGCATATTTAACCAATAAAAATAAATCTGAAAATATTATTTATCTCGAAGGTTGTAACGATATTTTATCAGATATGGATAAAGAATTAATTAATTTATTTTGCCTTAATGTTTCGATTGCTTTTGACAATCTTACATCTTAAGGGCACCCTTAAAAACAATTGCCTCATAAGGCTGTAATTCATATTCACTATCCGGTTGCATTGTTTCAGGTTTCGGGTAGTTACTGATTATTACCGTTACTTTTGAATGGGCAATTGAATCGGGTAGTGTAAATCTGACTTTATTTTCACTAAAATTAAGCATGATAAAAAAAACAGTATTCCCTAGTTTTCTAAAGTATGCAAATATTTTTTCATTGGAATAATCAACTATTTCAAATGTTCCATAGATTAACGCCTCGTTTGCATTTCGTAAAGCAATCATTTTCCTGTAATAATGAAGGACTGAGTTTGCGTCGTTTTCAGCGTTGATTACATTGATTTCCTTGTGGTTCGGGTTGACTTTTAACCAGGGGGTTCCGGTTGTGAAGCCTGCATTTTCTTCGGCATCCCACTGCATCGGCGTTCTTGCGTTATCCCGTCCTTTGTAGTTGTATGCTGAAAGCAACTTTTCATGTTTTTCACCACGTTCGATTGCTTCTTTATAGTGATTGAGGATTTCAAGGTCTTTGTAATCACTTATAGTATCAATTGCGATGTTGGTCATTCCAATTTCTTCGCCCTGATAAATATAGGGTGTCCCTTTTAATGTAAGTTTCATAGTTGCAAGCATTTTTGCTGATTCGACCCGGTATTTTTTGTCATTACCGAATTTTGAAACCGAGCGGGGCTGGTCGTGATTCATAAGGAAAATACTGTTCCATCCGTTACATTCTTCCATTGCAACATACCATTTATTAAAAATATCTTTTAGTGATGTTAATTTCCATGGTACAATATCCCACTTACCATAAGTACCGCTTCCCAGATCAACATGTTCCATTTGGAAGACCATACTTAATTCATTGGCATCTTCACCGGCCATTTTTTTACCTTCTTCAAGAGGAAGCCCGAAACATTCGCCTACCGTCATTACATCATATTTTTTAAGTGACTTTTCATACATTTCTTTGAGGTATTTATGCAGGTTCGGGCCGTTCATAAATGTCTTATTGTCTAGCCAGGCAATATTGTTATTATAATCAGGAAAATCGGGATATTTTGAAATCATATTTATAACATCCATTCTAAACCCGTCAATTCCCTTGTCAAACCACCAGTTCATCATTGAAAATATTTCATTTCGTAACACCTGGTTGTCCCAATTAAGATCAGGTTGTTTTTTAGAAAAAATATGCAGAAAATACTGATTTGTTGTGTCGTCATATTCCCACGCAGGACCGCCGAATACCGAACCCCAGTTGTTAGGTGGCATGATTGTTCCGGTTTTATCATATGCGGGGTCTTTCCATATATAGTAATCTCTGTAACGGTTATTTTTTGACTCTTTTGAATGAATAAACCAGTTATGTTCATCGGAGCTGTGATTAACTACCAAATCCATAATGAGTTTTATACCACGCCGGTGGAGGCCGGAGAGGAGTTCATCAAAATCGCGCATCGTACCAAATTCGCTCATGATATTTTGATAATCTGATATGTCATATCCGTTATCATCATTCGGGGAAGTATAGATCGGGTTTAACCATATAATGGTTACGCCAAGACTTTGTATATAATCAAGTTTTTCGATTATGCCCCGTAAATCACCAACACCGTTACCGGTACTGTCTTTGTAAGATCTCGGATAAATTTGATATACAACGCCTTCTTTCCACCATTTTTTGTTCATATAATAAGCTCCCCGATTATTGAGAAAATGAACTTTTATTGTATGGTATTTTTTTTAATTATTCAACAGAAGGATAAAAAATAATTGAACATGTTCATTTAATTTGTGTTGACCATAATTTAATTTCTTATTATACTGCTAATAAGAGCCTTGCCTAAAAAAGCCGGCTTGAATAAAAAAGTATAAATGCGGAGGTTATGATGGAGTCGTTTGATGATATCAAGATATTATTTAAAGAAACTCGTGAACAATTCGATAAAATGAAGGAACAGTCTGAGGCGCTTTATAAGCAGTCTTTGTTAGAACTTGAGCAGTCTAAGCTGGATCGTGAGGAATTTAAGCTTGATCGTGAGGAATTCAAAGAAATTCGAAAACAATTTAAGGATATTTCTGAAATGCAAAAAATGAATGAAGTTATTCATAAACGAAATGAAGAAATTTTATTGCAATATAAAATAGAGAATCAAAAAAAATTCAAAGAAACAGAAGAGCTTTTTAAGCTTAGGGTTATTGAGGGTAAAAAAGAATTAAAGAAACTCGGAGAGTATATAGGAAATGTTGCAAATAATCAGGGTGATGTAGCTGAAGAATTCTTTTTTAATACATTGCAGCACGAAATGAAAATTGGCAGTTATGTTTTCAATTCAATAATACCAAATTTAACATCATCGAAGGGTAAATTAACCGATGAGTTTGATATCGTTATGGTTAATGGTAACACTCTTGCAATAATCGAAACAAAATATAAAACTCATGTTAATGATATAGAAAAACTGAAAGAAAAGAAGATTCCAAATTTTCAAAAACTTTTTCCGGTCTATAACAATTTTACAATATATGCCGGAATCGCCGGGTTTCATATAAATAAAGATGTTATAGAAAAAGCAGAAGAATATGGTTTTTTCATACTCAAACGCCATGGTAAATTAGTTGAAGCAGATACCAAATTCATGAAGGATCAGAGAGTTTCATGAGAGTTTCAGGAGCAAGGCTTTAAACCTCTCTTGTTTGGCTCTTTATCAAATCCCCCCCTTACAACTTTAATTCCACTTCAAAATTAATCGTTCCAACATACGGAATCTCACCGAATAATGAACCCGGGTAACCTATAAATATGTTTGAATATAATCTGATGGAACAGTATTTTAGAAAATTATACGAAATTTGCGGTATCAATAGCGTACTTCCGTCAAAACAGGATGTTAATGATGATAAAAGAAGTTCAATCCCGCTTGATGCAATATCACTTTTTCCGACTCGTGAGAAAATAAATAATGATCCCATGGAAACTGCATCATAACTTGACAATGATTGTGCTAATAATCCGAAGTAATACAAGGTAAACTGTTGTTTAATAGAGTCAGCATTAGGAGCCATTGAAGGATATGACGGGTTTTTATAGTTTTTCTTAATATCCTGTATCGTATCAAAATAGGTAGATTGTTCATCACGGGAGAATCCGTTTGAGTTATAAAAGATCTCCGTGTACATCGATATAATAGATTTTGGACTGAAATTGATACCCAGTAATGTCCCGGTGAAACTTATTGACTGCGTTTCCTCCCATTCATACATTTTCATATCATCGTATAGATATTCATCTTTTTTAACCAGTCTTTTTTTGGGATTATAATTCTGGACTGAAAAATCAGAGTAGAGTATAAGATCATCGTAAACAGTTACTGAAACAGTCGTTCCTGCTCCCCACTGTAAATCACTGTCAAAATACCCGTTAAACCCGAAGTCGGTTTGTGGAACATTACAATTTAGCATTGTGTAAAATCGCTGCTCTTTCGGGATATGAAAATATGCTGCTGTATCATTATCAACAACTGACCCCGGAGAATAGATTAAATCAAAATTGATATAAGGAAAATACATTGAGAATTTCACCATATTCGCTCCGGGATTATTGTCACTGAATGTTCCGCCAAGAAGTTTTTTATCCCATGAGAGTCCGTTAAAAATTGAAAAACCGAGCGAGTTCTCCTGTCTGAAAAACATTCGCCCGATTGAAAACTTTGCCGGATAATGAAGGGGTATTGTTGCACTTGCATATAATTCGTTAAGTTCACCGGAAAATTCCTTTTTATTTGCATCATTCTCAGTCTGCAGATCAAGTTCATTCCCTTTCATTGTAAACTGAAAAAAATAATCAGCATAGAATTTGAAATAAGGTGTTATTGACACTTCAGCAAGTATTTTCGCATTGGCAAAAAACTGGTAGTTATCAATATTAAACACATTATCAGGATTAAGCACATTCTCACGAATTATCGAATATTGAAAACCGCTTTTTTGAGTTACCGCAACGCTACCGTTAATTGTCATTTTCTGTTTTGGTGACTCTTTTGGTAATGTATTCGTAACGTCATTAGTTACATCATCGAGTGAAAAGTTTAAGAATACATCATCAATAGAATCAGTCGGATGCATTACTTGTATCGATAAAAATATCAGTGTTATCGTGAGCAGGTGCTTAATCATGTTTAATCCTTATAAACTTACGTCTTTTATAAAATCTTTACTGAAATACGACTGTGTTTTATCTGATTTTCTAAAATCATAATTTTTGATTATGGTAACTTTATCATTAAATATTGCATCTACTATAATTGATTCGGTGCATATTTCTTTATTGTTTATCATTTCAAATTTTCTGAAATACGCAGTTTTTAACAATTTTAATGATTTTGTATAATATTCTGCTTTCACCGGTTTATATTCTTTTTTGTCTACCCACAGTATAATTTTGTAATACGTTACCGATTTTTTTGCTGCAATGAGCTCTAATTGTACACAATCAAAATTACCGATTTTTTCATTTCCCGTAATTGAAGGTGTATAATCACCCGAATAATTTACCGATAGTATGTCACCGGTTGAGGCATTTCCTGATAACTTCTGTGCCGGTGATATTTTAACCGGTTTTTTTGATCCCGGGATATAAAGCCAGGTGTCAGTGCCAACCATAAGCATTTTCCGGCCTTTCTGATCTTCCGGTGTTTCAAAAAAAGCTATAGATGAAACGCTGTCATTTCCTCTTTGTATAATAACAGTTAATTTGTTCTGTTCGGTTATCACTTTTTTTTCTGTTGTAATAACTTCAATAGTCGTCTGGTATGTTGAAAAAGACGGCCCTCTTGTATCATCAACTTTTTTAAGAATTGAAGCAGGATCATCAATCCCGAAACAGAGGGTACTGTTTATAACAATGAGTGCAGCAATTATATAGTTTATTTTCATATCGTTTCCTTTTAATAATGTCGTAATGCTTCGGCGATGCCCATTTTTACCGATTTCATTGCTGGTAGTATCGAGCCTGCTAAAGCGGTAAGTAGTGATAGTTTCAAACTGAATATCACTGATGGTACGGTATTCTCATCAAATCTGATTGAAAGTATAAGTTCTTTACTGACACCGGGAGGTGCAGGCATCGGAATATTCATACTATTAATACCCATACCTGTAAGCCATGCAAGAAACACTCCGAGTATTCCACCCATCAGTCCCATTATCATACTTTCTATAATAAAGCTTTTTATAATAAGGTTTTTGGTAGTCCCGATTGTTCGCAAAGTGCCCGTTTCATTGACTCGTTCCATGACTGACATAAAAAGTGTATTAGAGATAAAGATGATAATAAGTATACAGATCATCCATTTTACAAAGCTGAATATTCCTTCGTAAAGACTTACAACACTGTAATAATATTGTGCAAGGTCTTTCCATGTTTTATATTCAATATCAAGGCCATTTTCCTGTATAAGCTGATCAACTCTTTTCATGACAAAATCAAGTTCATTGGTTTTTTTAAGGAGAATAGTGAGTTTATCAGCGTATTCTTCACCCATTAAATCCCACGCATCAGTTATATTTATTTTCACAAGTACTTTGTCGTAATCAGTTGAAAATGACTCGGAAGTCCCCTTAATATCCACATCAAGTACATTAAGTCCAACTGTCGGTGTCTGGACTAGTAAAACCAGTGAGTCACCGATTTTAGCATCAAGTGTTGTTGCTAATGCCGCTCCAAGAACGGTCCTGCCTTTTTCATTCCCTTTTAGTTTCATACCGTTTTTCATTATGTCAAATGAAGAGATTATATTATCGCTATCAGGGTCAATTCCCCTGCCAAGAAAACCGGTTGAATTATCCCCGGTGGAAATAAGGCCTGAGAATTGCACCTCCGGTACAATAACTTCAAATGCATTACCAATAATCGGGTCGTTCTGTAAAAGTTCTGTGACTGCCTTAAAATCAACTAGTCTATAGTCGTACGGTTTTTTAACGGCAAATTCATTAAAACCTTTTTTGTATATTTGAAAATGACCTGTTTGAGAACGGATTGTTGACTCACGTAAACCCCAGAATTGGCTGTTTATATAACCGCCGAAAACGATGATTGCAATAACACCGACGGCTATGGCTGTTATAGTTATAAGTGAACGTCTCGGATTTCTGAATACATTACGGAAAGATATTGAAAAAAGATATCGCTCCTTAATAAACAGATAGAGGGCAAAAAGTATAACGAGTCCCGGAATAAGATATGAAAACATAAATGTCAGTATATTCCACATAGTAAACTCCTTTGTGCTGTTATTTCAATTTTAAATGAGGATACTGTGTTGCAAATTCACCTTTTAATTTTTTCAACCCGTTTTTATCCTTATTCATTTTTAATGCCTTCGCATAATTGGTATATGCTAATATTCGTATTTCATCGGGAGTGTTTTCCATATCGATTAGTTTCTTTAAATCTGATAGTGCATATTGCAAACGGTTAAACATTTTTGGTACACTCACCGAATTAATTCCCCGGTAGATAAGAAAATAGCTGTTGTCAGGATATTGGTTTAAAAGTTCATCCATTATATCAAACCCTTTAGTTATGTTGCGCATTGCCTTTTCCAGATCCATTTTTTTTGCATACGCACCACCTAAAACGGTGTAGAGATTACCCTCTAATATGTGCAGTTTTAATTCATCAGGATAGAGACTTTTAAAAAGTGCGATATCTTTTAGCCCTTCTTCAATTTGTTCCTGTTTTAAAGTGTATTTAAGATTATAAAATTCTGCAAGTTTCACGGCATCGTCTACAGAAGAAGATGTCTGATAGTTTGTTTTCAGTTCATTTTTTGTAAGTTCAAGTTGTTTTGTCTGATTTTGACAACTTATCATCGTTAAGATCATTATACAGAGCCACATGCAAAAATACTTTTCTTTTATCGAATTTTTGCATGTGGCTACTTCTAACGCAAATTTATTGCGTATTGGCGGAAGCAAAATCAAGTACTCTTGATTTTTGCAAGAGCCTCTAGTAATTGGTATAATTTTTTTCATTTTTGTAGCTCCTTTGTTTGTTTTATACTATTATCTGACCATCTGAGAGTGTTATTTTTCGTTCTACGAATTCTATAACTTTTGCATCATGAGTTGAGAATATCGGGGTTGTTTTATGTTTCACCGACAATTTTTTAATCAGTTCCAGTATTTTGTAACCCGTTTTTGAGTCAAGATTGGCTGTCGGTTCATCAGCAAGTATTACTTCAGGTTCAATAACCAATGCCCGTGCAACAGCAACTCTTTGCCGTTGACCGCCTGATAATTCACCGGGTTTGTGTTTAATGTGATCCTGCAAACCGACTTCTTCAATAATTGCCATGATTTTATCTCTTTCTTCGTTTGATCGATTTCCTTTACTCATTCGTAACGGATATTCAATGTTTTCAAAAACATTCAATACGGGAATCAGGTTAAAATTCTGAAAGATAAAACCAATTTTTTCTGCACGGATTTTTGATTGTTCTTTATCTGACATGGATGCAATATTTTCATTATTGAAAAATACCGTTCCTGAATCAGGTATGTCAACGCTACCTAAAATATGCAGAAGTGTTGATTTACCGCTTCCCGACGGCCCGATGAAAGCACATGATTCGTTTTTGTATAAAGTAAGATTAATATCCCGTAACGCCTCAACAATTACTTTGTTAAGTCTGTATGATTTACAAATATTTTCAATCCGGTAGATAACTTCTTTCATACCATCTCCTTGAATGATTTTTACTCACTATATTTTGACAGTTCCTGTGCGGATAACCTGGCAAATTTGCTGTCGGGAAAACCGGTTATAATTTCATTCCAGATTTGTGTTGCTTCATTAAGTTTTTTCTCTTTTAACACTAATTTTGATTTTAGATATTTAAACTCAACAAACATTTCAACAGGTAACGTACCTTCTGCATACATTTTTTCACTGTGTTGTATGTCAGCGTTGAGTAAACCGAGTCTTTTGTTATACTCTAAAATAAAATCAGGCATACCGGCTCCGTTACTTACCCGCAGTAATAAAATACTGATATTATCCGGGCTTTCATTTCGTGCTTCATCGATAAGCAGCAAACCCTGACCAAGTATACCAAGATCCTGTTTTTCATTACCTTTTAACGTCATTGCAGAACCAAGAAATGCTTTTACAAGCGGATCATTGTGTAATGACAGACTTTTTTGTAATTTCTTTATCGATGTGTCTGCATTTTTTCCTGTTTCAAGTGCAATCATGTGATAGCAAATACCGATTTTAGCGGTAACACCGGCAAGATCTTTAGTGTTTTTTGATTGTTTCTCAAGCAGTTTGATTTGTTCTGTTAATAGTTTTGTTGATAAACCGTTTATTGTACCGACCCATGAACCGTCAATACTGTACATCATACATCCTATACTTAATAATGTTAAGCAGACAAGTAATTTGTTAATTTTCATAAATCCTCCTGTTTTGTGATAGTAAAGCAAAAGTTGTGCCAGTTTGAAAAGGGCCTGGAATTGATTGGTTGTTTTATTTGTATGTTTTTGGATGTAAATTTGTCGGTAATTTATCCGACAGGTGACGGTGTTTTTACAGACAAATGACAGATACAATACGATAAAAGTTCAGGTTAAGATTTTTAAAAGGAGAGTTACCGGATCAATCCGGTCAATGTCAAATGAACTGATGATTTCTTCTCCAACCGTAATTGTATCAAGATCGGGCAGAAAGTAACAATATTTTTTGAATAGTTTTATAAGGAATGTCGGGGTTCCCGTTTCAAACCAGTAGTTGCGGTAGATGCAATTCTCACTTATAAATAATAAAATATCAAAAGGATTATATACTTTATCACCGAGAAAATTATATCCATTGTACCATTCTTCAAGTTTTCACAAAAATCTATTTTAATAACCGGAAACACTTTTCCCAATTCCATCTATCGCCTCGCAAATTGCCGAAGTTGACCGCATTTTAAAAATAATAATCAAATATTGTAAAATAATCTATAATATTACCCAAATATGCGGTCAATTTGGGTGTAGGCGGTATTCTCCGCCGAAACCGGCAACTTGCTGTTATCGACTGGAGTTGGGCAATGTTATACCATAAAGCAGCGACATGGATGTCGCAAAATTTACAAAAAAACATTTTCATTATAAGATATTTTTATACCATCTTTAAGTTTCTTATAAAAAATAATAGATACTAAAATTTTTTCTGATAATGACTTTTTTATTTCATAACTGATAGGTTTTATACTAACTGGAATTACATTTATAAAGCCATCAATACCTTGTGACTCTTCTTGTGGTTCAGCTAGTCTATAAGAAAAACTAAACTGCTTTGCGACATATTTCAAAATTGCTTCCTGAAATTTTAATCCAACAAACGTTTTTATTATTACGAGATCTTTAACCCATTTTTCAATCATTTCTTTATCTATTTGAGTCATTACTTCTTTAAAATGATTAACCATATCAAAGATTTTTGTCGCTGCTAAAGATATTGCTTCTGGATGTTTATTTAAATACCATTCTTCCCAATCTTTAATTTTATCGCCTTTAAATTCTTGAATTAAATCGCTCATTTGACCTACTACTGCAGGTCTTGTTCCTTGAGCATTTTGATTTGCTAAATTAAGTATCTGAGTCGCATATTTAGGAAATGAAAGTACTTCTGCTTCTAATAATGATAAAATTTCATTATTTAATATTTTAATTACTTTCAATGAATAATTCCCCTATTTTAAAATTTAAAAATTTATTTTTATATTTATAATTATAATTTATATCAACATCCGCTAATCCATTTTTTAGTAAATGTGCATTTAGAAAAGTTTTATTCTCTAAATAAAGGTAACATAATAAATTATTATTTGAATCATGTTTAACATCATCGTATTTAATAAACACTTTTTTCCCTTTTGTTTTTTCTATTAAAAAAGAAATTGCTTTATCAATTGTTTGAGAGGATTGTTTTATTCCTATAAGTTTTATTATTAAATCATTATTTAATTTTATTTTTTCTGGACTAATAATTTCTTTTACAGTATAAAGTTCTTCACGGGTTGTTTTACTGTCTTTATCAATTTTAGAACCAAATTGTAGTTTCTTTACATCTATTTTTTTATCGAATATATTTGGATCTTTAAAAATATAAGGCAACTTTTGAATTTCTATATTGTAATTAGAATTATTATTTTCTTGTTTAAAAATCTTATATTCAGAGTTAGACAAATTAAATTCATTAATTCCAATTTTCTCTTGAATAATAGGAATGAAATCAGGATTTATTTCATAACCAATTGAATTTCTATCAAGATTTTTTGCTGCTAATAATGTCGTTCCACTTCCTGTAAAAGGATCTAAAATTGTTTCATTTACAAAAGAAAACATTTTGATCAATCTTTTTGGTAATTCTTCTGGGAACATAGCAATATGGTTATTTTGTCTGACACCTGAAAAATTCCAATGCCCTGCAAAATATGTATTCCATTCATCCGCGGTCATTTTTGATAATTCTTTTTGTTCTATAGTAGGTTTTGGAGCTTCGCCAAGTTTCTTAAATACTAAGATGAATTCATAATCAAGTTTTAATATTCCATTTCTTGGATATGGATATGAACCCATTTGAACACCACCCCCAGTTGTATTTGATGTGGTAACTTTTTGCCAGATTATGGCGCCCATATAATCAAAACCAATGTTTTCACAAAATTTTATGATTTCTTCTCGTATTGGTATAACTTTATATCGTCCATAATAAACAGCCCTTGCAAACTGATCTCCTATATTAACACAAAGTCTACATCCATTATGCAGAACACGATAACATTCATTCCAGACTAAATTCATATTATTAATATAATTTTCATATGAATCATTAAATCCTATTTGATTTTCACTTCCGTAATCTTTTAATTGCCAATAAGGCGGTGATGTTATAATCAAATGAACTGATTTATCATCAATATTATTCATTTTACGACTGTCACCATTTATTATTTTATGCCAAGCCATTAGTTATTACTCCAAATTAATTATGTAATCAATATAATAAAAAAATCAGAAATTAACCATCTTTATATTTTATTACTTTTAATAATCTTCGCCCGCACGGACGCGGGCTCTTTTTTATACTTCCAGCCTTGCCCAACTCTTGCCGATATCATATATATATAATCCCTTGAAAAGGTCTTTATTGCCTTCAAAGATTTGTTTCAGAGTGTCAATAAAAAGCGATTTGCCGAATCGTCGCGGACGGGAGAGGAAATATCTGCCTGAGGTATTGATAAGCTTGTGGGCGATAGAGGTTTTATCAACATAGATCAGATCTTTGCTGATAATTGTATCTAATGTGTTTATTCCAATCGGCAGTTTTTTCATCTGTTACTCCGTTTGTATTATAAGGCAGTTGTGTTGAAAAGTCAATCGTGATAGAATATTGACAGATGTTTGAAAAATTATTGGGATGCAACGGCTATTATGAAAACAGCGTTTGATGATGGAAAACTTGAAAAAAAATCTACATCTGGTTCTTCTTATTTTAAATTTTATGCCATATCACTCATGTAATAAAATGATAAAAAATATCAAACAAATTATAATAAAAAGGACTATTTATACTATAAAGGCTCTTGCAAAAATAAAGGGTACTTGTTTTTGCAAGAGCCTTTATATCAAATAAAAAAGGATGTATTATTATGGAAAGAATATCGTTAATCAAAGCAGTAAAAGAGGATGCAGAAGCATTAAAAACATCGCAGGTTAAGGCATTTCTGGATGATAATAAAAATAAACCAGATGGTGTAACAATGGATATGCCACCGGGATGTAATTCTCTTGAGTGGAATATCGATGTTATTGAAAAAAATGAAGTTTACAAAATAATGTATGATACTATTCCGGTTGGAGGATTTATAATCTTTTCAGGTAAAGAAAATTGTAAAATAATCGGGAGAGTCTGGATTTTACCTGAATATCAAAACAGAGGAATTGGTAAAAAAGCTTTTGACATTTTATTTAAAATGAGTAAAATTAAAACATCATGGTATCTTGAAACTCCGGATTGGGCATTCAGAAACCACCATTTTTATGAGAGTATCGGATTTGTAAAAACAGGAGAAACAGAATTTGATAACTATTGCGGATGGAAAGAATATAAATATCAAGTATTCAGGTAAATTAAATTCAGGAGTTATTCCGGGTGAATTATTATAAGAAAATACAAAAATCTATAGATTTTATAGATGAAAACCTTACTAATACAATTTCGATTAATAAACTCGCCGGAATATCCTGTTTTTCGCCTGCTCAATTTTACAGAATATTTTTTGCATTAACAGGTTTTTTTATTAAAAATTATATTAGAGAGGCCCTTGCAAAAGGAATGAATACATTCTTTTTGCTTCCGCCATACGCAACATAGTTGCGTCAGAGGTAGCTTCATGCAAAAATTCGAGATAAAAAGAGTATTTTTGCAAGAAGCTCTAGAAAAAGAAGAATATCTGAAGCAATGAAGAAATTGATGTCTACCGGAAGAATTATTCTGGATATTGCTATTGAATATCAGTTTGAATCTCAGGAATCTTTTACAAGGGCAGTTAAAAAAAAGTAGAATGCGGACAGTACGCAGTAACTTCTTGTAAGTTAACAGAAATTGTTACAGCATGGCGGAATTTCAGGAAATGGCTTGAAGAGCATATAACACCATTAAATAAGTGGAATAAAAATATTAAAATAGATTTATACATGCCGATTAAGTATACGATAAAAAAGTAGATTAAAAACATCTTTATTAAATATAACAAATATCACTTCTATTTCTATTATTCTAAAAAAAAATCATCTATAAATCGTCAAATAATCTTCGTAAAATGTGAAATATTTCACAAACATAAAAGAGTTTTAGTAGTATTATAGTACTAAAGAGAAGTTGATGTATGGAACTCGTTGATAAAATAATTATGAAAAATACACTATCCGCTACTAATCCTGAGTTATTAAATAACATTATTAAAAAAGGGATTACAAAAACGTATCAGAAAAATAATTTTATTTATTCAGAAGATGAACGGGTTGATTTCTTTTATATTATTGCTAATGGAAAAGTGGAAATTTCAAAATATACGGACAAAGAGTTTAAAAAAATATTTTCATTTTTAACATCCGGCAATTTCCTGGGAATCCCGGAACTTTTTGGCGAATTTCATACCGTTAATGCTGTTTGTGTTACTTCGTGTGAAATCATTTCTATAGCAAAGGAATATTTTTTACTCATTTAAAAAATGACACGGGGTTTATTTTTGATCTTTTAAAGAATTGTGGATTATTGATTGGCGATTTTCAAAAATCAATAGTTATAGAAAGTGCTGAAACGAAAATATTAAATTATTTAAAATGGGTGAGTATAAAACACGGTCAAATCAAATCAGGTGTTTTTATGATACCGCGAAGACATACACAGGAAGAAATAGCCGATTTCCTGTCATTATCACGTGAAACAGTAACTAAGACAATGCATCATTTAAAAGAAACCGGTATTTTAACATCTATTTCAAAAGATCATTATTTTGCAGATAAAGAATTATTTGAACAAAAACTATCAACTATTGGCGGACTTGTTGGTTTATATGGAACAGATGAATAAAAGAGGTTTAAAAAAAGGAGGATTTTAGTATGAAAAAAACAGGAATTTTAGCTCATATTTTATCATTGCCCGGAAAGTATGGTTCTGGTGATCTCGGAGCTGGAGCAAAAAAAATGATTGATATTTTAAGTAATAACCACATTGATTATTTGCAAATACTAGGTAGTGGACCGACCGGTTATGCAAATTCGCCATATGATGCACTTTCTACTTTTGCATTAAATCCTTATTTTATCAGTTTTGATATTTTGAATGAAAAAGGTTTATTATCACAAAATGAATTAGCTTTATATCCTGAATCAACTCAATCTGTCATTGATTATGGTTTTCTCTATATTCACCGGTATACGTTTTTACAAATGGCGTATGAAAAATTTAAGAAACTTGATACAAATGATACGTATAGGATAAAGTATAAAGAATTTTGTAGAGCTCAGAAACATTGGCTTGAAAACTATGCCCGGTTCATGGCTTTAAAAGAGCTTAATGGCGGAAAAAGCTGGATTGATTGGGATGCATCGTTTAAACGTGCCGATAGTGATTTGGAAGAGTATCATAAGTTTCTTCAGTTTGAAGTATTTGAGCAATGGTCTGATTTTCGTAATTATGCGAATACAAAAAATGTGAAACTGATCGGAGATATTCCTCTTTATGTTTCGTTTGACTCAAGTGATGTGTATGGAAATAAAGAAATATTTCTATTGGATGATAAGGGATATCCTCTGCGGGTTGCCGGAGTTCCGCCTGATTCATTTACCGTGGATGGTCAGGTTTGGGGAAATCCTCTTTATAATTGGGATGAACATCAGAAAACCGTGTTTACATGGTGGAAGGAACGGATTGCACACCTGAAAAGTCTTGTTGATACTATCAAAATTGATCATTTCAGAGGAATTGAGTCCTATTTCAGTATACCTTTCGGTGAAGTAACTGCTCATAACGGAACGTGGGAACAAGGACCGGGACATGTATTGTTTAATGCGTTAAATGAAGTTTATTCTGATGAAATCGAAGATTTATTTTTACTTGAAGATCTTGGTTTTATTACAGAGAAAGTAAAAAAACTAAAAAAAGATTTTAAATTAAAGGGAATGAAAATATTCCAGTTTATAGATTTCACTAATGTAGAAACCATATCAGAGTCAGATTTTAATGTAGATGTATATGATGAATATTCAGTTGCATATACCGGGACTCATGATAATCATGTTATATCAGGATGGTTTAATTCACTTTGTGAATCTGAAAAGAAGATGGTATTTCAGTATTTAGGCATTAATCACTATGATGACCTGCATTCTTCTATTATTGCGAAACTTATGAAGTCTAACGCAGCAATGGTAGTTGTGCCACTACAGGATTTACTTAAACTTGGAGCAGACACGCGAATTAATACACCGGGTAGTTCAGGTTCTCATAACTGGTCATGGCGCGTAACAGAAAGTCAGATGGAAATAGTACAAAATCAATATTATTTCAAATAATAATATTATATAATATTATTATACAAACTGGAGGTTTTTTATGGAAAGAGTAAAATGGGTTGGAAAGTGGATTTTATCATGGATTGTGTTTGTAATTATATATTCGATTGGCGGAATATTGTTTCCTTTATCAGCAGAGATAACTGCTAAGATAGGAATTAATGATGGAAAATATATGATTCTTGCGTTGGTCGTCGTTACTGCATCTTTATCTTTTTTTATTAACTATATAATTAGCAGTTCACAGAGTAGCGGATTAAAATTATATGGAGCGATGCTGGTTTTAACATGGGGAATACAGACGTTTATGACTCAGGTTGAGACAATAGTTTTTATTAAAGCGTTTCCTGATCTTGATATTTTTGGTGTTAGTAAAATAATGATGAGTCAATTATTTATTTTTGTTCTTTATTTGCCTTTACCTCTATTACTTCATGGCAGATGGAAAAAACAGGATGAAAAGTTAGAGAAAATAGTATTCTTAAAACCCAGGTGGTTTCTATGGATACCGGTTATAATTTTTGTGTATGTATTATTGTATTTTTCTTTCGGTCTTTTCCCTATGAGTTTTCAGGCTACGAAGGAATATTATGCTTCCTGGATTAGTTCAACTGATGCTATGGGCGGTTTAAAACTTTTTTTTATACAGGTTATCAGAAGTATTTTGTGGTTACTATGCATTCTTCCATTATTTTTTATAATGAAAGGATCAAAAGAAAAGAAGATTGTATTGTCAGGGATTGTAATGAGTGTTTTTGCATCATTTCAGTTACTTTTTCCAAATGGGTTAATGCCCCCAATAGTTCGATTTGGTCATTTCGTCGAGGTTTTTAGTGAGATGCTGATATTTGGAGCTCTCGTTGCATGGATGATTGTTCCTGAAGACAAGAATAAGTAAGATAATTAAGGTTTAAATTGTTCTATATCATCTTAAGAAATTATTGAGGTAACGGGTTTGCTACAGAGGTTTCAAAAAAACTAATTGGTATTGGATTTGAATATTTACATGCACAGCGAATAATAGCTGAGGCTTTCTCTGAAAAATCTCTTAGTTGGAAATAATTAGAAAAAATCCGGATAAAACCGGAATGTGCAAAACTATTCGAAAAACCTAACGAAAACGTTACAGCATAAAATTATTTAGAAAGAGGCTCTATCTAAAAATAAAACCCATAATTAAAATGAGAAAAAATGGTATAACTAAGAGGCTCTTGCAAAAATCAAGAGTATTTGATGAAAAAAAGGGTACTTTTTTTATGCGTCCGCCATATGCGATATAATCCCATTAGAGGTAGCTTCTTGCAAAAATTCGAGATAAAAGGAGTATTTTTGCAAGAAGCTCCTAATATTGTTTTATTGTTCATTTACTTGAGAAAATTAATAATTACAATGAAGTATGAAATACATCACGGATTAATATATAAACAATGTATTTTATATTAAACGAGGAGTAAAAAATGAAGAGTTTTATTATTACATTTATATTAGTTATATCTCTCATGACTTTAGCAGCAAGTATGACAGGTTTTACTTCATTAAAAAATTTGAAATCCGAAAGAATTGAGAAAAATGGAGACATTGTTACGCTTGTATCAAATGGAATCTATAAGGGAAATCCTTTATATTTTACGACCGCTGCAATTGGTTTCGACACTGTCAGACTTTTTATAAGTCTTCCAATTTTAATTTTTGCTTTTATTTTCTATCTTCGTGGTTCTTTAAAAGCGGGCATGATTCTCGCCGGTATACTATTTAACTATTTTTATCAGTATTTTGAATTTGTCATGGCGTTCACGTATAATAGAATGTTTCTTTTATATACATTAAATTTCTCTTTAAGTTTTATTACCGGGTCAATGTTACTTATTTCAATTTCAAATGCACTTATAAAATCAAAGAAGTTTCAAGAAAGATTTCCAGTTAAAACCATTGCGGTTTTTCTTATTACCGGTGGTTTTTTGCTGTTATTAAAATGTCTTGGTGAAACCGGAAATTCTCTAATTGGTGGAGTTCAACCTCATACTATGATCGGACAGCATACATTATGGGATCAGGCAATGGATATAGGTATCATATTTCCTTTTTGTCTGATAACAGGTATTTTACTGTTAAAAAGAGTATTTTTTTCGTACCTTATGTCGATATCAGGACTTATTTTTTTTGCGAATCTTACTATGTCTGTAATAATCGGTGAAATAATATCATCGAGGTTTACAGGAATTTTAAATATTCCGGGTATTATTGTCTTTTCTATTCTTGAGATGCTATCAATTATTTTTATATTGAGAGTAATCGGAGTAGGGAAGAGTTCTGATTTTGTTTTGTTGAAGTAATACATAATAAATCAATCTTGAGCTTCTTGCAAAAGTATTTTTTTTATCTCGAATTCGGGAAAGAGCATGTTAAATAGTATGTTTTAACTAATTGAGGAAAAATTCATGAATTGTTAACAACTCAGCCACAGAGATGGTGATGAAGTTTTAGTTTTAATATTTCGATTAAACATATGATGAAAAGTAGATTGTTTTAAATCACATATATAACCTGTCGGTAATTTACCCGACATCTGACGGTAATATTACCGACAACAGACAGATGCACGACGACAGGTGTTGCTCTACAACAAGCACTTCATTATTTAATCATTGTATATCTGTATTGGCATAAAATTTGCTTTCATTTAACATTCAATCATGGAGAGTATAATGAAAAAAATAGCTTGTATGGTTTTTTTAATGATCACACTATTTGTAATGGCTGAGGAAAAGAAATATTTGATAAAGAGAATAAAATATCTTACGCCTGAAGTTCTTAATGAAAATGTTATGCGTACTTATCTTGGTTTTAACGAAGGTGATACGTTTACTATAAAAGAACTTGCTTTTTATATTGAAACGGCACGACTTCGTCTGAAAAATTACGGGATATTTAATACTGTTGAAATCCTTGAAAAAGATTCTGTTGATACAGAAAATAGTAAAGTCATTTTTATTTCACTTTCACAAGGTTTTAATAATACAATAAATGCAGGTTTATGGTGGGGTAATGTCGGATGGAAAAATATAGCACAACGTGGTGACTATATCGGATTTTTTGCGGGTATCAATAAAAATGAATTGCGGACCTTAACAACATTACCGCCGGGTTTTATTTATTTTGAACAATTAACCGGGTGGTCTTTTGGTATGGATAATCCCTTTTTTCCTTTTTTTCCTCTGTATGGCAATGAGAATAAATATGAACATACTTTGTATTCAATTTTGAATCTCGGTATAAAAGTCCATCCCGATATAGTCGTGGGATTTCGAAGCGGGATTAAAAACTATTTTACTTCTCAAATAGTAAATCTCTCAAATATAGAGACAACCTACTATGATTTTTCGTATAATTATTCAGTAATACCTGTTGGCGGTTTTTTAACGGTTGATATGAGATACCTTGCTGAAAAGTGGTATTCAGGTTTTATTTTTTCATTATCACCTTCGGCAAATATTGATATATATAATAAACAGGTGTTTCCTGAAATAGTAACAAACCTGAGAGGTGGTTTATTTCCTCATTCGCATATTTCACTGATAAACGACATTCAGTTATATTCTACAGTTTTAAGCCGGTATCCGGGTAGTGCTAGAAAATCTGTCAGGGGAGAATTAACCAATGAAGAAAGTAGCGGAAACTTTACTTTTGTTAACAAAGTGGATTTTCGTGTTAAAATTATAGCAATTTCAATGGGTTCGCTTACTTCTGAATATGGTCTGACCAGTTTTTATGAGGGCGTTCTGGCCGGAAATGACTTTGCATTTTCTGAATTAAACTATAACTCAATAGTCGGTGGCGGGTTTTATATAAGACTCGGATTTCCTGTTAACTTGACAATCTTTGGAGAACTCGGTTATACTGTGGGTAAAGAATTTGAAGACGGTTATAAAATAAATATCGGGCTTGGTGACTTTTTCTAAAAGAGGAAATTATGCAGAATTTTGTTGTATATATGAGTGTTTTTTTCGCCGGGGTCACTGTTACCTGTTCATTATTCATGTTTTTATTCGGGCAGAAAAGTATTGGTACGCGTTTTCATGCACTCTTTTTTTCATATCTTGCATTATTTCTGATTTGTCTTATATTAGAATATACCGGTGTTCGTTATATGAGTGATGTTATCGGTCGAATGCAGTATTATATCCCGATTTTTTTTATGTTATTTGTCGCTGTTCAGCATACCAATAAATTCAGTATGAAGTATCTGCTCTTTTTTTTAATTCCAATACCGGTTGTATATTTAAATCCGCATATTTTATTTTCAATATTGTATCATGCTGTTTCATGGACTATTTTGTCATTTGCTACAATACGATTGTTCGGTTCAGCTAAACAGATTCCTGATGAAAAGAAGAAAAAATTTAATTTTTTAGTTGCATTGTTAATCGGTCTTTCAATTGTCCCTTTTATTATTATAAATGTAGTTACTTTGTTTATATACAAAATGGAAAACCCATCATTAATAATGTTTCCACCTGTTATTGCGTTAACCGCATTACTTGATTTTTATTTTTCGTATAAAATAAATTTTTTAAGTCTTGATCACAGTTATTATGCTGATATTGATTTTATTCAGAAATCAATGGCGTTTGAAAAGAAAACTCTCATTGAAAAACTATCAGCCGGGCTTATTCACGAAATTAAAAATCCCGTTACGGCAATACAATCTATAAATCAGCAGCTTTTATCACGCATTGATTCTATGGATAAAGAGTCAATAATACGTTATCTTAGTGTAATAGCAAGTGAGACGGACAGAATTAAGGATCTAGCAGAAACATATCTTAAAAATTTCAGATCAGGTAAAAAGGGATCAGGGGAGATTATAAACCTTAAAGAAATAGCCGGTTCGTTGATAACTTTGATTAAACCTGAGTTAACAAAAAAAAATGGTGTGATTTGCATTGATAAATCGTGTGAAAATACATTTTTTTATTGTAATAATAGTGAGTTCAGGCAAATACTAATAAATCTTATTTATAATGCGCTTGAAGCGGATGCAAAATCTATTACAATTTCAGCACAATCGTTTGTGCAAACAGTAGAAATATTTATAACTGATGATGGTAAAGGTGTTGACCCCACGGTGAAAACCGAAATATTCAGACCGTTTTATACTACAAAAATGGAAGGCACCGGGCTTGGTTTGTCAATATCGAAGGAAATACTCAATTGTTACTTCGGACAGCTCGAGTTGTATCAATCAAGTGATTCAGGTACTATATTTAAAATCACATTGCCGATAGGAGATTCAAGTGAAACTGATAATAGTTGATGATGAAAAAGGCGTTTGTTTTGCCCTTGAGGAACTTTTTAAATCTGCAGGATACGATGTTGTAAGCGTATTGAATGGTGAAGAGGCGTTATTGTCTATCAGGGAAGGCAGTTTTGACATCGCCATAATCGATTATCAGCTACCGGGAATGAATGGGATTTCACTTCTTAAAGAAATAAAAGCAGTTTCATCATCAACAGAAGTTATAATAATGACCGGTTTCGGGTCTGAAAAGATTTCAGTTGAAGCAATCAAAAACGGTGCATTTGATTTTATTGCTAAACCGTTTAATAATGAAGAAATAATAAATCGTGTATCTCATGTCCGTGACAAAATCAATGCACAAACAATACATAATGATGGTTTGGGATATTATTTCTCACAATCAATGAAGCAGGTTATTGATACCGTTAAAACAGTAGCTATTATAGACACGCCCATTTTAATAACCGGTGATTCCGGGACCGGAAAAGAACTACTTGCAAAAGCAGCACATATGTATTCTGGTAGAAAAGGGCGATTTATTCCGGTTAATTGTGGAGCAATTCCTCAGACGCTTATTGAAAGTGAATTTTTCGGCGCTGAAAAAGGTGCATATACCGGTGCTGGAGGATTGAAAAAAGGTTTTTTTGAGCTCGCTGAAAACGGAACCATTTTCCTTGATGAAATAGGTGAAATGCCTCTTGAGCTTCAGGTGAAAATTCTTCGTGTTCTTCAGGAGTCTGAAATAACAAGAGTTGGTAGCGGTGTGCCGATAAAAATTAATGCAAGGATTATTGCTGCGACAAATAAAGACCTGGAAAAAGAAATTGCTGAAAAGTTATTCCGCGAAGATTTGTATTACAGGCTTAATGTTGTACGTATCAGGACTAAGTCATTAAGTGAACGGCGTGATGAAATTGAGCCTTTATCTGAAATATTTCTCAAAGAATATGCTGTGAAATATCAGAAAAAAATAACCGGTTTTACCAGAGATTTAATGACTCAGATGATTAATCATACATGGAATGGTAATATTAGAGAATTAAAAAATAAGATAGAAAATGCTGTAATTTTTTGTAAGGACGATATCATATCAAGTTTGTATCTTCAATTGGATATGACTTCACACACTGAGAATACTACGAATGTTAACAAGTTGTATGATTTTCTGAATTTACCGGATAATATTACCCAGGCAAAAAGGATTATTGTCGAGGAATTTGAACAGGCATTTATTATGTATCATCTTGAACAAAATGGCAACAATGTACGAAATACCGCTGATAGAATTGGATTGTCGAGACAGGATTTATACAAAAAGATTAAAGGTTTTTCTAAATAAACGCAATTAAAAATACAGAACAAACTTCCTTTACAATTTACATATAATGTTTTACAATTTATGTATAATACATGTGGAGGATTATATGAAAAAAAATACAAATAATCTGATCTTATTAAAACATTTGATACAATTAACTTGTTTTTTTATTTTTAGCCTTATATCTGTTATATCATTTTCCTGTTCCTACGAGGAAGTTGTTATTTACTCACCTGTTTATATGAGTTATGAAGAAATGCGTTCACCGGTCAAGTCAGTGATTGAACCGCAAGAAGTGACGAACGCCGGCAAGATTTATTATTACGATCCATACCTGCTGATTAATGAGGTAGAAAAAGGTATTCATTTTTATGACAACACAAATCCATCAACCCCGGTATATCTTGGAATGGTTGCGATCATTGGAAATATCGATATGGCTGTTAGAGATGGTGTTCTATATGCTGATAATTATGTTGACCTTTTAGCTCTTGATATTTCAGGTCTTCCTGATTTGAATACAGTAACTACACTCAAAAGACTGGAAAAAGTTTTATACTTTGTTTCATCAGCCGGTCGTGATGATTCTGATTTAAACCAGACGACATATTCTGAAAATATTGATGATTCAAAGGGCGTTGTAATCAGGTGGGATAGAAAAGTTGAAACCCGTATCACCTCTGATATGCAAACAGGTTATATGCGGGGTTTTGGCGGAATGATGGCCACTGATGCGATGGCTGAAAATGTGCAGACCGGTCAGGGTGGTTCAATGGCAAAATTTACTATTTATAAAAACTTTTTATATACTATTGTCGGTGAAAAAGCACTTCAGCTTTTTAATATTGAAATCCCTGCAAATCCTGTTCTTTTCAGTAACATCAATATTGGAATAAATATTGAGACAATATATCCCTATGCTGAAAAAGAATTGCTTTTTATCGGTGCTCAGAATGGAATGTACATTTATAGCGTTGAAGACCCTTCAAATCCACAATTTAAGTCAAGGTTTCTTCATGTGCGAAGTTTTGACCCGGTTGTTGCGCAGGGGGATTTCGCGTATGTTACATTACGAGCCGGAAATTGGAACGGTTCTCAGAATGAGCTTGAAGTAATTGACATTAGCAACATAATTAAACCGGAACTAAAAAAAACAGTTTCAATGCAGGGGCCGTATGGACTTGGGATTCTCAATAACAGTTTGTTCGTATGTGATGGCACTGCAGGACTTAAATTGTATGACATCAGTAAGATACCTGATGTAACATTTATAAAACAGATTGGTGATTTTGAAACGTATGATGTCATACCTGTATCAGCTTCACTTATCATGGTGACCGGACCTGAAGAACTTCGTCAGTACAGTATTGATACCAGTAATGATTTAAATCAATTATCAACAATAACAATTAAAAAGTAGTAATTGCTTTTTACAACAATATGGAGAAAAAATGAAAATAATAAAAATCGTATCATGTGTCGTTGTAATACTTTTTTCTATACATGACATTGTTTCAGCCCGAATCTATAGAGATTTATTTGATGATGCAAAAGTTCTTGATAAAGGTACCAGTCAGGGCGGGATTTATTCATGGTTTACCGAATTTCCCTTATATCATTATAATGATTTGACAAACAAAAGAGGTGACCTTTATCCGGCATTTTTATTAACAGCAATACCAACATTAGCTTTAGGTGGCGGGAAATATTATGCAGTTAGTAATAATGATGAAATTGGTGGCACTTTTCTGATTGTATCACCGATAGTTAATGAGATGTTTACAGATTTTGCATTTTTTGGGCCGACACTTTTATCTAATATAAGCTGGAAAAGAGCTCTTATAAAAGGGAACTGTAATGTATCGTTAAAAATTGGAAGTGGACTTGATTACTACCCGAATTTAACTGTCGGGTTTCCTCTATTTGCAAGTATAATGGCAGGAACAAATAAAAAAAGAATAAATTATACTTTTAGAACGACATTTCAGAATGTTTTTTCATTTGGTTCAATGTTTATGAGAAATTCAATAAAAAACAAGAGTGCAATTCAAGTTGATCATACATGGACTTTTAATTATCCTTCAGGTGTAACGTATGCAGTTGGAATTGATACAGGGTATGAGTTTAGTTATACAAATCAGGCTTATCCCAATATGGACATAATCCATTTTTTAAGCGGGGCATTTTCAATAAGTTTTAAATTTTCATTTATGGTACGACAGAATAATGATGAAGTTAAAAAGATAAACTGGCGTGAATAAATAGAGGTGTCTTGAAGAATTAAATTTATAATATGCATTTAAAAAAACATGCCTTGTGAGCCTCTTGCAAAAATACTCTTTAAATCTTGAATTTTTGCATGAGGCTACCTCTAACGCAATTTAATTGCGTATCGACGGGAACAAAAATAATGTAATCATGATTTTTGCAAGAGTCTCTTGTGTTTGTTTTTTTATTTATAGGCTTTTTTTGTAGTATATCCTATTTCATTTTAAAAAATTATATTTTATACTATTAGTGAGGAGTTTTATATGAGTAAATTCATCACGCTTTTTTTTCTGTTATTTCTGCTGACCGGATGTGGAAGTAAAACATACAAGGTTGGTTTTATTGGGAGTTTAAGCGGTAGTGGTGCACCACTCGGTGCAAACGGACGAAATGGGGCGCTACTCTATTTTGATGAATTGAATAAAAGTGGCGGTATAAATGGTCGCAGGGTTGAATTGATAGAAGCAGATGTGCAAAGTATGCCGGATAAAACCGGAGAGTGCATTGAAGATGTTTATAATAAAGGTGCCGCAATCGTAATTGGTCATCTCACAAGCGGTGAAGGATTAGAAGCTCAAATAAAAGCTAATCAATTAAAAATTCCTATGATTTCGGCAACAATTTCAGGTGATAATTTTTCCGGACTGGATGATTATCTTTTCAGAATAACAAGTTCAAATGATTATCAGGGAAAATATCTTGGTGCATATGCAAAAAAAATTGGATATAAAACAGTGAATATCATTTATGATATTGATAATAAATCTTTTGCTGAAGTAATTATGAATTCATTTTTAAATGAACTTGGGAATGATAAAAGAGTATTAAATAGTATTATATTAAACAATGATCAAAAGAAAGATCTTAATGAGGTTGCTGATATTCTTTATAAGGATAATGCAGATGTAATACTTGCAATTAATGATTCTGTTACCAATGCGAAGCTGTGTCAGGTATTAAGAAAAAAGAAAGTTACTTCCAGAGTAATGATGTCGGCATGGTCGATAATGGGAGCTTTAATTGAAAATGGTGGTGAGTCTGTTGAAGATACAGTTCATGTCAGTTTATTTCTTCTTCATGATAATGAACCTTCTTATCAGAAGTTTAAAAATAAATATTTTGAAGTATATAATGAATACCCGAACTTTAGCGGACTTTTCGGATATGAATCAGCCCAATATGCTGCTGAAGTATTAAAGCGAGTTAAAAACAATGATGTTTTAACTGCACTAAAATCAATAAAAACATTTCAAGGTGTACAACAGCAAATCGGTATTGATGAATTTGGTGACGGTGTAAGAGAGCTTTATTTATATACAATCAAAAATGGTCAGTTTAAACGGATAGAATAATGATGAATAGAAGCATTAAAGGTATATTTCTTTATACTGTTCTTCTTGTTGTGCTATTTAATCTTATATTTGTATTTTTCTCTCTGGTTATGATTTTTTCACAGATGAAAAAGTATGTGTATAAACAAAATAAAATTTTAATAAATAGTATATCGATAATTATAGATAATTATTATGAGGAAAAAATTAATATTCTAAATAATTTAAGTAAAATAATTACCATCCGGAAAAATACTCCACAATCTGTAAGTGTGAATACATTACTTGATACTTATGCTGACAGTTATGATTTTTTTGATGGAATAATGATTCTTGATGAATATGGAACCGTTGTTTCTGCATCAAAAATACTTGTATCTTCTGTCGGTTTTAGTTATGCAAGAAGTGAATTTTTCACCGAGACTAAAAAATCCGGCAAACCTTTCTGGTCAAAGTCTTTTGTTTCAAATGAAACTTCAAATCGCTCTCTCACTGTTGCTTTCCCTATGAATGAGTATATAATTGTTGCATATATTAATTTGGTAGTCATTGAGGAAAAGATTGCAGATATCAGTAAAGAAAGTTCGATTACAGCAAGTATACTTGATAGAAATGGTGTATATATTGTGACGGATAAAGCTTTTTATGCTGAAAGTTATAAAGTTGATGTTGAATTATTAAAAGAATTGAAAATAAATAAATCAGGTGTTTTTGAGCGGAAATCAGGAAAAAATAAAATTCTGGTGAGTTATCTGTATCTCGAAAATATTCATTGGACTATTATTATAGATCAGGAAGAAGAAGATGTTTTTTTTGTAGTTCGTCAGATAAATTATATTCAATTCGGTTATTTGATTGTATTATTAGTAATGCTTTTTGTCATGTCAAATAATTTACTTGTCAAATTTAATAAATCATTGGCAGGATTTGTAAAAAGTATGGATCGATTATCATCAGGTGAATATTCTGAAGGTGGTGCATTGAGCGGATTATATGAATTTCAGCAACTCTACGATTATTTTAATAGAATGCAGATGTCAATTAAATCCAGGGAAGAAGAAATCAGGCAAAGCGAAAAAAAATTCAGATCATTAAGTGAGAATATACCCGTGGGTATTGGTGTTGCCGGATTGGATGGTAAACTTATCTATGTTAATGCAAAATTTGTATCATTATTCGGGTATGATATTGGTGACGTACATACAGTCACTGAATGGAGTCTTAAAGCATATCCGGATGAAAAATACCGCATAGAAAGTGAATTATTATGGAAGTCAGATATTGAAACTGCAGTGTCTTCAGGAGTTATGTATTCAAAAGGGCGAATATATAAAATTGTAACTAAGGATGGTATTGTAAGAGATGTTGAAATATCATTTTCATTAGCAAATAATGAACTTTATGTTGTTTTTAATGATTTATCAGATGCAATTGCGATGAGCAGGGAGCTTGTGAGTACAAAAAATTATCTAAATAAAGTTATTAACTCAATGCAGTCTTTAATAATTGCTGTTGATAATAAACGAAATGTCGTTATTACAAATAACTTCAAATTACCAGGGCTTCCTTTTGAATTTGAAAATACGAATGATTTAAAACATTTAACTGATTATTTTACCGAACTTGAAAAAAAAATGAATGAGTCTTGTGTTACACAGGAAATGGTTATTATTGAAAGTCTTAAAAAACAGGAAAAGGGTGTTTTCTACTATTATGATATAAGTATTTATCCGATTGAAAATGAGGGGCTTGTTATAGTTCTTGATGATATTACTGAAAAAAACAGGTTCAGGGAAATGTTGGTTCAAACAGAAAAAATGGTAACTATTGGTGAACTGGCTGCCGGTATGGCACATGAAATTAACAATCCTTTGGCTGCTATTATTCAGGGGGGGCAAAATATGATGCGTCGTTTATCTTCTGAGCTACCTGCAAATCTGGAAACTTGTAATGAATTGGGTATATCACTTGAACAAATAAATGAATATTTGAAGCGTAGAAATATACTGAGTTATATTGATGGTATTAATTCATCAGGAAAACGGGCAGCATACATAGTATCTAATATGCTTAATTTCAGCAGGAAAAGTAATGCCGGAAAAGAAGACGTGTCAATTAATGAAATACTTGATTTTACCATTAATCTTACTTGTACGGATTATGATATAGAAAAGAAATACGACTTTAAACAAATAAATATCGTAAAAAATTATTCACCTGATTTACCGCTAATAAGTATTAAAAAAACTGAAATTGAGCAGGTTTTTATTAATCTTATTAAAAATGCTGCTTTTTCCATGATTGAAAAAGCAACGCAATCGGTTACTGAATATAAACCGGAATTGCAAGTTTCCACCTTTAGAGAAATCGGAAGTGAAATCATTATCGTAATACAGGATAATGGTGGCGGAATGACTGATAGTGTTCGTAAAAGAATATTTGAACCATTTTTTACTACAAAACCTGTCGGGGTAGGAACGGGTCTCGGGTTGACCGTGACGTATTTTATTATTACCCAGACGCATAAAGGTTCTATTTCTGTAGAGTCACTTGATGGTGAATGGACAAAATTTACTATTAAACTTCCTTTTGAAACATAAATGAAGGAATTTTACTTTCTTTGTGGTTGATAAGTAAAGTATGTTTTAAGATAATCTTTTATGAAGTCTGGAGGTTGGTATGTTTACAAATGGTTTATTAAATTCATTTATGTTCGGATTGATTTCTGCTGTTTCATTACCATTAGGTGCTTTAACTATTATATTCTGGAAACCAAAGGAGCGGGTAATAGCAGCCTTCATGGCATTCGGTGGCGGTGCATTACTTGCTGCCTTAACGATTGATCTTGTAGGTAGTGCACTTCAGCATGAGCAGTTTTATCCGCTTGCATTTGGAAGTATTTTAGGGGGTATTTTTTTTGTTATTCTCGATCAGTTAGTCAGTTCACAAGGTGGTTTTTTACGAAAAACAGCAACAACCTATACTTATCTTAATAGAAAGAAAACCAAAGCATATAAAGAGCTTCTTCAAAAACTTTCAGTAATTGCATTATTTAGAAATCTTCCCCCTGAAGAAATTCAGGAATTGCTTCCTTATATAGTACAAGTTACGTATGAACCCGGTAGTGTTATTATGAAACAGGATGAACCAGGTGACCGGCTTTTACTTATTGAAGAGGGTGTGCTTGATATTATTGACACCCGGCACAATAAAACAATCGCTACATTGACTACCGGTGATGTTGTAGGGGAGATCGCACTTGTTACCGGAGAAAACCGATCGGCATCAGTAATTGCTCAGTCAACTGTAGCCGGCTGGGAAATTAAACGTGATGATTTTTATCATGTGGTAAACCGTTCCGGTGAATTAGCTCAGGCATTTCATAGTGTTACCGAAAAACGTATTGAACTGCTTCAGAATGCCCAGGCGCTTGATGAAATAATCGCCCATGAATGGAGAAAAAAAGCATCAATGACATTAGAGGGGTGGATTACAAAACCAAGTGATGATGATATTAAAAAAGCTTCAGAAGAACATCATGGTGCTCCATTTGCAATTTGGCTGGGTATATTACTTGACGGTATTCCTGAGTCTTTAGTTATTGGAGCAAGTACTGTTCATGCAACAATATCATTATCATTACTTGCCGGACTTTTCTTATCTAATTATCCCGAAGCTTTATCGAGTTCTATGGGGATGAGGAAGCAGGGGCGTAGTTTTTTCAGAATTGTTATGATGTGGGGGTCGCTTACTATAATAACCGGAGTCGGCGCTTTTATTGGAAATATATTTTTTCAGAAAGCACCTGACTGGCTTTTTGCGTTTATACAAGGAAGTGCTGCCGGTGCCATGCTTACCATGATTTCACAAACGATGCTTCCTGAAGCATTTCGCCGGGGCGGTTGGATAACCGGGCTATCAACTTTGGCTGGGTTTCTTGCTGCAATTTTCTTTAAGACTCTTGAGTAAACCAAAAAATTGGGTTATCCTATGGTGTTGGTAATTGAAACTATGTGATTGCAATGTTATACAACTCAATAAATGCAGATAAACCGGTAATAAAGTTACAACAAAGTATAACTGTTTCACAATAGATATAAAGTGGGAGCTTAATATGAAAAAAATGATGTTATTATTTCCTTTATTGTTACTGATTATAGGATGTCCCGAAGTTTTTCAACTATCATTTGGTTATACAGTCGATAAAAAAGTAGTTAAAGGCGGTGATATTATTACTGTTATTGCGGATTTACCTGTTTTTCAATCAAGAAATAGCGATGTGAAAATGCCTTTTTCAGTATTGAGAGCTAAATTAATGTTGCCCGATGATGAGGCTCATACACTTTTTCCTTCTCATTATAAAGAAGTCGCTCCACTAAAAATTATAACTGATTATGCTGCTCAATTTCAAGTACCAAAGAATATTGATTCAAACAATTTTAATGATAGTGGTATGGATTTTTTTGTTAATCACATCGTTGATGTTAATAAGACTGGTACTGCAGCTTATGGTTATTGTGCTTCTAAGGTTGTTGTTATTGATTATGAAAATACGGTTACAATGTCAGTGACTACTGCAAAAAAAGGTTCAAATATAACGCTAACGAGTTCAAAACCTTTTTTTAATCCAAAGGAAATGCCAATTCTTGAATTAAAAAAGTATGTCAAATTTCTAAATTATCCTTTAGTTGATAAGGTTACTGATCAGGATCCAGATAAAAATTTCAGTATAGTTTTACCATTTGAAGCTGAAATTGTATCTGAATACTCTATATCTTTCATTATGCCTGATCATGATTATTTTATAGATTTATATGGAGATGGTAAAAAAATAGAGGGCTATCTCCAAATAATAAATTTTAATTCCCTCGAACCTTCTTTTGATTCCGATTTTCCATTCAAAACCGACCCTGAAAATAATGCAGCTTTTTATCGTTCAGCAGAAATGCTGACTATTGAAAAGTAAATCTATTGTGCAGTTCCATTTACTTACAGGCACATAAACTGCAAAGGAAATCATTACTATCATAGATTCTTGCAAAAATATTTTTTTTAGTATATGAATACATTATGAGGCTATTATGAATAGATTTCAGTTATTTATTAAATTACTTCATTATACGAAAAAACATTATATAGCCTATATCATAGGTTTGCTTGCATTAATTATAATTGATGTAACTGAATTATTTATTCCTGCCCAGACCGGATATATTATTGATACTATCAAAACAGGAAATGCTGTAATATCATCTGTCTATCCGTTTTTAATAAAAATTATGATTTTTATAACCATCGTTACACTTTTTCGTTTTGTCTGGCGGTATACATTATTCGGCACTGCCAGACGAATTGAAACGGAAATGAGAAAAAAACTATACGATAAATTCTCAGATCTTTCACAGGAGTTTTATACAAAAAATAAAACCGGTGATTTAATGTCTTACTTTACCAATGATTTAAACGCAATCAGAATGATAACCGGCCCGGGTTTTCTAATGATAGCTGATTTCGTGTTAATGACATCTTTAATTATTTTCCGGATGATTACCACGACCGATTTAGTACTGACTCTGGTTGCCTGTTTTCCGTTACCCCTTATCAGTATTGTGAGCATGGTTATTACAAAAAAAATGCATTCTTTGTATGAAGATAAGCAACAGGCTTTCGGCGGTTTATCTGATATAACCCAGGAATCAATATCCGGTGTGAGGGTTATTAAATCTTTTATACAATATTATGGTGCTCAAAACAGATTTAATAAGAGTAATGAAAAAAATCGGGATATTACGATTAAAACCATACAAATGGAAGCTCTTATTTCTGCATTGGTTCAATTTGCAATAGGTTTCAGTTTTTTTACAACCCTGCTCTATGGCGGGTATCTGACGACGCAAAAAGTCATTTCTCTTGGTGAATTTGTTGCGTTTTATGAGTATCTCATTTTGTTAATCTGGCCGTCATTTGCACTAGGCTGGGGTATAAATATCATTTCAAAAGGTCTTTCTTCCGTTAAAAGGATTGAGGCGCTCCTGGATGTTAAACCTGCGATTTTCGATACTGAAAACGCTGTGTCGGAAGTTCATGGAAATGACGTGGAAATTAAAGGTCTTACGTTCAGTTATCCGCATACAAACGACAGTTCTTTTTCACTTAAAAACATACATTTGAGTATTGATAAAAATAAAATTACTGCCATTACAGGGCGAACCGGTTCCGGTAAAACAACCTTTATTAATTGCATTACAAGAACGTTTAATCCTCCAAGGGGAACTGTTTTTATCGGTGGTGTTGATATATTGGATATTAAACTTTCTTCGTTACGATCTATTATTTCGGTAGTCACACAGGATGTGTTTCTTTTTTCTGCTACGATTTCAGAAAATATTGCAATTGGTGTTAACCGGGGCGAAAATGATGCAATTGTTAATGCCTCAAAGATTGCTTCTTTTCATGGAAATGTTGAAGAGTTTACTGAACAATATGAAACGATTGTCGGTGAACGGGGAGTTACTCTTTCAGGCGGGCAAAAGCAACGGTTGACTATTGCCCGGGCGATTATCAGAAACTCACCAATTTTAATACTTGATGATGCAATGAGTGCTGTAGATATTGATACTGAAAAAAAGATCATTAATAATATACTGGAAAACCGTAAAAATATGACAACGATTCTAATCTCGCACAGAATATCATCAATTATTAATGCTGATAAAATTATTGTTTTTGATGAAGGTGAGGTGAAGGAATCCGGTACTCATGCAACTCTTATCCGTCAGGGTGGTTTATATAAAGAATTGTATGAAAGGCAGAAAATTGAGGAGGCGATCAATGACTGATACTGCTCAGGAAAAGAAGCCATCAATAAGTGATTTAAAATTATTCAAATTTATGATCCGGTATGCCCGTCAATTTAAACTATCGATATTGATATCATTGCTTTTGTTAATATTCTCTACAACGTTTAAACTTATTCAACCGGCTATAATCGGCCGGGTTATTGATCTTTTTATCAATGGAAACTCATCGATACTTCTTAATGGTATGATCAAATACGGTTTACTCTATTTGATGGTTTTGGCAGTTATGAGTTTTACAATATTTCTCCAGGTTTTACTTATTGGTCGTGCAGGTCAGAATATTCTGTATGCGATTCGTGATGATATTTTTAAACATGTTATTAAACTTGATTTGCAGTTTTTCGATAAAACACCGGTTGGTAAGGTTGTTACCCGCATTACGAATGATACCGAAACCCTTAACGATATGTATACGTCTGTTTTGCTTAATGTTATCACCGATGTTTTTATTATTGTTGGTGTAATTATCGGGTCATTTATTGTAAGCCCCCGAATTGCCTGGGTGATTATTATTTTGCTGCCTGTAGTGATTATTACCTCTTTACTTTTTAGAAAGGTCATGAGAATGAATTACCGGAGTTTCAGAAATCATTTGTCCGGTTTAAACGCTTTTTTATCAGAATCAATCAGTTCTATGAAAATAATTTCACTTTTAAATATCCAGGAAAAGAAGAAAAAAGAATTTGAAGTAATCAATCAGAATGTTCATCACTCATATATGATTGAAGTGATTATTTATGGTGTTTTCAGACCTCTTTTGTATTTTTCCACGCAGATTATTTTCTGTGCCGTTTTGTATTTTGCTGCTCGAATGGTTATTGATAAAGAGATTTCTGTGGGTACTGTTTTTATTTTTATTCAGTACATGAGTATTTTGTTTGAGCCTTTGTATGAGCTTGCCGAGCAGTTTAATGTGTTTCAATCAGCTATTTCTGCTACTGAGAAAATTGAGCAGACATTGTCTGTAAAACAGTCGATAATTTCTATTCCTGATCCGGTAATTATTGACCGTTCAGTGGTGAGGGGACATATTGAGTTTCGTCATGTCTGGTTTGCCTATACGAATGAAGACTGGGTTTTAAAAGATGTCAGCTTTACCATTGCACCGGGGGAAAGTATTGCGATTGTCGGTCCGACCGGGGCAGGGAAATCGAGTATTATCAATTTGATTTCAAGATATTATGATATTCAAAAAGGTGAAATTATTCTTGATGGTGTTAATATAAAGGATATTGAGATTAATTCTTTACGCCGGTGTCTTGGTGTGGTGATGCAGGATGTTTTTATTTTTGCCGGTACATTTAAAGAGAATATCAGACTTTTTGATGACAGTATAACAGATGATATGATTAAGAAATCGTCAGAGTTTGTTAATGCCGATAAATTTATTAATGCATACAAAGATTCGTATAATCATTATATTGAAGAGCGTGGTGCGACTTTATCATCCGGGCAAAGGCAGCTTATTTCATTTGCCCGGGTTATGGCGTTTGATAATCCGATTCTGATTCTCGATGAAGCCACAGCGAGTATTGATACCGAAACAGAGGGGCTTATTCAGGCTGCTGTTAATAATATTATGAGTGGCAGAACGACGATCGCAATTGCACATCGTCTGTCTACGATTGTGCATGTAAATCGAATTATGGTTTTATCGAAAGGTGAAATTAAAGAAACCGGTACGCATCATGAATTGCTTGCGATGAAAGGACTTTATTTTCAGTTGTATACACATCAGTTTTTATGATGAAGGGGGATCGTATTAAAATAATCCAATTTTCTTTTTTTGTAATAATTAGTATATTTCTTTTATTCTCATGTGAATGTAAGGAAGAAGATAATGAAGAACTTCCTTATGAAAAACCGGTTTGGACAGTTCTCATGTATTCAGGAGCTGATAATGATCTTGAAACAGTGCTTTTACTTGATATGAGTGAAGTAAAAAAAGCGTTTAATGGTACTGTTAATATTTTAGTTTGTATTGATAGAAGTGCGGGTTATTCAACATCGACATATCCTTTTGGAACAGATTTTTCGGGGATGAAAGTTTTTTCTCTTACCCGGGATGGTTTTGTTGAGATGAAAGATGCCGAATTTATACCTGTATTAGTATCAGATCATAATTCCGGGAATGCTGATATTTTAAAGGGTTTTATTGATTACGGGAAAAAAAAATATCCTGATACTAAATATGCACTTTTCATTGGTTCACATGGGCAGGGCTCCCGAAGTTCAGATTCGTCTGATTTAGTGAAAAATGAAAATCTTGTTCAAGATCAAACTTCTAACGATTGGATTTTAACTCCTGAGTTTACAGAAAAAATGGGAAGTGAACAATCGGTTGATTTATTAGCCATTGATGCTTGTTTTATGGGAAATATTGAGTTTATTTATCAATTGCGAAAAGGAAATAATAGTTTTTCTGCTGACTATATTGTCGCCTCTCCTCCAGAGATTCGATCTGAGGGCTGGAATTATACTGATATTTTTTCACGGATTAAAATTGGGGGAAATGTTACCAATGAAAATAACAGAATCGTTTATGGTCAGTCGACATTGTCTGCTTTAGATTTTGCTCTGATTATATTTGAAGAGTTTTATGATAAAGTTATCACTCAAACAAGTCGTAATCAGGTTATTACTATATATGATACCCGATATGTATTGGATGTTAAGAATAATTTTGATGATTTATCAAAACTTCTTGTTAATCATAAGGTTGATTTGAAATCAATACGGGGTAGTGCTTCTATTTTACAAAGTGAAATAATTCATTATTTCAATTCGGCTAACCTTTCACATTCAATAGCATATCCTTATTTTGATTTGTATGACTTATGTGATAAGATTCAACAAAATAATGATGAAGTCTTTTCTGAAGATATGGTTGGCAAAGCTTTATTGGTTATGAAAGCGATTGATACGTTTATTATAGATTCTGCAGGTGATGCTGATTATTCACCGTATTTTAAAAATGGGAAAAATGGTGTTTCTATTTTTTTCCCGGAAGGTGATTTGATGTATGAAAATAAGCTTCTTTGGAATGAGTACATCTGGTATAATGTTAATCTTGCATGGTGTAAAGATAATGCTGTTGCCGGCGATGCTAGCACTGATAATTGGTTTGAACTTCTTGATTGCTGGTTTGACTCGACAACAGACAGTACAGGCGGTTTGAATAATTATAGTTTTTGATTATGTTTTTACCAGTTCTTCAATGAGGGTAATTATATTTTGCATGTTTATTACCGGTTTGATTAATACTGATTTGTTTGTTATACCAATCTTAATGAGATTTTCCGGAGGAGAATACCCTGTATATCCTGTATGTACAATAAATTTTATTTTCTGATTTAATACATGTGCTTTTTCAATAAATTCTTCACCATTCATATCAGGCAGTGTCATATCAATAATTGCGATATCATAGTCACCTGTTTTAATTTCGTGTAACCCTTCTTCGCCGGATGAAGATAAGCCGACTGTATAGTCTAAATCTACAAGGAAATCACAAAGTGATTCTCTAATTAATTCTTCATCATCAATTATCAAAACTTTTAAATTATTCATACATAACCTCTGAGTGATATATTAGGCAATTATAAGATAAAATGCTATTAAGTCAATAGAATAATACCATCTTCTATTAAAATCGATTTATTTCATATCCATAATACATTTCCAGCTCATTTATTGGATTACCGTGCGTTATTCCGTTACTCCAGAAAATGATTGAATGTTTTAGTCCTATCGTAAAGTTATTTTTCTTATACGTAATTTCTGTAAAATATTTATTTGCTATATGATAGTCAGGGGCTCTGGCGAATGTGATATATTCAAATCCATATCCACTATTGATTTCAAGACCGTTTAATCCATTCCAGAATAGTGATGCAAAAAGTTTGTTGTATGTGTATTGATCTGATAAGTCATTGGTAAAGGGTTTTCCGGTTAGTATGTGACTGAATATATTTTTAATTGCTAATCCTGATTTTAACTCTTTATTCACAAAGTTCATAAAACTGAATTTTATTATTAAATGGTTACGCAACCTGACTCCAGGCATTATTCCAGCCGGTGTAGTTGTTGCCATAATAGAAACAAGATTCATATCAAGGATAAATAAATGTATCGGCATTAATGGCAGGATAAGTAATTGGGTTGAATAGCCACCAGGCATTACATGTAGTTCTGAATCTGTACTGAAATTATTATTAATTGATATACCGGGACCGAAATCTATCATTAGAAAAAAAGCCGGTTTATTAATTGATGGTATAAACGGGGTGAATACTAATGATAAACCGGCAAGTGTTACATTTTCAAAGGTAACACTTGTACTCTCAAGAGTGTTACTATTTTCATCTTTACTGATATTTATATAACTTTGGTTAAATAATGATGGACCTAAACCAAAGTCTCTATTTATCGGTAGTGTATAATGTGCCTGGATTATTAGTTCATTTCGAGGATACCATTTATCTTGCGGTTTAGTAAATAAAAGTTTAAGATTATCATTGAAATTCAGGCTTGTTTTGTTTTGTATTTGAAAAAAGGTATTGTTATTTTTTTTATCTAGTTCAAATTCGATTTTATTTTGTGCAGTAATATATTGAATAATAAGAAGAAATAATGTTATGTATACTTTTTTCAAATCTGACCTCGAATTTTTTAATAGTAACATAATATGTTTTAAAAATCAGTAGTTTTTAAGGTGAATAATGAATTTTTTAATGCTTATGAATATTCTTTTTATAATAATCGGGATTATAATAGTTCTTGTTTTTATTTTTATTCGACGATTGTATAAATCGCTTGTTTTAAAGAATAGATGGTCAAACGCTCGCCTTGGTGAAATTAAAGCTACAAGTTTTCTAAAAAAAAATGGATTTAAAATTATAAAAGAACAATATAATACAAAAATAATTATTTTACTTAATGATATTCCAACAGAGGTCCAAATTCGTCCTGATTTTTTAGTTACAAAAAATGGGAGACTTTGTATTGTGGATGTTAAAACTGGTGAGAAAGCTATTGATCCTTTGAATAGTATGACAAGAAGGCAGTTATTGGAATATTCTTTAATTCCCGGGATCGATGATGTTTATCTTCTGGATATATTAGGTGGAAGAATTATTAAAATGAGTTATTCATTGCCCGATAAATCAATTCAGTATTTTGCTATGAGAGACTTATGGTTGTATTTTTTTGTTTTTATTTGTGTTTTTATTTTTTCTTTGTTTATTTTCGTTGTTCTTAGGGGAGTGGGGGGATTTATGTGAATCCTGTAAGATTTTTTAGGGTAAATTTGTCAGATAATATGATTATTCTTGATATTCCTGGAGTTTTAAGTGACATATGACACCCAATATCTAAGCAAGACCATATTCTATTCTCATTAAATTTACGAACCATCAAAATAATATCATTTATTACCCCACGGGCTTTAATTAAATAAATCCTCAAAAAAAACCTCAAAACTGTCGCAATACTAAAAGTTCCAAATCTAAAGTGTAAATACTTTAATCTTTCATAATATTCTTTTTTAATATTAATAACTAAATTGCAGGAGAAATCACTAGCATCATCAATAGGTGGTTTTGTATTTGGATTATAATCAAACTCATCCATAATACCAAGCATCTTAAATAATATTCTATTAATATAACCTGACCTTGTAGTGCATTGTTCAACACTTCTAATAATAATTTCACTCAATAATTCCTGATCAATTTTAATTTTTGTTTTGTAATATATATTCATCTTCTCTCCACTAAAAAATATAAAATCTACTCTATATTAAATAAAAAAAAGTGAATAATCATTACAAGAAAATGTATATTTTATACTAATTTATTGACTAATTATGTTAGCAGCGTTAAATTTTAGAGTATGTTGAAGGAGGTGTCTTATGGATATTTCTTTAACTGGAATTTTACCATATGAATATTATTATCAACCCGTCGCGAGCATTGAACAAGATGATACAGCTAAAACTATAAACAATCAGTATAATAGCTATAATTCAATACCCACAATATCAAATATTGATATTGGAACTATAATCGATATAATGGCATGATTTAATATTTTTTAGTATCAGATAGTAGTGATGATGCTATGTCGAAAAGCTCTTCCTCGTTAAGTTTACTGTGTTCAGGGAAGAGTGTCTTGACTACTTCAAGAAGGTTTGGTAGATGAGTGGTACCGAGTGGTTCAACATATTTGTGTATTGTATTTGTTATTTTCTCAGAAAGTGATAAATAGTAAATTTTTTTAAAACTTAGTCCAATGTCTTCCCAGAACCGAAACAAAGTCCAGGTAGTTTGAAATGATGAAGATTGCTCATCGGTATTATTGAAAATATATACAACACCTCGCAATTTTTTAACTCTATCACCAAGGTATGTTTTAAACATTAGTCTTAAAGCTTTAAGATTTTCCTTTTTTAAGGTACCGGAAATATCGATAAAGAAAACCCCTTGATTTTCATAAAAATTAATTATGTATCGTTGCTCTTTATGATTTTCTAAAACCTTAAATCTCTCAATAAAATCTTTTAGTTCTGTTAGAACTTGTTCCGGCTTAAACTCAAAACAAATTTTTGTTAAATTGAGTGCGTACAATGTATCCATTACAATGAAAGTAGCCTTACCAAGAACCGGTAGTATTTTAATATTTGAAAACCTTTTTAAAATTTCTTTCATCGTATGCTCAGTTGACATAACATCAGTTTGAGCAAATAATATACAGTATTCACATGAAGCTGCTTTTTCATCACCAGGAGCAATGCTATCATACAATTTACCGATATAGCCATTTTGTTCTAAGAGAGCTATATAAAAAGAACAATGTGATTCTTCCCCAGCAATTAAAATATTAATAATACTTCTCCGGTTAAAAAAATAATATTATTATTTATATAATAATTAAATATGTTTTTCAATAGATGGTTTAATTTTTTTCTTAAATAAGTTTGAATAGTTTGGTTTTATCGATTATTGTGTAAATGTTTTTTTCATGAAAAATAATACCCTCTAATTCCAGATCGGATATAACTCGAGAAAGAGATGGTCGTGCAACTCCAAAGTAATTTGCTAAATCCTCAATGGATTGATCAATGGAAATATAATCTTTATCATCTTTTATTTTAGAAACAAGAAAGCTCGCTAATTTTGATTTAATACTTTTAAATGAGATAAATAAAAGTTTTTTTGTTAAAAAGGTAACCTTGTCAGAAATTAATCTCATATAATCAAGAAGAAAACCTTCAGAATGCATACACAAATCAAGAATAGCTTTTTTATCAAGAATTAATATCTCACAATTTGATTTTGCAATAACTGAAACAGGCAATCGATTATCGCATGAAAATAATATTCCGGAAGCAATAAGTTCGCCATTTTGAAAATCATCAATTTTAATATTTTTCCCTGAAACGTCAATCATATCGCTATAACAAATCCCATTTATAACTGCGTATAATGAATCATACTCGGCATCCTGATGAAGAATAAAAGACCCTTTTTCAAATGTTCTGACAGATATCCGTTGTTTGTTAATTTGATCCAGAAGTAAAGAATTGTCTATATCTGAAAAAATTAACACTTTTTTTATTTTTTCAATCATACGTAAACTCCTGTAACATATGTTACGGTTAATTTATATTTTTTATAGTATATAATAATCATCAGGAATTAACGAGGAGTTTTTTATGAAAAGAAAAATAATAAAGATAGACGAGGCACTTTGCAATGGATGCGGAATGTGTGTTCCTAATTGTGCTGAAGGTGCATTACAAATAATTGATGGAAAAGCAAGACTTATTAGCGATTTATTTTGTGATGGACTCGGAGCATGCCTTGGTAACTGTCCGCTTGGAGCCATAGAAGTAGAGGAAAGAGAGGCAGAACCGTATGATGAGAAAAAGGTTATGGAACATGTAGTAAAAGGTGGTGAAAATGTTATTAAAGCACACTTAAAACACATGTTAGATCATGGTGAAACCGAATATTATAATCAGGGAATACAATATTTAAAAGATAATAAAATACAAATACAAACAGAAGAACCAAAGGAGAAAATAAAAATGCATGGTGGATGTCCGGGAAGCAGAACAGTTGACTTTTCAAATAATAGTGAGAACGACAAAGAAAAATCGGTAGGAAATATAAGTTCAGAATTACAACAGTGGCCGATACAGTTACATTTAATATCACCAATGGCATCTTATTTTAAAGGTGCTGATTTATTAATAGCAGCAGATTGTACTGCATTTGCTATGGGTAATTTTCATCAGGATTATTTAAAAGGAAAGAAACTTGTAATAGCTTGTCCGAAACTTGATGCAAACAAAGAAGTGTATCTTGATAAGATTACCGCTTTAATCAATGATTCAAAAGTTAATACTATAACTGTCTTAATGATGGAAGTACCATGTTGTGGCGGGTTAATAGCAATGGTAATGGAAGCATTAAGAAATGCATCCCGAAAAGTACCGGTAAAAAGTATTGTCGTTGGACTGCGAGGTGAGGTAGTAAGTGAAGATTGGGTTTAGTATTCCCGGGAATATTTGATTAAAAATCGGGACGTAAATAGTACTGTTCCGATTTTATTGAAGCACACCATGATTTAAGTGGTAGTTTCTATCAGCCATATTGGCGATAGATTCTGAATGAGTCACAATAATCAGGGAATGTTTCATTCTATCAGTGATATTAAATAGAAGATTAACGACTTTATCAGAGTTCATGTTATCAAGGTTTCCTGTCGGTTCATCAGCAAGAATCAGTATTGGTTCGTTAATGAACGCACGGGCAATAGCAACCCTTTGTCGCTCACCCCCGGACATTTTTGAAGGGTGGTGTTTTACTCTGTTATCTAAACCGACCATGTTTAACAAATATAATGCTTTCTCACGGGCAATTTTTTTATTATAATTATTCATAAGATACGGAATCATAACATTTTCTAATGCGTTAAACTCTTCAAGTAAATAATGTGATTGAAAAATAAAACCTATCGTTTTGTTTCTGAAATATGAAAGTTTAGTCTCATTCATAGCGGTAATATTAATGGAATTAACAAAAATCTCTCCTTCAGTAACAAGGTCAAGACCTCCAATTAAGTGAAGTAGTGTTGATTTACCTGAACCTGATTCACCGGTAATAGAAATCAATTCACCCTTATCTATATTCAAATTTATGTTTGAAAGGATCTCAAGTGATTCATTAGCCGTTGTAAAAGATTTCTTAAGATTTTGAACTTTAACAATATTATTCATTCTTCAATACCTCATTTGGTTTAATGTAGCCAGCTTTAATTGATGGTGTAACAGAAGCAATAACTGCAAAAATCATAGTGATAAAAGTAATAAATAGTAATTCCTCAAATGAAATTGATGTGTATATTTTATCAAGGTAGAAGTCTTTGGAAAAGAATTCAATCACATCAGGAACAGGGCTTGCAAAAAAAAGTGAAGTAAAACTGTGAATTTGCAGCATACAATAATTAAATATATCTGCAGAAATAATCATTATACTATTCAGATTGAACATAATAAAAAGCCCTATTATAATACCGGGAATAATACCCATCAAAGCAAGATAAATTCCATTAAAAATAAAAACTGCCATGATTTTTATTGGAGTCCATCCGATTGATTTTAAAATACCGATATCTGAAGACTTCTCGTGAATCGTAATATGAATTGTTGTTAGAATGTTTAATGCAGCAACAAATATGACAAGAATAACGATAAACGCAATAACATTCTTCTGGAATTTAACAGCAGTAATCTCATTATAATTATCATAATCCCAACTTATTAAACCGGGAATACCGCTGATTAGAAAATCTCTGCTGAACTCTGAGGCTTTATTGTAATCATTAATTTTTATCATAACATTGTACGGTAGTGAATCTTTAAATATTTTGTCCCCCGTTTTATTACCGATGAATGAAATCTGTTCGTCAAAGTCAGTTAAACCGGTTGAAAATATACCGGAAATAGACAGCTTTCTGATAATCAATTTTCCGTTATTCTCGGATGTCATTGCGGTTAAAAAAATAAAATCGCCAATATCAACTGAAAGTTTAGATGCTGTTTTCTCAGAAATCATTATTTGATTCATGAGTAACGATTTAGTACCCGAGGTAATAGAAACACAATCATCAAATCCTTTATCTTTTGTAAAAATATCTTCGGGAATTTCCCGGAAAAAACCGACAACCGTATTCTTTGAATTTGCAGAAAGTAATACACTCGTTTCCCGGTACAGACCGGTATAGATAGTTCGTTTATCTTCATTAAATAATAAACGGTAACTTTCAGCCTCAGAATAGGAAGAAATATCTTTAAATGCAAGATGAAATGATCTGACCTCAAACGATAGTTTCATAATACCGTAAATATATCCATTCATAATTGATGCAGCTGCAATATAAAAGATAATAGCACACGCTATAGAAAGAATCACCGATTTTGCTGATGACGAAATATCTTTGTTTCCACCTGAATATCGTATGTACCTGAAAGCAATAAAATTTTCAAGTTTCATTATAATACCGTCCTGTTAATTTCATTCGGTCTGATTCTTGATGCTTTAAAAATCGGAATCAAAGCAGAAACGATTGTCATAATAATCAAAGCAAAAACAGCCGTAGCCAGTTCATGCGGGTAAAATTTAACAAGAAGATCGGTCTGATAGTAAATGCTTGTATCATATAATTTAACAGGATTAAATACCTCAGCCGGTAAAGCAATATACAACAAGCCATTAATACAATATTCAATAACAGCAAAAATAGAAAGAATATTTAAACTCACAAAAACACCAATAATTAATCCTACTGCTGTACCACCAAATGCAAGTAAAATACTTTCCAACAGAAAAATTATTTCTATATCAGAGGGTTGCAACCCGATTGCTTTTAAAATAAGTATGCTTTCCTTTTTTTCAAGAATAGTCAGTTTTAATGCTCCATAAATATTAACGCAAACCATAATAAAAATAATAAGAAATAGAAATGAAATCATTGTCTTTTCCAGTTTTAATGCTGCAAAATATCCCTTATTAATTTCTGATGCATCCCGGATAACAAGGTCATCCGGTAATGATTTCTTTAATCTACTAATAACTTCTTTTCTATTAACCTTTGCCTTAAATTTCAAGCCGATACTATCAACATTTTTATTACCTGTTAAGGTGTGAAATGCATTTAAACCAATGAAAACCCAATAACGGTCATAATCATAACTGCCGGTATTAAAATAACCCTTAACCTTAAATGGTAACCCTTCATTCTTTAAACTTCCTATGCTCACATCTGGAGTTATATATACAAGATTACCTTGTTTTGCATAATTAATTTGTCGCCAGCCAAGTTCTTCTCCCAATAAAATTGAATCGTTATCAAGGTTGAAGTCACCACGGACTATTTTACAGTACTTGAGAAAACCGGAATCTTTTTGTAGTTCATTTGTATCGATAGCACGAAGTTTAATCGGCTGTTTATCAGAGTTTGCACGATTTTTAAAAAGAATAATAACTTCTCTATCAGAATGTGGAACAGCGGCTTCTATCTCAGGAATATTTTTGTAAATATCATCAACAATTTTTTTGTATGCAGAAATACCTTTTTTATGAGTAATTACTGCATGGTAAGAACCAACTTCAACTCTTCTGGTAATGTAATTATTTTGAAAACCGTTCATTACCCCGATTACAACTACAAGTACAGCAAGACCACCGGCGATACCGGCAAAAAGGGTATTGAAAATTATATTATTTTTACCATTTTTGTGGTTTATAAATCTTCCGCCCACATATAATTTGAATAGAATGGAATTGGTAAAAATTGGAAAAATGTTTTTAAATGTCATATTTTCTTGAAATATCCTTTCATCGATTTGGCTTTAAACGGTGTTTTATTAATGGCTATAGTATCTTCGCCAATATCTGAAGCGGTAATAATTAATTCCATACTAATTAAATCAGATAAAGGCCACTCTTTTTTTAACGTTAAACCGGATGACCAGAAATTATATTTATTCTTAAACGCAGGCCGGATGTCTTCGGTAACAGATAGACTCAGTGTATTTTCATAGCTGTCAATAGACCATGTTCCTGAGGGCTTATTAACAATATAATTAGTAGTCTGAGGATCCGTTATTTTTTCTGAAATGGTAAATTCCCCATTATTATCAAATGTCATAATTATGTTGAATGAGTCAGAATAAAACAGAGCCCCTATCTTAGTTTTATATCCATCTGTCGTCGCATCGCCAAGGATTGTGATATATGAGTCTGTAACTTCATTATAGAGATAGTATTCTGAGCTCACTAATTGCCATGCACCTGTAATTTTCCCGGTATCGAGAATAACTCCGCATGAGGTTAATGTGAGCAAAAAGATCAGGAAAAGAACTGTTTTATTGTTAGTCATGAGAAGGATTTTTTTTAATTTTTGCAATAGCTTTTTTAACCTCGTCAGAATATTTTTTTTTGTTTTCTTCTGTATGTAATTGTTGTGCATAAATAACTCCGGTAAGAGTTGATCTGTAAGCCGGTTTTACATTATTTAAGGCAAGTGAAATCATATCGAGTACACAATCTTCACATTTACATATTGTGTTATTAATTTCTTCATTTAATTGCTTTTCGACTTCTTCAATGATAACAAAAACAGCTTCATTGACAAGATTGCTAAGATTTAATGTATCTTTCAGTCTGTTAGCCATTATATCCTCCAAAAATCTAATTAAAAACATATTTTATAATAGCTTATAATAGTTTTATTTTCAAGAGTCCGGCTACTTTATTTAATTAAAAAATATAGACTGGTATCGCTTATTACAAGCATTATAGAATATATCTATTTAAATAAATCGACTTTTTAGTTGATTTGTAATAAAATGATATTTTCTTACTATTCAGAATATTGGAGTATGAATGTTTACTAAAAATAAATTAAGAATTAAAGTTCCTTTTAAGCAGACTCTTAAAATACTATTACCCTATATAACTTCAAAAATAAAATTTCAAATCAAAGCTGTGTCTATCATTGTATTGTATCTTGTTTTTTTTCAGATTTTTATTCTTGGTATTCCGGTACAACAGACATTAATTATAGCCGGAGGAATTGCACTTGTTGTTTTCGGGCTTGCTTTTTTTATGGAAGGTTTGATTATTGGAATAATGCCACTTGGTGAGTATTGCGGTAAACAACTTCCGAGAAAACTTCACCTGGTTTTTATATTGTTTTTTGCATTTGTCATCGGTTTTGCCGCTACATTAGCAGAACCGGCAATTTCTGTACTGAATGCAGCAGGTTCATCAGTCAAGCCATGGGAATCTCCCTTATTGTTTGCACTATTAAATGGCTATTCTCTTCATCTTATTTTATCAATCTGTATCGGTGTCGGTCTTGCAGTATTAATAGGAGTTTTGCGTTTTATCTATAAATGGTCATTGAAACCATTTATTTACATACTTTTTCCGTCCCTTATTTTATTATCCCTTTATTTACTTTTTAATAAAAAACTTTTACCGATTACCGGACTTGCGTGGGATTCCGGCGGTATTACAACAGGACCTGTTACCGTTCCGCTTATTATAGCCCTTGGTATTGGTATATCGCGAGTTATTTCAGGTTCTGATGAAAATGCTTCAGGTCTTGGTGTTGTAACACTTGCTTCAGCATTTCCCATTATAACAGTTATACTTACTGCAATAGTATTAGCCGGCTCTATTCCTAATCCTGCCGGTGTTGATGATTTTTTTCTTAATCATAAAGAAGTAGAAAAGATATTTACTACAAAAGAGTTATATACAGGAAGTTTTTTATCACATTGTTCACACGATGTACGTGAAGAAATCGCAACAAGAGAACAAGTTAATCAAAAAGAATTGCTTGAAAAGTTGATTGCTAATCCTTTAGAAATTACAAGCTACTTTAAAAATCATTCTGATTTTGAAAAGTGGGCGTTCCAAGATGCCACTTTGTATCAGCTATACACAGATAATAAAGATACATTAACCGGTGAAAAAATCCGTCGTAATACTTTTATAAAAAACGGTCTTCTTGCAGTTCGAGCCATACTTCCACTATCATTGCTTCTTATTCTGTTACTGACATTTTTACCCGGAGGTTCTTTGCCCCGTAGAGATGAAATAGCTTTGGGGGTTATCCTTTCAATAATCGGAATGACGTTATTTAATATTGGTATTGAAAAGGGGTTATCCAATCTGGGTAGTCAAGTCGGTATAACATTACCGGCGACTTTTAAAACAATTGATATACCCGGTGAGAAAAAGATTATTAAAGATTTCGATGAATCAATCGTAATTCGCTCAACAACAGCATCAGGAGAGAAAAAAGCATTTTTCTACCTCGAGGAAAAAAGCGGATACAAGCAAATTCCTTTTGATAAAACCAGTTTTAATGAAAATAAAAAAGAATTTATTTATACAGCCAAAACCGGTCCTGTTACCGGAAAAAATAACTCAATAGCAGGTTTTTTTCTCCTTATTATTTTTGCATTTATTATGGGATATAGTGTAACACTTGCAGAACCTGCATTAAATGCTTTAGGGATAACCCTCGAAGAAATAACCGTCGGAACGTTTACCAGAAAATTATTAATACAATCAGTTGCAATAGGTGTTGGTATCGGAATGGGCTTCGGTATAGTGCGGATTATTTTTGATATACCCTTAATTGTACTGTTAATACCGCCATATATTGTGTTACTCGGTTTGACTTTTATTTCAGAAGAAAAATTTGTTACTATCGCCTGGGATTCTGCAGGTGTCACAACAGGACCGGTAACGGTTCCGCTGGTTATTTCGATGGGGCTTGGAGTAGGGCAGCAAACCGGGGTTTCAGACGGGTTCGGGATATTAGCTCTCTCATCAGCATACCCGATTCTTACTGTGCTGATAGTCGGGTTATTTGTTCAACACCGGCAGAATGTTCTATTAAAAGAGTCATATATTACAAATGGCACAGAAAATCTGATTGGAGAGAAAAAAAATGTGTAACAAAATGATTAAAGTCACCTGTCAGGTTTATACATGGATATCAGATCTTGTTGAAAAATCACTTTTTGAAGCCGGTATTGTCAATTATCACATACAGTCAGGACGAAATGTTGTTATCAGGGAAAAACATTATTTAGGCGGTTTAATTACTAAAACGAAATATGAAAATGACCCCGCCGATATTTTCAGGTTTTTTATTCCCTTTGAATATGAAAGTGCAATTATGAATCATCTGATAAAAAAATGCGAATTTCATCATCCCGGAAGAGGAACTGTATTTACTGAAGAAGTTACTTTGTATAATTCTGAACTGCTTCATTTTGATTTTGATAAATTAAATAGTCTTGAGTTATCTGATGATCTTGCAAACTCAGGTTTTACCGGTATCAGTTGTATCATTCAAAGAGGTTTAGCTGGTATTATAATAAAATCGGTACTTGATATGGGGTTTTGTGTTCCAACGGTAACGTATGGAGAGGGGGGCGGGTTTCGTGAAAAACTCGGATTAATCAGAGTGGCGATTCCTTCTGAAAAGGAAGTCGTGATATTGACTGTCTCAAAAATTGATGCCATGGAAGTAATGGGGATTTTAGTCGATATAGCTCGATTAGATCAGCCGGGAAAAGGGTTTATTTATATGTTTCCTATAAGAAAAGCATTTATAAATACACGGTTATTTCGTGGGACATTAAAACAGGTTGCCAGTACCGAGCAGATAATTCAGGCAATTGATGAGATCAAAGGAAACAATGAGTGGCGAAGAAAATTTTCGGAATCAGAGCTTACTAAGCGGTCAGGTAGAAGAAAATATTTAAAAAAGATGATAAATATTACGGTTTTTACGAATGAAGGGTATATCGGAAACATCATAAACCAGGCTATGAATGACGGGGCAGGCGGGGCAACTGTCTATACTCTCGATTATAAATCATTTGACAGTGATTATAAATTTGTACTTCCTGCCCGTGAAATGAGTGATCTTGTTATCAATGATAACCAGAAAGACGGTATATTACAATCGTTAATAAATTCAGGAACATTAACAACCGGTGCATCAGGAATTATTGAAACATCACAAGTACCTCTTGTTTGTACCTATTTTGCGAATCATAAACGATAGCCGGACACAATGCTTTGATTGACTTTATTATTCAATTTCTGTATAATTTATTTCGGAGGCGATATGTTAAAATTATTTTCAACATTATTTCTGGCAGGTTATATGATGTTCGGGCTTGATTTCTGTACGTATAAAAAAGTTGATTTATCCGGTGAGGATTTATCGAGAAAAGACCTGTCAAACAGAGTTTACAAAGGCAGTAAATTTGTAAAAGCAGATATGAAATATTCAATATTAAATGGTTCTGATTTCACCGGAGCTGATTTAACAGGAGTGAATTTAAGTTACTCATTTTTGAACGGTGTGACTATGAATAAAGCTATAGTTAAAGATGCTTCAGCGTTTAATACCGACTTTACAGATGTTGAAGCAAAAAATGTTGATTTTTCCGGTATGGATTTAACCGGTGCCAAATTTATTAATGCCGATTTAACCGGTGCCAAATTTCGTAATGCAAATTTAACCGGTGCTGTTTTTTACGGTTCTGATTTAACAAATACTGACTTTGCCGGCGCAATTGTTAATCCTCAATCGTTATATGATGCAAGGAAACTGACTAATATGATTTTACCCTATGGGAATAAGTATAAGAATAATAAATAATAGGCACCTCTAAAAACATAAAAATACATTGCTTGACTTTATGCGTAATTAACAATATCTTTTACTTAACTATTAATAATAATATATGAGGGGTTTTAATTGAATAAAATAATACAAAAAATTGCTGATAAACTCGGACAACTAGAAGAAGTTGAATGCGTTATGTTAGCCGGTTCTCAAACAGATGGTACTGCTGATGATGAGTCTGATTATGATTTATATGTTTATACTAATAAAGAGCTTTCTGTTGAAAAACGTAAAGAAGTGCTTGATGAGTTTCTTATTTACTGTGAATATAATAATACTTTCTGGGAAACTGAAGATGACGGGATATTAAAAGACACAACTGAAACAGTTGAATTGATATATAGAAATTTTGATTTTATCGAATCTGAATATAATCGATTATTTACAGCGTTCGCAGCATACACCGGTTATTCTACTTGTATATGGAGTAATATTGCAAAGTCACATGTTTTGTTTGATCGAAATGGAAAAGGCTCTGAATATATTTCCCGGTTTAAAAGTCAGAAATATCCGGTTGAGTTAAAAAATAATATTATACTAAAAAACATACCACTCTTAATCGGAACTATCCCGTCCTATTATGGGCAAATTGAAAAAGCGATAATCAGAAATGATTTAGTGAGTGTAAATCATAGAGTTGCTGCATTTCTTGCAAGTTATTTTGATATACTACTAGCAATAAATGAATTACCTCATCCGGGAGAAAAAAAATTACTCAAATTTGTCGGTAAGAATTGTTCGATTGTCCCGGAAAACTGGAAAAAAGATGTAAAAAACATCTTGAAATATGCAGCTGACCCCGGTGATCAATTGCTGAAAAGTTTGTATAAATCATTTAAAAAATTAAATAAGCTTGTAAAAAAGTAAATGTTTATTTTTTTACAAGCTTTGTATCGGGTAAAACACTTAAGGCGATTTCAATTTTTGCCTTAAGTGGATCATTATTGGTGTCTTTCAAAAGTTGACATACATACTTTTGTATTAAAAAAGCTTTAATATTTTCAATAACTTTCAAATAGTTTTATTGTAAAAGAAAATTAACTGGCTGGTTTTTCGTAAAATATGTATGATATTCTTCATAAAAGTTCAAAAAGTTCTTGCTTATCTTTTAATAAATCAGCTATAGTTTCTAATAATATTTGCCTTTCTTTTATTTGGCTTTTTTTGCACGAGGCTTTTATTATTATTTTAATATCAATAAAAATGGAATGAAAAAAATATGGATACAACTTTGTCTTTTGAATCATATGATGCTGTAATAATAGGTGCAGGAATTGGCGGATTAGTATGTGGAACTATTCTTGCAAAGGCCGGGTTAAAAGTTCATATTGTAGAAATGGATACTCATGTCGGCGGGTATGTGACTTGTTTTGATCGAAACCAATTCCGTTTTGAAGCTTCAATACACTGGTTAAACCAATGCGGACCTGAAGGAATTGTTAGAAGAACACTTGATTATATTGCTCCGGGTTTCCCTGAAATGAAACCAATGACTCGAATAAAAAGATATAAAGGTGATAGTTTTGATTATACATTATCCTCAGATCCTGAGGATTTCAAAAATAGACTTCTCAAGGAATTTCCTGATGAAAAAAAAGGTATAATCAAAATGTTTAAAGCTGCCAGGAAATGCGGATTAGCAATGGTGCAAGTGGGACGATATTCCCGCTGTGGTAAGAACATGACAATTGTGGACAAATTAATGTATTTTATTAAAACGTTCTCCTGCTCTTTAGTTTTTATGCGATATTTTACCTATTCGGCAAGTAAAGGATTAGAGCTTTTTTTTAAAAATCCTGATATTAAAAAAATATTCAGTGCAGAGAATAAATTGCTTTCAATATTAGTTCCAATTGGCTGGGCTTATCTTGGCGATTATCAGTTATTACCGGAAGGCGGATCACAGATAATTCCTGACCGGCTAAAAAATGTTTTTGAAAAAACAGGCGGTACAATAAGTTTTAATGCAAAAGCAGAAAAAGTTCTATTAACCGGCAAAACCGCAGATGGCGTAACATTTGTTCAGAATGGAGAACGTAAAACAATAAAAGGAAAATATATTATTGTAGCGTCTGATATTGATACATTGTATCAAAAAATGCTGCCGGAAGGAACGATACATAAAAAAATTCTAAATCAGGTACACAATGCAGAGTTATTTTCATCAGCAGTTACTGTATCTTTAGGATTTGATTGTCCGGCTTCAGAGCTTGGTTTTGGTGAAGAAATGATTACTTTAACCCGTGATGATGTAACGAGAGCCGAAGGTTGCACTACAGGTGATCCGAATAAAATTGCTTTTGTTATCCTTTCACCCTCTGAACGTGATAAAACCCTTGCCCCTGCGGGAAAAGGCTCACTTTGTATATTTGCTCCTGCTTTGATAGAATATTCAAATTACTGGAAAACCGGGCGGACTCCCGATGGTGAATTTATACGAAATGATGAATATAAGAAATTCAAAAAAGAATATGCTGATATACTTATAGATAGAGTCTGTAAAGTGCTTTCACCGAAATTAAGAGAGCATATTGTTTTCTGTGACGTGGCAACACCAATTACCTATTTGCGATATACAGGAAATAAAGACGGTTCAATTATGGCAACTAAACCGGAATGGGATAATATAAAGTCAGGAAATAGTCAGATAACAACCCCTGTTAAAAATCTTTTTTTAAGCGGACATTGGGCTGCCTTGGGGGGCGGTATACCGATTGCTTTAAAAGCAGCAGTCAATTGTGCATATAAAATATTAGAAAAAGAACATAATAGTGAAATAAAAAATATAAAGAAAATACTTGATGATAATAAATAAAATTTTTGAAACTTTGTATATGATTATAATTTGAGCTTCTTGTAAAAATACTCTTTTTTATCTCGAATTTTTGCAAGAAGCTTCTTATAATGCGATTTTATCGCATATGGCGAAAGCATAAAAAAAGTACCTTTTTTTTCATCGAGTACTTTTGATTTTTGCAAAAGCCTCATTTTCTAATTAATTTTTGGAGAATTTTCATGAAAATATCCAATGATGACAGGCATTTCCTCATCTGGTTCAAATCGTATTACTTGCTTATCATGGGATCATCATTTTTTATTTATCTTTTGATAACTGTTTTATACTTTACTATAGGTGTAAAAGATCTTTCAAAGAGCGATTATCTGGGAGTTATTTCATTTATATTTTTCTGGAATGGTTTTTTTATGATTTTTTTTGGTTCAATTATTTTTAATTCTATTACTTCAGGTTTTAAAAAGAATAATATTGAACAAATAAAAAAATATATAAATACTCTTCCACGTTTTTCTTTTTTTCTTTTATTTTTTATAGGTTTCACCTATTGTTCAATCATAACTATAAGTGGTATGAAAGCTGAAGCTGAGTCATATAAATCAATTTTACGGATTCTTGATTTTACATTGTCAATTGTATATTCCTATATTATTATACCGGTTTATTTTACTGCTATTTTTCTTGATAATTTAATGATAAAGGTGAAAGAAAAAATATTTATTCTAAAAGGTATCGTTTTTGAACCATCAAAAAAGAAATTCATCAATGAACTTCTTGTCGCTTTTATTATCATATCATTGTATCCTATTATAACTATTATTCTTTCCATAGTGTCGAATAACCTTCTTCAAACTATCATAAATATCAATCCTTATCTGGTATCGTATTTTATTATAATTATTATAGGTATTTTTTTTATAGTACTTTTTAAAGCATATTCTTTTTCATTACCGGTTAAAAATCTTATATCATTTGTTAATCTGATTAAAAATGGAACATTTTCAGCACGTCTACCTGTAACTATTGATAATGAACTGGGGACTTTAATCGCAAATATTAATAGTATGGCTATGGGGCTTGAAGAAAGGGAAAGGATTAAGGATATTTTTGGCAAAATGGTCGACCCTGTTATTCGTGATCACCTCCTTAATGGTAATATTAAACTTGGAGGAACACTGACAGAGGGGACAATTCTTTTTTCTGATATACGTGATTTTACTACTATTTCAGAAACAATGGCTCCTGAAAAAGTTGTTGAACTTCTCAACAGATATTTTGATATTATGAGTCAGTCCATCTCAGAGAACAGCGGGCTTGTGAATAAATACATTGGTGATGCTATCATGGCAATTTTCGGGGTATTAAATGAATCGGATGAACAAGCAGATCATGCTATTCTTTCAGCTATTCAAATGCAGAAAACTCTTAAAAAACTTAACACCCTTTTTGTAAATGAAGGTTTACCTGAAATCAAAAACGGTATTGGTATCCACAAAGGTAAAGTATTAGCCGGTAATATCGGCTCTGCAACGCGGATGGAATTTACCGTTATCGGAGATACGGTTAATGTTGCATCAAGAATTGAGGGACTTACCAAACTGTATGCAAGCGGAATCGTTGTAAGTCAGGATGTTCTGTCGGGCATTGTTAATCCCCAACAATTTAACTACCGGTTTCTTATGAAAGTTCGAGTCAAAGGCAGGAAAACACCTGTTTTACTCTATGAAATTCTTGATGGATTGGAAGAGCATGATAAAAATATCAAAATCGCTACAAAAAGTTTATTTGAAGAAGCAGTTACGCTATATTATAATCGTCGGATTGCTGAGGCATTATCAATTTTCAATCAGTTGCTTAAACAACTTCCTGATGACAAGATAGTAGTTCACTATGCAAAACGCTGTGCTGAACATTCAGGAGTTATCATTCCCGACCAGTGGGATGGAATTGAAAATGGATAGTATTTTTATGAACACGTCACCATATCCAATGATACCTGACATAATGTTACAGAAACACTTGCAAAAGCTTTTATAAATAGAGACTCATAATCTTTTCGCATGAATCATCCGGTGATAAAATAGTGGTATCAATAACATAATCTGCATATTTTCTATACAAAGGGTCTCTTCGTGCGAGCACTTCGTCAATTTCGTTAAAGACAGTAGTACCTGATAATGATAATCGCGGATTGGTAGTAATTAATCTCTCTTTTATTACCTGTGAAGATGCACGTAAATAGAAAATTGTACCAAGTGCTGATAAATAGTTCATATTCTTTTCTGATTCAACAACGCCACCCCCGCAATCAATAACGGTATTGGAATATGCTAAGTGTTCAATAAGTTCTGATTCCTCTTCACGAAACTTTTCCCAACCGTTTTCTTTAATAAAAGCCTGCAGATTGCCGATTTTTTCGGATAAAAGGGTATCAAGAGAGATTTGTTTACACTCTAATTTAGCAGCAACAGCTTTTGCAATAGTTGATTTACCAACACCTCTATAGCCGATTAATATAATGCAATTCATTATCGTGTACCTCTTTTAATTGTGTCCAGAAGGTAGTAATCACATAGAATAATTGCAGCCATCGCTTCAACAATTGCAACAGCCCGAGGTAAAACACAAGGGTCATGCCGACCGGCAGTTTCAATTGAAATCATATTGCCGTCAACATCAATTGTTTCCTGTGACAAACCAATAGTCGGGGTCGGTTTAAATGCCACTCTGAAAATAATTGGCATTCCTGTTGAAATACCACCTATTATACCGCCTGAGTGGTTGGTTTTTGTTGTAACCTTACCGTTTAATATGGTAAATATATCATTATTTTCGCTTCCTTTCAGCTTAATAACATCAAAGCCTTCACCAATTTCAAACCCTTTGGTTGCATTAATTGATAACATTGCCTTTGCAAGATCAGCATCAAGTTTATCAAAAACCGGTTCGCCCATACCGATTGGAGGGTTTTTAATAACACATTCAATGACACCGCCTACCGAGTTTTTTTGTTCTTTGATGCTTTCAATAAGTTCAATCATTTCCTCAGCTACAAGTAAGTCGGGGCATCGTATTGCATTTGATTCGACCATTTCGCGTGTAACAGAAAGCGGGTTTATGTTTGTTGATATGTTATATACTTTTTTTACATAAGCATTTATTTCAAACCCGTGAATTTTAGACAGTATCGTTTTTGCAACAGCACCGGCTGCAACAATTGATGCAGTGGTTCGTGCCGAGCTTCTTCCACCACCCCGATGATCGCGGGTTCCGTATTTTGAGTGATATGAGTAATCTGCATGCCCGGGTCTGAATAAATCTTTTAAGTTGTCATAATCAACACTTTGAACATTGCTGTTTTCAATCATTATTGCGATGGGAGTTCCTGTGGAAACGCCATTATATACCCCTGACATGATACGCACAGTGTCTGATTCTTTTCTCGGTGTTGTTAAGTTGCTTTGTCCCGGTGCTCTTCTTGAACATTCATTATTTATAAAATCAGTGTCTATTGTAATTCCCGATGGACAGCCGTCAACGACGCATCCGATAGAATCGCCATGAGATTCACCCCATGTTGTTACTTTAAAAATTTTACCAATAGTATTACCGGACATTGTATTCTCCAAAATTGATGTATGTGGATTTTTATATTACTGTAAAATAGAAAAAAATTCAATAGGGTATAATTCATAAAGATGTGAATATGAATTTTCTTTAGGTAAAGCAGCAGAATTACCAGGTATGATAAAAAATGAGTTCATGATTTATCCCGGAAGCATAGCGTAGGCTGTAATAAATTATTCAAAATGGTATGTAATTTATACTTATTTTTGTTGGAATTTAAAAAATTAATAATTTTATACAATAAATCTATTGCAAAAAATAAATATAATAATATAATCAATACATGATAAAATTAACAGCAACCAGCATTCTTCTCGTTGATTCAGATACTGAGTTTTCGAGATTAACGACAAATATACTTGTTTCAAATGGATATGATGTTTCAACCGTTTTTTCAGGGGAAAAAGCTATTGAATATGTTTTATCTCTCCGGAAAAAATACGATCTCATAATAATCGATATTAATTTATGTACAGGTATCAATGCTATTGAATGTGCAAAAATAATATTAAACGAGAAAGATATTCCTATTATATTTTCAACATCTTTAGTTAATTCAAACTACTTAGAACTCATTGAGAATGTGATTTCATATGGCTTTATCATAAAAGATAATCCTTATACTGCTTTGATAAATGCAATAAAAGTTGCGTTGAAACTACATAACCATAAATTAAAAATTGAAGAAAAGCATTTTCATCATCAGAAAATTAAAGATGAAACGGATAGAATTTTAAAACATGATTTAATTACTCCTTTAAATTCTATTATTGGATTTTCAGAGTATCTTCTCTGTTCAGAGGATTTCGATGAACCTGTAAAAGAAAGTTTATCGCTTATAAAAGATAGCGGTTTATATATGTTAAGACAAATTCGAAATACACTTTGTATGCACAAATTAGAAGAACAGTCATATTCATTAAGTTTCACCACATTATCGTTGGAGGAAATTATTGTAAAAGTTCTTAAATCATTTTCTAATAAATATAATAATCCTATGGAGATAGCAATATCAATAGGATTTAATAATTCATCAGATACTATACCGGAGTTATATTTTTATACAGATAAAGATTTGATATACAGATTATTATCAAATCTACTAAAAAATGCTATTGAAGCATCTAAAAAGTCGGAAAAAGTTTTTTTAAATATTGTATATGATGCAGAATTAACATTCCATATAACAAATTCAGGCTGTATTCCTGAATCAATAAGACCATATCTATTTGAGAAATATGTACCATCATCAAAAAAAAATGGCAATGGATTAGGAATGTATAGTGCAAAGCTTATTTCTGATACATTGGGGGCTGAAATAGGGTTTCATTGTGATGATCAAGCGAATACAACAACAATGTATGTTAATACCCATCTAAAAAATATTTAAAATGAGAGAGCTTCTTGAAAATACTCTTTTTATCTAGAATTTTTGCAATAAGCTCTGTATAATGCTTTACAGGAGAAACAATGCAAACAATAACAGAAATTGAACAAGCAGTAATATCATTACCAAAAAATCAAATAAATGAGTTTAGAAAATGGTTTTATGAATACGAAAACGATATTTGGGATGAAATAATAGAAAAAGATGCAGAATCAGGAAAACTTGATTTTCTAATGAATAAAGCATTTTTTAATTATAAAGAGGTAATCAAAAATCAATCGGATGGTTATTACTTTTAATTGCATTTATTATGATAGCATTCGTTTTAAAGTTCTCAACAAGTGGTTTTGCTGCAGGATCTATTGTCTATATTGGTGTTATATTACTAAGAGTTTTTATATTGAGGGGGGTGAGTAGGTAAGTGAGGAAAAATGATATAAAAAGCAACACTTACTAATAAGTGAAGTAATTTGTATCAAATATATTGAAATTTCACAATAAAAAAAGTATACTCTCATCAAGAGGAGTAATGAAAAAAGAAATAGAAAAAAGAATCATAACTTTATTTATCCAAAATGATGGAATAATAAGAACGAAAGATATTACAGATGAAAAAATTCATAATACATATTTAAAAAAACTTGAAGAAAACGGAACAATACAAAAAATAAAAAGAGGTCTTTATAAACTCAATGAGTATGACAACGAAGATGAATTAAAAGAAGTCTGTAAAATAATACCTAACGGTGTTATTTGCTGTCTTTCAGCGGCCTCTTTCTATGAACTTACAACACATAATCCGGCATATTATACAATAGCAATCCCCAGAGGAACTAAAATAAAATTTCCCGAGTATCCGCCAATAAAATTAACATATTTTTCCCAAAATGAATATACATTAGGCATAATAAAATCAGACAATATCACAATCTACGATATAGAGAAAACGGTGTGCGATATAATAAGATTTAGAAAAAGAATAGGAACAGACATAATGAAAGAAGTAATACAAAACTATCTTAAAAGAAAAGATAAAAACATAACAAAATTAATTGAATATTCACTAAAACTAAGAGTTGCAAAACAACTTAAAACATACCTGGATGTCCTTGTATGAAAGAAATCAAAAATAAAGCACAATCCATAAGAAATAAACTTCTCACCGTAGCTCGAAGTAAAAACATAAACTTTGATACGATCCTGTTACGATATATGCAGGAAAGACTATTATATCGTTTAGAAAAATCACCGTATAAAAAAAACTTCATATTAAAAGGCGGCTTGTTTCTTCTCTTTTCAGACATCCCCATAAACCGGCCAACGAAAGATATTGATTTTCTTGGACTAAAAGTGAGTAGAATAACAGAAGACCTCCATGAAGTATTCAAGAATATATGTATGCAACAAAGCGATGATGCAGTCAATTTTGACACTTCCGGCATAACATCAGAAACAATAAAAGAAAATGCCGATTATCAGGGAGTAAGAATCAAAATAAAAGGGTATTTAGGCAATGCAACAAAAGTTATTCAAATAGACATAGCTTTTGATGATATTGTCTATCCCGACATTCAGATAATGGAATATCCAACATTTTTTGAAAATACAATACGAATAAATGCATATTCAAAGGAGTCCGTAATTGCAGAAAAATTTGATGCAATGCTTGTACTTTCCTATGCAAACAGTAGAATGAAAGATTTTTATGATGTTTATCATCTGTTAAAATAAGGAACAATCTCGCAAAATAACCTATCAAGAGCTATAGATGAAACACTTAACAAAAGAGGAACAAAAATAGACAACTATACAATTATCTTCTCACCGCAGTTCTATAACGATCCGGATAAAATAAATCAATGGAATGCCTTTACAAAAAGGGTTGGAGAAACAATATCATTTAAAGAAGTCGTAATGCAGATAGAAAACTCACTACAATCGATATGTGAAGCCATGGCAGATAAAACAAATAAAGTATAAAGAGCTTCTTGCAAAAATACTCTTTTTATCTCGAATTTTTGCAAGAAGCTACTCTGGTGCATGCCCGAGCAGTAATGTACTCATTACGACCAGGGTATAATGCGATTATATCGCATAAAGCGGAAGCATAAAAAAAGTACCCTTTTTTTCATCAAGTACTCTTGATTTTTGCAAGAGCCTCTAAAAAAAGGAGTTTGTTTTGGATCTAATAATTAACCAGAAATCACAGCTTGAGAAGTTGGAGCATAAAATTGATGCAAGTCTTATTAATGCAGCAAAATATTTAAGTAATATCATTATGTCACTAAAAGAGATACATGAGAGTAAATTATATATTCTTCGTAATTATCGTTCTATTCGGGAGTATATTCTTAAAATGGATTATCCTAAGAAGTTAAATATTCATATTTCAAATATATTTCTTAAAATGCAGATATTAGATTATTGTAAGGAAAATGCTCTTGATTATGTAAATGCAGGGCGTGAAATCGGGGAATCAAAGTTAAAAGTCCTGGTGCAAACAAAGAAAAAGATTGGTGATGATATTACTCTTTTTGATTTTAAAAATCACAGCATTACAGATTTAGAGAAGAAATTTCGTGATAAACCGGATAGCGAGGCAACCGATTCAATTGTTCCTGGAGCGGTGGAAGAATCGGATGTTATTATTAAGAGGAAAGATGTTAAAAAGGTTGAATATGATGTTGAGAATGACAGGATGGTTGTGACATTTTATAAGGGGAGAATGTAAGTTTTTTAGGTTTTTAATTTATTTTGTTATAGTTGTTGAGTATGTCTGTATTGTGTGGTAGTATTTGATTGGTTCTTGATTTGGGTTACCGGGTGTATGGCTAGTTATTCGGGAATCGGTATAATTAATGTTATGTTTCTTAAAATATATCTGAAAGAAGTGATCAAAAACATGAAAAAAAAGATAAAAGTTATTTTCATAATTATTATAATTCTTTTAACTCTAATGATAATTGTGGGCGGATTATATTTTGCAGCAATTTATTTAATCAATAAAGAAATAAATAGGATAGGAAATCAAGGTGAATTGTTAAATAAAGAAAAGGATATTTCATTTTATAACAAAAATATTAATATATTATACTTTATTGAAAATGAAACTTTAATTATAAGAAATCTTAAGTCAAATATTGAAATAAATATACATAAAAATATAAGAATTGTAGGTTGGTCACCAAATGGAAAATTTCTAACGCTAAGAACTTCTGGAAAATTTGCAAGTATCCTTATTTACAATATTGATAAAAATGAACTTATTATAATTGAAAAGGATATAATTTGCGACCTTCCTGAATGGTCGCCAAACTCGAAAAAGATTGTTTATGAGATAAATGATGTTGATAATGCATCATATAAGAGTAATCTTATTATTTATGATTTAGGCACAAAAAATAAAAATAAAATTACTAGGGCTCCAAACTATTTGTCTGATTATAAATGGGATAAATCAGGCGAAATTATTTATTACCATCAATTATTTAATAATCAAAGCTACAGTTATCTGTTATCAAATAAAGAAATACTAGAACTCCCAATAGTAAAAAACAAAGATAATTTATGGGAAGAATCAATTGAGATTATTAATATTCATTTTAACAATAATAACCATTCTAACACAAGCGATTGGGAAAGTTACTCAAATGATGGGACTTCTTATTTACATAATATTGAAGGCAGTTTATTTTTAAGAAAAAAAGGGAAAAAAGAAGATTTTTTATTAGTACAATTTGAAGGTGAATATAATTGTGACTTCCAACCAGGAATTATGAATATGACATGGTTAAATAAAGACTCATTTGTTTTTACTTTTAATGGATTAATTTATTTATATGATTTAAATCAAAAAAAGTTTGGAATCTTAGCAGAAGGATATAATCCAATAACATATTTATCTACATTTAATAATAGAGAAAAAAGAGAAAAACTATTTAATAATAAATGAAAAACATAACAACCGATTTAACGCCGACTCGGCTATTGTCACACAAATTGCTGAACTGGTTTTTATAGGTTCTAATTTTGTGTTAAACTGGAAGATTTCTTGTTAGTCATTAAGAACCGGGCTGAAAAGCAATTTATGCGCCAATGTACGCCTCACGGGTTAATCGGGCGTTATATTGCATAATTACTATATAATATTATATATATTAATAAATTAGTAGTGGGTATAAATTGAAAATTATAGAAAAAATTGAAATAAAGAATTTCCGTTCGTTCAATAATAGAACTGGCGAGAAAAATGAAGTAGTCAAAATTACTGATCTCAATATATTTTCAGGCGCTAATGATTCTGGGAAATCTAATATACTTAGAGCACTTAATTTATTCTTTAATAAAAAGATTGATTTACAGAACTTTTTTGTTTTTGATAAAGATTATCATAAAAATGAAAAAAGAGATGAAAAAGATATTAAGGAAGAACTTGTAACTATTAGAATAACATTTATAAACTCAAAAAATGCTGGAATAAATAAACACGAAAAAGAAGCTGTAAAATTACCTGAACGTTTTTGGGTTTCACGACGTTGGAAAAAAACTTCAGAATATAGTTCATATGATCAAGATGATGGAGTATTAACTGCATTCAAATCTGAAAAAAATGAATTATATCAAAACTTTATTGATGAAAAAACAAATGATTTAAAATCAAACTTTAAAGCTAGTCTCTCAAGACAGTTGACCGATTTTTTAGATTCAATTCAATTTCATTATATCCCAGCTATTAAAGATTCACGATACTTTTCTCATCTTTATGGAGAATTGCAACAGACATTGTTAAAGGAAATAAAATCTGAAGTAGATAGAACCAAGAATAAGTTTCAATCAGCAATACAAGCAGAAACGCTATCATTGATGGAAGAATTTAAGGATGTGATAGAAGACAAAAATGTAGATTTCTCACCAGTTTTTGAACTACCAAATCTTGTTTATTTATTTCAGACTTTAAATGTTAATACAGGTGCAGTAGACTTGTTACTAAGAGGAGATGGAATACAAGCAAAATTAATACCTGAGATTCTATATTACATTTCAAAAAAGGAAACATCCTTTACAAATAAAACAATTAAGTCAGGAGAGAAATCAAAAAGATATTTTATTTGGGGATTTGAAGAACCAGAAAATTCATATGAATATAGAAATGCTCAAATATTAGCTGAAAGGTTTCGTAATGTTTTCTTAGATACGGTACAGATTTTTTTAACTACACATTCATTCAATTTCTTATCGTTGAGTGGTGAAAATATAAGTAGATATCGTGTATGGAAAAAATATGAATACAATTGTTCAAAAATCTCATTCTTGAAAGAAGATAATAATCAGATAGAATTAAGACTCGACGATTTTGATTCTGATTTAAATAGATTAAATGAAGAATTAGGTGTTTTTGATTTAAATTCCGGTTTACAAAGAATTTATGAAGAAAATAATTTATTAAAACATAAATTAGAAAAACAAATAGAAGAAAACAAAAAGTATGAAAAGATTCTGTTTGTTGAAGATAAATATGATCAAATATATAAAATAGCTTGGTTAAAAATAAATGACAAAGAATTCGACTTGGAAAATTTTAATGAAATATTCTTAAGTTCCTGTGACTTTAACATACAAGGTCTTGAAGGGGCTAGTTCTCTAGCAGGCTTTTTACGAGCCAAAAATATCGATTTATTTAAAAATAACAAAATTATTGGATTATTTGATTTTGATTACGCAGGAACTGAACAATTCTGTTCACTAACAAAAACGAGTCAATGGGAAGATGATATATTTGGAAATAAAAAGAAATGCTTTTACATAAAAAGAAAAAAACATAGTAGTTTTTATGCAATTCTTCTTCCTGTACCTGATCGAATATCTTATTATTCTGATTTATCACATCCCAATTTTTCCAATTATATTGAAATTGAAAATCTTATTCCAGAAGATTATTTAATAGAAAATGATTTAGTTGAAGAGATTTCCTTCTTCGGGAAAACTTTATTAAGATTTAAGGACTCAAAAAAAAGTAATTTTTGGAAAATTCTAATTAATCAACCAAAAGATTTATTTAATGATTTTTTCCCTCTTTTCGAAAGAGTTGAATCTCTTTTTAATAAAAATGTTGATTAAACTGTTGCAATATAACAACCGATTTAACACCGACTCGGCTATTGTCACACAAATTGCTGAACTTTTTTTTAGACATTCTAATTTCGGGTTAAACTGGAAGATTTTTTGTTAATCACGAAGAACGGGGCTAAAAAAAAGCAATTTATGTGCCAATTACGCCTCACGGGTTAATCGAACGTTAGGTACACGCCTTCGGCGGGCGAGGAAATAATACAATACTGACAGGTAAATGATATGAGTAAGTATGATCGGTTATGGAAGCACATTGCGCATAAGAATAATCAAAACCTAGTTTTATCTTTTGAAGAGATAAAAGAAATAAATGGAATTGAAATAGACCACTCGTTTCTTAATTATAAAAAAGAACTTGTTCAATATGGATATATTGTTGGTAAAATATCATTGAAGAATAAAACAGTGGAATTTCTTAAGAATTAGTGTATATAAAAGCTAATAAGGTTATATAAATATGAAAATACTAAAAATGAAACAATTACATTATAAAGATATCTATTCGTTATGGATTTCTACGCCCGGTATGGGCTTAAATTCAATTGATGATTCTTATAATGGTATAAGAAAATATATAAAAAGGAATCCAAATACGTGTTTTATAGCAAAAGATGGTAATAAATTGATTGGTGTCATACTGAGTGGCCATGATGGACGAAGAGGATATATACATCATACGGCAGTAGATTATGCTTATCGAAACAAAGGTGTCGGAACAGCCTTAGTTAATGCCGCAATAAATGCATTAAGAAAAGAAGAGATTCATAAAGTAGCATTTGTTGTGTTTAAGAATAATGAACTTGGAAATGAATTCTGGGAAAGCTTGGGATTCTCAAAAAGAGATGATTTAATTTATAGAAACAAAGTAATCTCAGATATTGAATTACAGCGTATTGATACATAAAAATTACCTAACAATAGCATTCCAGGTTAAGCAAATGTTCGACAGACCTGCCGGCGGCTAATTTTTTTGCTTTGTGGTTTGCGACTATGATTATTATTTGCGATAAATGATTGGTTTGCATTTGCAAGCGACCAAGAATTTATGTTTCAGATTTTGTTTCAAAGCGTTATAGGAGATTAATTAACGATTCATTTTATTTTGATATTTAAATTTGCAGTGATATTAGAAATGGAGGAAATGATGAATGAAATTGTGGGTGTATGGAAGCTGCATACCTTTCATCAGTTGAATGAAAAGGGAGATGTTTCCTATCCTTTTGGTCAGGACGCAAAAGGTTACATAATTTATACTGAAAGTGATCATATGAGTGTGAATATTATGAAAGCCGGTAGGCCTCCTTATCAATCTAACGATATCATGAATGGCACAACAGAGGAAAAACTGGCGGCCATGGAGGGGTATACAGGATATTCGGGAAAATATAAGATTGAAGGTAATAAGGTGATTCATTTGAGTGAAGTTTCTTTAATTCCTAATTTAATTGGCTTAGAACAGGAGAGGGAATTTACTGTTGATAACGATAAGCTGACTTTGAAAACTCCTGTTTTTTTAGTTGATAAGCAATTACAACATGCAGAAATTGTATTTACTAAAATGCAGTAGGTTAAATTGAGAAGTAAAGATATTATTTTTACTATAGTGATATAGTAGTGTACTTAAATGTGATGTCAGAGATGGAAAAGATTTTAATTGAAGAGTATAAGCCGGAGTATGTAATTCGTTGTGCTGAGATTATCAGCCATGCTTTTTTGAAAAGCCAACCTAATATTGGGTAAGTTTAAACATTTAGGGAAAATCCTCGTTAGGATTTAGGTATTAAGGTTTTCTAAAGCACTTGAAATATCATCAGAGAATGTCGAATGAATTTTTTTACAAGTGGAATACGACCTTTCAGATGAAGTTTTTATTGATTCAATTGATTTTGATGTGGCAAATATATTTAATGGATTATAAATATAAGTGAGTAAAATTGTATAACATCCATTAAAATAAGAGAAATATTTACGTGAAAATATACTTAAATATTTCTCCCAAAATTTCACTTAAAAAAGGGATGCTAAAGTGGGAGAAAGATTTTGAGTTTAACTATTGACATATCAGTTAGTTAAGCCAGTTTCATAGCTCGGATTTTCCCTAATTGTTTAAATATACCCTATGTACATTATGACATCTACACAATTTATGCCATATTATTGAGTTTGATTTTAAATTTTAAAGTTTTTAAATATTATTTTTTTATTGGAGTAATTTGTGAAAAAATATTTAGCTGTTTCTTTAATCCTTTTTTTATCTTTTGTTAATATGTATTCAGGGTCTATTACTACTGATGTTCGCATTGATTTAACTAATGATATTTTAATTTATCCTAAAATTTCATATATAGATCCTGATGGAATCTTTGAATTAAAAGGATTAAAAACTATTGATTATAAAGATGCAATTAAAGAGTTTTTGGGAGATCATTATTCAAGTAAGAAAGGTAAGTCAATTTATTATCTTAATATTAATATGCTTAAATTTGGCTATCTAATATCAGAGGAAGAAGATGGTAATTATAAAGCTTCATTTTTGATTCATGCTATTGTTGTTTTAAAAAATGATAAATATAAAACAATAAATTCATGGGCTATACTTGTAAATGATGTCAAAAAATATGATGTCTTTGGAGATTCTGAAAAATCTTTGACGGTTAATAATGCTTTTTCACTTTTTTTTAAACAAATAAATGACGTTTTGAAAATTGATAAAAATAATAATAAATCAAAAAAAATAATTCAAAAACCTAAAAAAATTAATATAGAAGAATATAACGCATTAAAAAATAAGACAGAATCATTTTGTAGTACAATAGCTTCAATAGGTTTTACATCTTTAATCGGGTTTCAGTACTATGCAGAAAAAAATCAGCCAAAACCTTATTTTGAATTATTATCATTTTTTATTGAAGTGTATCCGATTGATATATTTTCAATAGAATATAGATTTGATACGTTTGGATTACTTTCCAGTTTAGTATTTGTAAGTTTAATAAACCCTTATAATTATGTTAGCCTTAGAAATACATTAAATTTTCATATACATGATATTAAAAAATCAAGATTTCCGATTTCAGGGTATTTTACTACTGGTTTTATTTATGAAAATTATTTCGGTGAAAACATATCTTTACAATTTTTTACAAATGATCCTTATACAGAATTTTACGGGAAATTTAGTTATAATATTTATACGTTAGTATTGGGGGGCGGTCTTTTAATCAATTTTAACAGTCCTTATATTAATAGGTATTTATCTGCTTTTGGTAATGAAATAAATTATAAAATTGCTTTTTATCCATCGAGTAATCAAATAGTTCAGAGTTTTGAAATATCTATTTTTTATAAATGGGGAAGATATTTTTATACTGATAAGAAAAGAAAATCATTTATCAAAGATGCAGATTATATATTAGGTGTACAGCCAAATTTGTGACCAAAACTTACCCCAAGATCATCTTCTCAAAAACGATGATTAATGATAATAAATATTTTCCTTAATTTTAAGCCCTAAAACCCCTTATTCTCATTATCAAAACTATCTTCAAAATCAACTTCACAGTAACCACCGTTTATGATAACATATTGTATGAAGAAAACAGATAAAAATAACCATATATATGGTTACGCAAGAGTCAGTACACAACAGCAGGAGTTGACTCGCCAGTTAGATTTGATTAAAAATTATAACTGTAATGAAATATTAACTGAAAAAATGTCAGGTACAAAATCAGATCGCCCGGAATTAAACCGGTTAAAAGATAAAGTTCGTTCCGGAGACACTATCATTATTGAGAGCTTTTCAAGATTAGGTCGTAGTACAAAAGACTTGATCGAACTTGTTGACCTTTTTCAGGCAAAAGGTGTTACACTAATCAGTATTAAAGAAAAATTTGATACAAATACACCACAAGGAAAACTGATGCTAACAGTATTCCAGGCTTTCAGTCAATTTGAACGTGATTTAATTGTTCAAAGAACAAAAGAAGGGTTAAGTAGCGCAAGAGCGAGAGGACGAAAGGGCGGACGACCAAGAGTTAAAGATAAGAACATAGAAAAAGCTCTTAATTTATATAATTCAAAAGAATACAGCATAAGCGAAATTATTACAATGTCAGGAATTAGTTCAGCCACTTTATATCGATATTTAGAAACATCCAATAAAGCAAAGTCAGATAATATGTATCCGTCAAATAATGCCATACTAACATAACCTGAAAAATAATGCTATTTCTATCAGATCAAATAAACCTGGGAGATAGAGGCTCTTGCATAAATCAAGAGTACTTAATGAAAAAAAGAGTACTTTTTTTTTGCTCCCGCAATATGCGATATAATCGCATTAGAGGTAGCTTCTTGCAAAAATTCGAGATAAAAAGAGTATTTTTGCAAGAAGCTCGATAGCAATGACAAATCAAAGTGCAATTGAAAAATGGAGAAATATCTTAAATAACTGGAAAGAGTCGAAGTTGACCGTTTCCCATGGCCGTCAGATGCACGTGAAGCAAGAACAATTACCTTTGACGAATTAACTATGCTTTTGTCCGGTATCGATTTTTTTCATCCACATAAAACGCTTTACTATACGGTTGTAAATTGAATTTTTTCTGTAAATTTCTATCCATTTTTACTCTGGTATGATATTATACTGCTCATGCAGGTCGAAAAAGAAAATACCTCGTATCAGGAATTAATAAGAAAAAACACACATCTTGAAAATGAAAACTCTGATTTCAAACTAAAACCGCAAATCGCCAATGAAAACTTACAAATATATAAGGATCGTATTTTTGATAAAAATAGAGTATTGTCTGTTTTGAAATTTATTGATTGGGTGATTACATTACCTGCAATATATGAAGAAAAACTTAAAGAAGAAGTAGACAAAATGGAGGTTGAAACTATGGCTTATGTAACAAGTTTTGAAAGATTGGCAAAGAGAAAAACGTCGAGATATGTGCAAAACAGTAGCCCAAAAATTTGAGCGATTAAGAGGTTGTTTAATGGGCATAAAAGATTATTATCCAACAAAAAGATTCTCTGATAGAGTCGAAAATTATGTGAAATACAGACTGTCATATCCAAAAGAATGTATCAAATATTTAAATGATGAGCCTCTTGCAAAAATACTCTTCTTATCTCGAATTTTTGCATGAGGCTTCCTATAATGCGATTTTATCGCATATGGCGAACGAAAAAAGAATGTACTCATTATTTTTGCAAGAGCCTCTGATAATTACAATTTAAATTCTTCACAAATAGTTGCAGATATTGGTTCCGGTACAGGAATTTTCACGAAATTATTATTAGAAAATGGAAATAAAGTATATGCAATTGAACTTAATGATGAAATGCGAAAAGCATCAGAAGAATATTTAAAAGATTATAAAAATTGTTCTATAAAGAATGCAACTGCAGAAAATACAAAATTATCAGATAAAAGTATCAATATTATTACAGTAGCCCAATCGTTTCACTGGTTTGAAATTGATACTACTTTGATTGAGTTTGATAGAATCTTGAAAAATAATGGTTTAATTGTATTAATCTGGAATGATAGGAAAGAAGATGATAATTTATTTCATAAAGAGTATAATTTACTATTGAAGAAATATTGTAATGATTATGATAAAATTAAGCACAAAAATTATCCAATTGAGAAATTAAAATCAATATTTATAAATAAAAAAATAGATACGGTTGTGTTTGAAAATTTTCAGGAATTTGATTTTACAGGTTTACAAGGAAGACTGGAGTCTGCTTCATATTCACCTGAAAAAGGTGATTTAAATTATGATACCTTGATGGGTGAGTTAAAAAGTATTTTTGAAAAATATTCAATTAATAATACAATTAAAATTGAATATAATTGCTGTTTATATATAATCTGAAGTGTAAAGCATCCACACGATCTTAAGGTCACAAAATGTGATCTCTCATTGACTCATATTTATTACATAAAAAAAATTGCTTTTTTTCTATATTACTGTAAAATAGAAAAAAATTCAACAGGGTATAATTCATAAAGAGGTGAATATGAAACTTTCAAAATATTTATTAAAAACAATAAAAGAAATTCCAAAAGATGCAGAATTAAAAAGTCATAAATTACTGTTACGAGGCGGTTATATCAAGCAGGTTTCTGCAGGGATTTTCAGCTATTTTCCTCTTGGATGGAGAAGCCTCAAAAAAATCGAAAATATTATCCGGCAGGAAATGGATGGTATTGAGTATTTGGAAATTAATATGCCCGTTGTAATACCCGGTTCATTGTGGTCGGAAACAGGTCGTTATGAAGCGGTTGGTGATGAATTACTTCGTTTTGATGATAGAGTCGGCAGAAAAATGGTACTTGGTATGACTCATGAGGAAGTTGTAACTGATTTAATACGATATGCAGTTAAATCATACAAACAGTTGCCGGTGAAAGTATATCAGATTCAAACCAAATTCAGAGATGAACCGAGAGTTCGCGGTGGTTTAGTGCGTGTTCGTGAGTTCGTTATGAAAGACGCATATTCATTTCATGATTCGTATGAAGATTTAAATGCTGCGTATGATGATGCATACAAGGCGTATCATCGTATATTTAAACGATGCGGTTTACCTGCTATCGCCGTTTCATCCGATGTTGGTATGATGGGGGGAAGCGGAGCTGATGAGTTTATGGCCGTTACCGAAGCCGGTGAGGATACGCTGATTTTATGTAATTCATGCAGTTACAAAGCAAATAAAGAGGTTGCCTATGCAAAACGTGAATATTTAAAAGAGACGCCTCGTGCTATGGAAGAAGTTGCGACTCCCGGTAAAATGAGTATTGAAGATGTATCAGCCTTTTTAAATATCCCGCAGACAAAAACGATTAAAGCGCTGGTGTACTCAAACGGTGATGAGCTTGTTATGTGTGTTATTCGCGGTGATCTTGAAATAAATGAAACAAAGTTAAAAAACTACTTAAAAAGTAAAGCGATTTTTCTTGCAACGGATGAACAGTTAAAAGGTGCGGGAATTGTAAAAGGTTTTGCATCACCGGTGAATCAGAAAATGAGAATTATTGCTGATACATCGGCTGCTGAGTCGTCAAATCTTGTAACCGGTGCAAATAAAGTTGATTTTCATGTAATCAATTGTAATTATGGCATTGATTGGAATACAAGTGATGTTGTTGATATTTCATCGGTGAGTGAAGGTGAGATGTGTCCTGAATGCGGCGGAAAATTAACCGTTACCCGTGGTATTGAAATCGGTAATATATTCAAACTTGGAACGAAATATTCAGGTGCGATGAAGGCTAAGTATTTAGATAAAGACGGAAAAGAAAAAGATATGATTATGGGATGTTATGGAATAGGTGTCGGCAGACTTATGGCGAGTGTTCTTGAAGTTACTGCATCGGATGATAAAATTGTCTGGCCGATTTCAATCGCACCATTTCAGGTTTCGCTTCTCGGGTTATACAAAGATAATAACATCGAATTAAAAGAAAAATGTGATGCTATTTATGAGAACATGAAGTCACAAGGTATTGAAGTTTTATATGATGAACGAAGTGCATCACCCGGTTTCAAGTTTAAAGATGCCGATCTTATCGGTTCGCCAATAACGGTTGCTATTGGTGAGAAATCGATTGAAAAAGGCGGGGCTGAGGTAACTGTGGGTACTAATGAAACACAAATTATTTCATTAGATAAGCTTATTTCTGAAATTAATACTATAATTAAAAGGTTATTTGATGAACTAAATTATTAAAATACCCTGAAGAGGTGTAGTATGAATCGACCAATGTTGTTAGCGTATGAAGGATGGTATCCTGAAAATCATGCAGAATGTGTTAAAGAGATTAAAAAGTATATCCATGAGGATAAGGAAAGTTCAAAAGAGCATTTAAAAGCTGTTGTTTCCCCACATGCCGGATGGCGGTTTTGCGGTAATATTTCGGTGAATATAATTAAGCGGCTTTCACAGTATGTTACCCCTGAGATCACGACACTTTTTATTTTTGGCGGCCATTTACCGGCGTATGCTAACCCCATTGTTGAAACCTTTGATAAAGCGCATACTCCTTTGGGCTATCTTGATTGTGACAGGGAAGCGGTTTCTTTGTTACTTGAAAATTCGTATGTTCATAAAAAAGATTTTGTTCAGGATAATTCGATTGAAGTTTTACTTCCATTAGTTAAGTATTTTTTCGGGGATATAAAAATTGTATGTATATATATGCCCCCGTCTGAAAAGATTTATAAAGTTCTTGATATAATTGATGAACATTATCGCGGAAAAGCGTTGTATATCGGGTCAACCGATCTTACTCATTACGGACATAATTATCATTTCACCAAAGATACTGAAGGTTTAGATCCGGTGGAATGGGTGAAATATATTAATGATCATAATTACATTGAGTTACTTTTAAAAATGCAGGGTAGTGAATCGATGGAGTATGCAATAAAGAACTCTTCTGCCTGTTCAGCCGGTGCTGCAACATCGGCATTGTATTTGTCAGGTTGTCAGGGTGTTGAAAGAGGTGAGTTATTCGGTTATTCTACAAGTTATGATATTTTAAAATCAGAAAGTTTTGTGGGTTATGCAGGAATTATATATTAATGGAGGTTTTTCGATGCCGATACATATTGAAGCTCAAGCCGGTGATGTTGCTGAGTGTGTTTTATTAGTTGGAGACCCGGATAGAGCTACTCATATTGCAGAGACTTTTTTTGATAATCCGGTTTGTTATACACAATACAGACACATGTTTGGTTATACAGGAACCTATAAAGGTAAACGGGTTTCAGTTCAAACTTCCGGTATGGGCACTCCTTCATTATCGATTATTGTTGAAGAACTTCATATGCTTGGTGTAAAACAAATTGTCCGTATTGGAACCTGTGGTACGATTTCAAGCACAATTCAATTGGGTGACACGATTGTTGCTACAGCATCCCATTCTTCGCATGATATGTGTCGTCGGGAATTCCCGGGTGCGTCGTTTAGTGCAGCTCCCGATTTTGAGTTAACCGTGAAAATATATACATACCTTAACGGTAAAAAAGAGGTTTCTCGTGTTCACGCAGGTACGGTTTTATGTTCTGAGACATTTTATGAAGATACTTTTGATGTATATAAAAAATTCGGTGATTTCGGTACACTTGGTGTTGAGATGGAATCATACGCTTTATTTTATCTCGGTGCAAAATATGGAATGAAAACAGCAACAGTTTTAACCGTTTCTGATGTGATTTTTGAAAAAAAACGTGCCGAGAAAAATATTATCAAGCAGAGTGTTGAGAGAAATACAGTCGCGGTTTTAGAGTGTTTGTTGGTATGATGTGGGGCAAGATTCCGCTACGTGGAGTGTTTCACTTTATTAAACACATAACACTTCAAGAATCTCTTCTTTTTGCTTTCCCAAAATGAGCATATCAGATGCCATTTCAATTTTAGAAGTATCATTACAGTTTTGAACAATATCCTCATCATGTTCATTCAAGAAAAACTTAATTTTTAATTGACGAAGAAGTACTTTTTTCTCACCCTTGATCTCACCTTTAATTTCACCTTTCATCATCCATTCTGCACCGTGTAGCCTTTCAAATGTATTTACATAAGCCATTCTTTTGCTCTCCTGATAATTCAGTATTGTATCTTCAAATTTCTTATCAATATCTATTGGCAGTTTAATCACCCAGTCTATAAAGTTAAATAATATTCGTATATATTCCTCAGTAAACCCTTTTTCAAGCAACATTATTGTAAGTCTGGTTTTCAAATTCAACTTCTTTTGTTGCTCTTTATTGCATTTATGCCATTCTAATAAGCTATATGTTACCAAAGCAAAGGGGTTTTGTAAAGTTAAAAGTAGATTGCCCTGATCTTTAAAGTCTGTTATCTTTTTGTATGGAAATATAAATTTGTATTCAAACTCTTCAAACTTAAATTGATAGATGTTATTAATATTTTTACTGCTTCCGTCGGTCAAAAGTGCAACGCTCAGTATTTCATGATTATACCGGTCTTTGATCCTTGTATAATAGTGAAGCATTCTTTCTGCAAAGTCTTTTTTACGTGTTCCCTGTACTTCGATGTGTATGTAAAGGATGCTTTTTCTACCATTTTTAAGAGTGACAGCTATCAATTTGTCTGCAACTTTATGTTTTTGATATGATTTAGAAAATATCTTCTGAATCTCTTTGTCTTTATGTTCAACCGGTTGTGTAAAATCAATACGATTATATAATGCCGGGAAGTAGAAATCAAAGAAATCTGCGGTGAACGCTTCGATTAAACTTTTCCAGGCTTCATCATATTCACTTCTTTGAGTTGTTTTGTGGTTCTGCACATTGTACTCCGTTTTTATCTCTACTTGTATTAAAGTGAAAAACGTGTAAAATCTGCGGGGTTTGGTGAAAATTTATCTGTTTTCTTATTCCCCTCTTTCGCGAACTCATAACCTCCGCGTGAAACGAAAAAGAGATTGAAAATCATTTTTCGGTGTTTATCATAATGCATCACTAAAGTTCGAGTGTTAGTTTATTTTTAAAAATGTTATTTCACGATACTAAATGTATCAATAAAATCTCCATTTTCAACTTCAACTGAAACCCTGATTCCTTTCGGGTCAACATTTATTATTGCAAAACCATTGTTATTGAATACCTGGATTTCTGATCGAGCATCTTTTTCATCAACCGCTTCTTTAGGTTTATTACTTCCAAGGCAGGGGAGGGTGACATAGGTGACTTTGTTTATTGGTTTTGTTCGTTCATATACATGATTATGTCCTGATAATACAAGATTTACGTTATATTGTTCAAAAAGAGGAACCAATTCTTCACGTACGAGTAGATTTGAATAATGTCGTGGTATAAAAGCGTATGGCGATTCATGGTTTACTACAATGATCCATGTTGATTTGTTTTCTTTAAGTGCTTTTTCTATAAAATTGTATTGTTCACTGCCTTTAACATAGGTGCTTTCTGCATCAATCATTAAAAATCGTGTGTTTTCATGGACAAATGTTTTCCAGTTTTTTTCCTGACCCAAATAACGGTTAAATAATACAGCACTTTCCTCATGGTTTCCCGGTGCAACAGCAAGAGGGATTCCTTTTATAAATGGCACAAACGGTGTGAAAAAAGTGAGATCCCAGCTGAATGCTTTTAGTCCGTTATTCATCAAATCTCCGGCATAGACAATTAATGAAGGTTTATACGTTACTAATTTTTTTGTTAATTTCTCAATTGAACTTTTAATATTCTGTCCGTCAGCAACAGCGGCAAATGTAAATGATCCGTCATTGTCAGGGGTGGTAAAAGAGATTTTTTCTCCGTTCAAGCCTAACCGGAAATAGTATGTTTTACCCGGTTTTAAGTCATTAATCAGTGCTTCCATACCATATTCATATATTTTTACCGATGCTTCAATCTGATTTGTTTCATTTTCTCCATAGAATAGGTTTTTTTCATCGGTATTCCAAACTACTTTCATTGATGAGTAATCTTCACTGTTAAGAACCAAAAGCGGTTCCCTTTGTAATTTTTTATTGTCAACAACATTTCCCCAGGTAAAACCTGAAATTGTAACTGTTTCATCGCGAAATGGCATATACGATGTATTAAAGTCACTATCATGTTTGTCACGGCCTTTTGTTCCCCAGCTGCCCCGTGTCGGTTGAAATTTAAATATTCTACCGGTTTCCAGTGTAAAAGTTTTAACCCAGCTTGAATCTGATCCCTTCGTTAAACGCGAAGCATAAGGAACCCATTCTTTGTGATTTTCAACATTGTGTCCTAAGAAAATATAATCATAACCTGGTGTATCATCAGGCGGGATAACCTTTATTGTTACCTGTACCGTGTCTTTTTCGGCAACAACAAATTCTTTTGTGTCTGTAGATTTTTTTTTACCTTGTTTAATAGTAAGTTTAGCAGTATATCGGCCTTCGTTTAATTGTAAATCAATTTTTTCATCATTCTGATTGTTTGCAAACTCTTGTGTGTTTTCATCAATGACGCTCCATGAATAAGTCGTTTTCTTTTTTTTGTCAGGAAAATCACTTTTTGATCCGTTAAGTGTAATAATTTCGGTTGACTTGTAAAAGCTTTTTGCTTTTATTTTTGCCTGTATATCCTTATCACTTGCTGTAAGTAAGGCAGAAATAATTATGAGGTTCAGTATGATAATGGGTAATTTTTTCAATGAAATCTCCAATGAAATTGATTTTCATCAATCTATCATAGAATTTCTATTTTTGCAAGAGCGCTATTCTCTACATATATCCTGATAATTGTTTAAACAAAGTGTCTGCAATGCCTGTTCCTGATTTTTTAGCCATCATCATTGAATATTCATCATAGAGGAAGTCTGTAAATATTTCCTCAGTCTGACCGCCATCAATCAGTTTACTTTTGTTAATTGTCTGTTTCATTGAGTTAAGAACCTGTTTCCACAAAAAACTTTCCATTTCAACACTACGGTCATACACTTCTTTTTCATCGCTTGATAATTTTGAAGTATCAACCTGACCTGTTGCCGGGCCACTTTTTACCAGTAAATCATTCCACTTCTTTGCAGATGTATCTAATTTAACATTATTTGTATTTTTAATTTTTTCGAGGTATCTATATTCCTGTCTGTTTTCTGTTAGTGATGTTAATCCATTTGCCATATATAACCCCTTATAGTATAATTAACTTTGCGTTTAATGCACCTGTTCTGTGAATTGCTTCCAATAATGCTGTTATTTCATTCACAGGAATTCCTGTCTGGTTCAAAACATTGACTAATTCATCAACGGTGGTTGCCGTTATTTTCATACTGTTTTTTTTCGGTTCATTAGCATTTTTTTTCTTGTTCACTGATAATGATAGTGATGCAGTTGAAACAGTACATTCCTGAATAATTACTCCGCCACCGGTTACAATAACACCGGTTTTTTTATCAATAACAACAGCATTGGTAAAATCGGGTGTCACTGTTAAGACTTCAATTTGCGATATTATATTTACAGGATCTTTTGCAGATACTTCATCCAATATAATTTCTACGATACCCGAATCACTTGCATTTACTTTAAATTCAGGATTTAAACCAATGATTGCTTCTTTAATCATATTTGCAGTTGTAAAATCAGCATTTTTTATTATTAATCGTATTGTATTGTTTTGTATAAAATTACTGATTATGTTTTGTTCAACTATAGCTCCACCGGGGATAGAGCCGGTAGACTCGGTTCCTTGAGCTTTTGTTCCGGTTAATAATCTGCCTTGAGCAACAGCATAAATCACACCGTTTGCACCTTGTAATGCAGTTTGTAATAATATACCGCCTTCTAATGATTTAGCATCCCCAATGGTACTTATTGAAACGTTGATTGAATCACCGACCCGGGTGAAACCGTCAGTTCGTGCGGTTACGACAACAGCGGCAACATTCTTACTGTTTACATCAGTTTCTTTGATATTAAAACCGAAGTTTGAGGTGAAATTATAGAGCATTTTTCTGGTTAACTCAAATTTTGGAGAATCACCCTGTCCTTTAAGCCCGGTTACTAAACCGATTCCGGTGAGTTGATTTTCTTTCAGTCCCTGGATTACAGCAATATCTTTAATTCGTACGGGGGTTACAGAATATACAAAAAAATTGAAGAAAATAAATGCTGATATACTAATTAATTTCAATAATTTTCCCATTTTCAGAACTCCTCAAAATACCGTAGAGATTTCCGCCATTGATTACTTTCACCGATAATGGTTTTCCAAAGTTACCGCTTTCTAGTGCAGTTGCTTTGAGCGATAATGAAACGCCGTTTCTTTCTATGAGAACGGTAACTGCTTCACCTTTTTTTACATCGTGACGCAAATCTATTATCGTAGATCGCAATATTTCACCGTTTGTAATATTTTTAGTATAATAATAATTGTCTTTAATATCATACATAATATTTTCAAAGTTTGAGATACTTGTGATATCCATATTCATTTTTATAAAATCTGATTCTTTTAGAGAATCGTCTTTTTTCTTATTTTCTTTAGAAATATACACATCAGCAAGTACTTTTATGTCAAGCCGTACAGTTACAGATTTTCCATCTATTTTAAGTCGTAATTTCCTGAATTTTGTAATGTCCTGCAATCCGTTTTTAATAAGCGGTATTTCCCACTGAGCTTTCTCATACGTAGTTTCTACATTTGCAAACGGTATTGTTTCAAGAACATTGATGTTTATTTTGTATTTTTCTTTCGGGATGAATGAGTAAATATGATTGTATAATAAGTCAATTGGTGAATTATTCAAAACACTTGATGTGTTCTCATCATCACTTTCATCGTTTTCAGTTTGTATTATTATATTTCTTCCGGTTATAGTGATTGTATTAATGCCTTGTGCAAAGAGTTTTTCCATAATATCAACCGGTGTAAATCTCATATCATATTCAGTTGATACATCACAGATTTTAATATCCAGAAGATACTCTTCAACATTTTCATATACGATGTCGTTAAAAAATAATGACTTTTTATCAGTAATTATACTTTCTTTTAATGAATAGGTTGATGAGAATGCCATACTATTAATGAAGATAATAAAAATAATACCAAAGAATTTATTTGAAATCATAATTACCTTTTTAAATTAACTGCCGTGTTTAATAATGAATCGGATGTTTGTACCGCTTTTGAGTTTAATTCATACGCTCTTTGTGCGACAATCATATTTACCATTTCTTCAACTACTTTAACATTACTCATTTCTATAAAACCATGGTGAAGTTTTCCCATACCGTCATAGGCTGGAGTGCCTTCAATTTCAGCACCTGAGGCATCTGAAATTTTGTAGAGATTTCCACCAACTGAAGTTAAACCTGCCGGATTTACGAAACGGAATATATTAACTTGTCCGACATCCTGTATTTCATCATCACCGCCGATTTTACAGGTTACTTTTCCATCCTGACTGATTGTTACTGAGTCCATGAGGAAATTTTCGGGGAAAATAATCTCCGGTTCCATTTTGTATCCGCTATGATTAACCATTTGTCTGTTTGAGTCAACTTTCCATGCACCGTCTCTCGTGTATGCTTCAGTTCCGTCATACATGGTTACTTTAAAGAAACCTTCACCTTCAATTGCAAGGTCTGTTTTAACATTGGTATTTTGTGGTGCCCCTTGTTCAAAGATTCTTTGGGTTGAAGCTGTTTTAACACCGAGACCAACATAAACACCTGTAGGATAGTCGCTTATTGAACTCGATGGTGTACCGGCAAGACGAAGGTTTTGATAAAGAAGGTCTTCAAATTCAGCTCTTGTCTTTTTAAAACCGGTTGTATTAACATTCGATAAGTTATTTGAAATTGTATCAATATTAAATTGCTGGCCATTCATACCACTTGCTGCTGTCCATAATGATCGTAACATAAAATTACTCCTTTTCCCTGTATAGATAGAGTTTCGGAATTTTAATAAAATGGTTAACTTGTTTTTTTTATTAATATTGAAATTATCAAAAATGATAATTTTGAAATTAGTTAAGCAAACGTGATGATGCGGGTTTATTTTAATTATAATGAAATTATCAAAAATGATAATTTTGAAATTAGTAAATAAATAATAATGATATTCCGCCGACTGCTATGAATGCGCCGGTGATTTCCATAAAGGTGACTTTCTTTTTAAAAAAGATAATTGAAGGGGCTATTATCAGGATAGGTGTTAAAGATGAAATTGTTGATACCACTCCCGCTTTTGCATGCTGAAGTGCATACAATAGTGCTCCGACTCCGATAAAAGGACCGAAGATTGAACCAATTGCTATATAGAGCATTGATTGTTTATTTTTTATGGCACTAATGATTTCATTAGTTCTTCCAAAAACTATTGTAAAGATAATAAAGCCGACTAGTGCTGACATTATTCTTACCTGGGTTGCTGCAATAGCACTCACATCGGCTGCTCCCACTTTGGTAAGTAATGTTCCCATAGCCATTGCTATAGCAGACATGATTCCAAAGATGATTCCTTTTATATAATCCGAATGTACATGTGCTTCATCAGTACTTTGTTTTTTTTGTTTCCCTCCAACAACTGTTATAGAGATACCAATAATCGCCAGCGCAATTCCATATCCGCCCCAGGAACTGATTGATTCTTTAAAAATGAAATATGAAGCGATTGCTGTCATTGGAACAGATGCTGACATTAATAACATGCTGATTCGTGAACCTATGAGTAAATATGCATTAAATAGAAAGTAGTCACCTACAACAAAACCGATTATTCCTGAAGCACTCATAAATAACCAGGTTTTAACGGGAAGATCAAATGGAAAAATGTGGTTGTTGAGAAAAAGTGCAAGAATAGCGAGATATATTGTACCGAATAATACTTTTAGAGTATTAACAGCTGTAACTCCCGCTCTTTTTGATGCTGATTCAAAAATCATCGCTGCAGCTGTCCATGAAAAAGCAGTGACTAATGCTGCAATTTCACCAAATTTTGTTATCATATATGTTACCTTTTTTACTCAAATGAGGCTGTTATTTCTAATATATAGGAATTGTTTTGTCAATAGAATGAGTGAGTAATCACTCATTCTCATTTTTTTCTAAATTGTATTGACTTATAGATACGCTAATAGTACATTTTACAAATTAGGGGAGACAAAAATCGTATGCTTTCAATAAACATTACATCTTGCACCAATACCATTACCAATTTTGAATCTGAGTTTACAATTCAGTATCTGCTTGACTATTGGAAAAGTTTTGAAAACCATCCTTTATATGGTGAAATCTATAGAAAACACATTAGCACTTTTTGCAGTACCCCTGATAGTATGCGCAGAATAAATGAAAATCCTCATTCAGATAAGTTTAAGGATTTCTTTTCGATTCTTTTTTCAATTATTATTCCTCCGGGAGACAATAATTCCACCATTTTTACAATGCATACTTTTGATTTGAAAAAACTCCCGTTTTATTATTCTGATGGTTTTTTAACGTATGTTAAAGAAATTGAAAATGATGGAATAAGTTTCAGTAATAATCAAAATAATGACATAAATTGTAAAACAACTTTGTATATTTATATAAAAATATTAAATGAATTTTACGGGTTTGATATACAATATGATAATGAAATCATTACGAAAATCCAGCATAAGAAAAACAATTTTATAAAGTTTTTCAAATCAAAATTTGATGATCGATTCGTAAAAATCATACCGGCTAAAACTATACCGAAGTTAACAGATCTGCAATTACAGGAAATTAAAGATAATCTTAATGATTTAAATGTAATCACAAAAATTATAGCTCCGGACAATTTTAAATTAAGCGGTTTATTGTTAATAAATAAAACTGATATTACTGATAGTCAGATCATATCTGAAATAAAAAAAGAATTGATGTTTAAAAATTCAATTCTTGACCGTCAAATCATTGTTAACATACAGGATAATATTAGAAGTCTTTTAAAAAATCAAACTGTATTTGTTGGTATCGCTGCATTTCATAATTCTAAAATTCTTATGTTAAATTCTGTTTCTCATAAATGCAGTGATGTCGAATGTATTTACAGAGAGTCAAAACATATTGATACAGATGATTTCCATAATTCGGTTTTTCAACAGGCTTATATTGAAAAGAAAACTTTAATAATTAATGATTTTCCGGGATATATTAAAGGAAAAACACAGAATAATTTTGAAACAGAATTATTGAAAAATGATATAAAATCAATTCTTATTCGACCGTTAACAACAGGTGAAAATGTAATCGGTGAGTTTTTTCTGTCTTCATCTGAAGCCTTTGCTTTTGATCCGATTAATTTAATGAAATTAGAGGAATTATATCCGCTTTTTTCACTCGTAATTGAACGAGCATTGGATGATTTTGATAATGAGGTTCAATCTATAATCAGAACCAATTATACTTCAATTCATCCGTCTATTGAATGGAAATTTCGTGAAGCTGCAATGAAAATGATTGATAAACATAATGAAAACAAACAAAGTGATGTTGAAAAAATTGTTTTTGAAGATGTGTATCCGCTTTATTGCGCAACAGATATTCGTGGTTCATCAGTGCAGCGAAATACAGCGATTCAGTCAGATCTTGAAGAACATCTTCAACTTATAAAGGATATTCTTGAATCGGTTCAAACGGTAAGAAAACTTCCTATTCTCGATGAATATCTATTTCGTGTCGACAACTATTTATCTGAAATTAAGGAAAACCTGTCAAGCGGGAATGAGCTTGGAATAATCGGTTTTTTACATAATGAAATTGAAACGTGTTTTAAAAATTTAAAAAATCTTAATGAAACCGTTAATGAAAAAATTGCCCACTATTACAATGTAATTGATTCAAATATTGGAACTTTGTATAACAAAAGAAAAGATTTTGATGACAGCGTTGATCTGTTAAATAAAACCATATCAAATTATATTGATTCAGTTCAACCGGAAGCGCAAAAAATGTACCCTCATTATTTTGATAAAAACACAACTGATGGAATTGATCAGAATATTTATATCGGTTCATCACTTATTGGTGATAGTGAATTTAATAAACTGTATCTTAAGAATCTAAGACTCTGGCAATTGATAATATTATCAAACATAGCGTTATTAACTGATAAAATAAAAGAAAAACAAAAAATTAAACTTGATACAACCCATCTTGTCGTAGTTCAGGATATGCCGTTAACATTAATGTTTAAAACCGATGAGAATAAACTTGCTGTTGAAGGTGCGTATAATATCCGGTATGAAATCATGAAAAAACGTATCGATAAAGCAGTGATTAAAGATACTGAAGAACGGTTGACTCAAATTGGTAAAATTGCAATTGTCTACACCCAGAATTCTGAAGCCGTTGAATATAGACAATACCTCGAGTTTTTAATAGCAAAAAAGTATTTAATAGAAGATACAATTGAAGATTTACTGCTTGAAGATCTTCAGGGGATTAAAGGGTTACGGGCACTTCGTATAGAAATTAATTTTGAAAGAGATGTTGGTTATTCAAGCCTTTTGCCCCAATTTGAAGAGTTTGCACGAGGTTAACTGATCGATATTAAGTGTATCACGATTTTTACAAGAACATCTATTGTTTTTTAGCAACAAACTGTCGAGTAGTAAGTATTGAATTTTTTTAATTCGGAGTTTGTATGAAAATTGGAAACAAGATGTTTTTCAGCTTTGGAACTGCAACTTTTATAATATTTCTTGTAATTGGAATATTAATATACCAATATGTGAAAATTAAAGTAGTTTCTATTCAGGAAACAAATTTACAAGCCTTATCAGATGTAATTAATCGAAATATGGAAGGAATTCTCAATGTCTCGGTAAAAAATTATTTACGGACATTTTCTGATAAAGGCGGAAAAATTGCTGATTATTATTATAATCAATATCAAAAAGGTATATTAACCGAAGCAGAAGCGATTAAAGAAGCGCGAAATATGCTGTTGTATCCCGGTTTTATGAAAGTAGGGGACACCGGTTATATCGCGGGAGTAAAAAAAGACGGATTGTTATTTATTCATCCGCTTTCTGAAGGTGTTAATATTTCTGCACAGCCATTTTGGCAAAAAGTAGATGCTATAATTAAAACACCTTCACAGGAAGGGTACATAGAATATGACTGGAAAAATGTAAATGAAACACAGGCGAGAACGAAAGCCGGATATATAACCTATTTTAAACCATGGGATTTAATAATATGGTGTTCATCATATAAATCTGAATTTACATCCCTTTTAAATAAAGCTGATTTCCGGGATGATTTACTGATTACCAAAAATGGTAAAACCGGGTTTACATTTGTACTTGATGTTGAAGGTAATGCAATAATTCATCAGGAAGAAGAAGGTGCAAATCTTATTGAAAATGACTATATAGAAACCATTTGCCGGACGAAATCAGGTCGGATTGAGTTCGTAAAAAAAAGCATTAATGATACGAAAGAACGAAAATATATTGCATATTATTCGTATATAAAAGAATTAGACTGGATTATAGTAACCGGAATGTCTCAAGCTGAATTACTCAGTCCTTTAGTTATTATGCGTTTAATAATTGTCATAGGAATTGTATTATCCTCATTCATTTTAATTGTCATTTCTTCATTTATCAGTAGAATTATATCATCGAAAATAGCACGGTTCGGACACATTTTTGATATTGCTGAAAAAGGTGATTTTACTCAAAAGTATATATCTGTTTCAGTGCATTCATTCCGGGATGAGATTGATGATATGGGTACTTCTTTAAATAGTTTTTTATCCAGTTATAAAGAAGTTTTATTCAATTTAAAAAAGATAACCAATAAAGTTGTTGAATTAATTCAGGCACTATCATCTTCATCACAGGAAACCTCTTCAACAGCAAGTCAGCAGGCTGCTGCTGTTAAGGAAATTGTCAGTACAATGGAAGATGTTGATAGTTTATCAAAATCGATTGAGAAAAAGATTAGTGAGATTACAACAATTACAACAAATACTCAGGTAACCGTTAAAAATGGTTTTTCAAAGGTACAGGATAATTTAAGTAAAATGGAAGAAATTAATCTTTCAAATAAAACAACTATTGATGGAATAAAATTCTTAAGTGAACGAATTGATAATATCTGGGATATTGTGAATATCATTAATAGCATTGCCGATCAGACTAAAATTATTGCGTTCAATGCAGAACTTGAAGCATCAGCTGCAGGGGAAGCCGGGAAGAATTTCCAGATTGTTGCTACTGAAATCAGACGATTAGCAGATTCAACAGTTACTTCAACCAATGAAATAAAAAACAGAATTACAGAAATCCAGAAATCATCAGACCGGTTGATATTAACTTCTGAAGAGGGAACTGAGCGTATTAAAGAAGGAAATGGACTGACAAAAGAAATTAATAATCTATTTGCTGATATTTTATCCAGTTCGGAAATTTCAACCGATTCAACAAAACAGATTGCAAAGTCAATCAATCAGCAGGTTGGTACATTTGAACAGATTCTCATTGCAATAAAACAAATCTCAGAAGGTGTTGATAATATTGCGATTGCAACCCGGGAAACGACTAATGCATCAGATGATTTGGATGTTGTTTCGGAAACTTTGGAATCTATAGTAAACAAGTACAAATTAGAAGGATAAGAGTAATTATAATGGAAAATAGTGAAATTATAGACAGTTTAAAAAGTAATCAGTCATCCCCCCCGGAAGATGTCAATGTGAAAACCGGGGAGAAGTTTGTTATCGTTTTAATTGGTGAAAAGAAATTTGCATTACCCGAATTGATAGTGCAGGAAATTATCATTGAAAATGAGATACACTATCTTCCTTTTACGCCTCATTATATACGCGGTTTAATTAATCGTCAGGGAGAGCCGTACAGTGTGGTTGATCTTCAGATTTTATTCAGCAATCAGATGCTTGAAGCGAAGAAGTTTGTGATTTTAAGAAACAGTGTTGATAAAATGTCATTTATAATAAGTGATATTTTAAAAATAGTGTTTATTAATAGTAATGATATACATTTCATTAAAGATCAGAATGATAAGGATGCATATTTTCATAGTTCAATAACTCATGAAAATGATGAAATACCTGTTGTTGATGTTCAAAAAATAGTTATACGGATACAAGATGACCTTGAGTAATAATGGCTGTTGTGATTTTCTCAATATTCATTATGAAAAAATAGAAATCTATATCAATAAATCTCAATTTTATTCAAGCATTATGCTTAATGAAGTGAAAGATTCGGGGTTACAGAATATTTATTTTCAGAAAATCATACAATTTGGAGAGCAGGAAGTAGTATTATTTGATTTGAATGCTTTTATTCACAGCAATTTTCATGCTGTAACGAAAGGTTCTGTTAAACTTTGTTTTGTATCAGATGTGAGTGCATATAACCGGACAATTAAAGAATATCTCAAATCAGATATAATCGCCTGTTTAATACCATCATCATCTGAAATTAAGAGTATTGCACTACGGGAATTGAAGTTATTACCCCATGTACTATCAGAGGCATTGGAAAAAAAAGGAATAATAGCATGTTCGTTGTGTTCTCATACAATTTCTTATCTGATCGATCTGGAAAAGGTACTTTCCTTTGCAATTAATACTAAAGTGGAGTAACGAATGAGAGTAATAATTGTACTAAACTCAGCTATGATGCGTTCAATTCTGAAAGAAATTTTTACTGATGCTCACGATGAAGTATTACTCCTGACTGCTAACTGGCGGGATGCACTTAAAATTGCAAACGAGAAAAAAGCAGAACTCATTATTTTCGGTGATAATACCATTAAAGTTGATGATGATTATTTTTTTATGGAACTAGCCAAGGTAGAGTCAAAACCATTGGTTTGTTTTACCGGTAAATTCAATGAAAAAGAAGTTGCTGAATTGACTAAAAGGAATTATGGCAAGGTTATTGAATATCCTGATATTGATACAATTAATGATGATGAATACCGGAAGAGTATACTTCGATCTATAAAAGCACCACCGGATTCACGAATATTACAAACTGAATTAAAAACCAAATATCAATCTGTTATTGGTGCGAATAAAACCAGTCAGTCAGATTGCATTGAACATATCGTAATCGGTTCATCAACCGGCGGTCCTAAGGCGTTAAAAATAATTCTGGATAATCTGCCGTCTGATTTTCCGGTACCCATATCAATTGTCCAGCATCTTGAAGACGGTCATGAGGAAGGACTTGCAAAATATCTGAATCGTGAAAGTAAATTGTCAGTGCGATTGGCTGTTACTAATGATAAACCGAACCCCGGAGAAGTTATTATTGCAGTCCAGGGAAAACATCTTGTTATTAAAAATAAAGTGTTTTATTACGAAGATGGTGAAAAGGTTAATTTTCAAAAGCCATCGATTGATAGATTATTTAAAACAGCATCATCAACATACAAAAAAAATCTTGTCGGCATTTTACTGACCGGAATGGGGCAGGACGGGGCTTTGGGTTGTGTTGATATTCTTCATAATGGCGGGTATACGATTGTGCAGGATAAAGAAACATCCACTGTTTTTGGTATGCCGAAAGTTGCAATTGAATCAGGTGGCGCTTCAATTGTGTTACCAATTGATAAAATCGCAGAATATCTGGTAAATCTCGTAAAAATGAGAAATAACTATGGAAAATAAGAAATACTTAAATATTTTTGATTATATCACTGTAAAAACCGGCTTAAAAGCTGCAGAATCAAACGAAAGAATGATTATGCGCTTTATTGACAGGTTACTGGAAAAATGGAGTGTTGATGAATATATACAACAATTAAACCGGAATCCTGATTTGTTTTATGATTTACTTGAGATATTTACAATAAACGAAACCTATTTTTTTAGAGAAGAAAAATACTTTAAGCTATTAAAAAATGTTTTGTTACCTGACTATAAAGAGAATCATCAATACCCGCCGATTATATGGAGTGCTGCAACATCTTCTGGTGAGGAAGCTATCTCACTTGCATTACTTATAAAGAATACATGGGGGATTTCGTGCAAGGGATATAAACCGGTTATTGCATCAGACATTGATGTTCGAACGCTTAATACCTTACTTAAGGGAAGTTACGGGAAAAATTCGTTTCGAAATGACGGGACTATATTTCATCCTTTGATAAAAGAAAATAGCAGTCAAAATAATTCTATTGTAACGATCAATCGTGAAATAATAGAAATGATTTCAGTGAAACCGCTGAATCTTATACTTGATGATTATGAACAGATACTTTTGGGAAAACCGGATATTATATTAATTTGTAATGTCTTAATATATATGGATCTGGAAACTCGAAATAAAATAATCGACAAAGCTGTAAAGGTTTTAAAACCCGGTGGTTATATTATATTATCCAGTTCAAATACAGCTTTTGTTGAACATCCCGAATTAGAACTGATGCATATTGAAAATTGTTATTTCTTTAAAAAAGTAGCGGGGAATTAACTATGTCTGATAATACAAGGTTTAAAGAAGAAATTGCAGATTATTCTCAAAAAATCCGGGTTGTATTAGGTAATGATGAAATAGACAGTAAACAGATCATAAATCTTTTTGATTCTATTCGCAGTGTATCATCAATAACCGGATTAACCCTCGTGTATACTTTGACTGAATCAATTATCAATATCCTGAAAAATATTGAAATAAATAAAAGTGGAATAAATGAACGTATTATTGATACCATTAATATTGTATTAGTGTACATAAAAGAAATTATAACTGCTGAACATACCAAACCTGATACGGTTTCAATCAAAAAATTACTTGTAGTTCTCAATAAAACGGCTTCCGGTTTAGACACCGATATTGATGAGGCATTTATTATTGATATAGTGAAGAAGAAATTAGTTCAGCCTCAGGATGTTTTGGAAAGCGGCATTGATCCATCACGAACTATAACAATGAACCTGAAAAATGTTGATACAATTATGACAAAAGTAAATGAATTAATTGTTACGCAATATCAGCTCAAACAGAAAATAGAAAAAATCTATTCGTATGGAAGAACGGTTGATGCTATACTTACCAGTCCTGATATAGATGTTAATGACATTAAAAATGAAAATAAAAAACTAAAACTTTTAGAATCTGATGTTAAAAACAGTATTTTAAAATTCGATAGAAGCAGTTATCAACTTCAGGATAGTATTTTGTCACTTAGAATGGTTCCAATAATCCTTTTGACTGACGATATAAAAAATACAGCAGAATTATTGTCCGCAAAGTTTAATAAAAAGATTTCTGTATCGATTGTCCATAATAGAATTATACTTGATACGCTCATTCTTGAAAACATTAAACAACCTGTTTTAAATAGTATTGCAAATTGTATCGAACATGGTATTGAATCACCTGAAGAACGGCTTAGTAAGGGGAAAAATCCTGAAGGTACGATTAAGGTTGTTGCGACTACAGATAACGGAAACATTAATATATCTATAGAAGATGACGGGTGTGGTGTAGATTATAAGAAAATTGTCATGCGCGCAATATCGTTGTTTCCTCATAAAAAGCAGGTTTTGTTACAATCGGGAATAAAAAAACTCAATCGATTATTATTTATACCCGGTATCACATCAGCGGAGGTGTATACCGGAAGAGGATTCGGTTTAACAACAACAGAAAAGCATATTGATAGAATTAAAGGACGGATATTACTTGAGAACCGGGCTAATAACGGTGTAAAGGTTACATTTACCGTTCCAAAATCGCTAACGACATTATATGGCTATTTTGTAACTGCCGGAAAATCACCTTTTTTTATACCATCAATTTTTGTTTCTGAAATTATCATTATTGATAAAAATGAAGTTATGGATCTTGTGACAAAACAAGCTGTTAAATTACGTGATGATATAATTCCGATTTATCCGTTAACCGGGATTTTAAAAGGGAAAACACCTTCAGATTCAGATACATTATTTATCCTTATAACCGAGATGTATAATGAAAAAACCGGTATAATCGTTGATGAAATTTTATATCATACATCGACCGTGTATAAACCGCTACCTAAAAATATTCAGTCGATAAAAGGTATTCAGGGGGTTGTTTTTGATGAGGAATTCCGGATTGTTACCATCATTTATATCCCGAAGATTGTCAGTATGCTTAAAGAGATAAAAAATATTGATTATAAAACACGATATTCGACTGATGCGATACAGTATAAATCGGTTTTAATAGTGGATGACAGTCCGGTCAATAGAGAAATTGAAAGCATCATGTTAAAAAGAAGTAAAATCAATACAGATACGGCAACTGATGGTATTGATGCTCTGGAAAAATTAAAAGAATCCACATTTCACCTGATAATTACAGATACTGCAATGCCGCGAATGGATGGTTTAACCTTTATTGAAAATTGCAGAAAAATTCCCGGTTATGAAAAAACACCGGTAATAGTATTATCTTCTTCAAAGAAAACACAGCGGCTTGATGATTATATTGCAGCCGGAGCAAATTCGATACATTATAAATCTAACTTTGATAGAGATATTTTCCTTGGTGATATAAAAAAACTTCTGGGTATAAGTAATGGATAAAATAATGGTTTTTTTTATAACAGATTCTGATTCACTTTTTGAATGTGAGGAATGTGTTGTCATACCAATTAATACGTGTAATCCGATTGAGATTAATACTATCCCACAGGTGATTTGTATTGATAGAACAATCAGAAATCCTGATTGTTTTACCTTGTCGCATTATTTAGAATCAACACTCGATATTCCGGTTTATATTATTACCGATGTTAAAGCCTCATTTGACAGATTACGATCAGAATCATTGTGTTCACATGATATTATTTGTTATACCGATGCGTGGAAGACATTTAAACAATATCAGAACCAACCTTTGATTCCTTCTGAGAAATTACCGGATATTAATGGCGTTTTCTCACCTGTACAATCGGATATCCAAACGGTTTTTAAGAAGGTTGTAACAAAAAACTCAGCAAATAGTAATGTGTTGAAAAGCAGTTTTCTTGCAAAGTCACTGGAAAATATTGACAGTATGTCCACATGCATTAAATTTGTTTTGCTTGAAATACAGCAGTTTTGTAATCCGGATTGTATTACTTTATTTCTGGATATTGACGGAAAAACTATTGAATATTCAATGATGTCGCGTTCTATCAACAAAAGTTCGTATAATGATTTCTTTAATGTCTCATTTCATAGTCATTTTACTAATTTCAAACATATTGATTCAACACAAGTAAACCGTTTTTTTTATAATACATCAACATTCGTTTCGATTAAAACAAACGATGATTTGATAAACTTTTTTAAACGATCTGATGGAGAAAATGATGCGAGTGATATTAATGCAGTAAGTTCATACTTTTATTCTCCATTATTTGATTCTATCGGAAATGTAATAGGAACAATTCATTGTGGCAGTTCAATTAACAATTTTTTCACTTCAGATATAATGATAGGAACTATCAGCGAGTTATTATTTAAAACCGGTGAAGTGATTTGTAACGGGATGCAATATTATCAGGCTTACGAAAAAAAATTGAATATTAAAAATGTCTTTTCCAAGTTTATACCGGAGACAATAATTGACAGGATGTTTGATGCAGAGGAAAATGAAAGCAATGCAGAACGAAAGGAAGTTTGCATATTATTTTCAGATATCAGGTCATTTACTACAATTACCGAGAAAAATACAGCTGAAAATGTTGTTAAATTTCTCAATAATTACTTTGAAATTATGGTTAGTTGCATTCGAGAGGAAAATGGAACTATTGATAAATTTATCGGGGATGCAATTGTTGCTGTTTTTATCGATTCTGAACATACCGGTACAAATGCTTCTACTTCAATAGCTACACGGGCGATTAACGCAGCCATTAAAATGGTTTCAAAACTGTCTGAGGTTGATATTACCGGATTATATCTGCCTGATAATAAAGTCAATAATGGTATTGGAATACATTGTGGCGAGGCTATAGTCGGGAATATCGGTTCAAATGAAAAAAAAGCATATACGGTTATAGGAAATGTCGTCGGGATTGCTGAAGAACTTGAGGGTGCTACGAAGCAATTAAAAACGACTATTTTATTTTCTGATGAGGTGAGAAAGCAATTAGATGCGAATATTGACTATAAAGTTGCCGGTGAAATTGAAATAGAGAATCATCATTGTCAGGTTTTTACAATATAAACTGTACGGGGAGAAGAGGTTTGACAAAGAAAATCGTTTGTATAATGAACTCAGTTGAAACATATTCATTAATCCGTTCATCTTTTCTTACACTTCAGATTGAAACAGTGCTATATACCAGCGGTATTGATTTTCTATGTTCTCTTAATAGTGTAAAAGCGGATTTGATTATACTCGATGGAAATATACATGATATTGAATCTTCTCTTGTGATTGAAATAGTTAAAAAACAATATGGAACCCCGGTTATCGCAGTTATTTCTAATAGTAGTGAGATTGTTGCAATCAAAGGTGTAGATCATATAGTTGTATATTCAAAGAAATTTTTCGCGGTTTTAGTTCAGGTATCATGTAAACTTTTAGAGTCCGGGGTAAAAAAAGAAGCAGTAAATGATACTCTGTTAGATGATTCTGAAATTTTACAATCAGTCATAACATTATTACATAGAAAACAAATTGGAATAAAATTATATGAAAAACTGGTTATGGCAGTAACGGGAATTGTTGATTATCAATTAACACTTGAGAATATTGGTGTTGTATTATTTGAATATTTTTCAATAGATTCATTGGTGTTTGCAAATTACACAGGAAATTCTGTTCAGTATTATTCAATTGTAAAAAATAAAGACACGATTGATGGTGTTTTTGAATCATTTCATACTCATGTAGTTAAAACCTTTTGTCTTTCACCTGAAATTAATATACATAATGAAATTATCAAAATTGATACAATCACAAAAACGTATTCTGATACAATGCGTAATCAATACTACTTTCCTCAATGGAAGAATTTTAAATCCGGTATCTGTTACAGTCATACCATGCAGGATAGTGAAGAGTTGGCCGTTTTCAACAGTGTTTTACCTTTTTTATTCAAAATATTTTGTTTTATTATTGAGTATAAAAATAATATGTATACTGCAGATAAATTAAAACTGTTATTTTCCCATTTTCTACCGGTTAAAGTAATTGATGATTTACTAAAAAAGACTGATATTAAAAGTCTTATGACGGGAGAAAAAAGAGAAGTTGCTGTTATCTTTTCACATATCAGAGATTTTTCATATATTGAACATAATAATAATCCTGAAGAGCTCGTTGCATTTCTCAATGAACATTTCACCGGGTTAACCAAGTGTATCAAAAAATATGGCGGGGAAATCAATAAATTTATTGGTGATGCTGTTTTTGCAATGTTTGGTGCTCCTGAGAGTTATATTGATAATGAAAAAAGAGCCTGTCTTGCAGCATTGGAAATGTTTGCTTATGTAAGAAACGCACAAAAAACTATTAATTTTCCGGAAAACGGTTATCGAATCGGTGTCGGTATTCATATCGGAAAGGCAATTATCGGGAATATCGGGTCAAGTGATAATTTTGATTATACGGCTATTGGTGATACAGTTAATCTTGCCGCAAGGCTTGAATCACTTAATAAACATTATAATACAGGAATTCTCGTTTCAGAAGACATTTATCAGGGGTGCATCATGGACGATTTTGTTTTCCGTGAAGCAGATACCGTAATGGTTAAGGGAAAAGACAAACCAACGACAATGTATTCGTTAGTTTCTGATGAGGAATTTGATCAGAAATTTTTTGCTCTGTATAAAAAGGGTATAAAAATGTTTAAAATCGGCAATTTTATTTTTGCACGGGATTTTTTTCTGGAATGTTTACAATTAAAACCTGATGATATTATAGTTGGTATGTACTGTTCCCGCTGCGACTCTTTTATTGCAAATCCCCCGGAGAACTGGACAGGCAGTATTGTGCTTGATTTTAAATAGATCCTGTAGCAAAAAGCTACAGGACTTTTAATTTAAGGTGCTGTTGTTACAGTTACTTTATTAATAGAGCCCATTAGAACTCCCTCTCTTGATTCACCAATAGCATATACATCATACGATGTGTTTGCGGTCAGTTTTGACATTGTTGTTGTATAATTATAGTTGACTGTATTTATTTCTTTAATTCCACATTTTACTATGGTTACAGAATCATAATTCATTTGTGCTTTGAGTTGTTCTATTGTTGGAGGTGTTGATTCATGCGGCACTACCATAAAGTAGACCGTTCCTGTTTTATTTTGTGCAACAAAATATTTAAAACCTGTTTGTGTTATTGTATCAACTTTAGGGAAATCAGGTTTCCATTCAAGCGGGGTGATAACCGGTTCGGCTGTTGAAACGATATATTTTAAAACCGGTTCAATACATTGTTCGTTTGTATTTGATGCAGTTAAATATATTGAATATGAAGTACCGGGTTGTAACTGAGTAAATTCAATTGATTTGTAGATATTGCAATTGAAATCCGAAGTAATACGGTATTCTTTTACGCAATCTGCTGAAAGGTCTATTCCATAGCTATCTTTACCTTGCTGAACCTGACTTGAATCAGGTGATGGCGATTCAACGGGGAGAATAACTGCATAGATTGTACCCGGAATAGTAATTGCACAGTTGATTCGTATTGATGTTGTTGTAATCATTGCTGAATCAACTACCGGTTCTTTGTCGACTGACCAGCTTTGAGGGGCCGGTTGCATCGTAGTAAAAGTTACTGAATGAATTGTTTTCATTGCTATTCCATCAGACGTTTCACCAAAAGAATAGATAGTATACTCTGTACCGGCTTTTAATTCTGAGAAACTTGTTGTGTATTCATAATGCGGGGTATTAATTTTTTTAATGCCGCTTTTTACTATAGAAACAGAATCATAGTTCAGTTGTGCCTTAATCTGTTCGGCTGTCGGCTGTATCGAATTATATGGAACTATCATATAATAGACAGCGCCGGTTTTATTTTGTGCAACAAAATATTTACAACCTGTTTGTGTAATAGCGTCAATGCGGGGGAAACCGCTTTTCCATTCAGGAGCGGTGATATTAGGAGTAATCACCGGTTCTTCTACCGGTGGTGTTGGTGTAACGACCGGGTTTGTAATCACCGGTTCTTCTACCGGTGGTGTTGGTGTAACGACCGGGTTTGTAATATCCGGTTCTTCTATTGGTGGTGTTGGTGTAACGACCGGGTTTGTAATATCCGGTTCTTCTATTGGTGGTGTTGGTGTAACGACCGGGTTTGTAATATCCGGTTCTTCTATTGGTGGTGTTGGTGTAACGACCGGGTTTGTAATATCCGGTTCTTCTATTGGTGGTGTTGGTGTAACGACCGGGTTTGTAATATCCGGTTCTTCTATTGGTGGTGTTGGTGTAACGACCGGGTTTGTAATATCCGGTTCTTCATTATTCGATTGTAAAGTGACTGCTAATTTTTCGCTTGTTGATACGAAACCATTTAGATTCTCGGCAATAAGAACAATTGAGTATTGTTTTCCGGGAATCAAAAGTTTGTTTGAAATTGTTAGAAAACTATCGGTATTTGAAATAACATTGTGAGTACCGGTTAGTATCGGATTTTTACCGGAGATGTCATAGAGTGACCAGTAGATTAATGCGTTTTCATTAACATTGATTGTTATGGTAAAACTTTGTTTTGAAATTTTATCCGGGTCAATAGTTTTTACATTAAAGTGGGGTAGAGTAGTTTCATTTTCTAATGTTAGCATAGGATTTGTATTGGTTTGTTCGGTTACCGGTTGCTCACAGGCAAAGAGCATACAAAGAATAAGACAGACAGCATACAATTGTTTCATTTTATCTCCTTTTTTATTTTATATCAGGTAGTTATAAACTTCGGTTTTAGTTTACAGACTATCCGGTATATTAAATAGAGAAAAGATGAAAAAAGACCGCGGATATTTCAAAAAAAATTGTTTTTTAGAGCTTCTTGCAAAAAATCCCTTATTTATCTTGAATTTTTGCATGAAGCTACCTTAAACGCAATTTTATTGCGTAATGGCGGACGCATAAAAAAAGTACCCCTTTTTTTCATCAAGTACTCTTGATTTATGCAAGAGCCTCTTTTATAAAAATATTTTATGTATTAAATTTGTCTTTTTAAAAAAAATCAATATAATAAATGTGATACAAGGATCTCAAATTATTCAGGGAGCATGATTTGATATCAGCCTGGGAATAATTGAAGATTTTTTAAAAAAACAGAGGGGGAATATATGGTTTCCCGGTGTAAATATTACCCTCGTGAAATTTATATATGTCTATAGAGCCTCTATAGAAAGGAATAATCTATGGAACGTGAAAAACTTATTATCAGTGCTCAAAAAATAAAACTTCCTGGTGCTGATGCACTTGAGCAGTATAGAAATAATCGGGATAAAGCAAGTCATAAACTCAATACACGAATGGAATCCAGACCGGATATTTATGAACTTATTGGCGGAGAGAATAATATAAGTATGATGCGTGATAATCATGCAAATCATACACGGTTTATTTACTCGATAATGGTTGAGTTTGATCCATCGACTCTTGTTGATACTATCGTCTGGGTTTTCAGAGCATACCGGTCGAGAAAATTTCACCCCAACTACTGGGCTGCTCAGTTAAACGGCTGGATTGAAATACTTAGTGAAATGTTACCTGCTGAATCATACAGTCAGATAGTCCCGATTTATGAATGGATGCAGATTCACATTCCTGACTTTACAGAATTAAGTGATGATAACTCGGTAATGTGCCAAACCGGTATTGTTCATTAAAAAAAAACTACCTGTGAATCAGACAAATTATCTGATTTTCCTGTATAAATTATTAATCAATATCCCAAGCTCATTTGCAGTTTTATGTAAGTCATAATCAAATTTTTTCAGTTGAGCATTAATGTACATGTCCTCAAGTTTTTTCTTTTTGACCGATAGAATTTCAGTTTCCTCAAATAGTGCTGAATGTAGATTTGCTGCAGGTGTTGAAATACTATTTGTGTCGTTCAGAATTATATCAGCTTCGTCAATAACGTCATGATTTCCGGTATTAATTATTGCCCTGGTAATAATATTTTTTAGTTCACGAACATTTCCCGGGTAACTGTAACGGGATAATTTATCGAAAGCATTGTGACTCAGTTGTTTAAACGGCAGATTATTACTTTCGGTAAATTCTTTAATTATTCGTTGTGCTATAGGAACGATGTCTTCAATTCTGTTTCGTAATGGTGGAATATTGATACAGAGTGTTGATATTCTATAGTATAAATCTTCTCGAAACAGTTTTTTATCTATTTCTTCAATAAGGTTTTTATTTGTCGCAAATAATAATCGAACATCAACGGTATGTACAGTATCACTTCCCAGCGGAGAAAACTCTTTTTCCTGAATAACCCGTAATATTTTTGCCTGAAGTTCATATTTCATTTCGCCAATTTCATCAATAAAAAGTGTTGCGTTATCAGCATTCATAAATAGACCGTTTTTATCGGATGCAGCCCCGGAAAATGTCCCCTTTTTGAAACCGAAAAGTTCACTTTCAATCAGTGTTTCAGGTATTGATGCGATGTTTATTTTATGATATTTTTCACTTTTCCGGTTAGATAAATAATGAAGGTTTGCAGCTACAAGCTCTTTACCCGTGCCATTTTCACCGGTTATTAGAACAGATTCAGATAGTTTTGAATATTTAAGAATGTTTTCTTTAACCAGACTGATTTCCTTTGATTCACCGGTAATTTCATATTTTTCCAGAATGTCATCAAGAAGTCTGTTTCTTTCCTTGTACATCGTTACATTTACAGTGATATTTTCTATAACCGCGTAAATTTCATCGATTTTGAGAGGTTTTTCGATAAAATCAGTCGCTCCATTCTTAATTGCTGTAACTGCAGTTTTAATATCTGCATTACCGGATATAACAATAATTGGTAGTGTCTTATTAATGGCTCTGATTTCATTAATATAATCAAGACCCGACTTTGATTCACCAAGATTAATATCCAGAAAAATTATAGTAAGTTTCTGACTGATGATATTACGGATTAAATCACTGCCTTTTTTGTACACAAACGTTCTATGTCCGCCACTTTGAAGCGCCGAAGAAAGAGAATAGAGAATATCATCTTCATCATCAACAATGCCAATATTAAAACCTGTCATACATCACCTCATTGATTAAAAGTAGTCGTTTTGATCCCCAGAATAAAACCCTGGTGTGAATATTCAATTGTATACCCGAGCATATTTGAAAGATGTTTTACTATAAATAAACCCATACCATCCCCGCTTTTCTTTGTGGTAAAACCCGGGTTAAATATTGAATTGATACAATCTTCATTGACACCCGGTCCGTTATCACCAAAAATAATTGAATACTTGTCTGCATCGTATGAGATAGTAACACGTAACGCACCGGCTTCAAAGGCATTTTTTATCAGATTGGTACAAATAATTTCCAGTATTTTCCTGTCGGTTAATACGACTATATTGTGGATGGCAACATCAATAAGTACATCCCCCATGGTTGAAAACGAGTTTTTTAATTCTTCAAGCAAGCTGTGAATAGTAACCTTTTCAAAAACCGGTGGCGGAAGGTTTGCCAGATCTTTAAATGATGACATGATGTTTTCTATACTGGAAAGATTATTAAGAATCACCCGGTAATCATTTTTCTTTGTATCATCACCGAATTTTAAGAGAGTTCCAACAATGAGGTGAACGGGGGATAGTTTATTTTTTATTTCGTGGATGAGCATTTTCGCATTTGTCCGTGTTGTCTGATATGCGATTTCAGTTTTTTCAATTTTTCTCAATGTATCAAGATCGAGCAGTAACCTGTTAAAGTCAGCGGCTAACAGATTGTTTTTTTTATTTCCTTTATGTGGTGTTAGTGGTTCAATAACACCATTTGAAACATAGCTGTGTATTGATTGTATGATGTTTTCAACCGGTGTTACTGATTTTGACAGTATGATAAAGAAGATCAGCGTCAGAAAAAACATAATGACTGCAGTTAGTATGACAAGTGAGATTATAAGATCATTTCGTATTTTAGTCTGAAAAATAGTCAGGAGTGTATAATATTTATTCTGATTTTCAATAAACTGATAATCGGTATATATTTTTTCGTCTGATTGGAATTCTCGAAGTCTGATATTGTAATCAAGAGCAAGTTCGGATAATGCTATACTATTTTCTTTTTTTTGGATTTTTTCAAGTTTTGTAATTGCTGAATGTATTGTTACGCCAACCAGGACACAGTATATGAATGATAATGCAATAATAAGAAAGAGAATTGTACGCATTAAATACATTAATGTTCTCCTGTCGTAAATGTACAGGTCATTCCTGGTTTGTAATTTGACCATAATTCCATAGTTTTAATGGAAAAATTAGATTCCATGAATTCATCAGGTTGAATTGATACTTCACAAAAAAATGAATACTTAATTTTCGTTGTATTATTCAGTGGATATTTAAAGTAAAAAGTTTTCAATTCAATAATCGCTTCTTGTAAAGTGTTGAATCTTTTCTCATTAATATCGTGAATTATATACTGTTTTTCAATTCTATTATAACTGATTTTCTTAAAAAACCGGTTAATTATAATCTGATTTTTATCATTTTCATTTCGTAGTGAACTGTAAATCTGAAACTCAAAATCCATACCGCTGTGCAGTAATTGTATCATATCATCGGTCAGTATATTAGAAAGAGTTGTGTGAATTATAAAGTAATCCGGTTTGTATTCTATAACCGGATTACTGAATGATAAAAATAATGCCATACCTAATTTTAAGTAATATAAAATATTCATTTGTTCTTTGATGGAATGTAAAATCTGCCACCGACTTTCAGGGCAAATCCTGAACCTGTCCAGCCTTCGTCTTGTAAGTATTTATTATTATCAGTAATAATGGTGAAAATGTTGCCACCGCCGGCTTCGATAAAAAAAGATGCCCATTCCATAGTATAAAACTCAACACCACCAAGGCTTGTTAAGCCTAATGCAATGTTTTTCCCCAAATCAACCTGTGCTGAGAACTTAAAACCCGGTGCAAATTCGCCCACTCCATATACTCTGATAAAATTAAATAGCAGGGGGCTTGAAAACTTCAATGTGATGTAACCGCTTATCATCATAGTAGAATATTTTTGTAATTCATCTGTGAAAAGTTGGTTTAACATACCGCTTGAAAATACGGCACCGGCAGTCATGGAAAAAAAATTACCGACTCTCGGAGTTATAATGCCAAACCCGCCTCGTGAATAGATTCCTTGCATCCCGCCAAAAACTTCAAAACCGACACCTTTACCCCATTGGTTTTTTTGAATGGCAATTGAGTTCTTTGTTTTTATTTCAGGTTCATTGTTTCGTTTGAGATCATCAATGTCAATCTGTAATTGTTTGTTTTGCTTTTCAAGTTCTGTTAACCGGTCACTTTCGCTTAGAATCTCTTCTCCATGTAATACGGGTAGTAAAAAACTTAATGTCATTAGTAATAATAATCGTTTCATAGTACACTCCTTTTTGTTGTATACTGATATTTAGCAAAGCGCGTGCCGGATTTATAGTTGTTTTTAATACTAGTATACGGTCATTATTTTTATATTGTATCATTATTGATAATATTGTATATCATAAATGATACAATTATCAAAAATGATAATTTCATAAAGTATCTGATTCGAATTACCCCGACTGTGAGGAGAAAAACAATGAAAAACATACTAATACTATCTATTATATCAATATCGTTTCTATTACCGGCGATGGAATATACACCATCACCTGATTATTGGGAAGACCAGAATATTTATTTTATCATGACCGACCGGTTTGCAAATGGTGATAGATCGAATGATGATTTTGGAAAAGGTGAGTTTAATCCTGAACATTTCGGCGCTTATCATGGTGGTGATTTACAGGGGATTATAGATAAACTTGATTATATTAAAGCTCTTGGTGCAACAGCAATCTGGATTACACCACATATTCAGAATCAATGGGTTTCTCCCAAATATGGCAGATCACAGTATTTCGGTTATCACGGATATTGGGCGCAGGATTTTTATAAAGTTGACCCCCACCTTGGAACTATGGATGAATACAAAAAATTTGTTAAGGCTGTTCATGATAAAGGAATGTATGTTATTCAGGATATTGTTTGTAATCACATGGGTGATTTTGTTTCAGCGGATGGTAAGAATGAGGCATTAACCGGCTATCCTGAAAAAGCGGCATATCCATTCGATAATAAAGATCTATTTCACTATAATGGAACTGATATCTACGAAACGGGCTTTGCCGGTACGCTTGATGATTTAAAAACGGAAGATCAATTTGTAAAAGATCAACTTATCGCGATTTTTAAATTCTGGATTAGTGAAGCTGATATTGACGGGTATAGAATTGATACGGTAAAATATGTAAAGATGGATTTCTGGAAGGAATTCTGTAAAGAAATTAAGGATTACGCAGCATCTCTCGGGAAAAAAGATTTTCTAATTTTCGGTGAAGATTATGAGTATGATGATGTAAAAGATTTTAAATATGATGAGGCAGAAAAAAAACAGGGAGCTTACACGGGGACTGATGAAGAACCAATTTTTAACTCAATGCTTGATTTTGTTTTCTCGGGTATAGTGACACAGACTATTGCGGGGGCGAGTATAGCCGGTGGAGTAACAAATGATAATCCACAGTATGGTAGTTTTAAAGCCTTTGAAAAAAAATATTCAATAACAACTCAAAAGTATTATACAGAAGAAAGTAAAAATCGTCTGGTAACTTTTATTGATAATCATGATATGAGTCGTTTTCTTTATCAGGCAAAAGCTGATGGTGATCAAAAAAAACTTTTGCTTGCCGTAACGCTTATGTATACTTTACCGGGTATTCCATGTTTATACTATGGAACTGAACAGGGGTTTTCACAACCGTGGGTAAAACAGGATGGTGCTGTTACTTCAAATAACCGTCAGGATTTATGGGATTCAAACTATACCACTGATACCGAACTATTTAAAAGTATTGCAAAAATTGCAGAAATTCGTAACTCACATACAGCATTGCGAACAGGACGGTATGTTTCGAGAATTATTGATGGAAATGACGGGGCAATTTTTTCATATTCAAGAATAGCAGATGGTGATGAAGTGGTTGTTATCATAAACCGAAGTATGAAACGGCAAAAAGTTACACCGGTAACCGATATCTCCGGTGTTTTAGTGAACCTTTTAACCGGTAAAAAAGTCGGAAAGACGATAACCATGCTACCGCAAAGCAGCATGATTTTAAAGAGTTTTTAGCACTTTTTATTGTATATTTTCCTTTTCTATCATTTCGGCTCTTTTTTTACGATATTCAATAATAGGCATATCGGCCTGAATAAGCGTTTCGTTGGCACTTGCACGATAAATAGGGAAAAACCTGTCTAAATATTTGGACAGGGCACCTCCTGTAAAACTGCGGGATAAATTTTCTGAAATAAATTGACAGTCAGTGAGAAGAACCTGAAAACAGATTTATTCTGTGAAATGATCTTTGACATTTCTATCATTTTACCTCCTGAATAGTATGAGAGGAACAGGAATGCCCTTGATTCTCAAGAATTCTTGCTATTCGAGCAGACTTCACCTGTTCGCTCACTTCATGATGGTCGATAGTAACACCTGAATACGCTTCATTAGGACTTAGTCCTTCTAAAGAACAATGAGGTCTCACATTGTAATCTGGTATAAACGTCTCAAGATACTTATAACACGACTCAAAATCAGGAATTTCTTCACGGAAGAGATAATTGTATTTAAGTATTTTATTGACGGCTTCTATCATTGAATTGGAGAATGAGATATCTTGTTGTGCAATAATTTTTTTGACATCTATTGTCTTAATATATGAATCAACTGTGCCATTATTAACCTCAGAGCCACCGTCAACCATAAGTTCAACATCGTGTGGAACTTGAGTAGGGTTGAATATGGGTCTCATATGCTTGTTTTAAACATTCAAAAGCAAGTTTTGCTGAGTATGAGAGCGATGCCTTGTATGCAAGTATTTTTCGTGAAAAGTTATCCATAACAATGTAAATATATACCTTGATGTTATCCTTGGTTTTGAAAATGGTCAAATCAGAGTGCCATAATTTGTTTGGTTTGTCAGTTCTTATACCGGTCTTATTTTTGCGTCGTCGTGATGGAGGTAGTGGTCGCGAAATACCAAGAATATGAGCATACTTGTAGAAAGTTCTAAGTTTGAAAGAAATAATTTTTTTCTTGAAAGCATAGTAATAGACAGAAGCAAGAGGCCATTATCTGGTTTTAGGATCATCAAAGAGATTTTTTATCGAATAAACTTCTTTCGAGGTAAGTTGATTCGGATATTTTCTGAAACACTTTTTTAATGGTGAGTCAGAACACTTCTTCTGATCTTTCCATCGGTAAAAAGTATTTTTTGAAATATGGAATACTTTCAGCATTTGCTCAAAGCCGAATACTGATTTTGTTTTTTCTATAATTGATATTACTTTTTTCTTTACTTTAACGAACTCGTAGTACTTTTTAAAGTCAACCTTGTATTTTGATGTTATAGAATAAATAGACTTGTAAATATATTGATATGCAATGCAAATACGCTGAAGCGATTTTGAAGAAATTACAGCTTGTATTGCTTCTGTATTGCAATTAAGATAATTCTGTCCATAGACTTTTGAAAAATCATAGTTGTTAAAATAGTGTTGAGTTGATCTTGGTATATGGCATGTCTCATCGTCAGAAAGCATTTTTAACTTATAAAGTAGTTTATATTCAGTAGAGTATGTTTTTTTCATTACGTAATCCGATTTTTTTATGGACTATATCATATTTCGTAAGTATAACACTATTTTGTACCCACATATCGTATCCTAAATTTAAACTTCTTGATTTTTCAATGTAATAATAGTAAACTGTATATATATAGAAGAAAACAAGGGTATTATGGGTGTTCACGATAAGAGATACAAGAAAATATTTAGTAATCCGATTGTAATGGAACGATTTTTAAAATCTTTCGTACATGAAGACTTCATTGCAAAGCTTGATTTTTCAAGTATGCAGAAAATTGATAAAGAGTATGTCTCTGATGAATATGTTGAAACCGAATCAGACATTGTATATAAAATAAACTTTGAAGGTAAAGAAATATACATATTTGTTTTACTGGAATTTCAAAGTACTGTCGATAAGTTGATGTGTTTCAGGTTTATGAATTACATAAGTTCTCTTTATTTGGATTTTAACAAACCGGATACAAAATCAAAACATCCGGCGGTATTTCCGTTGTTGCTCTATAGTGGAGATAATACATGGAAGTATAGTAACGAAATTGCTGATTTAATAGAAGATACGATACCGGGTGATTACATTCCTCATTTAAAATATTATCCTGTGCTGGTTAATTCGTTTGCTAAGGAAAAGCTCAAAGATATACATAATGTAATATCGGCAATGTTTTATGTTGAGAACTCTGATCCCGATGAACTTCTAAAAGAAGTTGATATATTACTGGATTTGATTAAAGAAGAAAATACGGAAGTATTGAATGCTTTTGCATCATGGGTTAATAGTTATCTTTCGTATCTTGGCAATGATGATAAAGAAGAAATACAGGATAAGATAGAAGATTTACAGGGGGTAAAAACTATGTTTGAAACCAGATTAAAAGAATATGGAAATAAACTTGAGATTAAAGGTAGAAAAGAAGAAAAAAACGAGACAGCGAAGAATATGTTAGCAGATAATCTTTCCATAGATAAAATATCAAAATATACGGGACTCTCCATAGAAGAAATCAAAAGTTTGAAAGTACCACAGAAAGTGTAATGTTATGGTATACAGCAACGAATCGTGTAAAAAACCGCTATTTTGCGATATTTTGTGGCAGCTACCCAACATCCGATAATCTACATTACGTCTACTTGTGTATACATAATGTATAACCTTGTATGTTTTTTGATGATGAAATGGCGAAAAATTAAAATATATACTATGCTTTTTCGGCAACTTTTAATTTACTGATTTCTTCTGTTGATAACCCGGTAATATCAGAAATATCTTCTATTGAATAATTTTTTTCAAGCATTTTTAAAGCATCTTCAACTTTACCTTCTTTTTTTGCTAATCTTTCAAAACTTGTTACATAAGCCATAGTTCCAACCTCCATTTTATCTACTTCTTGTTTAAGTTTTTCTTCAAATATTGCAGGTAATGTAATCACCCAATCAATAAATTTCAAAACAGACAATGCTCTATTCTTATCAAACCCTTTTGTATATAACTTTCTCATTAATGATAACTTGATATTATATCTTTCACCGGCATCCTTAGCTTTTTGGTTTTCAATAGATGCTAAAACAACCATTGCCATAGGATTATCTGATCTTTCTATGGTCATTTTCAGCATCTTACTCCGGCGGACTTTAAATCAGTATATCAGAAACTATTTTTTATGGACAGAAAACGTATAGATTCTGGTATGATTATAGATATGCTAAAAAGCGAAGAACTTTTGAAAGCGGGGGTTATAAAGAGGAAAATCGGGTTTAATTAATTGAAAGTACCCATACAAAACGGCTACCCCTTTTTCATGAGTAGCCGTTTGATAAGCTGATTCAGTCTGAAATCAGTCAATAAGATCATACTGATTCTTAAGAATCGCAATTATTTCACCTTTAGGATCATCTGAAATTTCTATCTTTCTGCCCGTGATTGTTTCTGCAATGCCGGTATATGTTTTAGAAACATCGAGAAGAATCGACTGCGGAAGTAAATTCTTAGCAAGCAGAACCCTCTCAGCCATACGATCCTTGTTTGTAAGAATATCCGGATCAGGGAAATGTGCCATCAGCATTTTACGGAATCCCTCTTTGGAATTTTCAACGATATTACCCGCAGCATACTCTTTGGCATCCCAGAGACGGGAACTGTCCGGTGTGCCTACTTCATCCATATAGATCAGTTTATCATTGCCGCTGACATCTTTAACATACCCGAATTCAAATTTCGTATCAACGAAAATCTGACCGGTCGATGCAAGTGCAGACTCAATAACTCTGAACCCTTCAGTGAGGAGTTTTTCGTACAATACAATATCCTCTTTACTGTTAAATTGGAATGCTTTAAAATGATTTTCGATATCAGTACGTGAAACATTCACATCATCAATTTCAGGAATCCCGGGGGTGCCGGTCATAATACCTTTCGTTGAAGGAGTAATAAGCAGTTCAGGTAGTTTTGAATCTCTCGTAAGTCCTTCGGCGATTTTGATACCGCAAAACTCACGTTCCCCTTTCGTATAGGAACGCCACATTGAACCGGTAATATAATTTCTCGCAATTGCTTCAATCATAACCGGGCGTGCCCTCTGCACAATCCATACAAGCGGATGAGGAGTGTCAAGAATGTGATTATCCGCAAGACCTTTTTCACGGAATAGTTTAAACCAGTGGTTTGAGATAGCATTAAGCGATGCACCTTTACCCGGAACCCCGTTCATACCGCCTTCACCGTGCCAGATACATTCAAACGCAGAGATACGGTCACTGATTACCATTATACCGAGTTCCGATGATTCAGGAATATTGTATTTTTTTTCTTTTATCAACCGGCGACTGTCTTCCGCAGTGAGCCAGTAGACAGATCGAACCTTACCGCTGTGAACCGGTTTGTTTGTACGGATTGGAAGGTTGTTACTCATTTCAAGAACTTTGTATGCTGACATATTAATTTCTCCTCAGTGTAGTTTATGTGTTATGTAAAGTGCAGATTTATAATGATTTAGCAAAGAATCATTATAAACCACAAGCAGTTGTGATTAAAATTACAGAAAAAATACAACTTTTTAAATAGGCGGGAAAAAAGTTATTTATCATATAACCACAGTTAAAAATAATCTTTAGAATCAATTCTTTTTTTGAAATTTTTTAATGTTTACTCTTTTTTATTTTTAAAGTAAAATCATATTATTACTTGCTTGAAAACTAAAGAAGGGTATTTGATATACCCTGCAGGAAACATACTATGAAACTGACACCTCTTCAATACAAAGTGACCCGTGAAAACGGTACTGAGCCGCCGTTTGCTAATGATTACCGGGATAATAAACACCCGGGCATATATATTGATATACATCTATCTTTCCCTTTTTAAAGACCTCATCATGGCAGAAAAATTGTATGAAAAGGCATATTTTGTGGCCGGCTGTTTTTGCCATATAAACCTCACATTGGCAGATACCCCGCTTGAATAAATACAGATATTAATTATACCGGGAAAAGGTTGTAAAATACCTGAATATTTTATAATTATCCGATAATCTATTAGATTTGTATAAAAGGATCAGATAATGAGTAAAGATACAAATAAAATTATGGAAGAATTATATGACCAAAAAATCATGGCAAAAACTCCTGAAGAGCGGGTTAAAGATACATTTGCTATGATAAGTATGGCGAAAAAAATGGTTATAGCATCTATAGATCATGATGAAAATACCCGGCAGGAGTTATTCCTCCGTTTTTATGAAGATGATTTTGATGGGCAGACTAAGAGAAAGATACTTGAAAAACTTAAATAGCGTGAGATTATCTGCGGTTAATTATAATGAAAAAATGATATAATCGATAAATCGGGAGAGTATGGGTGAATAACCAGATTGAAATTTACAAAACTAATGATACGGACATTGAAGTTGAGGTTAAGTTTCAAGACGATTCTGTATGGCTTACACAACAGCAAATGGCTTCACTTTTTGAACAGACGAAGCAAAACATAAGTTTGCATATTAATAATTGCTTTAAAGATGGTGAATTAGCTGTAGAATCAGTTGTCAAGGAATCCTTGACAACTGCCACAGATGGCAAAAAATATCGAACAAAATATTATAACCTTGATGTCATAATATCAGTAGGCTACCGGGTAAATTCCAAACGTGGTACTCAATTTCGACAATGGGCAACAAAACGATTAAAAGATTATCTCGTTGAAGGTTATGCAGTTAACCGAAAACGACTCGAAGAACGTAATCTTGAAATTAAACATCTTCATGAAGGTATCTCAATTCTGCAAAGAGCTATTGAGAATCAGACACAGACATTAACTGATGTCGGTAATCTTGCAACACTGCTAACTCAGTTTTCAGCAGGGCTTTTGTTACTCGATGATTATGATCATGAAACTCTTGATGCTAAGGGAAAAACTAATCGTCAAACGGTACAGATAAGCAAAGAGCATTACATCAAATTGATCGATTCGATGCGGAACGAATTTTCATCGGAAATTTTTGGTAAGCCGAAAGATTCGGGTTTTGACAGTTCAATATACCAGATATATCAATCATTCGGAGGAAATGAACTTTATCCGACTCTGGAGGAAAAAGCAGCAATGCTGTTGTATTTGATAGTCAAAAATCACTCATTTATCGACGGAAATAAACGGATTGCAGCTGCTTGTTTTATCTATTTTCTTGACCGGAACGGGTTGTTATTTATGCCATCCGGTGATGTCATAATCAGTAATGATGCACTGGCTTCACTTACTTTATTTATAGCGGTGAGCAAACCCGATGAGATGGAAACGGTGAAAAAAGTAATAATTTCCATTTTAAACAGAAATATTTAATGAGCGAATTTAGACTATGATAAACATACTTAAACATGAAGAAATATATGATACTATTTTCACAGAAATGATTCCCTCGGCAAAGAAATATATATGGATCGCCACAGCTGATATAAAAGATCTGTATGTAAAACAAGGCAGAGGAATGATTCCATTTCTCGATGTTCTGTCGGATAAAATAAAAAGCGGGGTTCTTGTCCGACTTATACATGCAAAAGAACCGGGACCGCAATTCAGAAAAGATTTTGACCGCCACCCCGAATTGATTCACAGCTTAGAGAGAATGCTTTGCCCCCGGAATCACATGAAACTTATCATAGTTGACGGTAAAAAAGCATTCATGGGGTCTGCCAATCTAACTGGAGCCGGTATGGGAATGAAAAGTAAAAACACCCGGAACTTTGAAACCGGTCTTTATACCGATGACAAAGAGCAGGTAAAAGAAATCTCTGACATATATGACAATCTCTGGATGGGCAGTCACTGTAAAAGCTGCCGGCGAAAATCATATTGTGCAGAGAGCTTGGAAAATTGAAAAAAAAACTACAAAAAATTATCAGCATTCACCGATATAAACCGTGCTTCGGGATAATGGTTACAAAATGAACGGTTTACCCGTGATTTCGTGTATTTGATCTCAATGCCGGTAATTGTATCACCCTGTTTCATAACAAGATCAACCTCAGACTGATTTTTAGTACGCCAGAAGTAAAATTCGCAATCGCTTTTAGAATAGTAATTACATTTCATATATTCAGCTATAACGAGGTTTTCAAAAAGTGCACCTTTATCAGAGCGGGTTTCAATAGCTGAAAAATCATTAATTACTGCATTCCGAAGGCCGGTATCATGAAAATACACCTTAAATGCCTTTGTTACTTCATCCCGCTTATTTGTCGTAAACGGATAGAGTTTAAATATAATGTAACTGTCTTCAAATATTTCGATATACCTTTTGATAGTTCTCTGATCAGCCTTTAAACTGACCGAAAGTTCAGCGATATTCACGAGACTCCCGATTTGATGTGCAAGCAGCTTCAGGAGGTTCGCTGCAAGCTGTCTGTTTTCTATGAGATGGAGCTCCATGATATCTTTAAATATCACACTGTCTGCAAGGTTTTTTAAAAATACAGTATCTTTCGGCATATTCAGAATGTCAGGATACTGTCCGTATATCATAAAATCATTGATGAAATACGCTGTATCAAAATGGTAGTATAATTTTTTAAAATCATTAGCGAACAGTTTCTGAAAATAACCTGATTCAAGTGTATCCAGAGTTTTGTTCTGATAGAGATATTCCTGGATAGTCAGAGGATACATGTAATAGTCAATTTTTCTGCCGGCAAGACTTTCTGTTGTTTTGTTTCTGATATGGAAACTTGATGAACCGGTAATGATGAGTTGTATATCAGGAAGGTGGTCAAATATAATTTTAGCACATCGCCCGGGGTCATTGATCTGATGAATCTCATCGAGTATAATCTGTCGTTTTGTACCGATTAACGCACGGTATACATCAATATCATACGATTCCAGTGCTTTTCGTACCGGTTCATTATCAACCGAGTAATAAAGTGCATCAGGAAATATTTTTCGTAGAAGCGTGGTTTTACCAACCTGTCTTGCACCAAGGAGAATAAGAACTTTATTGTATATTGTAAAATGTTCTAATAACTGTTTCGTTCCAGCTCTCATTTTGTATTTCTCCGGCAAGAAAGTTTATTATTTATTGCTTGATTAAAATAGCATTGAATGTTGTTTTAGTCAAGTAATATATTACATGTAATGTAGTTTTAGTCATGGTTTACGAGTTCAGATATCAGGCTTTTGATATATTAAAGCGGTATTCTGATAAGTAGCAGGTATGTATGATTTTTGAAGGAGCCATGAAAATCAGTTTACTCTATGATACTAAGACGTGTGGATTTGGCGGTGCTGACAATTTATTTCCGGAAATAAATTTGACAAAAACACAGGTTGTATTTATACTTGTTTTATTTGAATAGTGGAGTTGTTTATGAAAACAATTTTTTTAATTTTTTTGTTACTTACTTGTGTAGTATTGGTGAACCCGGACATAAAAAATACCGGGTGGCAGAAAGGTGGGTTAAAAGGAAAAGTGAAAGAACAAATTCAATTTATTTACCGTTTTGAAAAGAAAATAAAAATTTTAGATGAGAAAACTATTTCAAAATTCAATGATAAAGGTAATCCAACAGAAATTGAGTGGTATTATAATTTTGACGGTTCTTTAGGTGACAGATTTATTTATCAGTATGATACCAATGGCAATATTGCTGAAAAAGAAAGTTATGATTCAGTCGGATCTTTTAGTTATAAAAATATCTATAAAACCAATAGTAACGGTGATGTAATTGAAATGATAAGGCCTGATTCAGATGGAGCTTTGGATTATAAAATTTTGTATAAATATGATGATAAATATAATTTGATTGAATTGGCAAATTTTAATAATAGCGGATCTTTAAATTATAAGACAGTGTATCAATACGATGAAAACGGTAACAAGATTAAAGAAATTGAGTACGAATCCGATGGTTCTTTTCAGGAAAAAGACAGTTATACCTATATATACAATAGTAAAGGTAAAATGATCGAACAGTTACTATTTGATGAGGAAGGCAATTTTGATTGGAAATTTACCTATAAATACGATGAAAATGACAATATTATTGAAATGTCCTGTTATTACCCCACAGGTGCATTACGATATAATGTAATATATAAATATGACACCATAGGTAATATGATTGAAGATGCCGAATATACTCCATCCGGTTTTTTAAAAGCTATTATAGAATATCAATATACATATTACGAATAAAATTTTATTTTCTATCTATACAAGCCATGCGGGGACATAGTAATTATTATTATCCACTGGCAGTAAATCATCTATAAAACAAATCACATTACCGGTACCGATCTCTTTACCGGTTTTCTCAAGAACCGCAAAATGTTTAATAAACTCTTTTTTTGGAGTACCGCTTTTTTTTATTTCTATCGGATAGAGGATATTATTATTCTCTATTAATAAATCAATTTCCTTATTATCACTATCTCTATAATAAAATAAAGCAGGACAGATACCTGAATTATAATAACTTTTTACTATTTCACTGACAATGTATGTCTCAAAAAAAGGCCTGGCCATTGTCGATACTTCGAGTGCATCAGGATTGGTCCATCGGGTTAAATAAGCACATAGCCCGGTATCCATAAAATACATATTTGGTGCTTTAATAATTCGTTTTAGGGCATTGTTAAAATACGGTTCAATAAGTACAATAACACCTGAAGAGACTAAAATTGAAAGCCACTGTTTAGCAGTTGGAGAACTGATGCCAATATCCTTTGCAAGATCGGTATAATTTACCATTTGACTGGTTCTTGCAGCACAGGATGTCATAAATCTCATAAAAGTAAGCTCATCAGCTATTTGAGTCAGATCTTTTATATCCCGCTGTAAATAAGTATTAACATACGATGAATAATAAATCTCAATATTCTGTTCATTTTCATACAAAGCAGGCATTGAACCTTTCCATATTCTTTTATAAACATCCTGTAGTGATTCTTTTTTTTTACTTTTCAATTTTGCAGAGAGTGACCCGTAACCGGTTGTATATATCTGACTTGTTTCATTTTTAATTTCACTTGCGGATAAACCCGACATCTGAATAACGGCCACCCGCCCGGCAAGACTTTCACTTACATTTTTCATCTGATGAAACATCTGTGAACCGGTTAACCAGAAATCACCTTTTTTTTTATTTTCATCAACATACATTTTTATATACGGAAGTAAATCAGGTGCGTATTGAATCTCATCAATAAGAAGTGGTGGAGTGTAGCGCTGGAGAAATAATGAAGGGGCTTTCACTGCAAGTTCTCTGATGAGTGGATTATCAAGAGTTACATAAGTTCTATTTTTTTCTGATATTTTTTTAAGCATAGTAGTTTTCCCTACTTGTCTCGGGCCTGTTACGAGAACTATAGGAAAAACGGCTGTGGTTTCTTTAATTATATTCTCAAGATGTCTTTGTATATACATGATGAACTCCGGTTAATCTAAAATGTTATTTTATATTAACCGGAAATTATGGTTAAATCAATCAGAAAATACAAAGAAAAAGTATAAAACTTTTAGATTTTTCGACGTTCCCGACTGATACTAAACAATACTTGTAAATTGACCGGTGCGTAATAAAACCAGTGTACAAGCTTCAATTGTTTTAATTCCTTCAGATGTAAGAGTTGTCATAACGTCATGATTTTCAGTTCCGGGATTAAAAATCACTGTTTTCGGTTTAAGTGCAATTATTTCATCAGTCAATGCTCCGAGACGGTCACTGCCAATATACAGGGTCAACACATCAATTTCAGTATCAATATCAATTGATGATTTATATACTTTAACTCCATCGATATAATCCTTAACCGGATTAATCGGAAACACTTCATGACCATATTTTTTAAGCATTTGTAATGCCTTATATGAATATCGATCCGGTTTATCACTTGCACCAAGTATTGCTACTTTCATTTAAACCTCCAAAAAACGAATTGATAATAATTTATATCACAGTAACCGTGGAAAAGAAATAATAATTTTTTTCCTGTTTACTTTTGACGTGTATTCTGTTAGATTTTTTTATTATCAAACAAATGGAGATTATATGAATATATTTTTTAAATTTTTAATAACCGGTATTATTTTCACTCTTTTTTCATGCCCCGGTATCGATCTTGATACTAAAAAAAATACTGATGAAACAATAAATGTTAACGTACAAAGTGTTAAAGGTTCTGATGATTTATGGTTTGATGATACAAAACATCATGTGATCAGAATTACAATGGATCAGGCAGTATATACAACAATGGCAAAAGAACATAATTATGATTTTGATAATCAATTCAGACTTGTTACTTTATTCAGTTTTGATGATGTGACAATGGATAAGGTTGCTATTAAATGTCGTGGTAATACAACAAGTAATAATGATAATGGCGGAGACGGGACGAATAAAAAAAGTTATGTAATTGCTTTTGATTGTACTGACCCTCTCAATACAGCAGACCCGGCTTCGGCGAATAAAAGAGCCTTTTTGTCAGGTAATGATGATAGAAAGTTTTATGGTGAGAAAGAAATAAATTTACGAACATCACCAAATGACCCGAGTCTTATTCGTGAAATGTTATCATATAAAATTTATCGTGAAAATGGCGTTCCGGCTCCGAGAGTGTCAACAGTCAGTGTATATTTGAATCAAATATTTCTGGGTGTATATTTACTGGTTGAAGAAGTTGATAAAAGACTTTTGAAAAAACATTTTGAAAATAATGACGGTAACCTCTATAAATGCGGATATAGTGGAAGTGGTGGTGCAACATTTAATGCATACACATATGATGCGGGTCGATATTCATTAGCTACCAATAAAAAAACCGGTGATGTTTCTGATATACAAACTCTTTTAAGCTCATTATCAGCAGTTGACAGCAAAGATTCATTAGCTCAATATTTTGATGTTACTAATGTTCTTAATTATATAGCAGTATCATCAATTACAGGTCATTGGGATAGTTTGTCCGGTAATTACAATAATGATTATGTGTATCACAATCCTGCAGATAATAAGTGGTATGTTGTTGCATGGGATACTGATAATAGTTTTGGAAGTGACTGGATTGGTAATACTTTAAATCTGCCATATTATTTAACAAATTCAAGAAGTTCACAATCTGCCTTATTCTGTAAAAAAGCGGTTCAATATGCCGAACCTGAATTAAAAGCAATTTTCAAAGAATTATTAACTAAATACATGAATAAAAATGTTTTAGAAAATGAAGCAGACAGGATTCGTGATTTAATTAAAGATGAAGTATTTAAAGACCCGTTTTTACTGGATTATCAGTCATTTTATGAAAGTTATGATAAACTTCCGGCAAAAGATGCTTTTAAAAATCAGAAAATGGAACAATACCGAAGTGGTTTGGGGGTGAAAGAATATTTTAAGGAAAGACTTGAAGTTATTAATAATGAGATAAATCCGTAATAATAAAGGTGTAAAATGAATATAAAATTACTTGGTGTTATTTTGTTTTTTTCAGTCTCGATAGTATGTGCAAAAGATAAAATCTCATACAACGACTTTTTTGATTCTCAAATACTTCATGATATTGAAATCAGGATATCAGCAACTGAATGGAAACAAATGCTTATCGATTTAAAAGCCAATCCAAAAGATGGTTTGTATAGAAAAGCCGATTTTATTTATCACGATACCAGTGGTGATACTATTATTAAAGATGTTGGTTTTAGAATACGGGGAAATACTACAAGGCGAATTCCTTATGATGTTTTAAAAAAGAAATATAACAGGGATCATTTTAAGATAAAGTTTAATGAAAAAGATAAAACCAAATTTGCCGGATTAAATACCTTAAATCTCAAATGGAATTTAGACAAAGATGATTCACAGATGAGAGAATTATATAATTATGATTTCTTAAATAGAGCAGGCGTTAAGGCCCCTCAAACTGCTTCTACACGGTTAACGATCACAGTCGGTAATAAAAAAGTATATTATGGTATTTATACAGCAATTGAGCCGATTAACAAAGGTTTTCTGACAAAAAGATATGGCAAATCAGGCAATAAAGGTGATTTGTATAAATGCTTATGGCAAAGTCAGGGGCCTGCTGTTTTAGAATACAATAAAGCGCTTAAACACAGAATCGGGGTTAAAAAGTGGAAAGAAAAGTATTCTCCATCGTATGATGCAAAAACAAATTCCAAAAAATTTGATAAAGAACGGTTTATTGATTTTGTTAAAAACATCACTGAACTTCAAGGTGATGATTTTAAGCAGTATATAACAAACAATTTTGAAGTTGACTCATTTTTAAAGTGGTTATCAGCTAATGTTCTTCTTGGTATGCCTGATGATTACTGGGCAATGGGGAATAATTATTACTTATATTTACAGAAAAATGGAAAGGTTGAGTTTTTACCCTATGATTATGATAATGCACTCGGTGGCGGCTGGTATCCGTTTGATATTGCAAATGCCGGCTTGTTTTCCTGGGCTGATCTGGTTAAAGAATATGCACAGAAAGATTTCGGCAGACCGCTTATGAAAATCCTTGAAGTGCCGGAATGGAGAGAGCAGTATATTGAAAATTGTAAATATCTTATTGATCCTGCAAATAAACTTTTTGTTTATAGCGATTATGAAGCCCGGTTTGATGCTCTAAAAAAAATCTATCAACCATATCTTCAGAATGATACCGGCGAAGGTCAGGTTATGGTTAAAGAGGACGCTGTTCGTAATTATTTTTATAAAAGAACTTTAAGTGTTGTAAAAGAACTTAATCTTAATCCTGTTTTGTATGAAATCGGTGAAATATATGATGACTCTGATAAATCAAAAGGCGGTAATGCCGAACTGTCACTTGTTGACGGCGTACTTAATGAAAAAATGACTGCGGGAAATAATGAACCTGCCGGTGATGGTGTCAAAGGACCGTTTGACGCACCTCAAGCAATTTATACAGGTTTAGACTCTCAGTATATTTATATTTTTGTTCCACTCAATACGATTGAAAGTGAAAAAAGACAGCTTAGTGTTCTTATAAGTAATCCTGAAAATACTGTAAAGATGATGCTTAAAACAATTCCATCAGGTATTGAAATAGTAAAAGATAAAAGCTGGAATGCACGATATCCTGAAGCCGATATTTACTATGTCTATGATGCATTTTCACAGGAAGGCGACACAAACTCTGTTGGGATACAAAAAAATTATTATGACGCTGCATTAAAAACATGGGGTGTATCAAGTAATACAAAAGGAACATTTGCAGCTTTTGGTGAACAGGGGTTTGAAATGATGATTTCGAGAGAGTCAATTCATGCCGAAGAACCCGGTAAAGCCGTATCAATTGGTGTGGTTATAACAGACAAAGACGGGAACGTCACAGACTCATACGGTGGTGATAATTCCGGTGGAAAGAAAAAGAGAGTTTACGTTGCATCTACTATTGTTTTAGAATAATCGACCGGTCAGATAAGGAATTGCTGTTTCAACGCGGAGAATACGCTGCCCAAGTGAAACGGTTGTAAACCCGATTTTTTGTAACGAGTCAATTTCATAGGGTATAAAGCCTCCCTCAGGACCAATTGCAAGGGTAACCGGAGATCCGATGTCGAAAGGACATTGGGTCTCTCCTGTCGGGTGAGCAACAAGTGCTGTTGAACCTCGAATGATTTCCGGTAGTTCATCTTCAACAAATGGTTTAAAAAGTTTGCGTATCGCTATGAAAGGCAGAACTGTATCTTTTCCCTGTTCAAGTCCGAGAATCATCTGGTTATAGAGGTTTTCATCTTCGAGCATCGGGCTTTCCCAGTAACTTTTTTCAACACGCCATGTTTTAATAATATATATTTTTTGTATACCCATTGTTGTAGCATGCTGAATAATCCGGTTTAAAACTTTCGGGCGGGGCATGGCACAAATGAGTGTCAGCGGTAATTTTTCCGGCGGTTTTTTATATAATTGAACAGTCATTACAAGTTTGTGTGCATTAATAGCGGTGACGATACCATCACCAGTCATGCCGTTTACAAGACCGACTTTGAGCGTGTCACCGGCAACTGGTTTTATAAATGTAAGAATATGTTTTAGTTTATCGCCGGTTATTTCTGTTATATTATTAATAATTTCATCGTTTGTAAGCAGTATTAGATTCATATCTCACTTTTAGTGTATCTTTAAAAAAAAATCAAGATACAAATTATTAATTTGACTTTTAAGGTTTTGTAGTACACTATATTAGATTATAAGGATAATAACGTATGAATATTCAATGTAAGTCAGTTCATAAGTATCTATTTATTTTTATTGTGATCGTAACGATGTTTTCATGTCAGAGAGCAATACAATATACTGCAATCAATGGGGTAATTGATCTTTCAACATACAATATAATGGAAGAAAAACCAATAGAGATTTCTGGTGAATGGCTTTTCTGTCGTGACAAATTTATTACCTTTGAAGATTTTAATACCCATCAGTATGAAATGCTTAGAGTTACGAGCAGTTTTAGCGGTGAAATCGCAGGAACATGGTATGTAAAAATACTTCTCAATGAATCAGTAAAAGGTTTATCACTTGGTATTACTAACAAGGATATAAACACGGCAGCCATTTTTTATGCAAATGGTGAAGAACTATTTAAAGTAGGTAACCCGGCCCTTGATAAAAAAGATTCAGTCCCGGCATTTTATTACCAGACAGCAGAGGTTAAAGAAACAGAAAATATTATACATTTAGTAATTCATTTTTCAAATCATGAGCTGATTTCCGGTGGCATCAGTAAAAGCCCGATTATTGGAAATATTGAGAAAATCCGAAAAAACACTCTGATTAAAATGATAATTAATATGTTTTTAATTGGTGGTATAATGGTAATGATTTTTTATCATCTCCTCATATATACTATGCGTAGAAAAGAATATTCATCGCTGGTTTTTTCGATTATTGCATTTGCAGTTGTTATCAGAACGCTTTCTTTAGAAACGTATTTGTATAGAATGTTTTCGAATAATTATGGCTTAATATTAAAAATAGAATATATAACTTTTTTTGTTATTTTATCAGCAACATTGTATTTTGTATTTTTCTTATATCCACTGGATTTTAATATTTATTTTAATCGGGTAATACTCGTCATTAATAGTGTGATGATTGTATGTACCATCCCGTTTAATTTGACAGCAGTTTCGTATTTAAACAGGATAAATCAATTTCTTACTTTAATATGTATCGTTTATGTTTTCACAGGTATCGGAAGGGCAATATATTATAAACGTCCTGAAATTAGAATGTTTTCCTTTGGTATTAGCTTATTGGTATTAGCGACACTCAATGATATATTATTTTATATGAAGGTTATTGATACATTTCAAATGGCTCATTATGGAATGTTTCTTTTTATTCTTTTTCAGTCGGGTATTTTGTCAATTCGATTTTCAAAAGCATTTGTTGAAAATGAAGAGCTTAATCTGAATCTCGAAAAAATTGTTGAAAAAAGAACCGCTGAGTTAAATCTGGCAATTGATGAATTACAGCAAATCAATGATAAAAATAAAAAAGACTTAACAATTGCACAATCAATTCAAAGTAAATTAATTCCCACTTCATTTCCGCAATTTAAGAACATACAATTTGAAAGTTTTTATTTACCGATGGATGAGTTGGGTGGCGATTTATTTGATATTTATCCAATTAATGATGATTTAGTAGGATGTATGATTTTAGATGTTTGCGGTCATGGAGTAGCTGCTGCTCTTATAACAACTATGGCGAAAATTGTTTTTAATAATGCTGTTAAAGTATCAACAGATCCGCAGGAAATTATGAGAGTTGCAAATAGCGAATTATATGATTCAATTCACGGTTCCGGAGATTTTCTCACTGCCTTTTTTTGTGTAATTGATACCAAAAACATGCGATTAACATATTCAAATGCAGGTCATTGTGAAATGTTTTTACTTCGCAGTGATGGTCGTTTACATCAGCTAAAAACTAACGGACCGATAATCGGTGTGATGAAAGATATGACGTATGGATTTGGTGAAATTGAACTTCTTGAAAAAGATCGATTAATTTTATATACTGATGGAGTAATAGAAGCAAAAAATTCAAAATCTGAACTGTATGATCTAAAACGGTTATTGAGTCAGATGAAAATGAACAGAACTTTACATGGTAGTGATTGTATTAAAACCCTTATTTCAGATATTATGATTTTTAATGAAAATATGCCGTTTCACGATGATATTGCAATAATGGTTATAGATGTTATGGAGGTGGTAAAATGACCGGATTAAAAAAAATGTGTGTTGTTGTATTTCTTTGTATAGTTTCGCTGGTCTATTCCGGTGATTATGATGAATTATTTATTGAAAACTTAAAAAATTATCCGCTTAATGACGGGAAACTCACTATTGAATATAAAGCCGGTGATTATAAAGGATATAAGAGTTTCGTGGCATCATACAAATCAGATAATTTAAAATTATATACACTATTAAATATCCCGGATACCGGAAAAAAAACATATCCTGTAGTCATTGTTAATCATGGGTATATTCCCCCACAAGAATATTCTACGATAAAATCATACCGTTTAATCAGTACCTATTTTGCTCAAAATGGTTTTATTGTATTAAAGCCTGATTATAGAGGACATGATAAATCCGAAATCCTTGTTAATGACGAAATGCAAAGATTGTATTATCCTGTTGATGTACTTAATGTGTTAAATACAGTACGTTCAGTCAAAAATGCGGATGTGAATAATATTTTTCTTTTCGGTCATTCTATGGGTGGCGGTGTAACGCTTACCGTTCTTGAAGTTATGAAAACGATACGGGCTGCGTCGTTATGGGCTGCTGTTTCAATTGAATACCCTGAAAGTTCATTATATTTTATGAGAAAAAGAAATAGCGAAAGTGCAACACAGATCAGAGAAAAGCTTGATCTGATGTTTAGTGAAATCGATTATAAGAAACTGTCATTTACTGATTATTTCAGTGAGATTTCAGCTCCGGTTATTATACATCACGGTACTTTAGATGATTCCTGCCCGTATCAATGGAGTGTAGATTTACATGACAGACTGATTAAAAATAATGTTAAAAGCGTTTTTCATTCGTATGTTGATGATCATAATTTTGCGAAAAAATATTTTTATACCGTATTAAAAAGGGATGTTGATTTTTTTAAAGCTGCTATAAAGTAATTCGTACTCATAAGGCTCTTGCAAAAATCAACAGTACTTGATTTTTTTTTCACTATATGTAATATACTAGAATTATAAGTAGCTTTTTGTAAAATATTGAGATAAAAAGATTATTTTGCAAAAAGCTACCTATAATTAAAAAGATGGAGACTGAATTATGAATTTCAAAGTTAATAAAAAAGAAAATTTCTACTTTATATTAAAAGTAGTTTTTACCTTACTGGTAATTCTTGCTTTAGCTGCTACTTTTAGTAGTTTATCAAAGATAAGTACAGGTAGTTTAGTGCCTGCTATTCAGTTAATCATTATCTATGCTGTTTTTATCTGGTTATTTATTGTTTTTCAGAAAATATTTCTTATTGCATACTTAAAGGGTAATGGTATCGAAATCTGTGAAGAACAGTTTTCTGAGTTCTATGCAAATTATCAAATCATGGCAGATAAATTAAATATTAAAAAGAAACCAAAATTGTTTATTATTCAGCAAGGGGGATTACTCAATGCGTTTGCCGTTAAATTTTCAGGTAAAAATTATATCGCAATATATTCAGATATATTTGGTATTATAGATGAAAATGAGGACATTGTAAAATTTGTTATTGGTCACGAATTGGGACATGTTAAAAGAAAACATCTCGAAAAAAGATTCTGGACATTTCCTTCATTAATAATTCCCTTTCTTGAATCTGCTTATTCAAGAAGCTGTGAATACACCTGTGATAATATAGGTCATTCATTAGCACCGGTAAATAGCATTAATGGATTACTCGTTCTTGCTGCCGGAAAAGATATATATAAAAAAGTTAACATGGAAACTTATATACGTAAAGCTAAAGAAAACTATACTACCGCTGTAAAATTTGCCGGTATTTTTATGACACATCCATATTTACCTAAACGTATTGAGAATATTATTAAACAATAGATTCTCTTGTCAAAATATTTTTTTTATTTCTAATTTTTTGAATCCTGTTACACTGTAACACTGTTAGGCAGACCCTTCGGGCAAAAAGTAAAAAAAGGAGGAAATGTGATACTTAATAATGGAAATATAAAAAAATCTAAATTACTTAGATACATAATTTTAGATGATGTATCACAAGAGGAATATATTGACAAAATTACTAAATATCACAAAACAATTGAGACACAAGAATTCAAAGAATACTTAGAAATAGAAAAATTTATTCACGACTCTAAAATTGATATTAAAATTACTAAGAATCAATTAGAAATTCGACTAGAATATTGGAAATCGGAAATAAAAAAACTTGAACAATCATCGCTGATATTTAAAAATGGAAAAATAGTTTCGTGGAATAAAATAAGAAAATCAGGACATATTTCTAGACAAAATACAACTATAAAGCCATATGAATATGGTTATGATGAATTTTATGAATATAATGGTCAAAAATATGTAACAATATTGATATTTACCAAACCAGGAAGTAAAGTAAATACAGGAATTTATTATCCAATAATAACAATAAGATATGATAAAATGGAAGTAAAAAGAAATGCCTAACAAATTGTTCAACTTGATTCGCCCTTTGGGCTCACAAGTTAACAAAATGTTAGGCAGATCCTACGAGCGTATAGAAATTATTTTATATTTTCCTTAGTGGATTCAACACCCAACGCTCGTGAAAAAAAATTTGGTATAACATCAGTAATTTTAGGAAATGATAAATGAATATTAAAATATTACTTTTTACTGCTCTTTTTTTTATTTTATTGCTCTGGTTGTTACCAATTACTCTTGGAATAAAAACTGCACTTAATAAAAATCGATCTACTCATTGGATGTGGCTTGGAGGTAACCCTATACTGGGCTGGATAACTTATACAGTTTTAAACTTTCTTTCAGAACTAATAGAATGCCGGAACTGTGGAAAAAAATTTAAAAACAATGTTAAATCTTGTCCGCACTTGATATTTGTTATATTTAATAGACATACAAAAATATAATTGAAAAGTAAGAAAAAATATTGTAACAGTATAAACAAGGAGATATCAAATGAATAAAAAAGTATATTATCTTATATTGCATGTATTTGCAATTACAATTTTATCAACAGCTAATGAAATTGTTGATTTAGAAATCGAAAAAATTAAAAATGAAACAACTAAGGTAAAATTTCATTTAGTGGATAATTTATCTACTTCTAATAGCGGGAGTTTTTCTTACATTCCTCCAAATTCTGCTAATATGGAAGATGAATACAAAACAGAAGATACTTTAAGTGATGAGCTAAAAAATAGAATAAATAGGAAAGATATTTGGCTAATTGGTACAAGATATACTGAGTATAAGTCGAGCATTGCTTCGGTAATCTCCAGCGGACTAATTTTTGCGATTTTTGCTAGCATAACTCCTTTGCCTTATCTCGCCGAAAATTATCTAAATACTGAAAAGGGATATTCAACTACAGCTTTCACTCTTTCTACAGGAGCAATTTTTGCCACCCTTTCTGTTATTGGACTAATTTTATTTATTCCTTCAATAGTAATGGCCGCTAAATCTGGGAAAGAATATAAAATGATAAAACGTGGAATTATTAATAAGCTAAATGGAATAGATGTTTCATATCTAAATGGTATGAAGATTAGGTTTGATGTTGTTTTAAAGTAGAGGAAGTGATGATAAAAAAATATATTTTTAGTTTTGTTGTTTTATTTCTATCTATTTATAGTTATGGATCAAATGTAATTACTGATTTCAGAGTAAAACCTATTATTGGGGATTTAAATGCCTATGATATTTTTCCAATTGACTATGAAAAAAAAACAACAGAAGGATATTTTTCTTACTGGCAAGGTGTTGGTAATTTATATAATAGAGTAAAAGATAACACAAGTAAAAATTTTAAGGGTACTTTAAATACAGAAGATATAATAAATTTAGGTAACCATTACACCAAAATACTTAGTTCAGTTAGAGCGATGTCAATCAATGGTGTTATTGCTCTATCATTAGCCGGTATTGCTTCTAGTTTCTATACTATTGAATATACTATGAATAATGGTAGAAATTCTACTTGGGAAACAACAAATTTTTTATTTGGTGGAATATTTGCAATGGGAAGTGTTGTTGAAATCATTTTATTTATTGTTAACTGTGCATTTATTGGTATTAGAATAAAAGATTACAATTTAATAAAAGAAGATTTAGTATATAAAATAAATGGTTTTTATAAGACATCGAATAAAAAGATAAACATAAAAGTTGATGTTGTATTGAGGTAATATTAATGAACAGTAGCTTGTTCAAAAATATTGTGATGTTTGTTATTTTTAAGATTACAGAAATAATGAACTGGACGATACTACCGTTATAAATCTTGTTTAGATTGTATTTGTTACAATTTAACTTTTGGTTAACCGGCTAGCTTTTATTTGTTTTTTCTTATCGATTTTTCAAAAAATCTATATAATTGATTATGGAAATGAAATTTATTTGGATAAATATGTACCTTGTATTATGATAAATAAAAGGATTTTATGAAAATAGAATTAAAAAAAGCAACAATAGAAGATGCAATTTTAATATATGAAATGCAAATAAAAGCGTTTGCAAAATTATTAGGAAAATATCAAGATTATGAAATAAGTCCGGGTGCTGAAAAACTTGAAAGAATAATAGAAAAATTAAATCAAAGTTTTACAAATTATTATTTAATTAAATTTGAAGAACAGAATGTTGGTGCTGTAAGAATAATTACAATGGAAAATGAAAATAAATGCAGAATCAGTCCAATATTTATTTTAGATGAATATCAAAATAAAGGAATAGCACAAAAAGTATTTGAATTAATTGAAAATAAATACAAGAATATAAATAATTGGATATTAGATACGATATTAGAAGAAATTGGTAATTGCTATTTATATGAAAAGTTAGGTTATATAAAAACTGGAAAAATCGAAGAAATTAATGAAAATATGCATATAGTTTATTATGAAAAAAAATATAAATAGGTGCCTAACAAACGATTTAACACCGACTCGGCTATTGTCACACAAATTGCTGAAATGGTTTTTAGACATTCTAATTTTTGGTTAAACCGGGAGATTTTTGTTTAAACACAACGAACTTGGCTGAAATCAGCAATTTATGCGCCAATGGACGCCTCACGGGTTAATCGGGCGTTATATAGAAGAGTTTTTGTTAAGAAACTTTTCTATATAACAGGTTAAATCTTAATTCTTCAAGTAACTTTTAGCATCTCTTAAAAAGTTTTCATCCTGATATTTTGGATTTGGGTACTTATAGAACCCTTCTCCTGTTTTTATGCCAAGTTTTCCATTTTTTACAAACTTTTTAAAAAATGCAGCACCTATATACGATAGTATATTCTTTTTAGCTTTGATTATTGAAACGTTCATAGCAGTGTCTATTCCTATCAAATCCAACATTCCAAACGGACCAATTTTCATTCCTGTATTTCCCATCCACGCTCTATCAACATCTTCAATTTCAGCCACTCCTTTAATAACTAACTTTATTGAACTATCCATTATAGAATTTAAAATGGTATTATAAATATACCCGGGATTTTCTTTTTTCAGAACAAGAGGAATAAGTTTAATTCGCTTTGTAAAAATTTTCAGACTTTTTATCGTATCAATACTTGTTTTTGAATGTGGCATTATGTCAACTATATCTGCTCCATACATGGGTGCGTGAAAGTGATAAGCACAAAAATACTCTTCTCTGCCACTATCTTTAGCCATCCAGGATGGCAACAGATCAGATGTATTGGTAACAAAAATTACTTCTTTTGGAAATAGTGTATTCAATTTTCTGAAAAGTTCTTTTTTTACTTTCAGATTTTCAGTAACAGTTTCAATAACCAAATCAACTTTATCTGAAATTTCAGTAAGGTTTTCAGTAATAAAAAGTTTTTCTGATTGCTCTAGTGTGGTATTTTGTTCTATTTTACTTTTACACGTAAATAAATTATCTTTTGAATTGTCATATAAATATACTGTATAGTTATTTTTTAATATTTGTAAGGCAATTTGTTCTCCCATTGTACCAGATCCAATAATCAGAACTCTTTTTACTTCTTTTAACATTTTTATTAGCTCCTATAGTTAATATACTTAAAATCATATACCGATCGGTATATGATTTTTTACATTGAAATATAGTTTTTGTCAATAATTATTTATTATCATTTATTAACTAATTCATTAGGCCTCTTGCAAAAATACTCTTTTTTTTTCAATTTTTTGCATAAGGTTACCTCTAACGTAATTTTATTGCGTATGGTGGAAGCAAAGAATTATGTACTCATGATTTTTGCAAGAGCCTCAGTAATAATGGATTTTTGTAAGAAGTTTGATTTTATATCCTTTTAAAAAATGAATAGTTCGATTTTGAACGGTTATGGGGCGTATATATTTTATATTCCATAGCCGTGAGTGAAACATCAATATAACTGATTTCAGCTTTGATTATTTCATCAGAAAGTAGATTTTTGAGGTCAAGCTGACAGAATATATATGAATACGGTATGAAAAGTCTGAAATTCTTGTCAGTATTTTCTATATTTAATAACACAATTGAATATTCTTTCGGGTCATCCTCACAATATCTCATGTAACCGATAACACCATTATCCATCCACTCGGAAAAATCCATGAACTTTCCGGTCTGAAATTCTTTTTTTGTCTGTCTTATATGTGATAGTGTTTTATAAAAACTGATAATTTCGTTATTCCACTTCGATTCATCCCATACCATTGGAGCGCGATTCATCGGGTCATTACCGCCGGTCATGCCCACTTCTTCACCATAATAAATTTTGGGAATGCCGGGCAGGGTGAATTGCATAATTAATGCCATGAAGTATTTTTTTATTTCCCCATTGAGATTGGTCAACGCTCTTTTATAATCATGAGATGATAGAATATTAAAAGAATTAAGTAATACTTCCTCATTTGCTTCTGATATCAGTTTTGAAATGTTTTTTCCAAACTGCCGTGTTGTAATAGCACCTTCGAGGGTTGAAAAAATAGAACTGGTATAAAAATAACTTTGTAAACCGTCTAAGCAGTCATGCCATTTTGCAGAATAATTAAAAACTTCACCAAAAACCATCACATCAGGATTGATGCTTTTTGCTTTATCACGTATGATATTGCATAATTTCGGACCGAGATCATTTGCACAATCTAATCGTATCGCATCAATACCTTTTCGTACCCAGAAATCTATGATACTATGTTCTCCGGTGATTAAGTCAATAATCACTTCAGGGTTCTTATAGTTCAACTCGGGTAGATAGGTACTTCCCCACCATCCGTTATATACCGTAGGGTAATCGGTAAAAACAAAGTAATCACGATATTTTGAATGCGGATCAGCAATTGCCTGTTGAAAATAAGGGTGATTTTTGGAAACGTGATTTAACGCAATGTCCATGCAGATTTTAATACCGCACTCATGAGCCTTAGTGATTAATCGGTCAAAAGAACTCATGCCGCCAAATGCTTTATCAACATCGGTATAAGAAATTGCATCATACTTATGATTAGAATTTGAAGGGAAAACCGGGGTCAGATAGACACAATTTGCGCCTATTTCCTTTATATAATCAAGTTTCTCAATAATACCGTCAATATCACCGCCAAAAAACTGAAAACCTTGAGTAGTCATACTGATTTCAGGTAATTCATCCCATTTTTTTGCAACCGCGTATTCGGGATACAAATTGTTTTTTATTTTATCCTCAATTGTGAGACCGTTACCAATATGAAAACGTTCAGGGAAAATCTGATAAATAACACAGTTTTTAAAACTCATTGTATATCCTTGTTTATGTATGGTGACAGTATTTTTGATTATACGGGCAATTGTGAGAAAATGCAATAATTAGTGTTATTTATTGTTTAACTTATTAAATAGTTTGTAATTTTTTTGTTAATTCTGATCATTTTTGAAAAATCATATATTAATGTTATTGACAATTGTTCTCAAGTATTCTATAAAAGAAACACCATTAAAAAAACAAAAAAGGATGTTAAAAATGCAAAAAAAAATTTTATCAATTGTTGCAGTAATCACCGTATTACTCACAGTTATCTCGTGTTCAGATGCTGCTTTTGAAACTGCTTACCAGGAAGATGCTTCTTCAATTAACAAAGAGCAATCAATCGTATCAACAGCTGCTATGGTTGAACTTGTTAAAGCGTACACTTCTGCATCAAGTTACCATGGATCAGGCGGTAATACACGTTCATTTATTATTAAAGTAAAAAATGCGGGTTTCGAAAAACAGGTTGTTATTCATCACAGCATAAACACTCTTGGCCCCTGGGTTGATTTGACTGCAGATTATGTTGGGCCTGCTGAGACCGGATATGAGATTTGGGCTCTTAATGATTACAGAAGTTTTTCTTATGCTGACGAAATCCTTGGTAAAGAATTTGTTGTAAAATATGTTGTGAATGGTCAGACATATTGGGATAATAATGCAGGAAAAAATTATTCAATGGGATATTTAGATGGAACTTATTTAAATCCTAATCTTAATGTACTTCAAGCCGGTGCTTCATTTTATGGCGTTGGAACTTCACCGTCTACTTTTTATGTTAATGCTGATGTGCGAAACATTGGTTATAACAAAACAGTTAAAGTGGTTTATTCCTTTGATAATTGGGCAACAACATACACAGAAAACCTAAACTTTGCAGATTTTTACCAGGTTGGTTATTCACAGTTTGTTGAAAGTCCAAATGTTCATAATATTGAACGATGGAGAAAATCTATAACTGTACCTGCTGATGTAGAAAATCTTGAGTATGCTATTGCGTATGATGTAAACGGTTCTACTCAATGGGATAATAATTACGGTAACAACTATAAAATGGTTAAAACACAGTATTAGTCTTTATAGGTCTAAATAAAACGGGGTGTCTCATTAATATGATGAGCACCCCGTTTTTTTTTATTTTTTTAAATAATAATTATTTATAAAGAACTTTTCTGGCAACACCCTGCCATGACATCTGTATACCCCAACTACACTGGGCTACAAAGGTTGTATAAGAACCTGATTGAGTTGTTTTTGACATATCTGAACTATCATAAGAGGAGTATAGGTATGTATCTGTTCCAGTGTACTGGTATAATGGATATTTATTAACATATGAACTAAATTTCCAATCTATATATACGCCGATATTATATGCGAAATTTTTTTTCTTTTTAGTTCTTGCTTCTACTCCCCAATAGAGTGATGGACCGGCATACCAAAATGCGCCAGGTGCATACTTTTCGCTATTTTCGTAATAATATGGTGAATTATCATAGTCTTTATTATAATTATAATCGGAATTAAAACCAATAAATAATGGAGCTCCAGAATATCCAAAATTTAAACCGAAATTAAAAACAAATAAGTTCGTTCCATACATACCACCCCATTTTCCTGAAAATAATAATTGATTAGAAATATCTAATCGAGGTATTAAACTATATTTTAAACTTAGTGAAGGACCGATTATATACATAAGTCCAAATGAACCTTTTTTACCTACACCGCTTAAACCTACATTAAAAGTACCAAATTTATAGTTATGACTTAAATAATACGGATAGCCTGCTTCAGCACCATGTGCATAGCCAATGCCAATGTGGAAATCTAGAATACCTGTTGGAATAGTAAATGCTCTTTTTTCTGAGTCTTTGTCTCTTATATATATACATAAACCGTTTGAGACATTACCCTGTTTGGATATTTTATATATGTCTACAATAATATTATTCGTTGTTAAGGCAGTATAAACACCTGCATTTTCTGTATCAGCTTTAAATGTCAGACCTGTAGCACTTTCAATATTTTGTTTTATAATATCAATTTCATTACCGGCTTTATTTATGACAAAATACGCATCTCTTATAGTCCCTTCATTAACATAGAACTGATAATACAATTCTCTTTTATCATATAAAGAATTAGTTTTTTTTGAAATATTTAATAATCTGGATAATTTTGCAAATTTTTTATTATTCTTATATCCATTGATTAAACCTGTTTTTGAATTCAATACATAATTGATTTTTGCATCATTAAGTACAGTTGCAACATCTTCGGTTGTAATAGAACCAAATAAATCCATAAATAATATGGTTTCAATTTTTTCTGTATGTACAGTAGAATTAATCACTCTTTCAACTACTATTTCTTTTACGACTGTTTCTTTCACGACCGTTTTTTCTGGTTGCTTATTTTTTTCTGCTTCAATTTCAGCTAATTCTTTTTCGTATTCAGAGTCTGCAAAATATGTTTTTTTTATTTTACTTCTTTCAATGAGCATTTCGCCATACGCTGATAGGACAACAAGATTATCTTCATCCATTTTAATAATCTTTCCTTTAATTATTGAGCCATCTTTTAATAATAATACCTCCCCAAAAAATAAATTTACGGTCATTAAGACGTATATAATAAGCATAAATTTCCTCATAAACCCTCCAAACTATTAATTAATATATAGAGACTTTTGCATGAAGCTCTATATAAAGACTATTTTGATACACCGAAAATAATGATTATATATAATAAATATAATTAATTCAATGAATTGATTATATATATAGTATCTTTTTTATTTAAAATTAATAATTATTATATACTATTGTCATTGAATGGAAAAAATATGTTAGATACAACAGAAACGGGAAGATATAAACACCCGGGAGTTACAATTCAGGATATTGCAAAACAGAAGTCTTTAAGAGAATTATAAAACATAACGGAGTCATACTATGATAGAAATTATACCAATATTATCAGATTCAAATTGTTATTTGTTAAAGAAAAACTCAGGGTTTATTCTATTTGATACCGGATTTAAAGCTAAAAGAAAACTTATAGAAAATAGTTTAGAAAATGCCGGTGTAAATCAGAACAATCTCAATTTAATTATTCTTTCTCATGGTGATATTGATCATGCAGATAACGCACTGTATTTTAAAGAAAAGTATAAAAGTAACATTGCAATGAATAAAAATGATGAGGGGATGGTTATTAACGGTGATATGAGTTATAACAGAAAAAATAAACCCGATAAAATCAAACTTTTTTTTAAGTTAATCATTGTATTGTCAAAAATAAGCGGGAAAAAAGAACAATTTGATTTTTTTACCCCTGATATTTTTCTTGAGTCAGGATATTCACTTAAAGAATATGGATTTGACGCTACGATTATTGAGACCCCGGGTCATTCTGCCGGCTCAATTAGTATTATTACTGACGATGGTTTACTTTTATGCGGAGATTTATTGTATAATATTACGGGTAAACCGGAATGTCTTATGATAGATAATTATCTGCAATACAATGAGTCGATCCATAAATTACAAAAGATGAGTATACTAAAAGTGTATCCAGGACACGGGAAGCCGTTTGGATTTAACAGGGAAATAATAAAATAGAATATACGGGGGAAATTATGGCAAACATCGAAATCTACTACTTCACCTGAACCGGTAATTCACTGTACATAACAAAAGAATTACAAAAAAAATTACCTGATACTGATGTTAAATCTATGATTTCCACTATGAAATCAAAAAGTGTTACCACACATGCAAAAACAGTCGGATTTGTTTTCCCGATCTATTTGACAACACTCCCAAAACCGGTCAGGGAATTTTTAAGAAAAATTGATCTGCAATCGGCTGATTACATTTTTTCAGTTGGAACAAGAGAGGGAACATTCAGTTTTCCGGAAGCAAATGTGAATTATGAACTAAAGAAAAAGGGAAAGCAGCTTAGTGCTTCTTTTTTAGTCAATATGATTCAAAATACACCGACAGGTTTAAAACCCGGACCGGCAGATAAGAACTGGCTCGAAAAAATTTCACCTGCGAACGTTGACCGTATAATGAAATCAATAGCGGTTCAAATTTACTTAACAATATTGCAGGGGCTTTTTTTTATAAAATTACCGAAAATATGAAAAGCGTAATTAAGTATTCTGTTGATTCAAGTTGTAATCTCTGTGGAATATGCGAAAAAATCTGTCCGTCAGATACAATAAAAATAAAGGATAACAAGGTGGTATGGCAAAAAGATGCAAACTGCTATTACTGTTTTGCCTGTTTTAATGCATGTCCCAATCAGTCGATTTTAATCGATGATAGATATACTGATAAAAAAGGACGATATATTCACCCGGGAATTTCGATTAAAGATTTAATCAGTCAAAAATAAATGCAGGGAGTTTTTGTGCAAGAAAAAAATATAGATGTACACGTGGATGAAATCTCATGTTTTATTCCCAAACCAAGCAGAGCATTAAGGAACGAGTAATACGGCATTGATTCCTTCAAAACCATCATCTTCGAAGGTTACATCCAAGGGTGAAAGCACAAACCTATTTTCATATTCTGAATCCATTTGGGAAATCCAAATAGGCGGTTCTTCATTCTCAATGGTATAAGTTGTTGTGCATTGTATCTTAAATTTGATAGTTGATCCCTTTTTAAATTCTTTTGTTATGCTAAAATTGCCATTGGATTGTTTAGTCATTTTACAGGAAGAATCGGCAACAGCCCAATTATTGAAGGTACCAGTCAGGTAACTATCTTTAATTGGATAGTAGCCTGTAGTGATATTTCCAAAGTTAAAATTACCATTAATAATAAAGGTGACATTTGTGATTTCATCGGCCTTTGACTCATCTCCACCTATTAACTCACAACTGAATAAAACCCCAAAGATCAGAGGCAAAAATGAAATTATTACCATACGTTTTAACATAACAAACCACCTCAAGCACTTTTAAAGGTAATAAAACATATATTTTATGTCAAGTCAAGAGCATTTTTAATGTCTCGAAAATATTTATTAAACGCTATCTGGGCTACTATACAAGTGCTAAAATAGATATAGAGGCCAATTGACATGTGATTGAATCTTTATCATTGTATATCCAGATTCAATAGTATCAGTACACTGATTGTTCTAAGAAGTTTATAATTTAAATATTGAAACTTTATGTTAATTTGATTAATATTGAATCATAGCGATTTATATAATATGGCATTCAGTATACAAACAGAGCAGAAACAGTTTTTTTAATGTTATTGATCAATCAGATGATTCAGAAAAAATTGCTATAACTGAATATTTTGATTCTATAATATATATGAAACGATTTAAATTGTTTTTGCAAAGGCTTCTATATATTGATAAAATACGAGGAGAAAAGTTATGATATTATTTAAACATGATAGAGTAGATTTAGAAAAAGTTAAGAAGGGACCTGTAAAAGAAATCTGGGATAGAGTAATCGCGTTGTATGATCTGATTAAGGATTCTAACGCATCAAAAGTAGCAAAAGTTCTGGCAATAACTGCATTGATATATCTTTTAAGTCCGGTTGATCTTGTTCCTGATTTTATTCCCGGTGGTTTTATCGATGATGTTGGTGTGATTTTAAGTGTGATTGCAAGTATCGGTGTAGAAATTGAAAAGTATCTTAAGAAAAAAAATAATAGCTTAAAGTAATTCATTATATATGAAAATGTAATATCACATAAGGTGTTACCACTTCAATAACGACCAGGTGTATGATAAGGTTATATAAGTGTCCGGATACGCCGGAGTGTGTAATAAAAGCTGTTATACAGAATTTCTGATACCCTCGATTACTATGACTCCCATTTGCCTCGTACGCTGCTTGATATATTTCAGAAAGGTGATGGATTTGAAACGTATGATGCAATAATCATAGATGAAGCATAGGATTTATAGAAAGACAATCAAACCGTTCTATAGTAAACTCGATTTTCGCTGATAATGAAAAAATCGGTAGTTTTACTATTAAGGAAAAATCCAGCTGTAAAAAACCAGTAGAGATTTTTTTGAATACCATCCAAAGATACAAAGGTCTTGAAAAAGAGGTTGTAACTCTACTCTGGCACAACAGATCTGAGGATAGAGAAAAAGAACACCATTATTCTGATGAGTTAAAATACATCGGTGCAATCCAGGCTAAGTTTATGCTCTATTGAGTTGCGGTGGGGTAGAGGAGGTTCGATGACGATTATTCTGAATTAGAAGATTATGCCAGGGGGAAATTTAAAAAATAGTGGATAGAAATAACCTTGAACACGAAAAATTATTTGAATGGTCGGTTGTTGTACAACAATCTTCAAATTTCTTTTTTATAATACGTTTATAAAACAACAACCCCGTTCACTAATTGCAACAAGAAAAAGTCGCTCGCTTACAAAAGTCGTTTACAACAGTTTTGTAGAAGATAAAAAAAGGCACTTTTCATCTCTGAAAGTGCCTTAAATCATTAGCAGGGACTCGACTCGAACGAACGGCCTTCGGGTTATGAGCGTCTCGGTTTACTGTCTATCCTGTCTATAATGTACTTTTAGTCTCTGTAATACTCTTTAAAGTCTATATGAGACACCGTTTCTATGCACTTTTAGAAAATCCGGTGGTTCGACTCGGTGGTTCAAAATGCAAGGATTTAAAGAAACCCGATGGTCAATTTACAGTTTTTAAAATCATTGTAAATGGCTTATATGTCGATATTTATGTAAATATATCACAACTTAATATGATGTCACTAATCGGTGTACTGCCCCCCCCTCTCAGTTTTAGGTGAGTATTTCTCTGTTTTTCTAATGGTTCGTATTTGCTGACAGAGCATATCTGTATCAGACTTTTTATCATCAGGTAAGTGTGACTGAAGTTCTTCAACCAATCGTGCATATTTTTTGACTGTATTTTCTGATACTTTCCGATATAGTCAGAATAATGATTGCACTGGAACAAAGAGGTAAGACGCATTCCCGTTCGACGGTGATACGGGCAATGAGAAAAGGTAACCTTCTCGAAGAAATTCGAATGGACTGACAAAGACAGATAAAAAAGTGAGTTGATAAAAAAATATAAAAGGTGTCATCTTTCTTGACATAAAGCGGGTATTTGGGGACTGCACTGATATTGACATTTCCACAAAGATATTTTAAAGATTTACACAAATGAAATTCTAAAAGAAAAACTGTATATTTTATCAACATATAACGGAGGGAATGTATGCTAAGTGCTATTTACTATTCTGTAATTATTTCTGTATCAATGCTATTTATAATTATCCTATATCACCTTTTTTTATTTTTTACGAGAATAAAATTTAAGGGAGAAAGATATAATTTATACTTTTCAATGGCAACATTTTTTAGTTTAATATATGTTATATATTCTGTGTTTTTTAATGGTCAAGAAATATTAGGTAAAATCCATAGAAATTTTAGTCCAGTTATTACAGTTCTAATTATTATAACCTCATCTTTTTTTTACATAAGATTGATTTTTTCTTTGTTAAACCTGACTAGTAAAGAAAAGAAAATGTATCGGTTGACTTTTATGCTTCTTTATTTAGGTGTTTTAAATGGGGTAAGTTCAGTTGTTTTTGGTTTTGATTTCTATAATTCTAACACACGATTTTTTATGATTCCTCTAGTTGGCGGTGGAATGTTTTTTTTAGTTGGATATACATATTTTTTAGTGTTGAGTAAAAAAATAATTTCAGATAAAACTGTTAAATACTTAACATTCGGTTTTGGAGTAATGCTTATAAATTTTATTTTTGAGAAAATTTTTGTGATTTTAAAAATAGAAAATGTTTTTATTAAAAATAATTATATTATGTTGCCATTTCAGTCATTATTGTTTTCTTATGCATTAATACAAAAATTTAATAAAGAACACCTTGAATTAGATCTTTTAAAAAAGAATTTAGAGATGAAAGTAGAAGAAAGAACAAAGGAATTAAAAGCTGAAAAAGACAAAAGAGTAGAATTCTTTTTAAACATAGCACATGAAACAAAAAACCCATTAAGTAACATAAAGAATTATTTAGATCAATATATTGCAGAGAATGATAACGATCATACTCTATTAATAATAAAAAAGCATATTAATAAAATCTGTACAGACTTAAACAACTTTTTGGATATTGAAAAAATTCATAGGCAACAAATGAATTATAATAATGATCAAATATCTAATTTTTCTAGTATTCTAAAAGATAAAATTGAGCTTTTTCAAGCAACCATAAAGAAACAAGGAAAAGTTTTTAAGTTATGCATTGAAGAAGATGTGTATGTTTTAGCTGATCCATACGCAATTGATAGAATAGTTAATAATATAATTGAAAATGCTATTAAATATAGTTCAGATAACTCATTTATTGATATTAGCTTGGCAGTAAATCGTGAAGAGGTTATATTTTCTGTAGTAAATAATGGTGATGGTATTAGTGAGAAATATATCGATGTAATTTTTAATCCATTCTATCAAATTGAATCTAAAAAGTCCAATAGACAAGGTTTTGGATTGGGGCTTTCTATAGTAAAACATGCTGTTGAAGAACTTGATGGGGAAATCTATTTTAATAGTACAGAAAATCACGATACAACATTTTTTGTTAAGTTAAAAAGATATGATTTAAATAACTCTGATAAGATTGCTTTTTATAAATCACAGGATACTACTTTTAGCGTTTTTTTAAATCGGGAAATTACTGAAAAACAATTTATTGAAAATAGGCCATCTATTCTTGTAGTAGAAGATGATTACGATTTACTTGTAAGTATTACTAATTCATTATACAACAATAACTTTAATATTTTTTATGCATTTAATGGTAAAGAAGCAAAAAATATTTTAGATAAAAATATACCTGATTTGATTATCTCAGATCTAATGATGGATGAAATGGATGGGATTGAGTTGTTAAAATATATTAAAGAATCTGATGAGTTTTGTTATATTCCTTTCATTTTCTTAACTGCAAAGAAAGAAGAGGAGTCTATCAAAAATGCTTTAAGGTTTGGAGCAATCGAATATATTCATAAGCCATTTGATATGGAAAATCTAATCTTTAGAGTAAAAAATATATTGAACTATAAAGTAGTAGAAGATGAAAACATAAAAAATAGAATAATTTTAACAATGCGTGATAAAATTGAAAATAAATTTAAAGAATATGATTTGACGAAGACTGAAAAAGAAGTAATTCTACTTGCTGTTGAAAATTATTCAGATACTAATTATGATTTAGCAAAAAAAATGTGTGATAACGGAGTTATCGTTACACATAAAACAGTTGGAACTCATATAAGAAATGTTGGAAAAAAAATTGATAAATATGGGAAAAAAGAAATTATTTCCTTTTTTAAATAAAGCATAAAGTTGGAATAATAATATGAATATGTCATAACTTAATCTGACACATCATAATAAAATGTGGTATAATCCACATAAGTTTTGAGGAGTGTCAAAATGACTATGGAACAAAAGGTAATAAAAACAAATTAGGAGTTTTGGAACTGGCTAAGTTTCTCGGTAATGTATCAGAAGCGTGTAAAGTTTTTGGTTATTCAAGAGACAGTTTCTACCGATTTAAGGAACTGTATGATACAGGCGGTGAAGAGGCATTACAGGAAATAAGCAGGAAAAAGCCGAACTTAAAAAATCGTGTTGATCCAAAGATCGAAGAAAGAGTTATCCTAATGGTAACAGAGAATCCTGCATTAGGTCAAGTGAGAGTGTCGAATGAACTTAAATTAGAGGGACATTCGGTATCTGCCGGAGGTGTTCGAACTATCTGGATACGCCATGATCTGGAAACATTTAAGAAACGATTAAAAGCACTTGAAAAAATAGTTGCCGAAAGAGATATGATTTTAACCGAAAGTCAGTTGCAGGCATTAGAGAAAGCAAAAGAAGAAAAAATAGCTCAGGGCGAAATTGAAACAGAACATCCGGGCTATCTTGGTTCTCAAGATACCTTTTATGTGGGTAATATGAAAGGTGTCGGTAGAATATATCAGCAGACTTACATTGATACTTTCAGTAAAACTGCAATTGTGAAACTCTATGATAGAAAGAATGCTCTGGTTGCTGCCGATATTCTTAATGATAGAGTTATATCTTTTTACGAGGAAAACAAGGTTCCTCTATTACGAATACTTACGGACAGGGGGACGGAGTATAAAGGCAATAGAGAGCAGCATGAGTATGAACTATTCCTTGCTCTGGAGAATATTGACCATACTTTGATCAAAGCCAAATCTCCACAAACAAACGGTATCTGTGAGAGATTTCACAGAACGATACTGAATGAGTTTTATCAGGTAGCATTCAGGAAAAAAGTGTATACTTCGATTGAAGAACTTCAGAAAGATGTTGATGAATGGATGGAATACTATAACAAGAAACGACCGCACAGCGGAAAGAGGTGTGGAGGACGAACACCAATGCAAACATTTAAAGAGTTCGCCCATTTATCACGCCTGAAAATGATCGGATATGACAGACAAATATCCGTATAATTTTTGGTGGTAATGTCAGATCAAGTATTGACTATTACAAATAATACCATTTTTATTTATAGTTTTTTTTCAAAATCGTTCCAGGGCTTTTGTGTGTACAAATTATATAAAATGCACTTTAAGAAACTGTTATGAAATAAAGTTCATTCTTTCGCATCAGATTAAGTTATGACATATTCAGATAAGTACATCTATAATCAAAATCTATTTTTTATTATGTGTCATTCACTCTTTTGTTATAATCATTTTTATCTTGAAAGTATACTTGTAATATTCATATAAAAATTGTTTGTATTTTTCAAATAGCTAAATTGATTAATAATACTCTAATCTAAATTACCACAAATACAATGCTTAAAAAAAGCTTACATCGAGAAGCTTAGAAAAAGCTTATGTACAATGGTTTTTGTTTATGTAATCTTCATGAAGATTAATATGTAAATATCATGTATGAAGAATTAGCGACTTCATTATAACTTAATTTTTCCTAATAAAGTAAAATCAATCTTATAGAAAATAGTCGTATTTATTTCTAAGATACTTTTTTTTATTACATTTAATCAAAAATGGAGGTTGTATGAAAATTACAGATTTACCCTATAATTTGTTTTTAGGGATAAAAGAAAGTGAAAATAGTGAGTATATATTACAACTGGATGATTCGCCAAAATACTTAAATCATCTTGAAACAGTTCATGCATCGGCATTATTTTCATTAGCAGAAGCTACAAGTGGAACTTTTTTGATATCTGCATTTAGTGATTCTAGTTTGATTGATAATGTTGTTCCTGTAGTAAGAAAAGTAGATGTAAAATATAAAAAGCCATCAAAAGGTATTGTTTTATCAAAGGCTACTTTCAATAACATTGATAGTAATGAAATTATTCTCAAACTTGATCAAAAAGGTAGAGTAATCTTGGATATTAAAGTAGAGCTTTTTACTGAAGATGGAATAAATGTTTTTGAGTCAATTTTTACATGGTTTGTGCAAAAGATAGTAAAGGAAAAATAATGAAAAAAATATTATTAATTAACCCAAAATCTCATAAATTAAATGGGAAAAATAGCAGTAGATTTAGATTGCCACCTTGGGCACTGTGCGTTTTAGCCTCATTAACTCCAAAAAATTATGATGTGGAAATTGTTGATGAATTACTCGAGGATATAGACTTTAATCAGAAAGTAGATCTTGTAGGGATTACAGGTTTTACAGCTTCTATTAATCGTGGTTATGAAATAGCAGCAAAATTTAAAAGTAAAGGAGTTCCCGTTGTAATGGGTGGGCTGCATGTTAGTTCAAACCCAGATGAAGCATTAACTTTCGCAGATGCGGTTGTTGTTGGTGAAGCTGAAATGATTTGGGAGCAAGTTCTAAAAGATTTAGAAAATAATAAGATGAAAGGTATATATAAAAGCAATGAATTTCATGATATGCAATCATTACCTTGGCCGAGGTTAGATTTAATTAAATACCCTGAAAAATATACCGCATTTCAATTTGTACAAACCACGCGTGGGTGTCCATTTAAGTGCGAATTTTGTTCTGCTACACAAATATGGGGAAGTAAATATAGAAAAAGACCCGTTGATGAAGTAATTGAAGAAGTTAAGTCATTAGATAATACAAAACCAATATTTTTTATAGATGATAATATTGGTGCAATTCCAAAATATCAAAAAGAATTATTTGAAAAATTAATTCCTTTAAAAATTAAGTGGTCGAGTCAAACTGGTGTTCAGTCTTTACTTAGAGAGGGAGCAATCGAATTAGCAGCAGAGAGTGGATGCTTTTTTTATTTTGTTGGATTTGAAAGCCCTAATGAAGAAGCACTAAAACATTCTAATAAAAAGCAAAATGACCCAAAATTATTTAAAGAAATTATTAGAAAAGCACAAAAAAAAGGAATTCATATTCATGGTGCTTTTGTTCTTGGCTTAGATTATGATGATGAAAATATTTTTAAGGATGTTAATAATTTCATTGAAGATGCTAAGTTAGATAGTATTCAATTAAATATTTTGTACCCATATCCAGGAACCGCATTAAGAGAAAGATTTATTAAAAATAACAGGTTAACAAGTAGTGACTGGAGTAATTATATTTTTGATGGTGTTAATTTTATTCCAAAAAATATGACACAAAAAGAACTACATAAAGGTTATGTCTGGTTATTAAAGCAAAATACAAGATTTCCTATAATATTTAGACGTTTTTTTAGAAAAATAAAAATGGGGCAATTTTATCAGGCATTTATAGCACTTGTAATGAACCTTGGGACAAGACGTCATTACAATCATGTGATAAAAAATTTGAAAAAAGTAAATCCTATAAAAGAGTTAAGTTATTAGCTTCTGATGATTTATGTTTTTTAGTAAAAAATAATCGACAGTAGCTATTTAAGCTTTATATAAATTAATATCAGGAAGCAAAAGTGAAAGAATCTATAAATGAATGTACAACAATGGTGGATGTATTAAAATACTATTCACGCACAAAATCAGATGAAAAAGCATATATTTTTTTAAAAGATGGTGAAGTAGAAAAAGAAGTAGTAACTTTTTCTGAGTTAGATGAAAAGGCTAAGACCATAAGTGAATATTTACTTTCCAATAATTTAACTGGTGAAAGAGCATTATTGTTATATAATTCAAGTATAAATTTTATAGCTGCATTTTTTGGATGTTTATATGCTGGTGTTATTGCTGTTCCTGCTTTTCCTCCAAGGAAAAATCAAAAAATATCTAGAATTGAAAATATTATAAATGATTGTAATCCAAAAGTCATATTAAGTACTGAAGATATTGAAGAAATATTATCTACAAATGAAGAAAGTGTTTCTATATTAAATAATATTGAATGGATAAATACAAATAATCTAAATTCATCTCTAAAATTAGATGAGAAATCTTTGCCTATTATTTTGCCAGAAACTATTGCATTTTTACAATACACCTCTGGATCTTCAGGAAATCCCAAAGGTGTAGTTATAACGCATAAGAATTTGATACATAATCAAAAGCTTATTAAAAAAGGTTTTGAACATTCTAGTTCAACAGTTTTTGTAAGTTGGCTACCTATGTTTCATGATATGGGTTTAATAGGCAATACTCTTCAACCATTATATTTAGGTGTGTTAGCTGTTCTCATGAGTCCAGAATCTTTTCTTCAGAAACCAAGCAGATGGTTAAAAGCAATTTCAAAGTATAAAGGTACAACTAGTGGTGCTCCAAATTTTGCATATGACTTATGTACAGAAAAGATAAAAAGAGATGATTTAGGAGATTTAGACTTAACATCTCTTGATTTAGCATATAATGGAGCTGAGCCAATTTCAGTAGAAACTATAAAAAAATTCTATAGTAAGTTTAAGGAGTGTGGTTTAAGTGAAATTGCAATGTTTCCATGTTATGGGTTAGCGGAAGCAACTTTATTTGTAACAGGGGGGCCTAAAAAAAGAAAATCTACAATAAAGAAAGTAAATAAATCACTATTAGAAAAGGGGTTTATACAGGAAGAAGAGCATTTAAGAAATAGCAAAGAAATTATTTCATGTGGGACTATTCTTGAAGGTGTGGATTTGATAATAGTTGATCCTGAAACGAATGAGATACAAGCAGATGATATTGTTGGTGAAATTTGGATCCAAAGTGATTCTGTAGCAAACGGATATTGGAATAAAATAGAAGAAAGTGAAAAAACTTTTAATGGATCCCCTTTAGAAAGAAAAGGAACTTACTTAAGAACAGGTGATTATGGTTTTATTGATAATAATGAACTGTATGTTACAGGTCGTTTAAAAGACTTAATAATAGTAAGAGGAAGAAACCATTATCCTCAAGATATTGAACTGTCGGCAGCTAGAAGCCATTCAGACCTACAGGAAAATGCATCTGCTGCATTTACTGTTCAGGATGATACTCATAATGAGCGTTTAGTCATTATTCAAGAATTAAAAAGAACATCACTTAGGTCTTTTAATTCTAAAGAAATTTTTACTGCAATTAGAGAGGCGGTATTTATCGAGCATGGATTAAGAGTAGATGCAATTATTTTAATCAGGCCATATAGTATTTTAAAAACTTCAAGCGGGAAAATTCAAAGAAAAGCATGTAAACAGAAGTATATATTACAGGAGTTAGAAGTAATTTCTGAATGGAATATTCAAAACTTTGAGAATCATAAAAATGATTTAAAAGAAAATCAGAATAGAATATTAAAAAATAATCAGGATAAGTTAGTTGAAGTTAATATAAATAATTTTTTAAAAAAAAGTATTTCTAGTATATGTAATTACCCTCTTGATAAAATAGATGAAAATTTAGATTTTAATTCATTTGGTATTGATTCTATTAATGCTGTTTCTATAATAGATAATATCAATGAAAAATTTAGTATAAACCTTGATTCAACTGTTTTTTATAATTACCCATCAATAAATCACTTATCTAATTATCTGAAAAAGTATTTTAATGAAAATATAAAAGAATCAGAAGTCATAGAAGATACATCTGATTCTAATAAGGATAGTCTAGAAACTGATATTGCAATAATAGGTATGGGTGCGAGATTTCCTGGAAAATCAGAGAATATATATAAATTCTGGGATTTTTTACTTTCAGATGAAGATGGTATTGTAGATATAAGAAATGATAGATGGAAAATGTATTCATCTTTAATTCCAAAAGAATTAAGTTATATTTCTAAAGGTGGTTTTATTGATAATTTTGATTCTTTTGATAATAAATTTTTTAATATTTCACCAGTAGAAGCAGAATATATGGATCCTCAACAAAGAATTTTGCTCGAAGTATGCTGGCATGCATTTGAAGATGCTGGCATAAAACCTTCGTCTTTGGCAAAATCTAATATGGGTTTTTTTATTGGGGCAAGTAGCAATGACTATGCAAGACTAAATACTGATAAGAATTTAAAAAATACTTCACCGTACTTTACAACAGGAAATTCTTCTTCAATTATTTCTAACAGATTATCATATTATTTTGATACAACCGGTCCTTCATTAACATTAGATACAGCATGTTCTTCTTCATTAGTTGTTTTACACTACGCATGTCAAAGTTTGAAGTCTAACGAGTGTGAAATGGCAGTAGTTGGTGGTGTTAATTTGATACTTTCTCCAGATACATCATTGGCTTTCTCGAAAGCTCAAATGTTATCAGAAGATGCAAAATGTAAATCTTTTGATTCGTTAGCTGATGGTTATGTTCGTGGTGAAGGTGTTGGGATCATAATAATAAAAAGAAGATCTGACGCAATTCGTGATAATGATAATATAATTGCTGTTATTAAAGGGAGTGCTGTAAATCAAGATGGCAAAACTAATGGATTAACAGCCCCTAATGGAATTTCTCAAGAAAATGTAATTACACAAGCTTTGCTTAATTCAAAAATTTCTTCAGAATCTATTGATTTTATTGAATCACATGGAACAGGAACATCGCTTGGGGATCCTATAGAATTAAATGCTATAAATAAAATATATAATTCTTCAAATAGGACAAATAAACTATATGTTGGTGCATTGAAAACAAAAATTGGTCATTTGGAGTCTGCCGCAGGAATTGCCAGTATAATTAAAACAGCTCTAATGTTACATAATAAAAAGATTACACCTAATTTAAATTTTAAGCAGTTGAATAATTTAATTTCATCTAAAAATAATTTATTTTTCCCAAAAGAAACACTTAATTGGGAAAGTAATAAACTTAGAAGGGCTGGAGTTAGTGCATTTGGTTTTGGGGGTACAAATGCACATGTGATTTTAGAGGAAGAAAAAGAGTTTAAAGGTATTGATACAAAACTTAATTATAACTCAGACAATATAATTGTTCTTTCTGCTAAAAGTTTAAAGTCATTAAAAATATATGTTGCAGAATTGTTAAACATTGTAAAAACTACTATTAGTCCAATAAAGAATAATGAAGAATTAAAATCTTTAATTTCAAATATTTCGTCGGATTTACAAAGACGAAAAGATGTTATGAATGTGCGTTTTGCATGTGTTGTGAAAGATGTAAAAGATCTAATTCATTCACTTGATTCTTTCTTAAATGATGTTGATGAAGGTAATGATTATTATTTTAATGATGTTAGTACCCAAAAAAATACAATCAATAAGATTTTTGAAAATGAAGATGCTCATTATTTTGTTATGCAATTATTTAAAAACAATAAGTTACATGAAATTGCACAAATGTGGGTTAATGGAATTACAATAGATTGGAATAATATATATAAGACAGGTATAAAGTCTAATATATCTTTACCATTTTATTGCTTTGAAAGAAATAGAATAGGAAGATATGATTTTAGTTCTATTTTTCAGGAAAAAAATTCAGAAATAACAATTTATAAAAAGAAATGGAAAGAAAGTGCAAAACTAACAGGACAAAATGTATTTTTAGAAAGTGATGTGTTTTTAATTTTATGCAAGAAAGAAAAATTAGAATTATTTCATAATATCTTCAAAAATATTTCTGCTAAAGTTTATTTTATTCCAGAGCAGCTGTTTTCTAATTTAAAAACGGATAATGAAGAGTTTTTAAGTTTGTTAAAAGACTTTGATAACAATACCTATTTTAATGATTTGGATTTTTCTGAAGTAAAAAACATAATTTATTTTGATACAATTGATTATAAAGATTCAAATAATGACTCTTTTGAAGAGAGAATAACATTATTACAGATGTTAATTAAAGGTTATAATTTTTTAAAATTAGCTATTTTTCATCTTTCATCAAGAAATGATAATTTTTTGATGTCTGGTACAAAAATGTCTGGAATAATAAAAGTTTTAGGTGCTGAATATAACCATGTGTATAGTCAAACTATTGATGTATCTGGAGAAAATAATATATTAGAAATACTTTCTGTAGAATATCAAAACAGTTTAGATAATATCTACGATGGGTACTTTCCTGAAGTAATATATAAAAGTGATATTAGATATTTACCAGAGTTAGAAAGAATTTATATAAATAATGAAGCTGAAGACTTTTTGAAAAATTCTACAATTGTAATTACTGGTGGCTTAAGTGGGATTGGAGCTGAAATAGCACGCTTTTTATCTACAAAAGGTATTAAAAAACTAGTATTAACAGGTGTAACTCCATTACCAGAGAAAAAATACTGGAAGGATAATTTGAGAGATTTAGACCTTGATAACTCAATAAAAGAGAAAATTAAATTAATTGTTGATTTAGAGAAAAGTGGTATTAGTGTTGATATATATATAGGAAAATTAACCAATCGTAATTTACTTGAAGAGTTTTTTTCTAATATTAAGCAAGAAGTTGGTCAGATAAATGGAGTGATACATTGTGCAGGAAGAGTAAATGAAAATACTCCAGCTTTTATTAGTAAAACATTAAAAGAGGTTGGTGATGTCTTAGAGCCTAAAATTTCTGGCTTAGAAGTTCTTAATGATGTTTTGCAAAAAGAGAAGCTAGATTTTTTTGTATTGTTTTCATCTATTTCAAGTTTATTTCCTTCTCTGGGAGTTGGAGTAAGTGATTACGCTCTAGCTAATGATTTCATGAATTATTATTCAATTTCAAATAATAAAAAAGATAATTTTTCTTTAATTAAGTCTGTTATTTGGCCTAGCTGGAGTAATCTAGGAATGGGAAAGAAAATAAATACAAAATATTTTGATATGGGATTAGAGGCTATTTCTTTTGAAGAAGGTCTTAATGTTTTGCTTAATATAATTTCTGGTTCTACAGAACATGAGATCGTCCCATTAAAAATTAGATCAGAATATGAATCAAAAGTTCAATCATTACTTAGGGTTAAAAAGAATATACATAATAATCAGAAAATTGCTTTGCATAAGAGTAAAGAAAAACAAACTACTTTAGTAACAGAATCTGACTATGAATTCTTCTTAAAAAAGATTTTATCGCAAGAGTTGCATATTCCTACATCTGATTTAGATAGTGAAATAAACTTTAACGAATTTGGTATAGATTCAATTATTTTAGTTGATATAATTAAAAAGATTGAAAAAGACTTAATGATTGATTTTGATCCAACTTCATTTTGGAAATATCCAACAATAAAAAAATTAGGTGAATATATAAATGGTTTGATGCATGAAAAAAATGAAGTTGAAAAAGATTTTTTTAGTACAAATCGCTTGTCTCAAAATAAAATTGTTGAAGATAAGCATAGCTCAAAAGTTGCCATAATAGGGGTTGCCTGTAATTTTCCGGGAGCTAAAAATAAAGAGATTTTTTGGGAAAATTTAAAGAATGGTCTTTCAAATATTAAAGAAGTTCCAGGTGATAGATGGAAAATTAATGATTATTTTTCAGATACTATAGCAATTGGAAAAAGTACAAGTAAATGGGGTGGCTTTATTGATGGAATAGAATACTTTGATGAAAGCTATTTTAATATTAGTAGGGACTCTGCTCCTCACCTTGATCCTCTTGTTAGACAATTTTTAGAAACAACAACTAATGCAATTTATGATGCGGGTTACTCAAAAGAAAATATTTGGAATACGAATGTTGGTGTATTTGTTGGTGCTCGTTCATCAAATTTTTCCAATTATATTAGTGATGCCAATAAACATACAATTACAGGTATTGGACAAAATTTTATTGCAGCACATGTTTCTCACTTTTTTAATTTGAAAGGACCATCTATGGTGATTGATACTGCATGTTCTTCTTCAATTGTCAGTATTAATTCTGCATGTCAAAGTATTTTAGCAAATGAATCATCGATAGCTATAGCTGGAGGTGTAGAAATTTTACTTGATGAAAAACCTTACTTGATTTTAAGTCAATCTCATGCACTATCTCCTGATGGAAAATGTCATACTTTTGATAAAAAAGCTAACGGTTTTGTTCCTGGCGAAGGTAGTGGCGTAATAATTTTAAAAAGTTTAGAAGATGCTGTTAAAGATGGAGATTATATATATGCTGTAATTGATTCTATAGGTGTTAACAATGATGGTAATACAATGGGTATAACTACTCCAAATATTGATGCTCAATATGAAGTAATAAATAATACAATACATAAAGCTAAAATAGATCCTGCTTCTATAAGTTATATTGAAACCCATGGAACTGGAACAATGATAGGAGACCCTATTGAATTAAATGCTTTAAGAAAGGTGTTTGATGAATATACAGGGGGAGCTAAACAAGTTTGTGGAATTGGAAGTGTAAAAACTAATATAGGTCATTTATTAAGTGCATCTGGAATTGCTGGTGTAATTAAAGTTATTCTTTCAATTCAGAATAAACAGTTGCCTCCTACTCTTAATTGTGAAACACCAAATCCAAGATTTAAATTTGAAGACTCTCCTTTTTATATAATAGACAAATTAAAAGATTGGACAGTTTCCTCTGATATTCGTAGAGCAGGTATAAGCTCATTTGGATTTGGAGGAACTAATGCCCATATAATAATTAGTGAGTTTAAAGGAAATGAACAAAATCATAAAAAAGACAAAGTTAATTTTCCAATATTTAATCGAAAAAGATGGTGGCCTGTTCATGAAGTAACAAAAAAGGCAATTTTTAGTATTGATCTATTAGAAGATTTATCCACACGAAATGATGAATATGTTTTTAAAACTCTAATAAATATAGAAAATCCTATATTAAGGGATCATAGAGTTCATGGAATAAAAATTATGCCAGGAGTTACTTTCATTGATTTAATTTATCAATCGTTAAAATTAATAAACTATGATACAAATGATATTATATTATCTGATATTATTTTCAAAAAACCTGTATCAATAAATGATAATACTATTGAATTAAGAATCACTCTAAATCGTGCAGATTTTGGTTGGAGTGTAATAGGAAAAACTAAAGTAACAGATTCAGAAGAATGGAATGAGAATTTTAATTGTTATATAAAAAATCGTCAGCACAAGATAGTACAAAAATATGATATTCAAAAGTTAAAAGATGGGGCAGGAAAAGAATTTGATTTAGAAGATGTATATAAAATTACTAACTCAGCTAATATTTCTCACTATAATTTTATGAAGCCTCGTGGAAAGGTATATCAGAATGAAAATTACTTTTTGGCTGAATTAGAGTTGGGAGACCTTGCTGGCCAATTTACAAATGATTTTTATTTTCATCCAGTTTTTCTTGATAGTTCAACTATAATATCTTGTCTTTTTCAGATTTATAATGCTAAAGAGAATAGCATAAAGCCTTATATTCCAATTTATATTGATAATTTAACTATTAGTTCTTATAGTAAAAAAAGATGTTATGTCTATGTTGAAAAGCAAAACAATGGGATAAGTACTGATTCATTAATTTTTTCAGATATAATAATTTTAGACACTGATGGAAATATAATTGCTTTTTTAGAAAGGTTCAATGCGAAGCAAATTAGAGAAAAAGAATTGATTACAAATTTAATTTCAAATGAAGATAAAGTTTATAATGGAAACTCTTTTAAAGCAGGTGATGAAAATATTTTGTCAGATACATGGGAAGCTGAAATTAATAATTTGGATAGCAAATCAAAAGAAGAATTTTTTATTAGAAAAATTAAGGCGCTTGTTATAGATAAAGAAAATATTATACATGAAATAAATAATGATGATACTTTTTTTGACTTGGGATTAGACTCTATATCTTTGCTGAAATTAGCAGAGCTTTTAGAGAGAAAAATAAATATTAAGATTTATCCAACTTTATTTTTTCAATATAATACAATTTCTTCAATTGCAAAATACTTAAGTCAAGAGTCAAAAGATCAGCAGAAACTTTCTAATACATTAGAAAATAAAGATGTTTCCGAGTCAATGTATTTAGCTCCTTTCTGGAAAAAAAGTAACAAAATAGATGAATTAAACCAAGATGATTTAAATGTGGATACAATTATATTGAACATAGAAAAATCAAAAAATAACTTAGCAGAAATTAGTAACTTTAATGAAATAATGATTTCACACTCTTTTACTGGTTTTAAAAGAAAAAATAATGAATATTGTTTTAATATTTATAAAGAAGATAACTATAAAAAAATGTTAAAACAATTAAAATGTACCACAGATGAAATATTAATTATTATTAATAGTGATGTAAAACAGTTATTTAATGGAGTAAATATTTCAAGTAATATATTTTTGAGAAAAGTTAAACCTGTATTTTATTTTTTAAAGTCCTTGATAAATATTTATTCAGATAAAAAAATTTCTTTGATGTTTATCAGTATGTTTGATGAGAAAAAAATGCTCCATAGCAATATTATTGAATCTAGTATTCCATCTTTCTTAAAATCTATTGGATATGAGCATAATCAATTTAATCATAAAAGTATCTTTTTTCACAAGTCGATGAAAAATGATGTTAGATCTATAGTAAAGTTTGAAGCATGTAACTTTTTGCCAAAAGAAACAGAGATCCAATATATAAATAACGAAAGATTTATAAAATGTTATACAGAACTAAAGCAAAAAAATGAAAAAGACTTATCAGTGATTAAAGAAAATAGTGTAATTCTTATTACAGGAGGATTAGGTGGGTTAGGTTATTTAGTTGCAAAAGATATGTTAGAAATCCCTGGAATTACTCTACTTCTTGTTGGGAAGTCAATGTTAACAAAGGATAAAGAAGATAAACTTAAAAAGTTAAGGTTAAATGGCAATAAAGTTAAATATTTCCAGGTAGATATTGAAGATGGCTCAAAAGTAAAAGCTGTAATCAAGAATATTAATAAAAGTTTTGGTAATATTAATGTAATTATTCATGCTGCTGGTATAATAAAAGATTCTTTAATTAGGGAAAAAGAGTATAAAGACTTTTTAGAGGTTTGTGCTCCAAAAATTAATGGTATTTTAAATATTGATTATTTTACAAGGTATAATGCTGTTGATTACTTTATATTGTTTTCATCTTTTTCATCAATTTTAGGTAATTTCGGTCAATCAGATTATGCATTTGCAAATTCATTTCTTAATAATTTCTCACAATTTAGAAATAGTATGCATGATAGCAAAAAAAGACATGGCGTTACATTAAGTATTAATTGGCCTTTATGGGAAGATGGTGGGATGATTGTTGATAAAAGCACTAGAGAAGTGTTATGTAAGACTTTAGGGATGATGCCTTTGCCTACAAGTCTAGGGCTGGATATGTTAAATAATACCTTGAAATATCGAGAACCTATAGTGGCTCCACTTTTTGCAGATAGATCAAAATTACAAACTTTTCTTGATATTGATAAATATGAAAAAACATCTTTTATTGATGATTATATTAATAAAAATATAAGTAAAACTATGAAAATTAAGAAAATGAGTATAAAAACATCATTTAATGCCGAATTGGAAGCTATAATTGTTGGTGAAGGTGTTCCAATAATTTTTATTCCTCCTTTTGGGATGGGGATGACTGTCTGGAGTAAGATAATTGAAAGCAAAATTTTTTCAGATTATATGATGATCTTTTTTCACAAACCAGGCCATGGTAATAGTGAAATAATTTCAGAATTAAGATTGGAAATTTTAACAGAGCACTTTTATGAAGCTATAAAGAAAATTATTGGAACAACAAAAGCACATTTAGTTGGAGCCTCATTAGGAGGAATGGTTGCTCAAAGCCTCATTCAAGAATTTCCAGATCAGTTTTTAACACTTTCGTTATCAAATAGTTTTAGTATGATAAGTGATAATTTTATAAAGCTTGATAGAGATAAAGCATTTTATTTTTTCAAGGATTTAATAAAAAATGAAATGAACTCAATTAGAGAAGATGTTGAAAATAGTCAACTATTTGTTGATGAAGAAATGATTTTAGAAAATAGCCAAAATATTAAAACAAAGTCAATATTTAGTTATGTCGATAATATGAAAACTTTTTCTACACGGGAAAAACTTCATGATATTAGTAAACCTGTGTTTTTTATAACTGGTGGAAAAGATTCTTTAAAAAAAGTAATTATCGATGAGTCAGATAATGAGTGCTTTTCTAAAAGAATAAAAGATTTTAGTTATTGTGAAATTGAAGCAGCAGGGCATTTTCCATATATAACTCATTTTGATCATTTCTCTGATAAATTTTTTAACTTTATTTCGAAAAATAATAATAAGCTATAGTTTTTCAGTAAAAGTTGTGTTATCAAACTGTAAAGATGTTATGTTTGGTAACACAATTGAAACTATATGATTTGAGGCTACAAAAAATTCACATTTATATTGAGGAAAATTTACATAATCACAGGAAAAGTGATTCTCAGAAATTAAAGTAATATTTTTTATTTCGAGTAAGTTAAAAGAAATATTTAACCCACATTTTAAAGCCTTTGATAGAGATTCTTTTGCAGTCCAAATTATTGTTAATAATGTTTTTTCTTCTAACGAATGAAAAAAAGAGGTTAAACTTTTCCATTCCAAATTAGTAATATATTTTTTTATGACATTATTTTTTTTTATTGCTTCAATATCTATTCCTAGAATATAAAAAGAAGGAAATGCTACCGCTACAGTAAAGTTTTTACAATGACTAATACTTATGTCTGCAGAATTGGAAATATTCGTTTGAGCTACAGGGTTTCCAAATATTCCTGAGATAATATTAATTGATTTTAATTCATTTGACTGAAATAAATTTGATAATGATAGTTTTGCTGCGAACCTTCCTAGTAAAAATGTTTTTTTTCTTTTTTCAAACTTTAAGGAGTTTAAAAACAATAACTCTGATTGATGCAGTATTTTTTCTTTTTCTAAATACAGGTCGTTAAAAATATGATTTTGTATGAGAGTAAAATACGCATTATCTGATTTATTATTAGTATTTAGTGAAAGTAGTGATGTATGTATAGACATATTTCCTCATTTATTTTAAGATTATCGATTGGGGAGTGCTGTGTTATTGAGTATACAATAAATATTCATCATAGAACAAATGTTTTTTTGTCCTTCGTGTAAATTGCTACCCGAAGGTTTTCACTCTATCCTGTCTATAATGTACTTTTAGTCTCTGTAATACTCTTTAAAGTCTATATGAGACACCGTTTCTACGCACTTTTAGAAAATCCGGTGGTTCGACTCGGTGGTTCAAAATGCAAGGATTTAAAGAAACCCGATGGTCAATTTACAGTTTTTAAAATCATTGTAAATGGTTAATATTTATACATTTATGCGATTATAACGTTCTGCTATATCTGGAAGATTGATGAGTTGAATATCTTTAAATAATGTAGTATATTAATTATTGTTGGAGGAATAATATGAATGCAATTGAATTTCAGACTACAGTTCATAATGGTATAATTGAATTACCAAAAGAATATTCAATAAGAAGCAATCAGGATATAAAGGTTATCATTATGTATAATGATACTAATGATAAACCTAAAGAACAAGGAATAATACAGTCTTTGATCAATAAGCCTGTTGTTATAAATGCTTTTACTCCTTTATCTCGAGATGAAATTTATGAGTAGAGTTTTCATTGATTCAAATATATGGCTGTATTCATTCATTGATACAGGTCATAAAACACAGAGGTCAAAGGATATTCTGCTAAATGAGAAAGACATAGTTCTTAGTGTACAGGTTATAAATGAAGTGTGTTTTAATCTCCTAAAAAAAGTTAAATTTACAGAAGTACAAATAAAGAATTTATCAAATGATTATTATTTAAACTATGATGTTGTGAACTTCAGCAATTTATCATTAAAACTTGCTTCTGAAATAAGGTAGGAAATGTCTGTTTCCTTTTGGGATAGTCACATTATCTCTGCTGCTTTAATTTCGAATGCAGATGTGCTTTACTCAGAAGACCTTCAGCATGATTTTATCTGTCAAGGGAAGTTAAAATTCATTAATCCCCTATTGTAGCTGTCAACCATAAATCTCAGCAGTTAGAATCCAGTTCGTAAGAACAGATTTAGATGATAATAATGGAAATGTGTAATAGGGGAATGGAAAGTTGACAACTTGTTCTGGTGCGATACCGTGAGGTATCCCGTAACAGGTCAAATTGTCTAATTTATAACTTTATCAATTTTACTCAGTCTATCTGTTTTATGAGCGTCTCGGTTTACTGTCTATCCTGTCTATAATGTACTTTTAGTCTCTGTAATACTCTTTAAAGTCTATATGAGAAACCGTTTCTATGCACTTTTAGAAAATCCGGTGGTTCAAAATGCAAGGATTTAAAGAAACCCGAAGGCGTGATTTTGGGTGGTTTGGAACAACCGGATTTGACTGTTTTTTTCTTGTAAAATGTTTATATTGTGTAGTTTACAGGAAATAACATTTTTGGGCTAAATTCGGGTTGATGAAAATTAGAATGTATTTTAGATAAGTTTTAAGATGGGGAGTGGTTGGTTATATTAATGGGAATTTTCTTTCATGATGTTTATCTTGACATTAGAGAATCACTAATTTATACTTTGATTTTATTGTGTATAATTTATAGGAGTATTTATGAAAAGAAATGTCAACTTCTTAATTTTAATATTAACCCGAAATTCGATTTACTATGTAACTCCAATAAAAATCTGCTCATTGTTAATATGTCTAAAAAAATATGCAATAACTGAATAAAAAAAATGTCTAAACATACCCGTTATTGATCTTGCTAATGTA